>Ga0081538_10001042_pt1 | contig 29561 bp, 33 predicted proteins | sample TabmetS5T2R1_FD_71022 | JGI IMG/M metagenome (GOLD analysis project Ga0081538, IMG submission 71022) | Tabebuia heterophylla rhizosphere microbial communities from the University of Puerto Rico - S5T2R1 | ecosystem: Host-associated > Plants > Roots > Rhizosphere ...
ACCCCCCCTGCGCCCCGGAGCGCGCCACCCGCTCGGCGAGGCGCTCGTGGTTGGAGTCGTCGCTGAAATTGGCCACGCCCGCGATCTGGATCCCGAGTCGGCGAGCCGTGCGTCGGAACGGATCCGCGAACTCGACCTTTGCGACCGGGTCTTGGAGCACGTAGACGGGTGTCAGGCCAAGCTCCTTCGCGAGCATGGCGTTGGCCACGCCCTGCAGTGCCTCACGCGCCATCAGCCGGACGAAGCTCCGCTCCCCGGTCGGGTAGTAGACCGCGGGCTCGCCCCTCAACCCGCCGGCCGGATTGACCCGGCCAGCGCGTGTCAGCCCGGTGTGCGTGGAAACCGCACTGACCATCGCAAGCGGCCCGCCCGGCGCCCGGTTGGTGATCGGGATCTGCACCTGGCCGCAGAACGACGACCACGGGCCGATCACGGCGACCAGCTGCTTGGCGTGGGCATACGCGGACGCGTTGGCGGCGCACTTGCGGAACTCGAAGCCGCCCGTCTGCGGAGTTGAGACATCGCACGACTGGTAGCCGACGGTGTAGTCGCCCGCCCTGAAGGCACGCCGCTCTATCACGTGGCGAATCGCGCCCTCCATCGCTCGCGGGTCGGAGCTGCCCGGCCCCTGTAGGGGGAGGTCCGACGCGATCAGGACGTCCGGCGTCCCGGCGCCGGAGGCGACCTCGCCGCAGACGGTCTTGTCCAGCGCTCCCTCCGTGGTCTCACCGGCCACGCTCACCCACGCCGACCCGGCGCCCACCGCCAATGCCTGGGGAGCGCCGACGGAAGCCTTCGCGGTGACCTCGCTCGTGCGGGGATCGATGCGAGCGACCGTTCCGTCGACGTAGTTGCCGGTCCAGACGGCACCCTCGCCGAAGGCGACGAGGGTGACTCCCCCACCGACGTCGATCGTCCTCGTGACCGGTGACCGCTCGGGGATGATCCGCCAGACGACCCCTTCTTGGTTGGCCGCTGCCCAGACCGAGCCGCCGCCGACGGCCACTCCCCTCAGATCAGACGCCCCGACCGGGATCGTCCGGCCGACACGGTTCCTGCGGGTATCGATCTCGGTCACGCCCGTTGGACCGTCGAACCCCAGGAACCAGACGCCTCCGTCGCCCGCGGCGATCGTCCACGCCAGCTGCTTGGTCTCGATCCTCGCTACGACTCGCCCACTCTTCGGGTCGATGCGGGAGACGCTGCCGTCGGGGTTGGCGGCCCAGACCGCACCCTCGCCTACGGCGATCCGGGGCGTCCCTCCGACCGGGTAGACCCCCTCGTCGCCGCGGAGCCTCGCCGTCCCCGTGACTCGGCCGTCGTCTGGATCCATCCGAGCGACGCTGACAGTTGCGTTCGTGTCCCCGCGCCCGCCGGCGATCCCGATCCAGAGGGCTCCCTCCCCCACGGCGAGCTCGCTCGGCAGGCCGGGGGTGTCGAAGGTCTCGGTGACCTCCTTCGTGTCCGGATCGATCCGGGACACGGTCTGGGCCGCGTTGTCGAGCACCCAGACGCCGCCCTCCCCTACGGCGACGTTCCCGGGAGGCGCCTCCGACTCCGTGAACGACGTCACGCTCCCGGCCGCGGGGTCGATCGCGGCCACGCCGTTGCCGAGCGGCTGGGCCTCCGCTGCGTCGTCCGACCCGACGGACACGAGCACCGCGGCGACCACGGCGGCGAGCAGCAGGAGACCACCCAAGACGAGGAGTCGCCCCCGGCTGCGAAGCGCGGCCGGCACGAGCGGACGGCGGGCGGGCCGCGCCGCCCCGACGCCGAGCGCCCCGGCCGCCGACGCGGTCAGCTCGGCGCAGCTCGCGTAGCGCTTCTCCCGGTCCTTCGCGAGCGCCTTGCGCAGCACGGGAGTGAGCCTCGGGTGGTCGCTCAGCGGGGCGGGCTGGTCCCGGATATGCGCCCACATCGTCTCGGCCTCGCTGGGGCGGCGGAACGGCGGCGCGCCGGCGAGGCACTCGTACAGCACGCAGCCGAGCGCGTACAGGTCGGTGCGGCCGTCAACCGGGTCGCCGCGGATCTGCTCCGGCGCCAGGTAGTCGAGCGTCCCGACCACGCGGCCGGTGTCGGTCGACTCGCCGCCCACCTGCTTGGTGATGCCGAAGTCGGTGAGGTAGACGTGGTCGTCCTCGTCGAGCAGCACGTTGGCAGGCTTCACGTCCCGGTGCACGAGCGCCCGGCGGTGCGCGGCGTCGAGCGCACCGGCGATCTGGCCCACGATGCGGAGCGCGCGGTCCGGCGGGAGCTTCCCCTCGCGCTCGAGCACGGTCTTGAGATCGCTCCCCTCCACGAAGCGCATCGCCAGATAGAGCTGCCCGTCATGCTCCCCCGCCTCGTAGATCGGGATCACGTTGGGATGGTCGAGCGAGGCGGCGAGGCGCGGCTCACGCAGGAACCGCTCCCGGAAGCGCTCGTCCTCGGCCAGCTCCGGGGCCACCAGCTTGAGCGCCACCGGTCGCTCCAGCGACAGGTCCGTCGCCCGGTAGACCACACCCATCCCGCCGCGGCCGACCACCGACTGCACCCGATAGCCGGCGAAGATCGTGCCCGGGCTCAATGCTGCCTTCATGCTGCGCTCCCCGAGGGGGCCGAGTCCATGACCGACGGTACCACGGGAGGGGCGGCGCCATCGAGCGCCGCCCCTCGGGAGTGGGCTGGGTCGGTGGGGCGGCTCAGTGCGTCGCCACCCGGCGCTTGCGCCCGGTCAGCATCAGCGCTGACCCGGCCGCGATGCTCAAGAGCGCCAGCATTCCGGCAGCACCGATGCCTGCGTCGGCCCAGTCGAAACCGCCGCTGGGCCCGCGGACCGCGACAACCGCAGGGGTCGCGCGGATCTCGCTGCGAGCGCGGTCGATCATGCCCTGCACCTCGGGCGACTCGACCAGCCTGCGCTCCGCGTCCGTGAAGCCGGGCCCGGAATGCGTGAGGGCTGGCACCGACGGGCGGTCCCGCGCGGCATCGGCCGCGTCGGGCGAGCCGTAGTCCCGGTTCAGCGCATACGGACCGCGGTCGGCCTCGTACAGGCCGCGGTGCTTGGCAGCGTCGACGGTGTCGGGCGCTCGCATGTCCTGATACTCGTCCGCGGCCGAGGCAGCGATCGAGGACGGGGGCGGAGCGACGTCGCCGCTGGCGGCGGCCCCGTCTGAATGGAGATCCTCGTACGTGGCGGCGGACGCCGGTACGGCGCACACGGCCAGGAGGGCCGCGGTGGTGAGGATGTGGCTACGTCGAAGCATTTCGCCTCCTTCAGTGCCGGCCGCCCCACGCGGCCGGATTCGCGGATCAGCTTCGGCCCGGCCGGTTGCAGTGCGGGTAGGTCGCGGGTAGACGCCGGTAAACGGCGTCTGGCTACCGGGCGCGTCCGGTCAGCGACCAGCTGAAGGGCGTCCGGGTCTCAGCCGGCGCGAGGCCGTCCGGCCGCTTCCCACGGCGGACGAACACCGTCGGCGCCGGCGGGGCCACTGCGAGCTCTCCCCGCACCCGGCCGAGTCCCTCCTTGCGCCAGCGCTCCGACAGCCCCACCACGAGCAGGCCGGCTCCCTCGGCGAGCGCAGCGACGCCCTCCCGGCCGGGGCTCGCGAGCAGCGGCTCGGCGACGATGCCCGCGGTGCGCTGGACGATCAGCGAGGCATCGGCGAGCAGCCGGCTCGCGTCGCGTGCGTCTTCGCCGCCGTCGGCCGCGGACCCGATCAGCCGCAGCGGGGCGTCCGTGGCGCGGGCAACCCAAGCGCCGAGCCTGAGCCCAGCCCAGTCGTGCGCTCCCGCGCCGAAGGGCACCACAACAGGTCCCTCACCCAGCGACCCGCCGGCCTCTGCCAGCAGGGCGACGTCGCAGGGCGCCTGTTCGAGGACCACGCGCGCATCGCCGTCCAGCGGCGACGGGCCGGCATCCATGAGGAGCAGATCGATGTTCTCCTGGCCGGTGAGCCGAACGATGTCCTCGCCGCGCCGAGGCGAGGAGAACGCCGCGGTCCTGGCGGCGAGTCCGGAGGCCAGCAACTGATCGCGACGCTCGGCCAGAGCGGCGGTGGCTTCCGCCAGCTCCGCCGGCGGGACGACGCCCGCGACGATCACCTCGTGCGGGGACTCCGAGGCCGCAAGCGGCTCGGCGAGGCGAAGCAGCGGGTCGAGCCCGGGCAGCGCCCGCGGCACGATCAAGAGCGCGCGTTCCGGCACCGCTGCCTCGGGCGCCGGCGCCTCTCGCGGCGCACCGTCGGCCAGGTCGAGCGCGGGGTCCTGGCGCAGGATCGCCTGCTCGAGCCGCTTCAGTTCCTCGCTGGGCTCGAGGCCGAGTTCCTCCGAGAGCTCGCGCCGAGCGACGCGGTAGGCGTCGAGGGCCTCAGCCTGGCGAGCCGAGCGGTAGAGGGCGAGCATGAGCTGGAACCGGAGCCGCTCCCGCAGCGGGTTCCGGGCGATCAGCGCCTCCAGCTCGCCGACCAGCTCGGCGTGGCGCCCGATGGCGAGCTCGGCATCGATCCGTTGCTCGAGCACGGCCATCTTGAGCTCCTCGAGCCTTGCGATCTCGGGCTGGGCGAACGGCTCGTACGCGAGGTCCGCGAGCGGCGGCCCGCGCCAGAGTGCAAGCGCGTCGCGGAGCTTCCGAGCGGCCCTGGACGGATCGGTCCGCCGCGCCTCATCCGCGAGCTGCTCGAACCGGGCCAGGTCGAGCTCAGACGGATCGACGTGGAGCATGTAGCCGGGCGCGTGCGTGACGAGTCGGCTGCTGCCGAGCTGCTTGCGCAGCCGTGACACATAGACCTGGACGCTCTTGGCGCACGTGGCCGGCGGCGTGGCCCCCCACAGCTGATCTATGAGGCGATCGGTCGAGACAAGCTCGTTCGCCTGGAGCAGGAGGATCGCGAGGAGCGAACGCTGCTTGACCCCACCGAGAGCAAGAGATCGATCACGTTCGACCACCTCCAGTGGGCCAAGAAGCCGAAAGTCCATACCCGAGTCGCTGCGACCGTAGCACGGGTCCCCGATGAGCCCTCGAGCCCGGCCCGGTCCTAAAGGGAGAGCCCCACAAACCCGGCGAGGAAAGGAGAATCGATGAGCTTAAGCGGATACCGGGTCAGGGCCTCTATCGCGGTTTCCGACATCGCCCAGGCGGCTGAGTTCTACGAAGGGAAGCTCGGCCTCTCCGCGGTGGGCTCCCAGTCTGACGAGAGCCGAATCTACGCGTGTGGGGGCGACACGTCGCTGCATGTCTACGCCTCGCCTGCCCACGCCGGGAAGGCGACCGCGACCCTCGCCACCTGGTACGTGGCCGACCTCGAGCAGGTTGTCGACGAGCTCCGCGCGCGCGGCGTGACCTTCGAGCGCTACGACGACCCCTCGCTGGGGGCCGACGAGAAGGGCATCCACGAACTCGACGACGGTCGAGTTGCCTGGTTCAAGGATGCCGACGGCAACACCTTCGCGCTAGAACAGTAGGGCCGGCCAGGCGACCATGCCGAGATCGATCACGCACGGGCAGGACGAGGGGCTCGTCGCGGCGCTCTGCCGCGGCGACGCTGACGCGTTCGCGACGCTCGTCGACCGTCACAGCCCCGCGATGATCCGTGTCGCGATGGCCTACGTGCCGACCAGGGCGGCCGCCGAGGAGACGGTGCAGGAGACCTGGATCGCCGTGATGCGCGGGATCGACGGGTTCGAGGGACGCGCCTCGCTGAAGACATGGATCTTTCGGATCCTCACCAACTTGGCGATGCGAAGTGGCGCACGCGAGCGGCGGAGCATGCCGTTCTCGGCGCTCGCCGCAGCCGAGACCACCACCAGCGAGTCGTCGGTTGACCCCGATCGCTTTCTCCCTGCCCGCCATGAGCACTTCCCCGGTCACTGGGTGATCATGCCGGCGCGCTGGCCCACACCCGAGGAGGGGCTGCTGGCCGGCGAGACCCGCGAGGTGATTGCCGCAGCGATCGCCGAGCTGCCGCCGGCCCAGCGGACCGTGATCGCGTTGCGGGACGTCGAGGGTTGGAGCGCGGAGGAGGTCTGCGAGGCGCTCGAGATATCGGCCGGCAACCAGCGGATCCTTCTCCACCGCGCGCGCAGCCGGGTCCGGAACGCGATCGAGAGCTACTACGGCGCCGTCGAGGAGATCGACTACGAAGCCATAACGGCGGAGCTGATGGGTGAAAAGAAGGAAGAGGAGTCTGAGTGATGGCCGACGAACCCCGCGATACCCATTCTGAGGATCTCGCCTGCGTCGCGGTGGTCGAGCTCGTGACCGACTACCTCGAGGGGGCCCTTCCCGCCGCCGATGCGAGGCGGCTGGAGCGCCACCTCGCCACCTGCCCGGGCTGCGCCGACTACCTCGAACAGTTGCGCGCGATTGCCGGGTCGCTCAAGGGCGTCACCGATGAGTCGTTTCCTGCCGAGATGCGCGACGCCTTGATCGCCGACTTCCGCGACTTCCGCAACCGCTGACCGCTCCGTAACGCCCGCCGCTTCCGCTGTAACTGGGAGGGCATGACGCGGAGGAACACACACGCGAGCCGGCGCGAATGGCTCGGGCTCGCGATCATCGCGCTGCCGTGCATGGTCTACGCGATGGACCTAACGGTCCTGACGCTGGCGGTGCCCTCGCTCAGTGCCGACCTGAGCCCCACCAGCACCGAGCTGCTCTGGATCGTGGACATCTACGGCTTCCTCGTGGCCGGCTTTCTGATCACGATGGGCACGCTCGGCGACCGGATCGGTCGCCGCCGGCTACTTCTGATCGGCGGCGGCGCGTTCGCCGTCGCCTCCGTGGTCGCGGCCTTCTCGTCGAGCCCCGCAATGCTGATCGCCTCGCGCGCTTTGCTTGGAATCGCCGGAGCGACGGTGGCGCCTTCCACGCTGTCGCTGATACGCAACATGTTCCATGATCCGCGCGAACGCACGACGGCCATCGGGATCTGGATCACCAGCTTCTCGACCGGCGCGGCCGTCGGCCCGCTGGTCGGCGGCCTGCTCCTCGAGAGCTTTCACTGGGGGTCGGTCTTTCTCCTGGCGGTGCCGGTCATGCTGATGCTGTTGGCCATAGGCCCCCGGTTCCTCCCCGAGTACAAGGACCCGAACCCGGGCCGACTCGATCTGCCGAGCGCCGCCCTGTCACTCGTAGCGGTCCTGGCCGTGATCTATGGCATCAAGGCCATTACCAAGGACGGAGCAGGACTGGCCAGCGTGGCGCCGGTGCTCGCCGGGCTCGCGGCCGGCGCCGCGTTCGTCGACCGTCAGCGCCGGCTGGCGGAGCCGATGATCGACCTGGGGCTGTTCCGCCGGCGGGCCTTCAGCCTGGCGCTGAGCGCCAACACCCTCGCCTTCGCGGTCCTGTTCGGACTCGAGGTCTTCGTTGCCCAGTACTTCCAGCTCGTGCTCGGCTACTCGCCGCTCGAGGCGGGGCTGTTGAGCCTGCCGGGGGCCGCAGCGTTCGTGGTCGGGTCGCAGCTGACGCCACCCCTCGCGGCCCGTGCCCGGCCTGCGGTGGTGATGCTGGGCGGACTCCTCCTCGCAATCGTCGGCGTGTCGCTGCTCACGCAGGTGGGGGCGGCCGATGGCCCGGGACTCATGGTGGCCGGCGTAGTGATCCTTTCCGTCGGCCTCGCACCCCTGTTCACGCTGGCCGCCGACCTCGCGGTCGGAAGCGCTCCCCCCGAGCGAGCCGGCGCCGCCTCGGGGATCTCTGAGACCAGCTCCGAGCTGGGCGGCGCGCTCGGCCTTGCGATTCTCGGCACGGTGGGCACGGCGGTCTACCGAGGCCACACCGCCGACGCCTTCCCAGCCGAGGTGCCGGCGGGCGCGGCGTCGACGGCGGGCGACACCCTGGGCGGCGCGGTCGAGGTCGCTGACCGGCTGCCGCAGTTGCAGGCCGCCGACGTACTCGAGCTCGCCCGCGAGGCATTCACGCAGGGCCTCCAGGTTGCGGCCACCGTGAGCGGCGTCCTCGTGATCGCGGCCGCCCTCATGGTCGGGAGGCTCCTGCGGAACGGCGACGACCCCCAAGAGTCGAAGGAGCCTGCGGGTCCGTCAGTCGCGCTCGCGACCTCCCAGCCATGCGCATGACGTCGCGCCTAGCTCTCCACGCCCACGATCGCATCCACGATGATCGGCAAGTTCAGCGGCGATGGGCCCTGTCCGGGCGCTGAGCGCGCGTGCCGACCCGCCTCGCCCCAGAGCTCGAGGATCAGGTCGCTGAACCCGTTGACGACCTTCGCGTTCTGCGCGAAGCCCGGCTCGCAGTGCACATAGCCGATGACCCGGATCCATTCGGTAACCCGGTCGAGGTCGTCGAGCTCGCGCTTCAGCGAAGCCAGCATCGACAGCGCGGTCAGCCGGGCGGCCTCGTAGGCCTGGTCCAGCGAGAGGTCTCGTCCCACGAGACCCTCGACCAGCGGCGTGCCTCCATCCAAGGGCCCGTGCCCTGCGACGTATGCCAGGCCGCGATGGATCTTGACCAGCTCGAAGGTGCCCGGCGGCACCATTGGCGCCGGAAGAGTGAGCCCTAGGGCCTCGAGCTTCTTCTCGATGTGCATGGGGAGCTCCCCCCATTCTCGGGCACCTGGCGCCGCGCGAGCTCGTCAAGCTCCCGGCTTGCGCGCTCGCACGATGGCCGAGGTCGCGTGCTCATGGACGCGGTGAGTCTCTCGCACCTCGATATCGGTGAGGCCCGCATCGGTGAGCTGTTGCTCGAACTCCTCGCGGGTGAGCGCGCCGGCAACGCAGCCGGTCCACTGCTCCATGTCGGCACGGATTGCCTCGTCCATGTCGGGGTCGGCGATCACGTCCGAGACCGCGAATCGGCCGCCGGGCCGCAGCACGCGCGCGGCCTCGCGGAGGACCTTGCGCTTGTCGGCGGCGAGGTTGATCACGCAGTTGGAGATGACGACGTCAACCGTTTCGTCCGCGAGCGGGATGTCCTCGATGTAGCCCTTGACGAACTCGGCGTTGTGGACGCCGGCCTCCTCGGCGTTGGTGCGGGCGAGCTCGAGCATCTCGTCGGTCATGTCGAGTCCGATCGCCCTGCCGCTCGCGCCCACGCGGCGCGCCGAGATCAGCACGTCGGCGCCCGCGCCGGAGCCGAGGTCGAGAACGGTCTCGCCCTCGTGCAGGTCAGCCACGGCTGTGGGGACGCCGCAGCCGAGCGATGCCTCGACCGCCGCTTTCGGCGCGGCGTCGCCCTCCTCGTCGTAGAGACCGCCGCCGAACACCTCCGTGCCCTGACGATCAGTGAGCTTCATGTCGGGATCGGCGAATGCGCCGGCTGGGCCGCAGCCCGCTTCGCCGGTGGCGCTCCCGCAACAACCGGACGAAGTGTTGCTCGCCACCGCCGTGGCGGCGGCCGCGTAGCGCTCGCGCACCTGCTCGCGGATGTCGGTGTCGGTCAGCTCAGCCATGCGGACAGCTCCTCGAGTGATTCTGAATTGACGTAGTAGTAGGCCCATAGGCCGCGCCGCTCGGAGTCGACGATGCCGGCGTCGCGCAGTTTCTTGAGGTGGTGCGAGAGCGTCGGCTGGGAGATGTCGAACAGCGGAACCAGCTCGCAGACGCAGACCTTGCCGGCGTGCTTGCGCAGCACGTCGACGAGCTGCAGCCGGACCGGGTCGCCGATCGCCTTGGCCACTTCGGCCATGCGGAGCGCCTGCGCGCGCTCGACGTCGGGGTAAACGACGGGCTCACAGCAGGGCTCGCCGACGGGCCGCTTCTGCTTGGGGGCCAGTTCCAGATTGACGGCCATCGATGCACATATATCGATTGAAGTGATACCTGTCAATGGATAGCCTCCGCACACCGGATGGATCGGGTCGCCGTAATCACCGACGTCCACTCCAACCTGTCGTCGCTCGAGGCCGCCCTCGAGGCGATCGAGCGGGCCAGCGTGGACGCGGTCTACTGCGGCGGCGATCTGGTCGGCTACGGGCCACGCCCGAACGAGGTGTGCCGGCTCGTCGCGGCTCGTGGGATACCGACGATCTACGGCAACTACGACTATGCGATCGGCCGTGATCTCGAGGATTGCGGCTGCGCCTACCGGGACGAGCACGACCGCGAGCTCGGCGAGCAATCCGTTGCGTGGACGCTCGAGCACACCGACCAGCGCTCCAAGGACTTCATGCGCGGCCTGCCGTTCGACCTTCGGTTCGATCTCGGCGAAAGCCGCGTTCGGCTGGTTCACGGCTCGCCGCGCAAGGTCAACGAATACCTGTTCGAGGACAAGCCTGCGCGCACGTTCGAGCGCATCGCCGCGGGAGCCGACTGCGACGTACTCGTCTTCGGCCATACCCACCAACCCTGGATCGGCGAGTACGGCGACGTGCTGTTCGTGAACTGCGGCTCGGTCGGCAAGCCCAAGGACGGCGATCCACGGGCCTCGTTCGCGCTGTTGGGGCTCGACGATGGAGAGGTCGTCGCGGACATCCACAGGGTGGAGTACGACGCCGAGGCGGTGGCTCGCGAGGTGGCCGCGGTCGGCCTACCAAGCGAATACGCCGAGATGCTGGTGCTCGCGGCGTGAGAGGGAGGACGAGATGAAGTACGTGTTGTTTGTTTGCACACAGAACGCCGGGCGCTCGCAGATGGCTCAGGCGCTGTTCCAGAAGCACGGGCCCGACGATGTGCGCGCCGAGTCGGCAGGTGCGGAGCCCGCCGACGCGTGCCACCCGGTCGTGGTCGAAGCGATGCGCGAGATCGGAATCGACCTGAGCGCCAAGAGGCCCAAGAGGCTGACGCTCGAGATGCAGCTGCACGCGGACTGGGCGATCACGCTCGCCTGCGGTGCCAAGTGTCCGTACGTGCCGTCGGTGGTCGAGGACTGGGACGTGTCCGATCCGGCGCACAAGCCGATCGAAGAGGTACGGCTGATCCGAGACGAGATCGAGTGGCGCGTTCAGGACCTTGTCGAGAACCGCATCGAGGAGATCCGCGAGGACCGCCGCCAGCACATGATGCGCATGGGACGCCTTGTTCCAGGATTGGTAGACGAGTTCGGCGGCACCCTCACCGACGAGGAGATCCGCCAGATCGCCGACGAGATCCTCGACACCTACGACGAGGTGCCGATCCGCTCCTTCGTGATGACGCTCGCCAACCGCAAGGCGCGCGCGATGCTCAAGGAGCGCACCGGCGTGGCGGCGCCCAGCTAGAGGTCTCCACCACCCGTCAGAGGTCTACGGCGCGGCCGCGAGCTCAGCCCTCATCGCCTCGGCGAGGGCCTGCGCCGCGGTGAGCGGCCGGACCATCACGACGAGTTCGTCGATCGAGCCATCCTCGTCGATATGGAGGAAGTCGCATCCCTCGATCTCCCGCTCGCCGATGCGCGCCTGGAATACGAGTGCGTGGTCGGTGGCGTCGGCGACGCCGATTTCGCGGACGTAGCGGAAGTCCTCGAGGACCCGCGAAACAGCGTGGAGGATCGCCGCGACCGCGTCACGCCCTTGGTATGGCTTGAACACGATCGGGCTGCGGAAGACAACGTCTTCTGAGAGCAGCGCGACCGCTGCGTTCATGTCCCGTGCTTCGACGGCAGCGCCAAACGAGTGCATGGCTCGTCACTGTAACCGCGATGATCCGCGGGATTGAGGCGGAGCTCGAGTCGGTACGGTCCGCTCGTGGCTCGTGACGACGCCGAGGTCCTCGAGGTCGCCGGGCGTGAGGTCCGGCTCTCCAGCCCCGCGAAGGTGCTCTTCGCGGAGCGCGGCGCGACCAAGCGCGATCTCGTCGGCTACTACCTGAGCGTCGGCGAGCCGCTGCTGCGCACGACCGGGGGTCGCCCGGTCCTCATGCAGCGCTTCCCCAGGGGCGCGGGAGGACCGTCCTTCTTCCAGAAGCGTGTCCCGGAGAACGCGCCCGAGTGGCTGCGGACGACGACGGTGACGACGGTCAACGGCACGCAGTCACGCGCGCTCGTGATCGCCGACCTCGCGCACGTGGTCTGGGCGGTCAACCTCGGTTGCCTGGGCTTTCACGTCTGGCCGTACCGCGCCGCGGACCCCGACCATTGCGACGAGCTGCGCCTAGATCTCGACCCGCAGCCGGGCACCGACTTCACGGATGTCCGCCGCGCGGCCACGGAGCTCAAGGCCCTGCTGGACGAGGTCGGCGTTGCCGGCTATCCGAAGACCACCGGCAACCGGGGGCTGCACGTCTACGTCCGCCTCGCGCCGCGCTGGGACTCGTACGCGGTCCGCGCCGCCGCGGTGGCGGTCGCCCGGGAGCTCGAGCGCCGTCGCCCCGACGTCATCACTGCGGCATGGTGGAAGGAGGAGCGCGGCGCGAGGATCTTCGTCGACTACAACCAGAACGCACCGCACAAGACAGTCTTCGGCGCATGGGCCGTGCGCGCACGCGCCGGCGGCCAGGTCTCCACACCAATGCGCTGGGAGGAGTTGGCGGAGCTGCACCCGGACGAGCTGACGCTGGCCTCGGTCCCCGACCGCCTCGACCGGCTCGGCGATCCGTGGGAGACGATCGACGAGGCCCCCCAGTCACTCCAACCGCTGCTCGCCATGCACGAGCGCGACCGCGCGAACGGTCTGCTCGACGCCCCGTGGCCGCCGGTCTACCCCAAGATGCCCGACGAGCCCCCGCGGGTCGCGCCAAGCCGCGCGCGAAAGGACCCGCCGGGCTAGTGCTGCCGGCGCTAGCTTGAACCGTGGCTGCTCGAGCGCGGATCCTGGCGTTCGGCGCGGCCGGACTGCTCGTGGTCGCCGGCGTGCTGTGCGCGGGGTTGGTGAACGGATTGACCGGTGACGTGCTCGCCATTGCCCTGATCTCCGCCGGGCTCGGCGGTGCTCTTCTTTTGATGTTCCTCGACGTCGGCCTGTCTGAGGACAGGCAGCGCGCGCGGGATGAAGAGCGACGGCGCCGGCGTCGCTCGTGACGAGCTCGGTCACCCCCTCGGTCCCACACCGCACCTGGAGGGGCGTAGCATGGACGCGAGCGAGGGAAGGAGCGCGCGTGGGTGTTCAGACGGGATTCGAGGCGGTGACGGGCTACCTCGAGCGAGAGGGCGTGGCGTTTGAGGTCGTCGAGCATGCGCGCACCGAGAGCGCGACGGCCGAAGCCCGGGCCGTGGGTCTGCCGCCCACGGACGTGGCGAAGACCGTCGTGCTGCGGGACGTCGTCGGCCTTCGGCTGGCGGTGATCCCCGCGTCCCACCGGCTCGACCTCCACAAGGTGGGCGACCTGCTTGGTGCCTCACCCCGCCTACGTCTTGTCAGCGAATCCGAGATGGCCGCCGAGTTCGACGAGTTCGAGGTGGGGGCGCTGCCGCCACTCGCGCCACTCCTGGACGCGGTCGAGCTGATCGATGAGCGCCTGCTCGATCACGATCGCATCCTCTTCGCGGGCGGCGATCACGAGCACGGGGTACTGGTGGACCCGCGCGACCTCGTCGAGGTCGCGCGCGCCCGTGTCGCGGACCTCTGCGAGGACTGAGCGCCCCCGCTGCGGGGGAAGGGTGGGGGGCCGTTGCGGCCCCCCTTCTTCACTAGAACAGCCTGACCAGCTGACCGCGGAGCGCGCCTCCGGGGTTCTTCGTCGTGTGGTAGTTGACGTAATGACCGGCGAGGTCGCTGCAAATCGCTCTCGCGTCAGCCTCGGCAATCTCGATCGAGTCGAACTGGGTGAACAGGCGACGATCGCTCGAGCCCATAAAGAGGCCAACACGGATCATGCCGTTGACGCCTGCGGCTCCGATATGGATGTGGCCGGCGAAGAACGATTCGCGCTCCGGGTTCGCGATGGCGACGGCGAAGCTGAGCCTCGTCCCGTTGATGTGCACGGCCGCGGCGCCAGAAGTGCGCGAGTCGGCCGGAGGCACCTCGTTGCCGGGCTTCAGCCCGCGGCGTACGCAGGAGACGCCGATCCGGTTCGGAGCGGCCGCCCTGTCACCAGGCACCTCGTCGCGGAGGTGGCGCCAGCACGCACCGGGGGAGGCTCAGGGTTCGCGGCGGAGCGGGCCCGCGACGTCTCCGGGAGAGCGCTGAGCCACTTCTGCGGTGTCGGCTTGGACGGGGGATCCGCGCACCACGAGGCGCCAGATCAGCACCACTCCTAACACGGGCGTCCCGATCCCCAGCAGCCAGAAGGCCAATTGTGTGTCGATCTCACCGACCATCCACTCGAAGTTCATTCCGAAAAAGCCTGTGATGAAGGTGAGCGGGAGGAAGATGGTCGCCACGACCGTCAGCCAGTACGACGTCTCGTTCAGCCGTAGGTCGATCAGCGTTGCCATCGCGTCCGCGGCGGCGTCGATCGCTTCCACCAAGCGATTGACCTGTCCGCCTATGTGGTCGAAGTAGCGTTCGTCGTCGGCCTCGAGATCCTGCAGCCGCCCGATCTCGACGCCGATCCGCTCAAAGAGGCCGCGCTGCGGCCCTACCCGGCGTCTCATTCTCGCGAGCTGCGAACTGAGCTCCCGCAGCGTCGCCATCCGTAACCGACCGGCACGCAGGTCGGTGGACATCACCGCCAGCTCGTCCAGCGTGAGCTCGACCTCGTTCAGCGCGTCGAAAGCGCTGGCGACCATGGCCTCAAGGACCGCGTAGACGATGTATTGCTCGCTGCGCCCCGGGGGCAGAGACGGAGCGAGCACCTGGGGAAGCTCCACCCGTTGCTGGTGAAGCGTCAGCAGGTAGTCGCTACTTACCAGGACGTGGACTTCGATCGGGTGCAGCCGGTAGACGCTCGCATCGGCAAGGTCGGGGCGCTCCAGATAGCAGCTGAAGGCGAAGACGACATGCTGTCCGTCGGCGTGGAACTTGCGCGAGGAGGAGTGGGCGTGCCCGAAACCGAGTAGAGCCTGAAGCGCACCCCCGGAAACTCCCAACGCGTCGCCCAGATCCTGAGGGCTCGTCTCGCTCAGCGAGAGGTCGATCCAGAAGAAGCGTCCACTCTTGCGCAGAGTCTCAATCCGGTCTCGCTCAGCGACGCCGAGCCCGCTGACGATCTCGGTCACGCGGCCCGAGACTACGGTCGAGCCAAGACGGCTTCAGCTGCTGCCCGGTTACCCCGCGGACCCCCGCCCCGCTCTGGCTCGGGTACGGAGAGCGTCACAGCTGACGGCCGTTCAGCATCGTGGAAGATCTCCTGGTCGGCGGCGACCAAACGCGTCGCCCGGAGAGGATCTTCACCTGTGCCGGGGTTGCGCGCGTAGCGCGGGTGTGCGCCGCTCGACACCTGAACCCGGATGCGATTGCCGGCGGCGAAACGGTGGGCGGTCGGCCAGAGCTCGAACCGGACCGCGGCGACGCCGTCGCCGTCGCGCGGGGGTTGGCCCGGGGTCAGCCGTATCAGCGCGTCGCAGACATTCAGCGAGGTGCCGTCCGGTTGGACGTCGCAGACGCGCACGAACAGGTCGGTGTCGTCGCGGCTCGAGCGCAGCCAGATTTCGGCGCGGACGGGTCCCAGCGCGTCGAGGTCCGCGTCGAGCGGGGCGCCGGTGAACGTGAGTACGTCGGGGCGTGCCTCGAGCGGGCGGTTGTCGCTCACCGGCTTGCGCTGGAGCAGCGTGGCGCCGCCGAGTGCAGGCGTAGGCCGGGCGGGGTCGTAGCGGTAGCGGCTAGGCTGCGCCGCCCCCGTCGGCGGCGACTCTGACAGGCCACCGCTCGGTTGCAGGAAGAACGTCTGCTTGCGCACGCTCGGCGGTGGCCAGTCGGGCAGCTCGCGCCAGCGCCGCTCGCCTGTCACGTAGACGCGCACCGGGGCGTCGCGCACCATCCGAGCGTCGCCCAGCAGGTGAGCGCGCAACCAGGCGATGCCCTCGCGCAGGCCGACCCCGAGCAGGGCCGGCGAAGAGTGCGTCCATGGGCCGATGATCAACTGCGGCTCACGGCCGGCGGCGCGGAGTGCGCGGAAGTCCTCGACCATCCACGGCAGGAAGATGTCGTACCAGCCACCGATGAGCTGCACCGGCGCATCGACGTCGCCCACCGTTGACGAGAAGTCGCGCTGGGCCCAGTACGGGCTGTCGGGCGACATCGCCTCCATCCATTCCCGGAAGTAAGGGATCTGGGCGCCGAATGCGCGCTGGTCGAGCTCCTCGATCGGTACCTGCTCCTCGTACAGGCGCGGCAACGTCCGGCGCAGCCCCTGGGCGAGCAGCAGGGGAGCCAGGCGCCGCTCCTGAATCTGGAGCACGAGTGTCCATGACAGCGCCGTGTCGAGCGAGATGCTGCCGCCGCCGAGCGCCATCCCGCGGAACTGCGATGCGGTCGCCTGCGGCGCGAGCGCATCTAGCTCGTCCGCGATGGCCCACTGCACGAGCCCCATGTAGCTCGGGCCGATTCCCCCGACGGGACCGGAGTGCCAGGGCTGCTCGCGCAGCCAGCGGAGCGTGGCGAGCCCGTCGGCGCGCTCGTTGAAGGGGTCGAAGCGCCCACCGGAGCCGAACGTCCCGCGCGTGCTCTGGACCGCGACCTGAAGACCGCGCTCGGCGATCAGCCGCCCGAACAGGAAGCCGAATGCGCCGCGGCCGTACGGGGAGCGCACGAGCACCGTGGCTGCCGGCCCACCGCCGGGTGGGGTGTAGCGGTCGGCGAGCAGAACGACGCCATCGTCCATCCTGACGGGCAGGTCGCGGTCGACCACGAGCTCCCGCGTAGCCGGCGCGGGCAGCCGGAGGAGTCGGCCGGCGATCTCGCTGAGCAGCGCCACCGCCGAAGCATGACGGGCGCCGTGCTAAGGCCTACGCCTGCAGCACCTGGTGTGCGAACCGCACAGCCAACGCGCCGTCGCCAACGGCGCCTGCGACGCGCTTCGTCGCCGCGGCGCGCACGTCACCCGCGGCGAAGACGCCCGGCCAGACCGTCTCGAGCAGATGGGGCTGCCGGTCCCCGAGCGGCCACCGGTGCGGTCCCTCGCACGCCGCGGCGGCCTGACCGCACTTGATGTACCCGGCCTCGTCGAGGTCGAGCATCAGCTGCACCGCCTCGGTGTACGGCTCGGCTCCGATCATCACGAACACGGCCGAAGTCCCGCCGCGGTCGACGCTCCCGTCGTCGCGGTTGCGCAGGTCGGCGTACTCGAGGCGGCCGTTCCCGTCCACGGCGCTGACCTCCGTGCGGGTCATGACCTCGATGTTGGAGCGGTACTCGATGCGCTCGAGCAGGTAGCGGGACATCGTCGCTGCCAGGCCGTCGTCGCGGATGACGACGCGGACGCTCCGCGCGGTGCGCGCGAGGTGCGCCGCCGCCTGTCCGGCGGAGTTGCCGCCCCCGACCACGATCACGTCCTCGTCGCGGCATCGCTCGGCATCGGACGCCATGGCCGTGTAGTACACGCCGGCGCCGGTGAAGCGCTCGGCGTTGGTCGCCGAGAGCGTGCGCCAGCGTGCGCCGGTCGCAACCACGACCGTGCGGGCGAGCGCGTGCTGGCCGTCGTCGAGATCGACGCGCACCAGGCCCTCCGCGCCGCGCGCGAGCTCGACGGCACGGTGGAAGCTCGACAGGACGGCGTCGAAGCGGCGCGCCTGCAGCGTCGCCTTGCGGGTCAGCTCGACGCCCGAGATCCCGGTCGGGAAGCCCATGTAGTTCTCGATTCGCGTGCTGGTGCCGGCCTGCCCGCCGGGCGCCCACGCCTCGACCACGAGCGTGCGCAGGCCCTCGGACCCGCCGTACACGGCGCCCGCGAGGCCGGCGGGTCCGCCGCCGAGCACGACCAGGTCGAACCGCTCGCCGTCGATCTCCGCGCGCAGGCCGAGCTCGCGGGCGACCTGGGCGGCCGAGGGGTTGCGCAGCACGGCGGTGTTGCGCACCAGAACCGGCGTCTCCTCGCGCGGGACCTGGAGCCAGTCGAGCATCGGCGCGCTCTCGGGGTCGGTGTCAACGTCGTACCAGCGCACCGGGATGAGATTCCGCTCGAGCAGGTCGCGCACCTCGAACGCGCGCCGTGAGCCGCGCGGCGCGATCAACCGCAGCACGCCGTACCCGTGTTCCGCGTGCCACTCCCTGCGCGCCATCATCGTGCGCAGGACGAGCTCTGCCATCTCGGGCCAGGCCGCCACCATCGCGCGCAGCTCCGAGCGGTCGAACCAGATCACGTCGGTCTGGTCGTCCGCGACGCATTCGGCGATCGCCGGCTCGCCGGTGAAGGTCGCGATGTCGCCGAGGAACGTGCGGGCGTCCACCTCGGCGATCCAGACGTCCTTGCCGGGCTTGCGGTCGAGCATCCGCACCCTGCCGCGCTCGATGACCAGGAACGGAGCATTGCGCTGGCCCTGCACGTACAGCGCTTCGCCCGGGGCGAATGTCCGGCGAGTGCCCAGCCTCGCAAACTTCTCGATCTTCGCGTCGGACAGGCGCGGGTACATCACCTCGTCGTCGAGGTCAGGGAAGTGCTCCGCGCGAATCTGCTTGGGTGTCGCCGTCTGCTCGGTCGCCACGCTCTCAGTCAAGGGTTAGCAGACGGACGCGGCTGCGCGTGGGCTTGGCTATGAATCAGCCAGCGACCGGTACGCCTTGTCGAGGACCGCGGCCGAGTGCTGGAGCCGCCGCCGCTCGTCCTCCGACAACGCCAGTAGGAGCTGCCGCTCGACTCCACCCCGGCCGATGACGCACGGCAGGCTGAGAACCACGTCCCCGATTCCGTACTCCTCTACGGCCGGGACGGAGACCATGAAGATTCGCTTCTCGTCCCGCACTACGGCTCGCACGATGCGAGCTACGGCGCCCGCAACGCCATAGCTCGTGAACCCTTTTCGATCGTGGATGCTGAGGCCGCGCCGGCGGGTCGATGTGGTCAGCTCATCCTCGAGCTGAGGCAACGAGGTGCCCTCGGGCAGCGGGTAGTCCGCGAGCCTGATCGCGCCGACCGTGGCGCTCGACCAAACCGGAAACGAGCTATCGCCGTGCTCGCCGACGACGTAGACGTGGACATCCTCCTTCTCGACCCCGAGGAGTTCACCGAGCCGCTGGCGCAGCCGCGCGCCGTCGAGAGCCGTGCCGGAGCCCACGATGAGCTGAGCCGGTCGCGTGGAGGTCTCGACGGCGATCCGGGTCAGTACGTCCACCGGGTTGCCCACGAGGATCACGACCGCGTCCGGACAGACCCGATCGAGCTCACCGACGACGGCGGCGGTGATGCCTGCGTTGGAACCCAAGGGGTCGAGGCGGCTCTCGTCGGGCGCACGCGTGGCCCCCACCGTGATCACCACCACGTCCGAGCCACTGAGATCGGCGTAGTCGGCCGTGGGCACGATCTCCATCTCGGCGAGCAGCGGGATCGCGTCCGCGATGTCCCAGGCTTCCCCTTCCGCACGGGCCAACTCGCGGTCGAACAGCACGACCCGGTCACACGCGCGAAGCAGCACGAGCGCGTTGGCGACCGCCGAGCCCACGTGGCCAGCGCCGACCACCGACACCTGCGAACCCGCCATCGAGGCGAGTATGACCCAATCCGATCAGCGGCTCCGCTCCGTCCGACGCGGGGCGCGCGAGTTCGCGCAGATCAGCCCGTGACCGGCCTCCCGGCGGACGAAACCCTCGACCTGTACTCGAGGTGTTTCCGCGGCAACGGGTGAGTGTCTTGCTCGACCGACGGCCGGCCTCGAGTCCGGTGTTCACTGAAATAGTGGCGTGACCCATCGGCGGACGTGCCGTCGGGTGGATGGTGCCGCCCCTCGGCCTCGGCCACACTGAAGTAGATGGGATCCGAGAGCGTCGAGGTGGTGCGGCGCATCTACCTTGCCTGGCAGACCGGTGACATGGAGGAGTTGCTCTCGCTGGTCGATCCAGAGGTGCGGTGGGCCCCCGTGCTCCGCTTCCTCGAAGGGGAGAGGCCCGCCATCGGACATCAGGACCTCCGGCAATGGTTTCGCCGCATTCGGATCACGTACCGGAGCCTCCGGCCTCTGCCGGAGCGCTTCGAGGATCACGGCTCTCACGTGCTGGTGCTGGGGCGGCTGCTGGGCGTCAGCAGGCTGGACGAAGGGGACCTCGACGTCTCGGTGTCATGGGTTTGGACCGTGCGGGCCGGGCGCGTGGTCGCGATGCAGGCTTTTCTCGAAGAGCGCGCGGCGCGCGCAGCGATCGCTTCACGCTAGTGCGCCCGCCGGCCCTCGATCATGCACTAGCACCACCCTTCGCACGTGACCCGTTTCCAGGGCAGCCCTTCGTACGACACCGCCACCTGCCATCCAGCAGGGCTCCATTCGAGGGGATGCGCGAGCGCGCGGCGCCGGGCGGCGTCGGTGATGACCGGATGGAGAATCAGTTTGTCGCTGCGCAGGCGACGGTACGGGGGCGGGTCCCGCCTGCATTGCATCTGTCCGAATTCCCTCAGCCGGCGAGCCACCACAGAACGCCGCTCGCCGCCAGAAACAGCGCCACGAGGATCACCAGCACCACATAGGTCGTGAAGATCACGCGCTCCTGCCGATTGATCTCCGGCCTGATGGCCGGAGACAGCGGGGGAGGGGGCCTGATCGCCCGCTCCAGAGTCGGTTGGTGGGCGGTTTCCATATCCGCTCGTTCCGCGACTCTCCTGACCGAGTCGTATGCGAGTCCTCAAGGGCTCCGGCTCGCCCGGAGCCATGCGAGTCCAGTGCCGATCAGTCTGGATTCTCGGCCGTCGCCTCGCATCGTGGGAACGACCACGAACTTTTGGAAATTCCAGCCGCTGATAGCCGGGCTCCAGCGCCGGCGCCTTTCTTGACTGGCGTTGACCGGAGCGTACGATTGCCGCGGAAGCCAGCCTTCGCGTCGAGCACGCGGGGCTCGAAAGAGGGAGTAGAGGCATGCGGCGACTCACGCTCGCGGGACTCTTGGTAGCTGCGCTTATCGCGGCCGCCCCGGCTCAGGCTCAGGTGCCACGGCACCTCCATTGCATGACCAACGCGAGCGGACAAACGCACGCGATCGCCGGTGGATTGACGGCCAACGCGCCGCAATCGGCATTCGAAACCTTCCACTTCGGCGTGCACCTCGGCACCTTTGTCGAGGGGCCGAATCCCCACACGCTGGCGCCCAGCTTCAGTGGCACGTGCCCGCCAAGCTGATCGGGAGCTGATCAGACGGGTCGCTAGCTGAGGGTCCTTTCGGCTGGGATTAACATCAGCGGTTCCGCGCGTGAAAGGCGCCGGTCAGCCAACGCGCGACCCTGGTCCCGCCTCGAGGAGGTCGCATGAGCCCTATTGCTCGCTGCAAGCTGCCGATCTGGCTAACCGTCGCCGCGACCGCGCTGCTGTTCCTGATCCCCGTCGCCGGGCAGGCGGCGAAGCCCACCACGGACCGCGCGGTCGAGCGCGGCCTCGAGCGGCTCGTCGGGGCGCGTGGTGGGCCTCCCGGCGCGATAGCGACCCTGCATCGCGGGGGGCAGACCACCGTGCTGCGCGCCGGTCGTGCCGACGTGATGCGGCGGGGGAAGCCGCGCGCGAGCGACCACATGCGGATCGCCAGCATCGCGAAGGCATTCAGCGGCGCGGTCGCGTTGCATCTCGTGGAGGAGGGCAGGCTCGGTCTCGACGACACGATCGGCCAGCGACTCCCGAGCCTCCCCTCTTCGTGGGCCTCGGTGACGGTGAGGCAGATGCTGAGCCACACGAGCGGCCTCCCCGACTACACGCAGTCGAGGGGATTCGCAAAGCAGGCGGAGTCGAAGCCACGTGGATACGTCTCGCCGACCGGGATCATCGACTGGGTCCGCCGGGACGACCTCGTGTTCCGGCCGGGAAGCAGGTACGAGTACTCGAACACCGACAACATCGTGGTCGGCCTCATTGCCGAGCAGGTGACCGGCCAGTCCTACGGCGACCTGCTCAGGACGCTCGTCTTCGGGCCGGCCGGGCTGACCCAGACGACGTTCCCGACCAGGAGGATCTCGCTGCCGAAGCCCTATATCCACGGGTACGCGGTCACACCCGGGCAGTCACCCCAGGACCTCACGACGTTTCTGAGTCCGAGCGGCGCCTGGGCGTCGGGCGCGATCGTCTCGACCCCGGCCGACCTCGGCGCGTTCATCCGGGCCTACCTCGGCCGCAGGTTCTTCGGCGCAGACCAGCAGCGCGAGCAGCTGCGGTTCGTCCGAGGAGCGTCGAGCCCACCCGGCCCCGGAACGAACTCGGCGGGTCTGGCGATCTTCCGCTACAGAACTCGCTGCGGCACCGTGTACGGACACACCGGGAACTTCCCCGGCTACGTGCAGTGGGCGGCCGCGACGGCGGACGGGACGCGTTCGGTGACCACCTCGCTCAACATCCCCGCACCAACCGGTGCCCTGCTCAAGCAGCTGCGATCGGTGCAGGCGTCGGCAGTCTGCGCACTGCTTGGGAAGTGACTCGCTACCGGCCTGGTTATGCCCCCGCGGGCTGGAAGAGCTCGATCGGGTTGCCGGACGGGTCGTCGAGCAGGATCTGCTGACCGCCCGGTCCGCTGATGATGTCGTTGCGGAACGTCAGGCCCGCGGCCCGCAGCCGCTCGACCTCGGCAGCGATGTCCTCCACGATGAAGTGGATCCGGTTCCAGCCTCCCGGCGCCGGGGTACGACCGTCGGGCATCGGCCGCCCGGCCGAGCTGGCCGGACCGCTGAGCAGCAGCCGCAGATTGCCGCGCACGACGTCGGCGAACGCGGGCGCGAAGTTGGTGCGCAGCGTGAAGCCGAAGTTGTTGGTGTAGAAGGTGACGGCGTCCTCGACGTCGTCGACCATGTAGCGGACGTTCACGAGCTCGTCAGGCACGTTCACTCGCCTCCCGAGTGATGGTGGTCTGTTCGATTGCCTCAATGAGGAAGCCGATCCGGGTGCTGAGTTCCGTGGCGGTGCGCTCGAACGCGGGCAGGGCCTCCTCGTCGCTGCCGGGCTCGCGCGCGGGATCGGGGATGCTCCAATGGATCAGCTCGGGTTCGCCGGGGAACTCGGGGCAGACCTCGCGTAGGCGGTCGCAAAGGCTGATCACGTAATCAAAGCGCTGGTCGGTGAACTCGCTGAGGTGCTTGGAGCGACACCCGGCGAGATCGATGCCGCGCTCGCGCATCACTCGCACCGCGTTGGGATGAAGCGGCTTGGGATGGCTGCCGGCGCTTGTGGCGCTGACTGCGCCGCCGGACAGCTGTTCGGTGAGCGCCTCGGCGATCTGCGAGCGCGTGCTGTTGCCGGTGCACAGGAACAGCACTCGCGCCGTCGTGGAGGCTGCCCGGCGGGCGGTGCGTGAGCGCGGGGTCCACGCCAGGGCCGGGTTCAGCGAGGCGCCGGTGCTCGACAGCAGCTCGCCGCAACGCGCCAGGTCGAGGATGTAGTAGTTGTCGCGGCCGTCGGCGGCGCTGGGGCGCATTGAGACAAGACCACCGTCGCGCAGCCGGCGCAGGTGGTAGGAGACCAGGCTCTGGCGCCGGCCCGCCAGAGCGCACAGCTCCCCGACGCGCCGGTCGCTGCGCGAGAGCTCGCTCAGCAATCGCCACCGCAACGGATGGCCCGCCAGCCGCAGGAACTGCGGCGGTGAACTCGCGCCATGGCTCGCGGTGGCGATCACCCGCCGGAGAATACATCAATCCGGTTTGATGCGTTGCCGTCCCAGTGCACGGGGCGTCACAACCTCGCGCCGTCCGGTGTCTCAAGAGAGTCACAGCAACCTTGCGGGCGCCGAGCCGCCGCGCTGGAAAGGACAAAGGATGCAGACCGATACCAGGAGCCAGAAGATTGCCGTCACGGGAGCCACCGGCCGGGTCGGATCGCCCGTCGTCGAGATACTCGAGCAGCGCGGACACGAAGTGGTCCCGATCGCGCGCTCCAAGGGTGTCGACATGGTCAGCGGCGAGGGTCTCGACGAGGCGCTCGCCGGGGCCGATACCATCATCGACGCGGCCACCGGGCCCTCGCCCGACCAGGAGGAGGCCACGGCATTCTTCATCGCTTCGGCACGGAATATCCAGCGAGCCGGTGCCGCGGCGGGGGCGAAGCGGATCGTCGTCGTCTCGATCATCGGCATCGACAAGTTCCGGGGCGGCTACAACGCGGCGAAGGTGGCTCAGGAGCAGACACTGCTCGAAGGCCCGCTGCCGGTCCGCATCGTCCGTGCAGCCCAGTACCACGAGTTCGTCGCGCCGCTGGTGGGCTGGACGATCCAGGATGGCGTCGCCTACCTGCCTGAGTTCCGAACGCAGCTGGTGGCCGCCCGGGTCGTCGCCGAGACCCTCGCCGACGCGGCCGAGGAGCCGGAGATCGAGAACGGCAGGATCACCGAAGTCGCCGGCCCGCGGGAGGAGCGCCTGGCCGATGCAGCCGCCGCACTCTTCGCCAGCCGCGATGACTCGGTCGAGATCCGCGAGGGCCGGGGTGGCCTGCTGGCGGAGCCCGGCGATCCCGACGCCGCGGCCTATGCGGAGGGCGCCGCGCTGCCCAACCCGGGCGCGAAGCTCGCCGGCCCCAGCTTCGAGGAGTGGCTTGCGGCGGGTAAGCCTTAACCGTCGGTCTGTAGTGGCTGCTCCGCTCGCCCCATGCGTCCGCGCAGAATGAGCGCCCAGGTAAGGGCGCCGAAGGCCGCCGTCGTTACCAGGGTGCGGACGATGTCCCAGGCGACCCAGGGGGTCACGAAGTCGTCGCGCACTTCGGAGATGTTCTCGATGCGTGCGGGGTCACCGGCCTGCTCCAGGTCGTCGTTGAGCGGGATGTGGACGGCGAAGGTGATGACGACCATCACCGTGTAGAGGGCGAGGCCGGCGACGATCCAGCCCGCGATCTTGGCCTGGCCGGAGCGACGCGCCTGGACGAGGGCGGCCGTGGCGAGCGCCGGAGCGCCGAGGAAGACGAGGAAGAAGGCCGGGTTCTCGATCTTGTCGATCATCTGCTGCATGGCATCGACAAGCGTGCGATCGTCGGCCGCGGTCAGGGCCGGCATGACGGCGATCGCGGAGAAGAAGTAGAGCCCCGCCACCAGGCCCATGGCGAGCGCGGCGGCGCCCAGCACGATGTCCGCGTTGCGGTCGGTGCCCGTTGGGTCGGCCACGGCGGGGCGGTTTTCCAGCGCTTGTTGTGCGTGGTCCATGTCCATCCTTTCTCGTGTCTGGATCCGAGTCACGTCACGCGGCCCGGGTGGCCGTCGCGTTCCAGATGCCGGTGGCGGCCGCGGCGCGTACGTAGTCGCCGAAGTCCCGCGGCTCGCGGCCGAGGGCGCGCTGAACGCCGTCGGCCAGGCGGGCGTTGCGCCCGTCGAGGACCTCATCGAAGATTAGGCTCAGCATCTCGACGAGCTCGCTCGGAACGCCCTGCTCCAGAGAAGTGGCGGCGAAGTCCTCGATCGAGACCGGCACATAGCGGACCTCGCGGCCGACCGCCTCGGAGATCTCCTCGACCGCGTCCGCGAATGTGAGAAGCCGGGGCCCGGTGAGCTCGTACAGCTCCCCGATGTGCCGATCGTCCGTCAGGGCCGCGACCGCTACGTCGGCGATGTCCTCGGCGTCGACGAACGGCTCGGGCGTGGCTCCGGCGGGCAGCGCAACGTCGCCCGCCTGGACCATCTCCCGCCAGTAGTCCTCGCTGAAGTTCTGCGCGAACCAGGTCGAGCGCAGGATCGTCAGATCGGCGCCGGAGTCGCGCACGGCCTGCTGGCCGCGCTCGGCCTCTTCCTCGCCCCGCCCCGACATCAGGACGAGGCGCGGAACGCCGCGCTCCACCGCCAGCTCGGCGAACGATCCCATCGTCTCTGCGGCGCCCGGAAGCGCGTCCCAGTGATGGGCGACGTAGGCCGATCCGACCCCTTTCAGAGCCGGGGCCCAGGTCGAGCGGTCATCCCAGTCGAACGGCGGCTCGCCGGAGCGAGAGCCGACGCGAACGGGCAGGCCGCGTGCGGTGAGGCGCTCCACCACCCGGCGGCCGATCTTGCCGGTGCCGGCGAGTACAAGCGTGGGCTCTTGTGTCGTGTTGTGGTTCATGGTTCCTCCAGTGCTTGATCGCGGGGTCATGCTTTGGCGGCCGCGGGCTGCGGTGCCGAGCGCGGCTGACGGCGGCGCTTGGCGAGCCAGGCCAGCGGCGCGAGGACGATGCGCTGAAGCCAGCGGGGCGGGAAGGCTCCCTGTACCTCGTCCTCGAACTCCTCGGTGAACACGGCGAGGTCGAGGGGCCTCGGGATGCCGCCCATCATCGTGCGGCCCTGCTCGGCGAGGCCGACGGCGGTCTCAAAGAGCTGCTCCATCTTCAGGGCCGGGAGCACCTCGACCCGGACGAGCGCGTCATCGTCGCCGACATTCGCGAAGTCGTGCTTCTGGCCAGGGGGGACGACGACTACCTCGCCGGGTCCCGCGATGACCCGCTTGCGACCCAGCTTGAAGCGCATCGTGCCCTCGACGACCTCGAAGCGCTCCTCCTGGTTCGGGTGGATGTGCTGGCCGCCCGGGACCCGTCGGTTCGCGGGAAGCTCGAGCTCGATTGCGAGCAGCTCGCCGCCCGTGTTCGCAGAGGTCTGTCGGAACGTGATCCGCTCCCCGCTTGCCGGGTTCTCGAGTGTCTGTCCTACGTACGCCACAGTCGCTCCGATCTGGTCGCTTAATGCAACACGTCCAGTCTCGCGTGCGACTACAGGACTTTCAATGACCAAAGCGCGCTGATACATGCTCGATCGTCCACCGGCTTGGACGATCCGGCCAGGACCATGCATACTTGGCCTCATGGAAGCGCCCGACCCCTTCCCGCCATCGGATCCCCTCGGCGAGGCACTGCAGTTCCTGCGGATGAACGGCGCGTACTACTCGCGCTCCGAGCTCACCGCACCCTGGGGCATCACGATGCCGGCGACGCCGGGGTACATCTGGTTCCACGTGGTCACGTCGGGCCGGATGTGGCTCGAGACGGGGGACGACGAGCGGGGCTGGATCCAGCTCGGCGACCTCGCGCTCGTGCCGCACGGGGACGGCCACGTCCTGCGCAGCGAACCGGGAGCTCCTGCGCCGCACATTCTCGACCTCGAGCGTGAGCCCGTTAGCGATCGCTACGAGATCATTCGCCACGGCGACGGAGGCGCGCCCACTAGCCTGATCTGCGGGGCTGTGCGCTTCGAGCATCCGGCCGCCGGCAACCTCATCAAGTTCCTCCCGAGCACGATCCACATCGAGGCGTCCACCTCGCCCAGGCTGGAGTGGATGCAGAGCTTGCTGCGGCTGATGGCCTCCGAGGCCGCCGAACTCCGGCCCGGCGGCGAGGCCGTGATCACGCGCCTCGGGGACATCCTCGTGATCCAGGCGATCCGGGCCTGGATGGAGAGCGACCCAGCGGCGCAGAGGGGCTGGCTGGGCGCGCTGCAGGACCCTCTGATCGGCCGCGCCATCTCACACATCCATCGCGATCCCGCTCGGAACTGGACCGTCGCCTCCCTGGCCCAGGAGCTGCCGATGTCGCGCTCGGCGTTCGCCGCCCGCTTCACCGAGCTTGTCGGCGAGCCGGTGATGAGCTACGTCGCACGCTGGCGCATGCAGGTCGCGGTAGCTGCGCTGAAGGAGGAGGGCGCCACGGTCGGCCAGCTCGCCGACCGGCTCGGCTACCGGTCCGAGGCCGCATTCAGCCGCGCGTTCAAGCGCGTCATCGGTGTCTCGCCGGGCGCGATCAGGCGAAGCGCCGGCGAGCAGGACCTCCAGCTCATCGCCGCGGGCTAAGGGACCCGGGGCGCGAGGTCTGATGTGAGACGCTTGCTCAAATGCCGTGGATCCCCGAGCTCTTCTCCGCGCCAGTGCTGCAGCGCCTGGAGGCGAAGTGGGAGCTGGAGCGGCTCGACGCGGTGCCGTATTACGACGGCCTGATGTCGGGGGAGCACGAAGCTCTCATCAGATCGTTCGCGGGCCAGCCGATCCTTCACGACCCACGGCGCGGACGGGTGATCGGCGTGCGGGCGTTCGAGGCGTACATCACCGAGCTTGGTGCGTGGCTCTCGCGCCTCAATATGTCTTTCGATCCGGTTGACCATGTGTTCATGGAGCCGCGGGGATTCGAGGAGGTGGTCATCCACCTCGACGGTGATGCTGGACGAGTCGATGTTCCGGTCGCGATCGTCGCCGACCGCCAGTCCGACGGACGACTCACGGAGCTTCGGATCTACCACAGCATCTGGGCCCTGACAGGTCGCCACCTGCATCGCCCACCCATGCTGCAGCGCGATCCGGATCTGCGCGCTGACGGAGTCGTGGCGGAGTACCACCGCGCACTCGCGGCCGGCGACGTGGACGCAATCATGGCGACGTTCGAACCGAACGGCTACGCCCGCGAGCCCGCCGGTCGCGAGTTCGTCCACCGAGGCAGCGATGAGCTGCGCGGCTTCTACGAGTGGCTGTTCTCGAACGGCGGCGGCATCGCGCTTGAACACTGCGCGCTGGTCCACGACGGGCGCGCGTGCGCACTCGAGTACAACGTCGTCGGCTGGGGCAGGACGGCGCTTGATCCCGAGGCCGGGGTTGCCATCTACGTGCAGGGCGACAGCGACAAACTCGGTGCCGCCCGAATCTATGACGACGTCGATCCCCCGCTTCAGGCTCCGGCCGCCTGACCGGCGCCAGTCAGCCGACGATTGCTGCCTTCCCCGGGCCGAGGTTCGGGGCCGGAGGCGAGATCAGTGGTCCCGCGCCGTTGCGCTCGGGCGGCGGCGCAGCAGCTCGGTTGCGGCGGCCGCGGCGACGAGCATGAGCACGCCGTAGATAGCGGCGGTCGAGGCCGCACCCCGCGACTCGAGCTGGGTGGCCAGCGCGGCGGCTACGGCGAAGTCGCGGAGCGCGAACGCGAACGGGCCCGTGCGCCGATCGCCCAGCACCGACCGCAGCAGCTCCGCCATGATGGCGGAGCCGGCCAGGAATAGGGCCGCGGCGAGAAAGGCCGTGCCCAGTTCGGCAGGGTCTTCGACGTCCCCGAGCGACGCGTAGACGAGTACGGCGAGGATCACGGTGGCGCCGCGCTCGGCGACCGGCTCGACCTCCCTGCGGCGTCCGCCTGCACGCAGCGCGAGGCCGAGCGCGAGCGGGACGAGCACCACGAGGCTGAACCGGACGATCAGCTCGAGTGGGTCGGGGCTGCCCTCGGCGAGCAGCGGCACTGCGACCGGCGCCAGCAGCGCGGACACGACCAGCGAGGCGGAGACGGCCGCGAGCGCCAGCGCCGCGTCGCCGCCGGCCAGCGCGACGAGGCCGGCGGCCGCAACCTCCGTCGAGGCGAGCCCGAGCGCGAGCAGGCCGTCGCGCTCGGGTGCCGCGAACAGAGCGCCCAGCCCGACCGCCAGCGGCAGCAGGGTGGCGAATGGCAGCAGCGACAGGACGGCGATCGTGCGCCAGCGTTCAAGCGCGGCGCGTACCCGGCGAGGCTCGATCGTGAGCGCCACGGCCAGCACGAGCGCCGCGAGGATGAGATCGACGCGCTCGGCGAGCCGTTCGCTGGGAGCAACGAGCCCCGCCGCGGCGGCGATCAGCACGAGCGGCAGCGGCTCGAGCAACCACGCGAGGCGGCGCGCGTTCACGGCCGCGACAGGCTAGTCGAGCACCGAGATGACGCCGGCTTCAGGCTCGTGAGCGCGGCGTTGGTCATGAGGTGGACGGCTAGGGGCTATTTACAGCAGCGTCGAGACGTGGCCCGCCTGATTTCGCCGGGTCGGGATCGCGATTTTTGTGCTCCGCGG
>Ga0081538_10001043_pt1 | contig 29559 bp, 33 predicted proteins | sample TabmetS5T2R1_FD_71022 | JGI IMG/M metagenome (GOLD analysis project Ga0081538, IMG submission 71022) | Tabebuia heterophylla rhizosphere microbial communities from the University of Puerto Rico - S5T2R1 | ecosystem: Host-associated > Plants > Roots > Rhizosphere ...
GACGAGTCGCAGAACCACACACATGCAGGGCAATACGAGCAGGTGACACCCGGTGAGCGCGTCCGCTATCCGTGGAAGGGCGCCTTCGGCGAGACCACGGTCGAGTTCACGCTTCGCCCGGCCGACGGTGGAACCGAGCTTCGCCTCCTCCACTCGGGTTGGAGCGACGAGGCGGCCGAGGCCCGGGCGATGCACGAGCAGGGCTGGGAGGTCTTCCTCAACAACCTGGCCGCGTACGTCATTGGCGGCGCGGACCAGCGACCGGCCGTCTTCGAGATGAAAACCCCCGCTACCGCAGGAGCTTCGACAGGCGCCGGTCCTTGAGGATCCGCCCGCCTGTCTGGCACGTCGGGCAGTAGAAGATCGTGTGCTCCTCGAAGTCGACCTGCGCGATCGGCGTTGCGCAGACGTAACACGGTTCGGCGAGCTTGCGGTGGACGCGATACGTTCGCTGGTCGTTCGCTCCCCGCTCACGGAGCTCGAGCCCCCGCTCGAGCTCGGCGTCGATCGCCTCGGCCAGGCGCGCCACCTCGTCGTCGCCGAGCTCCTTCGTCAACGCGTACGGGGAGAGCTGTGCGCGGTGCAGGATCTCGTTCGCCCAGGCGCGGCCGATGCCGGCAAGAACCCGCTGGTCGCGGAGGAGTGAGTGCAGGCGCCGGGACTCATCGGCGCAGATCTCGGCCAGGCGTTCGGAGCCGATTCCGTACGCCTCGGGGCCGAGGTGCTCGAGCTCGGCCTCGACCTGCTCCGGCGAGAGCAGCCAGACGCCGGCGCGCTTCTTCGCCCCGGCCTCGGTGAGGACGAGCTGTGAACCGCCCTGGAACTCGAGCCTGAACGCCGGCGTCTTCGGGCCGCTCTGCCCGGCCTGGAGGTACTTGAGCCGACCCGCGGTCATCAGGTGAACGAGCACGACGAGCTCGCCGTCGTCGGTCGGGAAGAGCAGCCGCTTCGCCCGTCGCTCGGCACCTGAGAAGCGCCTTCCCTCGAGCGCCGAGAGCGGCGGGTCGTAGGTCTTCAGCGTCGCGATGTGCGCCGGCCCGGCCTTGACGACGGGGAACGCGCTCACCGGGTCGTCGAGCTGCCGCCGCCACGCCTCCATCTCCGGAAATTCAGGCATCTAGGCTCCCGCTCCCATGGCCGATCAGATCACGGTAGCCGTCCGCCGGGGAGACACAGTCGAGTCGCGCCATCGAGTCCATGCCGTCGCGGTCCAGGACGGGACCGTGATCGCCGAGTCCGGCGACGGCGGCCTCGTCACGTACATGCGCTCCGCCGCCAAGCCGATCCAGGCGCTGCCGCTCACCCGGGCGCTGCCCGAGCTCGACGAGGAAGAGCTCGCGATCGCCAGCGCCTCCCACCAGGCGCTTCCCGAGCAGCTTGACGCAGTCCGCTCACTGCTCGTGAGGGCACCGGCGGGTGAGGACGAGCTCGAATGCGGTCCCGCCGGCGACCCGCCCGAGCGCATCAAGCACAACTGCTCCGGCAAGCACGCCGGCATGCTCGCGCTCTGTCGCGCCCACGGCTGGGACTCGCGGGGCTACCGCCTGGCTGACCATCCATGCCAGCGGGCGATGCTGACCGAGGTCGCGCGCGCTGCGGATCTTGGCGAGGACGACCTTGCGACGGGGATCGACGGCTGCGGTGTCGTCACCTTCGCGCTGCCCCTCGAGCGAATGGCACTCGCCTTCGCGCGCCTCGAGAGGCTGGACGGCGGTGACGCTGTCGCCGCGGCGATGCGTGCGCACCCCGGCCTGATCCGCGGGCCGGGCGGCGTGGACACGGCCTTGATGCGGGCCCGCGAGGGCTGGATCGCCAAAGGCGGGGCCGAAGGGCTCATGTGCGCGGCCGGACCGAGGGGGCTCGGGGTCGCGCTGAAAATCGAAGACGGATCGCCGAGGCCTGTGGGTCCAGCCCTCGCTGCGTTCCTCGATCGACTCGGCGCTCCGGTGGAAAAGCTCGAGGCCTCACCGCTCAAGAACAGTCGTGGAGACGAAGTCGGCGAGATACGCGCCGAATGAGACGTGTGGAAAAAAAGTGTTGGCCCCCTGTGGGTCCAGTTGTAGTATCGAGCGCGTTCGGAGGGCAGCCGGGGCGGTCACTGGCTCTCTTCGTGCAGTGAGGTCGCACCTCCCCCCGGTCCCGGCACGACGAGAGAAAGCGAGGCCTACATTGCTCACGGTCGACATCTCGCTCCCTGACGTCGAAGAACTTCACAAGCTCGTACAGGAGGGACAGGAGAAAGGGTTCCTCACCTACGACGAGATCGTCTCAGGGCTCGAGGAGGTCGAGCTCACCAAGGAGCAGGTCGAGGACTTCTACACCTACTTGATCGATCACTCGATCGAGCTCCACGAGGGGGAACAACACAAGCATCCGCCGCACGAGCAGCCGGCGCTGGCCGCGGAGGACGAGTCCAACGGCAAGGCGACGAAGCTCGACCTGACCGTGGAGCCGTCGCTCGACTCGCTCCGGCTCTACCTGCGCGAGATCGGCAAGGTGCCGCTGCTCACCGCCGACCAGGAGGTCTACCTGGCGAAGCGGATCGAGCGCGGCGACATGATCGCGAAGACGCAGATGATCGAGGCCAACCTGCGCCTCGTCGTCTCGATCGCCAAGGGCTACCTCGGTCGCGGCCTGTCGTTTCTCGACCTGATCCAAGAGGGCTCGCTCGGATTGATCCGTGCGGTCGAGAAGTTCGACTACCGCAAGGGCTACAAGTTCTCGACCTACGCCACGTGGTGGATCCGCCAGGCGGTCACGAGGGCGATCGCCGACAAGGCGCGCACGATTCGGATCCCCGTTCACATGGTCGAGAAGCTGAACAAGGTCGTGCACATCGAGCGCCAGCTCGTCCAGCGACTCGGGCGCGAGCCGCAGCCGGACGAGATCGCGACCGAGCTCGAGATGACGACGGAAGAGGTGCGCGAGATCCTCCGGATGTCGCAGCTACCCGTTTCGCTCGAGAAGCCGATCGGCGAGGAAGAGGAGTCGGAGCTCGGCGACTTCGTCGAGGACGACTCCGCCGAGTCGCCGTTCGACACCGCCTCGCTGACGCTTCGCCGCGAAGACGTCCAGCGCGCACTCGACTCGCTCCCGGACCGCGAGCGAAAGGTGATCGAGCTCCGCTTCGGGCTCCTCGGCACGCAGCCGTTCACCCTCGAGGAGGTCGGCCGTGCGTTCGGGGTCACGCGAGAGCGCATCCGGCAGATCGAGAACAACACGCTGAAGCGCCTCGAGACCCTCCCCGAGGCCCAGGGGCTCAAAGACTGCGTTAGTTAATTAGGCCGCGTCGACGTCGTCCGGCTCGAGGCGCTCGAGCGGCATGAAAAGGCGGCAGTGGGGGCACTTGACGCCCGCGTGTTCGGTGTCGGGCGAGAGCACCTCCGGGCTGAAGGGTTTGCTGCAGTGCACGCAGATGACTTCCTGGGGCGGCGCCTGAGTCACGCTTCGAAGCTACACCGCAGCCTCTGACCCTCGGGGCTTTGTGAGCGAAGTCAAATCGCTGTATGCGGGTAAGACAAACATTGGCGATTGACACCAAGCTGCTCGTGACCAGGAGGTACCCGTGAAGCAGTTCGATTTGGCCATCGTCGGCGGAGGGCTCGCATCCGCCCGTGCGATCAAGGCGTTCCGCGAGGCGGGCGGTGATGGCTCGATCGTCCTGATCTCGAAGGACTCGACGCTCCCGTATCACCGTCCGCCTCTGTCCAAGCGCTTCCTCCGCGGCGAGACGGACGAAGAGCCCTTGGTCGAAGACGAGGCGTTCTATGCCTCGAACGGCGTCGAGGTGATGCTCGAGACTGCCGTCTCGAAGATCGACCCTGCGGAGCACTCGTTGGAGGTCGACGGCGACCGATTCGGGTACGGGAAGCTCCTCCTGGCCACCGGCGCCTGGCCTCGTCGCCTCGAGGTACCCGGCTCGGACCTCGAGGGCGTCTTCGTCCTGCGTACCGTCGACCACTCGAAGGCGATCCGCGCGGCGGCCGAGGCCTCGGAGCGTGCAGCGATCGTCGGCGCCGGCTTCATCGGCATGGAGGTCGCCGCCTCGCTGCGCCAGCTCGACAAGCAGGTATCGATGATTCACCTCGGGCGTTGGCTCTTCGACCAGCTCGGCGTCGAGCAGTTGAGCGACCAGCTCGCGACGCTCTACGAGTCGAAGGGCGTCGAGCTCGTCCTCGGGAACGAAGTCGCCTCCTTCGAAGGAAACGGCCGCCTCGAGGCTGTGTCGACGAAGAACGGGCGGCGAGTGGAAGCCGACGTCGCCGTCGTCGGTGTCGGCGTCGACCCTGTCACCGACTATCTCGACGGCAGCGGAATCAAGGTCGACAACGGCATCGTCGTGAACCAGCGGTTCGAGACGAACGCTCCGGACGTCTACGCGGTCGGCGACGTCGCCAGGTTCTACGACCCGCTCTTCGGGCAGCACCGCCGGATCGAGCATTGGTCGAACGCGAACTACCAGGGGACGGAGGTGGGGAAGGTTCTCGCCGGAACCGGCGAGGGGTTCACCACGGTCTCATCGTTTTTCACCGAGATCTTCGGCACCACGATCAAGGTCTTCGGCGACGCACGCCGCGACGCGGCGGTCACCGTGCACGGCTCGCTCCTCGACGACGACATGTACGCGCTCTACGGCGACGAGAGCGAAGAGGTGATCGGCGCCCTCAGCGTCGGCCAGTCGGAGGAGGTCGAGGAGCTGCTCAAGCAGCAGATCCGAATGCACGCACCGCTGCGCGACGAGCTGGCGACGTAGCGTTCTTGACAAATCGATGAGCGTCGATATATTGACGCTCATGAATACGTTGGAGCTCTCACCGGTCGTCTGCTGCGCGCCGCTCGGCGCGCCGCTGCTTTCTGACGAAGAGGCCGAGGCGACGGCCGAGCTCTTTCGGGCGCTCGGCGACCCGGCCCGTGTCCGAATCCTCAACTTGCTCGCCACGAGCGACGAGCCGGTGTGCGTCTGCAATCTGATCGAGCCGCTCGGGCTCGCGCAGCCTACGGTCTCGCACCATCTGCGCAAGCTCGTCGATGCCGGGCTCCTCGACCGGGAGCAGCGCGGCAAGTGGGCGTACTTCTCGATTCGCCCGGACGCCGCGGAGCGGCTTGCCGGCGTCACCGATCTCACCAAGGAGGTTGTCACATGAGCACGGCCGAGGCACTGCGCGACGAGGTCCGCCGGCGCTACGCAGAGTCAGCGAGGGCGGTCACCGCGGGGCGCACCTCCTCTTGCTGCCCCGACGGCGACACCGATGCGTCTTTCGGGGAGAGGCTCTACACCGCCGAGCAGCGCGGCGAGCTGCCGGATGCCGCCGCCTTGGCGTCGCTCGGCTGTGGCAATCCGACGGCCGTTGCCGACCTGCGCGAAGGCGAGGTGGTTTTGGACCTCGGATCGGGAGGCGGCATCGACGTGATCCTGTCCGCCAAGCGCGTCGGGCCGGGCGGGCTCGCCTACGGCCTCGACATGACGGACGAGATGCTCGCTCTGGCGCGCGCGAACGCCGAGGAGGCCGGGATCCCGAACGCGATCTTCCTGAAGGGCGTGATCGAGGAGGTGCCGTTGCCCGCGGACTCCGTCGACGTCGTGATCTCCAACTGCGTGATCAACCTCTCGGTCGACAAGCCCGCCGTGCTGATGGAGATGGCGCGCGTCCTGAAGCCGGGCGGGAGGCTCGGGGTCTCAGACGTCGTCGCGGAGGACCACCTGTCGCAAGAGCAGCGCGCCGAGCGCGGCTCGTATTGCGGGTGCGTCGCGGGTGCGCTCTCGAAGGGCGAGTATGAGGCGGGTCTCCGCGCCGCGGGCTTCGACGACGTCTCCGTCGAGTTCACACACGAAGTCGCAGACGGGATGCACGGCGCGATCGTGAAGGCGGTGAAGCGCAAGACGCCCGCTGTTCCCGCGTCGAAGCGCCTGCCGCTCGCGGAAACCGGCTGCTGCTAGCCGACGAACTCGTCGGCGACCGAGAGCGCCTCGTCGAGGATTGCGATGCCCTCGTCGAGCTCCTCCGTCGTGACGTTGAGCGGCGGGCAGACCATGACGACGTTCCAGTGCGTCATCAGGTAAAGCCCCCGCTCGAGCGCAGCCTTCGCCATCCGCGCCACCGGCGCGAAGTCGTCGCCTGTGGCGTTGAACGGGACGAGCGGCTCGCGCGTCTCGCGGTTCTTGACGAGCTCGAGGCCCCAGAAGCAACCGAGGCCGCGCACGTCTCCGATCGACGGGTGGCGCTCCTGCAGGCCGCGTAGGCGCTCCTCGAACTGCGGCCCCATCTCGGCGGCGTGCTCGACGATGCCCTCCTCCTGGTAGGCCTCGATCGAGGCGACGGCCGCGGCGCAGGCGAGCGGGTGGCCGCTGTAGGTGAGCCCGCCGGCGAAGTACTTGTCCCGCACCCAGTCGGCGATCTTCTGCGAGACGATCATCGAGCCGAGCGGGACGTAGCCTGAGTTGATCCCCTTCGCGACGCTGAGGATGTCCGGCACGACGTCCCAGTTCTCGCAGGCGAACCACTTGCCGGTCCGGCCGAAGCCGGCCATGACCTCGTCGCAGATCAGGAGGACGCCATGGCGGTCGCAGATCTCGCGGATCGACTGGAGGTAGCCGTCCGGCGGAACGATGATCCCGTTTGTCCCGACCACCGTCTCGAGGATGACCGCGGCCACCGTGTCCGGCCCCTCGTACATGAGGAGCTCCTCGAGGTGCGGCCCGCCGGTGCAAACGGGGCACGGGTCGGGATGGCCGGCCGGGCAGCGGTACGTGTACGGGTCGAGCATCCGGACGACGCCGGGGATGCCCGGCTCCGCGTGCCAGCGCCGAGGATCGCCGGTGAGCGTGATCGCGCCGCCGGTCGCCCCGTGGTAGGAGCGGTAGCGCGCGATGATCTTGTGTCGGCCCGTGTACCAGCGGGCGAGCTTGATCGCGTTCTCGTTCGCCTCGGCGCCGCCGTTCGTGAAGAACGACATCGCAAGGTCGCCCGGCGTGACCTCGGCGAGCAGGCGCCCGAGCTTCGACCGCGACTCGCTCGCCATCGGCGGGCCGATCGTGCATAGCTGCTCGGCCTGCTCCTTGATCGCCGCGACGATCCTCGGGTGCTGGTGGCCGAGCGAGAGGTTGACGAGCTGGGACGCGAAGTCGAGGTAGCGCTTGCCGTCGTAGTCCCAGAAGTACCGGCCTTCGCCGCCGGCGACCGCAATCGGCGCGATCGCGTCCTGCACCGACCACGAGTAGAGGACGTAGCGCTTCGCGTCCTCGACGATCTGGTTTCCGAGCTGCGGATTCGCCTCGATCGTGGCCATGCTTCGATCCTATAGCTCGTCTGCGAGCAGGTCCATCAGCAGGCCGTCGTGCCACTCGCCGCCGGGCAGCCGCTCGTACTGCCGCATCACGCCGACGCGGCGGAAGCCGACCTTTTCGTAGGTCCGGATCGCGGCGATGTTGTCGGCCGCCGGATCGATCACGAGCCGGTGGTGCCCGCGGTCGTGGACGAGGTGTCGGGCCATCGTCCGGACTGCGTCGGTCCCGAGCCCCTGGCCCTGCGCTTGCTCCGAGAGGAACAGGTCGATGCCTGCGTGTCGGTACATCGGGTCCTCCTCCTCGTAGTACTGGATCAGTCCGACGGGCTCGCCGTCGGCCACGATGGCGAACGCCGTCACCTCGTCGGTGCCGGCGGCCTTGCTCTGAAGCTCGGTCTCGCTTGGTTCACCCCAGCGCGTAGCGACCCCGGGTTCGGCCTGAATTGCGGCAATCGTCGGCACGTCATCTGCCCTCAAGGGCCGCAACAGCACGCGATCCCCTCGTAGCTCCGTCATCGCGCTAGTCTGGCCCAGACTCTAAGGAGGGCGAGATGACCGAGGTCTTGGAGAAGCAGGAGCAGCGCGCCACGGAGCTGGGGCGAGTCAGCCACTGGATCGGTGGACAGACGGTCGCGGGGGACTCGGGCCGTACAGGACCCATCTACAACCCGGCGCTCGGCGTGCAGACGAAGGAGGTCGACTTCGCCTCCGTCGAGGAGATCGATCGCGCCGTCCAGGTGGCCAAGGAAACCTTCGCATCCTGGCGAACGGTCTCGCTCTCCAAGCGGCAGGAGCTCTTCTTCACGATCCGCGAGCTCGTCCACCAGCGCCGCGACGACATCGCCGCGATCCTGACCGAGGAGCACGGCAAGGTCTTCTCCGACGCGCAGGGTGAGGTGCAGCGCGGGCTCGAGGTGATCGAGTACGCGTGCGGGATCCCCACGCTCCTCAAGGGCGGCTTCTCCGAGCAGGCCTCGACGGGGATCGACGTCTATTCGATCCGCCAGCCGGTCGGCGTCGTCGCCGGGATCACGCCGTTCAACTTCCCGGCGATGGTGCCCATGTGGATGTGGGCGCCGGCGATCGCCTGCGGGAACACGTTCGTGCTCAAGCCTTCCGAGAAGGATCCCTCCGCCGCCAATTACGTCGCCCAGCTGCTGAAGGATGCAGGACTGCCGGATGGGGTCTTCAACGTCGTCCACGGCGACAAAGTCGCCGTCGACGCGATCCTCGAGCATCCCGACATCTCGGCCGTGAGCTTCGTCGGCTCGACGCCGATCGCGCGGTACATCTACGAGACCGGGACGAAGCAGGGCAAGCGCGTCCAGGCGCTCGGCGGCGCGAAGAACCACATGATCGTGCTGCCTGACGCCGACATCGACATGGCGGCGGACGCCGCCGTCTCTGCCGCGTACGGCTCGGCGGGCGAGCGCTGCATGGCGATCTCGCACGTCGTCGCCGTCGGCGAGGCGGGTGACAAGCTCGTCGAGGCGATCAAGGAGCGGTTGCCGAAGATCAAGGTCGGCAACGGCATGGAGGAGGGCGTCGAGATGGGGCCGCTCGTGACGCGGGAGCACCGCGACAAGGTCGCCTCGTACCTCGACTCGGGGCCGGAGCAGGGGGCGACACTCGTCGCCGACGGCCGCGAGACGGCGCCGGACGGCGACGGGTTCTTCCTCGGCGTCTCGCTGCTCGACGACGTCACGCCGGAGATGGACGCCTACAAGGACGAGATCTTCGGCCCGGTGCTCGGCGTCACGCGCGTCGACACCTACGACGAGGCGATCCGGATGGTGAACGAGAACCCCTACGGGAACGGAACGGCGATCTTCACCCGGGACGGCGGCGTCGCCCGCCAATTCGAGTTCGACGTCCAGGCCGGCATGGTCGGCGTCAACGTCCCGATCCCGGTGCCGGTGGCGTACTACTCGTTCGGCGGCTGGAAGCAGTCGCTCTTCGGCGACCGCCACATCTACGGGCCCGAGGGGATCGACTTCTACACGCGCGGGAAGGTCGTTACCTCGCGCTGGCCCGATCCGGCAACCAGTAAGGTGGACCTCGGCTTCCCTCAGACCCGATGATGCAGTTGCAGGTAACCGCAGCCAAGTCCCGTCTCCCGCTCAAGCGGTCGCGCTCGGCGCGACTCCGCGCGTCGATCCCCTCGGTGCCGAATCGTCGCCGCCAGGAGCCTCCGTGGCTCCTGATCGGCGCCGTCGCGCTGCCGGTCGTCGCAGTCGGTCTCGTCGCGGTCGTTGCGCGCCGTCGGTTCTTCCAGGGCGTCGTCTTGCTCGCCAAAGCGGTCGAAGAGGTCGCTGACGCGGTCGAGGACGCGGCGGAGGATCTCGGCGAGGCCGCGAAGGCGCGGGCGGACAAGGGCCAAGCGTCCAAGTAGCGTCGTAGTCACCGGCGCGCGCGGGTCGTACGATCCGTTCGTGACGCTGGTCGAACGCCGCGCGCAGCTTGCCGCGCTGGACGAGCACCTCGCCGCCGCAGCGGCGGGGGCCGGCCGCCTGGTCGTCGTCGGCGGCGAGGCCGGCGTGGGCAAGACCTCGCTCGTTCGTGCGTTCGCGGAGGAGCCGTCGGATGTTCGCGTGCTCTGGGCCGCCTGCGACGGCCTCTTCACGCCGCAGCCGCTCGCGCCGCTGCACGATCTCGGGCTCAACCCGGACGGCCCGCAGCGCGAGGTGTTCGCCGCGACACTCGATGCGCTCAGCGATGGCCCGACGCTCGTCGTCGTGGAGGACGTCCACTGGGCAGACGAAGCGACGCTCGACCTTCTTCTCTATCTCGGACGGCGGCTCGAGCGAACGAGGACGCTGCTCGTCGCCACCTACCGCGACGACGAGGTCGGGACTGACGATCCGCTTCGCGTAGTCCTCGGCGAGGTCGACGAGGCGAGGCGCGTAACGGTTCGTCCCCTGTCGATCGAGGGCGTGCGGACACTTGCTGCGGGCTCCGATGTCGACCCCGTCGAGCTCCACCGCCTCACCGGCGGGAATCCATTCTTCGTCACCGAGGCGCTTGCCGCGGGCGGTACCGGCGTGCCCGCCAGCATCCGCGATGCGGTGCTGGCCCGCGTCTCGCGCCTCGGCGAGGGCGCACGGAAGACCGTCGAGGCCGTCGCCGTGGCAGGCTCTGAGCTTCCTCTGCTCGAGCAGGTTCTCGGCGGGCGACCGGAAGGTCTAGACGAATGCCTCGCCGTCGGGGTCCTGCATGCCGACCAGGGCGGCGTCGCGTTCCGGCACGAGCTCGCGCGGCAGGCCGTGGAGGAATCGCTCGATCCGGTGCGTCGCGCCGATCTGCACGCCCGTGCTCTCGCGGCGCTCGGCCCGGACGCAGAGCCTGCGCGTCTCGCGCACCACGCTGAGGCGGCGGGAGACTCGGCCGCCGTGCTCGGGCACGCACGTGCTGCGGCTGAGAAGGCCGCGCGTCTCGGTGCGCATCGAGAGGCGGCCGAGCAGTACGCGAGGGCGCTTCGTTTCTCGGCGGGACTACCGGACGAGGTCGTGGCCGAGCTACTTGAAGCCCAGGCGTTCGAGTACTACCTCACCGACCGACCCGACGACGCGCTCATCGCCCAGCGCGCGGCGCTCGAGCTGTACCGGCAGCTCGGCGACGAAGTGAAGGAAGGCGACATGCTCCGCTGGATCTCGCGGCTCTCGTATCTGGCCGCCCAGATCGAGGTGGCGAGGGCGGTGGCGGCCGAGTCCGTCGAGATCCTCGAGCGCCACCCGGCCGGTCCCGAGCTCGGGCTGGCGTACGGGAACATGGCCCAACTCGCCCAGATCGACCTCGATTTCCCCTCGGCGCTCAGCTGGGGCGAGCGGGCAATCGCGCTGGCACGGGAGCTCGACGACCACTGCATCCTCATCGAAGCGTCGATCACGGTGGGCATCGCCGAGGCGATCGCCGGCCGCGGCGCGGGTCGCCTCGAAGAGGCTCTGGCGCTTGCTCTCGACGGAGGGACGGAGGGCAACGTCGCGCGCGCATACGGCGGTCTCGGCTTCGCCGCCGCGAGGCGTCGGGACTGGCCGGCGGCAGAGCGCTGGCTGAACACGGGCATCGAGTTCGCAGAGGAGCGCGATCTCGACACGTGGCTCCTCTACCTGCTCGGGTGGCGCGCAAACGTTGCCGTCCATCAGTCCCGGTGGAGTGAGGCGGCGGCCGACGCGGCGGCGGTGCTGCGCCACCCGCACGCACGGCTCACGCGGGTGTGGGCTCTGCTCGCTCTTGCGCAGGTCAGGGCGAGGGTCGGCGATCCCGGGGTGTGGGAACTGCTTGACGAGGTGAGCGGGCTCATCGCCGGCGAGTCGCCCCAGAAGCTGGCAGCGACCCAGGCCGTCTCGGCGGAGGCCGCGTACCTCGAGGGCGATTCCGACCGCGTGCTGGCGTTGGTCGGCACGACGCCGATCGCGGAGCTCCTTGACCGTTGGGTCGCCGGCGGGCTCGCGGTCTGGCGTCGGCGTGCAGGCGGGCCCGCGGAGGAGACCGGCCCTGTTCCAGAGCCGTTTGCGCTCGAGCTCGACGGCGACTTTCGTGGGGCCGCGGAGTGGTGGGAGGCGCACGGCTGTGGATACGACGCGGCCATGGCGCTTGCGCAGAGCGACGACATCGAGGACCTCGAACGCAGCCACGAGACGTTCCTCGCCCTTGGAGCTCTGCCCGCCGCTGGGATCGTCGCGCGCCGGTTGCGCGAGCGGGGTGCGCGCGTCGCTCGCGGTCCGCGAGCCGAGACGAAGGATGACCCGGCCGGTTTGACGCGGCGCGAGCGTGACGTTCTCGAGCTTCTCGGTGAGGGCCTGACGAACGCCGAGATCGCCGCCCGGCTCGTGATCAGCGAGAAGACGGTCGGGCACCACGTCTCGGCGATCCTCGGGAAGCTCGGCGTTCGGTCGCGCTATGACGCCGCGAAGCTCGCGGCCCAAGATAGGGAGCTCGCCCAGCCAAGATAGGGAGCGCGCCCGATGCGGGGCGGGCCTGCCGGCTCCTAGCGTCGTAACCAAGCGACGAAAGGAGGAAGACAGTGCCCCGCTACCTCGTCGAGCGCACCTTCAGCGAAGGGCTCGGCATCCCGACGACGGACGACGGAGCGCGCGCCTGCCTGTCGGTGGTCGAGAACAACGGCGAGAAGGGCGTGACGTGGATCCACTCGCTGGTGACGGAAGACCGGCGCAAGACCTTCTGCATCTACGACGGCCCCGACCCCGAAGCGATCCGGCAAGCGGCCTCGCGCAACGGCCTCCCGATCGACTCGATCACGCCGATCCGCGTGCTCGATCCGTACTTCTACTACTACGCGGCCTGAGGAGGGACGAGATGAGGAAGCGACTGCTCGTACTCTTCGTCCTCGCGCTGCCGCTGGCGTTGGCCGGCGTGGCATTCGCCGATGACGACGATGACGGTGGGAGCCAGGTCGACAGGGTCAGGCGGGCGACCGTGGCGTACCACGACATCAACGCGGCGATCGCCGACGGTTACACGCTGCGTCTGCCCGACGCCGCCGGACTCACCTGCATCGCGACCGAGAAGGTCGGCGGCATGGGCGTCCACATGGTCAACCCGAGCCTGCTCGACGACAAGCTCGAGCCGCGGAAGCCCGAAGTGCTCGTCTACGACCCCGAGGTGCGGTCCGACGGCAGCGAGCGACTTCGGCTGGTGGCTGTCGAGTACGTGATCTTCTGGTCCGAGTGGGACGGCGATCGCGCGCCGAAGCTCTTCGGCACGTCCTTCGACTACGTCGGCGCCGGGAACCGCTACGGCCTCGACCCGTTCTTCGCGCTCCACGCCTGGATCTGGAAGCGCAACTCGAGCGGGCTGTTCTACGCGTGGAACCCGCGCGTCCGCTGCTGACGCAGCGGCCGCGCCGAATCAACAGCCGCCGTGTCCAGGGGCCTGGCCCCTGGACACGGCCCGGCGGGACGGCTACGGGCTGCGGCGACCCAGCAGGAAAACGGCGACGGCCGAGAGGGCGACCAGAAGAAGCGCGCCGCTTCCGAGCAGTACCGTCGAGACACCCTCGCCGCCTTCGTCCTCCGGCGGCACCCAGCCGAGGAAGCCGTCGATCCGGAACGCCTGACTGCCGGCCCGCCCGGGGACGGTCCAGTTCTTGACGAAGCGCGGCGCAGCCTCAGGGGCGCCGGGCGCCGGAGGCGGCGGCTCGCCTTCGCCGACGACCCTCGCGTCGTGCCACGCTCGAGTCCCGCCCGGTGGGATGCGGATCAAGGGGCTTCCCGTGCGATCGAGGATCTCGACGGGGCGCCTGCTCAGGTTTCGGACGCTGAGCTGGTCGCCCAGCACAACCTGAGCCTGGACGCCGAGAACGTTCGGCCGGATGGAGGCGACCGTGGCCACGAAGCCTGTCGGCCGTCCCGTGCCGATCTCGTGTCCGCTCGCCGCCGAGGGGACGAGCAGCGCGAGCAGCGCGGCAGTGGCGAAAGCCTGCTTCATGCGAGAACGACTACCTGAGACAGAACGCGAGGGCGGCCGTCGCGGCCGCCCCCGCCAACGCCAAGCGCACTAGGCGACCGCCGGCTCGGCCTTGAGCTCTTCGCCGAACCGTGCCCTGGCCACGAACTGCCCGATCCCCGGCGAGGCCACGAGCTCGTCGGCCTCGACGATCACGTTGCCGCGCAGCAGAACGACCTCCGGAGAGCCCGTCACCTCGGTGCCCTCGTAGAGGTTGTAGTCGATCTTCGAGTGGTGCGTCGACGCGGAGATCGTCAGCTTCTTCTCGGGATCGAAGACGACGATGTCCGCGTCGGAGCCGACCGCGATCGTGCCCTTCCGCGGATAGAGGCCGAACAGCTTCGCCGGGTTCGTCGAGAGCAGCTCGACCATCCGGTTGAGCGAGATCCGCCCGGCGCGAACGCCGAACTCGTGGATCATGTGCAGCCGGTTCTCGAGCCCGGGGCCGCCGTTCGGGATCTTCGAGAAGTCGTCCTTGCCGAGTGTCTTCTGACCGTCCCAGTTGAACGCGCAGTGGTCGGTCGAGACCGCCGAGAGGATGTCCGTCCGGACGGCGTTCCAAAGGATCTCCTGGTTCGCCTTGTCCCGCGGCGGCGGCGTGTAGACGAACTTCGCGCCCTCAAAGTTCGGCCGCTCGAGGAACGTGTAGTCGACGAAGAAGTACTGCGTGCACGTCTCGCCCCAGATCGCCCAGCCCTTCTCCCGGGCGAGCGCAATCGGCTCGACCGCCTCCTGGCACGAGACGTGGACGACGTAGAGCGGAGCTCCGGCCACGCGCGCCAGTTGGATCGCGCGATTCGTCGCCTCGCCCTCGGTCTCCGGCGGACGCGTCAGCGCGTGGTATTTCGGCTCTGTCTTGCCCTCGGCGAGCGCCTCCTTCACGAGCACGTCGATCGCGTCGCCGTTCTCGGCGTGAACCATCACGAGCGCGCCCGAGTCGGCCGCCACCTGCATCGACCGAAAGAGCGTCTCGTCGTCGACCATGAGCGCGCCCTTGTAGGCCATGAAGAGCTTGTAGGACGTGACGCCCTGCTCCGGCAGCGACGCCAGCTCCTCGAGCGTGCCGCCCTCCTTCAGATCGGTGATCGCCATGTGGTAGCCCATGTCGATCACCTGCTTGCCGTTCGCCTTCGCGCGCCACTCCTCGAGCGCCGATGCGAAGGTCTCGCCCTGCGGCTGGATGACGAAGTCGACGTGGCAGGTGGTCCCGCCGAACGCCGCCGCGGTCTGGCCGGACTCGACGTCGTCGATCGTCACCGTCCCGCCGAACGGCATGTCGAGATGTGTGTGCGGGTCGACGCCGCCCGGCAGGACGTATTTGCCCGACGCGTCGATCACCTTGTCGGCGTCGACATCGAGCGACTCGCCGATGAGGGAGATCCGCTCGTTCTCCACGTAGACGTCGCCGACGTAGTCGTCAGCAGCCGTGATCACGCGGCCTCCCTTGATCAGAACGGAACTCATTGCGGATCTCCCTCCTTCGGCTCGGTTATGCGCCGCCTTCCGTGACCTCGACGGTCTCCTTCTGCCAGCTCTCACCCTTGACGTCCACGTCGTCGGCCTCGAGCTCGTCGATCGCCGCCTGCGCGAGATCGGTCCGATACGCGTCGTCGGTCGCGGGCTTCGAGATCACCTTGCCGCTCTGCGCGATCTCGTTCGTGATGTTGAACGACTCCGGATCCATGATCCCGATCCCGTTCGGCGCCGGCCAGATGAGCGCGTTGATCTCGTTCAGCATCCAGCGCTGGTGCCCCTCGCCGAGGGTCGGACCGTTGTCGAGCACGATCCGAAGACAGTCGTCCGGGTTGTCGCGACAGTAGATCCAGCCGCGGAAGCTCGCCTTCAGGAACCGCTTCGCGATGTCCTGGTTCGCCTCGTCCTGGATCCAGTCGTTCCGGACGAAGACGCCGTCCTCGAGCGCCCCGGTGCCGAGGTCGGACATCTTCATGACATTCAGCTGATCGATCGTGTACAGCTGGCCCGTGTCCGGGTTCTTGGTCTCGAGGACCTGGGCGAGCTCGTTGTACGTCATCGCCGCAGCCGCGTCGATCTCGCGGTTCAAGAACAGGTTCATGTCGAACGGCTGCTGGACGATCTCGACGTCCTTCTGGGGGTCGATGCCGTTCTTGTTCAGCGCGGCGAACAGCTTGTGCTCGTTGCCTCCGAGCCAGACGCCCACCTTCTTGCCGCGGAGATCGGTGATCTGGTCGAGGCCTGAGTCCTTCCACGTAACCTCGGTCATGCCGCTTCGCGTGAAGACCTGCGCGATGTTGACGATCTCCTGGCCCTTGTCCCGCGTCGCAAGCAGGGAGTCGAGCCAGTTGATGCCGAACTCCGCTTGGCCGCCGAGCACGACCTGCTCGGGGACGATGTCAGGCCCACCCGGCTTGATCGTGACGTCGAGGTTCTCGTCCTCGTAGAAGCCCTGGTCGAGCGCCGCGTAGTAGCCGGCGAACTGCGCCTGCACGACCCACTTGGACTGAAGCGTGATCTGATCGGGTGCGGATGAATCGCCGCCGCCGCCGTCGTCGCCGCCGCACGCCGCAAGCGTCAGCACCGCAAACGCCGCGGCGAGCCACAGCCACTTGCTCTTCCTCATTCACTTCCCCTTTCCATGCCGGTCTCTCATCACTCGGCCCCTCGCCGCGCCGACGGATGCCAACCCATAGTCAGCCGCTCGAGGGCGGCCACCGCGGCGTAGAACGCAATCCCGAGGATGCTCGCGATCATGATCGCCGCCCAGGCTTCTGTGAACGCGAACACGCCCGCCTGCCTCCGAATCTGGATTCCCAGCGCGTTCTGTGAGCCGCCGAAGTAGTCGCCCACGATCGCGCCGATCATGGCGAGTACGGTCGCGACCTTCAACCCGGTAAAGATGTACGGCAGCGCGTTCGGGATCCGCACTCGGCGGAAGATCTGCGTCTGGCCGGCGCCGTAGGAGCGCATGAGCTCGATTTGCTGCGGCCTCACGGAGGTCAGCCCGCGCAGCGTGTTGACGAGCACCGGGAAGAAGCAGAGAACCGCGGCGATCACCATCTTCGACGTTTGGTTGAGCGCTCCGAACCAGTTGTTCGTGATCGGCGCGAAGGCGATGATCGGGACGGCGTTCGCGGCGATCGCGAACGGCATCACCGCCGCCGCCACTACAGGCCAGCGGGCGAGGAGGAGAGCCCAGACGATCGCCGCGGAGCAGCCGATCACCCAGCCGCCGAATGCCTCTTCGAAGGTGAACCAAGCGGCGGGCCAGAGCGTCTCGCGCTCGGTCCACAGCGTTTGGGTGATGTCCGAGGGCGGCGGCAGCAGGAAGTTCTGGATGTCGAGCCCGCGGACGAGCCCCTCCCAGAGCGCGATCCCGGCCACGAACACGACCGCGGCGGGGAGCCAGTCCTGGAGCCCGCGGCCGACCCGCGCGCCGAGCGTTCCTCGCGGGACCGGCTCGACGACGGTCGAGCTCACTGGAGCTGCTCCTCGGCGACGATGAAGTCTTCCTCGCCGGTCGGTGTCGGCTCCTCGACGTCGAAACCGCCGCCACGACGCAGGAGTTGCCGCACCTCACGGATCAGCTCGGCAAAGCGCGGCTCCTCGCGCGTGTCGATCGAGCGCGGCTGCGGCAGGTCGACGTCGACGATCCCCACGATCCGTCCCGGCCGCGCGGACATCACCACTACGCGGGTCGAGAGGAAGACGGCCTCGGAGATCGAGTGCGTGACGAAGACGACGGTGCTCCCGCTCGCCTCCCAGATCCGAAGCAGCTCGAGGTTCAGGCGCTCGCGCGTCATCTCGTCGAGTGCGCCGAACGGCTCGTCCATGAGCAGGATCGATGGGTCGAAGCTGAGCGCCCGTGCGATCGAGACGCGCTGCTGCATGCCGCCCGAGAGCTGCCACGGGTGGTGGCCCTCGAACCCGGTCAGCTCGACGAGCTCGACCATCTCCTTGACGCGCTCGGAGCGCTTGCCGCGATCCCAGCCCATCATCTCGAGCGGAAGGCCGATGTTCTTCGCGACCGTGCGCCAGTCGAAGAGCACCGCGTCCTGAAACACGATCCCGTAGTCGCGGTCGAGCCGTGCCTGGTGCGCGCTCTTGCCGTTCACGACCGCGTCGCCGGCCGTCGGCTGGATCAGGTCGCCGATGATCCGGAGGAGGGTCGACTTGCCGCAGCCCGACGGGCCGATCAGCGAGATGAACTCGCCCTCGGCGATCTCGAGGTCGATCGCCTCGAGCGCCTTGACGCCGCCGGCGCCGAACTCCTTCGCGACCTTCTTCAGGCTGACGACGCTCATGCAACGTGCTCCGGGGCGCGACGGACGACGATCTTCTCGACGGCGACGACGATGAGGAAGAACGTGATCCCGAGGAGCGCGGCGATCAGGTTCGTCGCCCAGAGGCTCTCCGGCGAGCTCAGGTAGTACTGGTTGAAGTTCAGAATGGCGCCGCCGAGCCCGTCCTGAATCGAGGCCGGCAGCTCGCCGATGATGGCGCCGACCACGCTCGCCGTCGCCGCGATCTTGAACGCGGCGAACAGGTACGGCAGTGACGTGGGGAGGCGGAGCCGCCAGAGGATCTGGAGCGGATGCGCGGCGTACGAGCGCATGAGCTCGAGCGCGCGTGGGTCGACCGAGGTCAGGCCGCGGAGCGTGTTGATCGTCACCGGAAAGAACGTGAGGTAGGCGGCGATGATCGAAACCGAGAACCAGTCCGGGAAGCCGCGGCCGCCCAGCCAGACCACGACCATCGGCGCGATCGCGAGGATCGGGATCGTCTGCGAGGCGACGATGTAGGGCAGGAAGCCGCGCTGTAGGAGTCGGGAGTGGGCGAGGATGACCCCGAGGACGAAGCCGATCGCCGCGCCGAGCAAGAAGCCGACCGCGGCCTCCTTGGCGGTGAAAAGCGCGGCGTCCCAGAGCACCTCGATCAGGAGCGGGCCGTTCCGTCGTGACGGCTCGAACAGCTGCCCGACGATGTCGTAGATGTGCGGGAACGTGCGGTCGTTGACGACGAACGTCCCGATCTTCAGCCCGGTCGTCTCGCCGAACCACTTGAACGCTTCCCACAGGACGCAGAGCGCGGCGAGGACGCCGATGAGCATCGCGCTCCGCCCTAGAACGGGTCGCCAGGTGGTCGGACGCTCGACGGCGATAGAGGCCATCGGCCGATCTCTACCACGTTAGGGTCGGCGTCGTGGCGCTGGATCCGAGCAGAACAGTCGCCGAGCTCAAGGAGCTTCGTGAGCTGACCGGAAACGAGGACGGCGCACAGCGCGTCGCCTGGACGGACACGTGGGTGAAGGCGCAGGACTGGATGGCCGCGAAGCTCGAGGGAACCGGGGCGGAGATGGAGTTCGACGAGGCCCGGAACCAGTGGTGGACGCTTCGCGGCGCGTCGGACAAGGAGGTCGTCATCGGCGGCCACCTCGACTCGGTTCCGAACGGCGGGTGGCTCGACGGCTCGTTGAACGTCGTCGCCGGCTCGGAGGTCTTCCGGCGGATCGCAGAGGGGGGTGAGCCGCCGGTGACCGTGCGTCTCGTCAGCTGGGCCGACGAGGAGGGAGCGCGGTTCGGTCGCTCGCTCTTCGGCTCGAGCGCCGCTGCGGGCTCGATGTCGGACCAGAACGAGCTTCGCGAGCTCGTCGACCGCGACGGGATCTCGCTGCCGGATGCGATCGGCGCCCACGGCGTCGACCTCGATCGCGCGACGGACTCGAGGCGGCAGCTCGAGAACGCCGCGGCGTACCTGGAGCTCCACATCGAGCAGGGCCCGGTGCTCGAATCGATGGAGCTCCCGCTGGGAGTGGTTCTCGGCACCTACGGCGTCGAGCGCCACCGGGTCACGTGGCGCGGCCAGGCCGCGCACGCCGGCTCGACGCCGATGGATCAGCGTCGCGACGCGCTCGCCGGTGCCGCCAAGCTCGCGCTCGAGCTACGTCACATCGCGTCGCGGACCGGCGACGGCGCCGTCTGCACGTCAGGCGATGTCGTCTGCCACCCGGGGATCGTGACCTCCGTGGTCGAGACCGCTGAGCAGCTGCTCGACCAGCGTCATCTCGATGCCGCCAAGCTCGCGGCGCTGCTCGAGGACGCGAAAGAACGCTGTGCCCAGTTCGCCGATGAGGAGTCGATCGAGGTCGAGTTCGAGCGGATCTGGTCGATCGAGCCGATCCTCTTCGACGAGACGCTGATCGGATTCGCGGACGAAGCGATCCAGGAGGTCGCCGGCAAGTCGCACCGTCTCCCGAGCGGCCCGCTTCACGATGCGGCCGAGGTCTCGCGGGCCGGCGTCCCGACGGTCATGGTCTTCGTCCAGAGCCTCCGGGGGTTGTCACACACGAAGCTCGAGGACACGAAGGAGGAGCACATCGAGCTGTCGGTGCAGGCGCTCGACCGCCTCGCAGCGAAGACGATCGCCTGGCTCGAACGGGGATAGCAGACTGCGTTGGGTCAGACCCCGCGCGCCCCGGCGCTTGGCTATGCGGGTGCCGGGCCGGCGTGGGGTCAGACCCCAATCGGCTCGCGCAGGCGCTCCGGATGGCGAACGGCAAGGCCGAGCACCGTCGCGCCGACGAGGATGAACCCGACCAAGACGAAGACGTCGGCCGCGTTGAACGCGACCACGTCGAGCACGAGCGGGTTCGGCACGCCGGACCAGAACGCAAGCGACAGCACGTTGCCGAGCGCGCCGCCCGTCAAGACGCCGCCCGCCAGCGCGAGCGCCGTCGACCGGGCCGCGAGGATCGCGCCGACCCAGACCGTCGTCAGCGCGACGACGACCGCAACGTAGAGCGCCGACCGCGGATGGAGGTTGGCCGCCCCGACGCCTGCCTTGTGCGCAAGGTCGACCGCAGCGAGGACGATCGCCGTCGCGCCAAGGGCCAGAGCCCGAACCATGTCGCCAAGGCTACGACAGTCGAACCAGCGCGACGCCGCCGGCGAGCAGCAGCACGCCGACGACACGCAGAGCCGAGATCGGGTGCTCCTCGAATCCAACCCAACCGAAGTGGTCGACGAGCAGCGACGCGATCGCCTGCCCGGCGAGGATCAACGCGACGAGGGTCGCGGCGCCGAGCTTCGGTGCGGTGACGATCGAGCCGAGCACGTAGAAGGCGCCGAGCAGTCCGCCGGTCCATACCCACCACGGGGCATCGCCGGCGCGCTCCGGCCAGCCGCGCGCCGTCGCTAGCACTGCTAGCAGCAAGGCGAACGCGCCAACCGCGAACGAGATGAAGGCTGCGCGCACCGAGCCGCCGACCCAGGCTGCGAGCTGCGCGTTGATTCCGAACTGGATCGGCAGCATCGCGCCCGCGGCGAGGGCGAAGAGCAGATAGGCCCAAATTGCCACGGCGGAGAATTCAAGAGAAAATGGCGGTTTCCCTGCCTCGAGGAGGTCACATGCTCAGCTTCGGCGTCACCGTCCTGCCCGACCCGCCCTCGTCTCGCTTCTTCGAGCTGGTCGAGCTCGCCGAGCAGCATGGCTTCGAGTACGCCTGGACCTACGACTCGCACATCCTCTGGCAGGAGTCCTACGCGACGCTGCCGCTCGCCGCGGCGCGCACGAGCAAGATCAAGCTCGGCCACTTCGTGACGAACCCGGGAATCCGCGACCCGACGATCACGGCGAGCTGGTACGCGACCATGCAGGACCTCTCGAACGGTCGGATGGTGATGGGCATCGGCCGTGGCGATTCCTCGCGCCGCGTCGTCGGCCTCAAGCCGGTGAGGGTGGCCGAGTTCGAGCGGCGCACGGCGATGATCAAGGACCTGATGAACGGTCGAAAGGTCGACTGGAACGACAAGGAGCTCGAGCTCACCTGGGTGCGCAAGGAGCTTCCCGAGATTCCGGTCTGGGTCGCCGGCTACGGCCCGAAGGCGCTTGCGGTCGCCGGACGAGTCGGCGACGGCGTGATCATCCAGCTCGCCGACCCGGTCATCATTCAATGGATCATGGACACGGCCAGAAAGGCCGCGGAGGAAGCCGGGCGTGACCCGTCGGAGCTGAAATGCATCGTCGGCGCCCCGAGCCACATCTCGGACGACCTCGCCGACGCGCGCGAGCAGGTCCGCTGGTTCCCCGCGATGGTCTCGAACCACGTCATGGACCTGATCGAGAAGTACGGCTGGGAGTCCGAGATCCCCGAGGCACTGACCGACTTCGTCAAGGCGCGCAAGTTCTACGACTACAAGGACCACAGCCGTGTCGGCGCGGCGCACGGCGAGTTCGTCACTGACGACATCTGCGACCGCTTCTGCGTCCTCGGCAATGTCGAGCAGGCGACGGAGAAGCTGAAGGAGCTCGAGTCAGTCGGCGTCGACCAGTTCAACATCTACCTGATGACGCACAACCAGGAAGAGACCCTCGCCGCCTATGGCGACAGGATCATTCCGCAGTTCGCCGGAGTGGCTGCGTAGTGGCGCAGCAGGTTCCGATCACCGGCGCCGGCGCGTCAGCGAAGATCCGCAGTCCGATCTGGGTCCCCGTCCTCGTCCTGATCACACTCGGGATCTACGGGATCTTCTGGTGGTACTTCATCCACCGGGAGTTGCGCGACTACGGGCGGGTGAAGGGCACCGACGAGCTAGGCACCAGCCCGGGCAAGTCGGTTCTCGCCGTCACGCTCGGTGCGCTGATCATCGTCCCGGCGATCATCGGGATCGTCAACGCCTTCAAGCGCGTGCAGGCAGCGCAGAGGATGAACGGGATCGACCCGATCAACGGCTGGATCGGGCTGATCCTGATCGTCGTCATCTACCCCGCCTTCTACGGCTACATGCAGAGCGGCCTGAACCCGGTGTGGCGGGCGCAGGCGCAGGCGGAGGCGGCTCCGGCTCCGACTCCGGCCTAATCCCCGTTCGAGAGCCGGCGGCGCAGCGCGTCGTCCACGTCGGCGCGTCCCGTCGGAGGTCGCTCCGGGTGGGAGACATCACCCGCGTCGAGCAGTAGTCGGACCGTCGTCGCGAAGTCGCCTGTCTCGCAGTGCCATCCGTGGACTGATCCGTAGAGGCACTGCTCGAGGGGCGTCCCGCCGTAGGTGGCATCCGGCACGCCGATCGGCGGATCGTGGGGAAGGAGTAAGCGCACCAGCTCGGCGTTGCCGTGGAAGGCCGCCCAGCGGATCGGTTCCCACCCGTCGACGCCGCGGGCGAGCGGGTCGAAGCCGAGGTCGAGCATGAGCGCGACGGCTGCGGTGTCGTTCGCGTGGGCCCGGTCCGCGATCAGCCGCATCTGGTCGCCGGTCAGGCCGGCCACGAGGTCCGGCTGCGAGGCAACCACTGCTTCCGCGGTGTCGCGATCGCCTCTGGCGCAGGCGGCGAGCAGCCGCTGCGTCGGCGATGCGCGCTCGAGGAGCAGCTCGACGATGTGCTCGTCCCCGAGATCGAGAGCGACGTCGAGCGCCGACACGTTGTGACCAAACACCCAGCGGTAGACGTCGCCGCGGCGATCGCCGATCTCCTCACGTGTGGCCGGCCGCTTTCCATCGTGGGCGACGGTGTACAGGCCGTGCCACGTGCGGTGATCCAGCGCGTTGGGGTCGTCGCGCAGGCACTGCTCGACGAGCGCGGCGTCGCGTAGACCAACGGCGATGAAGATGTCGAACCACGCTCCCCGATCGATCAAGAACCTGGCGACCTCCGCTGCGTCACGCACGAGGTACTGGGCCGGCGTCGACTCGTGGTCCACGTCTCGGGCGTCGATCAAGGCGCCACGGTCGAGCAGGTACTCCGCGACCGGGATCGTGCTCGCCCAGTGCAGCGGCGTCTTTCCGTCCCCGCCACGAGCGTGCACGAGGGCCGGGTCGGCGTCGACGAGCTCCTTTAGGCGGTCGACCATTCCCAAGTGCGCGGCGGCGAAGACGTCGACGACGGCACCGCGCTCGATCAGCGCCGCTGCTTCCTCCGGCGTGCAGTCGCCCTCGAGGATGCCGAACCCACCGGCCCACCAGTCGCTCTTCAGATTGAGGTCGGCGCCGTAGGCGAGCAGCAGGTCGAGGAGCGGCAGATTCTTTCGCGCTGCTGCGACGGGCCTGCCTCCGAACCAGCAGATCGGCGCGTTCACCGCCTCCCGCACCTCGGCGTGCGCGTCGAGCAGGCCACGGACGCGCTCGACGTCCTCGTCATAAAGCGCGGCCAGGAACTGCTCCACCGGGGTCTCGGTTGCCTCCTTCACGAGCCGTAATCGAAGCACGTTCAGGCGGCTGTGCGCCCACAGTGCAGGCGTGGCTGGAAGCCCGCAATTTGCAGGCATAATTTGCCCATGAAACGGATCTGGAACAGCCTCGTTCGTCTTTTGCGCAAGCCCGATCCCATGCTCGAAGAGCTTCCCGGAGTGCTCGAGGCCGACGCCGATCGCCAGCGGGCCAAGGACAAGTGGCTTGCGGACGAGGCTCGACAGACGCGTCAGTCTGCGGGAACCGGTGGCGGCATCTAGCCGTTCTTAGACGTTTTTCAGGGCCCGCGACGACAATGTGGGCACCATGAAGATCCTGGTCGTCGACGACGAGCGCGCGGTGCGCGACTCGCTCCGCCGCGCGCTCGAGCTGCAGGGCTACGAAGTGGAGCTGGCGGCGGACGGATCTGAGGCGCTCGCTCAGTTGGAGCGCAACGGCCAGCCCGACGCCATCCTGCTTGACGTTCTCATGCCGGGAATTGACGGCCTCGAGGTCTGCCGGCGCATCCGGCGCAGCGGCCGCGAGGTGCCCGTCCTGATGCTGACCGCCCGCGATGCGGTCGACGACCGCGTCGCCGGCCTCGACGCCGGCGCAGACGACTACGTCGTCAAGCCGTTCGCCCTCGAGGAGCTGCTCGCCCGGGTGCGAGCCCTCCTGCGCCGCGCGTCGCCGACGGGCGACGGCGTGCTCCGTTTCGCCGACCTCGAGCTCGACACGGGCACGCGCGAGGTTCGTCGCGGCGGCGACAAGATCGAGCTCACGCGGACCGAGTTCAACCTGCTCGAGCTCTTCCTCGTCAACCCGCGGCAGGTGCTGACGCGGTCGATCATCTTCGAGCGCGTGTGGGGCTACGACTTCGGGTTCGCCTCGAACTCCCTCGACGTCTACATCGGCTACTTGCGGCGCAAGACCGAAGCGGGCGGCAAGCCGCGGCTGATCCACACTGTTCGCGGCGTCGGCTACGCGCTGCGCGAGCAATGACCTTCCGAGTTCGTTTGACGCTCGTGGCCGCGACGGCGGTCGCACTCGCCGTCGCGCTCGCGTCGGTGGTCGTCTACGTCGTCGTCCGCAACGAGCTCCGTGCCCAGGTCGACGACAGCCTCCGCGACCGGGCCGTGGAGGTGTCTCGCGCGCCGGTGCCGAGACGGGGGCGGTTCTTCGAGATCCCGCCGCCGCTCTTCGGCGGGCCGGGCGGTTACATCCAGGCCGTCCGTTCGGACGGCCAGACGTTCGTCGGCCGCGACGTCAACATCCCAATCCCGGTCACGGACCGGGCGCTTGCGGTGGCAGACGGCTCCGAGGAGCCGTTTTTCGAGGACCGCACGCTCGCGAACACGCACGTGCGGGTCCTGACGTTCCCGTACGAGCCCGGCTGGGCGCTGCAGCTGCTCCGCGACATGACGGAGATCGACAACACGCTCTCGCGTCTTCGCTGGTTCCTCGTTGCGATCGCCTCCGCGGGCATCCTTTTGGCGGCGGCGCTCGGCCTCGTCGTCTCGCGCGCGGCGGTCGCGCCGGTCGCGCGGCTCACGCGCGCCACCGAGCGCGTGACCGAAACGGGAGACCTCTCCGAGCGAATCGACGCGACGGGCGAGGACGAGCTGAGCCGGCTCGCCGGCAGCTTCAACGCCATGCTCGGCGCCCTCGAGGAGTCGACGAAGGCGCAACGCCAGCTCGTTGCGGACGCCTCGCACGAGCTGCGCACGCCGCTGACCAGCCTGCGGACGAACTTCGAGGTGCTGATGAGCGACCGGGAGCTGGACCCGGACGAACGCCGCAGGCTCCTCGACGACGTCGTCGAGCAGATCGGCGAGATGACCGCACTGATCGCGGAGCTGATCGAGCTCGCGCGCGGCGACCAGCTCCCGAGCGAGCCGGAGGAGGTCCGCCTCGACCTCCTCGCCGCCGAGGCCGTCGAGCGGGCGAGGCGCGACCGGCCCGGCGTCACGTTCCACACCCAGTTTCAGGCGTCGGTCGTCCGCGGCGTCCCCGCCTCACTCGAACGCGCGATCGGCAACGTGCTCGACAACGCGGCCAAGTGGAGCCCGCCCGGCGGCGAGGTGGACGTGAGCGTCGACGACGGGACGGTGACCGTCCGCGACCGCGGCCCCGGCATCGAGGACGAGGACCTGCCGCATGTCTTCGACCGCTTCTACCGCGCGTCGTCGGCGAGGACGATGCCCGGCTCCGGCCTGGGGCTCGCGATCGTCCGGCAAGTCGCGGAAGCGCACGGCGGCGGAGTCGTCGCCGAGCGTGCCGAGGGTGGCGGGACGCGCGTCACGATCCGCCTGAACGGCGGCCCGCCGCCGAACTCTTAGAGAACTCTTCGCCGTGCTTTAGGGAGGACTTAGTTGCGGGCGGTTTCCTCCGTGTCGTGACTGCAAGCAAGCGACCAAGGAGGAAGGACATGCGACGTCATGTGAAACAGCTCGCCGTGGGAGCCGCCGCGCTGACCGCGGCGGTCGGAGCAGGCGGAGCAATCGCCGCAACGCAGCTGAACCCGAGGCAGGAGAGTCAGGCGGTGGTAAACGACGCGGCCGAGCAGCTCGGCGTCGAGCCCAGCGAGCTGACCGCGGCGCTCAAGGAGGCGCTCGCCAATCGAGTGGACGCTGCGGTACAGGCCGGGCGGCTCACCGAGGCGCAGGGTGCGGAGCTGAAGGAGCGGATCCGTGCCGGCGAGGTCCCGCTCTTCGGCGGCCCCGGGTTCGGCCATCGCGGTGGCCCGCACCACCACCTCGGCCACCTCGATGCAGCCGCGCAGTACCTCGGGATGACGGAAGCCAACCTGAGGACCGCGCTTCAGGGCGGAGAGACGCTGGCGCAGGTCGCTCGTGACCGTGGGAAGTCGGTCGACGGGCTCGTCACCGCCCTGGTGAACGCCGAACGGGCCAAGCTCGCCGAGGCTGTGCAGGACGGCCGGCTGACCGACGCCCAGCGGGACGCGATGCTCTCCGGGATCCGGGCTCGCGTCACGCGGCTCGTGAACGGGCAAGGCCCGCCCGTCGGCGCCCGCCGGTTCGGGCCTCCGCCGGGGGCCGGAGCCTTCGAGGCGCCGGCGCCGGATCTGGGCTCCGTGGCCTGATTCTTAAGGAGCTCTTAGCCGCGTCTTAGGAAGGGCTGCTTCTCTCGAAGTGATGACGCGTACCCACAAGGTCGTCGCAGGTGGAGCAGCCCTTCTCGCGGTTGTCGTCGCGGGCGGGGCGATCGCGGCCACCAAGGCGCTCTCGCCGCGCGAGGAGCGACAGGCGATCCTGAACGACGCCGCGCGACAGCTCGGCGTCGAGCCGCAGGAGCTGAGCGACGCGCTCAAGCAGGCGCTCAAGAATCGCGTCGACGCGGCGGTCGACGACGGCCGGTTGACGGAGGAAGAGGGTTCGCGATTGAAGGAGCGGATCGACGCGGGGGACGCGCCGCTCTTCGGGCTCGGGCCGGGACCGCGGTTGCACCGTTTCCATCGTGGTCCCGGCCCGTTCCATGCGAAGTTCGAGGCGGCGGCGGATTACCTCGACATGACGCAGGCCGAGCTTCGCGAAGCGCTTCAGGAGGGCAAGACGCTCGCCCAGGTCGCTCGTGATCGCGGGAAGTCGGTTGAGGGGCTCGTCGACGCGCTTGTCGCCGAGGCCAGGCGCAAGCTCGACCGGGCGGTCGAGAACGGCGACCTCACCGACGCGGAGCGCGACGACATGGTCGCGGGCCTCCGCGAGCGCCTCACGAACGTCGTGAACGGACGCTTCCCGCCGCGGTTCCATCGCCACGGGCCAGGGCCCCGCAGGACGCACTTCCACAAGCGCCCGACGATCTTCTAGCTCTCGGCGCGCGCGTCGCGAATCAGCTGGACGCCGGCGACGGCCAGCAAGACCGCGAACGCAACACGCAGGACGTCTGCGGGCAAAGCCAGAGCGAGAAGCGCGCCGACAACGGCTCCCACGGCGCCGACCGTCCCCAGCCCGAGCCCGGCCCGGAGATCGCCGACTCCTCGACGCCGAAGCGCGATGCTCGCCGCGACGGCGGTCGGCAGGATCACGAGCAGCGAGGTCGCCTCGGCTTCGTGCTGCGTCATTCCGAGGGCGAGGACGAGGAACGGCACGAGGAGAATGCCGCCGCCCACGCCCATGAACCCGGCGAGCGTGCCCGTCAGCGCTCCGACCACAACGAGCACAGCGAGGAGCGCGACCGTGCTCAGCGCCCCACCGCCATGAACACGGCCACGAAGACGAGGAAGACCCCGAAGGCGAGTTTGAGCGAACGCTCGTCGGTCCGCGTCAGCAGCCGAGCCCCGACCTGCGCGCCGGCGATCGCTCCCACTGCGAGAGCGACCGCCTCCCAGACCTGGACCTCGCCGGCCAGGCCGAAGGTGAGAACACCGGCCGCGCTGATCGGAATGATCGCGCCGAGCGACACGGCATGTGCATCGCGCTGGCCGTAACCGCCCCAGAGGACGAGCAGCGGCACGATCACCACGCCACCGCCGACTCCGAGGAGCCCTGAGAACAGCCCGCCGGCGAGGCCGATCGCTCCCAGTCGCCCGTAGGACGCCACGGGCAGGGACACTACGTCGGCGCGATGACCTTCACGACTCGACCCGAGCTTCGCGGCACCTTTGGGATGGTCGCCTCGACTCACTGGCTGGCCTCGGCGGCCGGCATGGCGGTCCTCGAGCGGGGTGGAAACGCCTTCGACGCGGCCGCGGCGACCGGCTTCACGCTCCAGGTCGTCGAGCCGCACCTGAACGGGCCCGGCGGCGACCAGCAGGACCAGTGGTCGCTGCACGTCTTCCTTGCCCATGTCCAGTTCGGCCTAGATCTGCAGAGTGCGATCGATGCGCCCAACTTCCACACCGACCACTTCCCGAGCTCGTTCTTCCCGCGGGAGGCACAGCCACGGTCCCTGGCACTCGAGGGCCGCTTCGGCGACGACGTCGTCGCCGACCTGCGAGACCGCGGTCACATCGTCGACGTGACGGACGACTGGTCACTCGGGCGCGTCAGCGCCGTCGGCCGCGAGAACGGCCTCCTCAAGGCCGGCGCGAACCCGCGCGGGATGCAGGGCTACGCCGTAGGTCGCTAGCTAGAAGTACGCGCGCCCGAGCTGCTCGAGGAGCGAGTCCTCGGGCGAAGCGATGAACTCGGCGGCGCGCAGGATCTCGCGCGTCCCATGCATCGCCTCGTCGTCCGTCGGATCCGCCAGCGCGACCACAGGCAAGCCGCGAACGAACCCGACGGGCAGCGTTCGCAGACTGTGCGCGAAGTCGAACGGGAGCAGCCTGGCCGCGGCCGGATCAACGGAGAGCGGGGCGATGTCGAAGAACGGAAGGCCGCGCTGCTCGGCGACAAGGCGGACGACATCGGCCGAGCTGACGAGCCCGTACTCGATCAGCACCTCGCCGAGCCGCTTGCCTTCGGTCTTCGCGCGCGTCAGGGCAAAGTTGATCTCGTGGGGCGAAAGCAGCCCCGCCTGGGAGAGCAGGGCCCCGAGCGGCTCGCGCCTGGCCCCCCGAACTCGCTCGGCGATCAGCTCGGCGAGGACGTTCTCCGACGGGTCGAGCGGGGAGACCAGCATGAGCTCGGGGGAGATGTCGCGCCGAGCGGCCGGAGCCGGAACCTCGACGACGGCTCGGACCAGCTCGAGGCGCGCCCGAAGCCCGGTCCCGAACT
>Ga0081538_10001044_pt1 | contig 29535 bp, 25 predicted proteins | sample TabmetS5T2R1_FD_71022 | JGI IMG/M metagenome (GOLD analysis project Ga0081538, IMG submission 71022) | Tabebuia heterophylla rhizosphere microbial communities from the University of Puerto Rico - S5T2R1 | ecosystem: Host-associated > Plants > Roots > Rhizosphere ...
CTCCACATCGTGGGACAGGTGCGGCTGATAGCCGTCGACCTGCTCCGCGCGACCGGCATGGAGCGCGGGAAGGCGCAGGGCGCGGTGCGCACGGCGACGCCCGAGCCGCCGGCCGGACGCGGCCGTCGCTAGCCGGCGTCGAGGCGGAAGTCGGGGTTGCCGGTCAGCTCCGCGACGTCCATCTGCGCCTTCTGCAGCTTGCCGGCGTAGTCCCAGTTCATCGACTGCCAGCGCGTGAATTGGTCGAGCACCCAGATCCCCGACTGACGGCTGCCGTTGCCCGACCTGCCGTTGCCGCCGAACGGGAGGTGGGCCTCGGCCCCGCTGGTGGAGTTGTTCACGGACAGCATTCCCGCGCTCACACGCTCGCGGAAGCGGAACCCCCACCTGGCATTGGTCGTGTAGATCGCCGCGGACAGCCCGTAGCCGTGCCCGTTGGCGAGCGCGACCGCCTCGTCGAACGAGTCGAAGCGCGCCACGCCAACGATCGGCCCGAAGGTCTCCGTGCTGTAGAGCTCGTCCTCGGCCGTCACGCCCTCGACGATCGTCGGGTGGTAGTAGATGCCCGCGTCCGGATCGCCCACGAACCCCTCACGCGGGTTCTCCGAGCTGATCCGGCCGGTCGCGCTCGACCCGGAGACGGCGTGGTGATCCCGGATCAGGCCGAGCCAGTCCTCGAAGCGCTCCGCGAAGCGCTTGTGGATCATCGGCCCGTAGAGCACGTCCTGGGTCGGGTCACCGATCGGGGCGCTCTCGACGGCCTGCGTGAAGCGCGACATGAACTCGTCGTGCACCGAGTCATGGACGATCACCGTCCCCAGCGAGGTGCAGCGCTGGCCGGCGGTGCCGAAGCCGCTGAAGAGGGCGCCCTCGACGGCGAGGTCGAGCTCGGCGTCCGGCATCACCACCAACGGGTTCTTGCCGCCGAGCTCGAGGCAGGGGGACTGCAGGTGGCGCCCTGCGAGGGCGCCGAGCTCGGCGCCGACCGCGGAGGAGCCGGTGAAGCCGACCTTGTCGACGAGCCCCTCGCCGAGGCTGCGCTCGAGCCCCTCGAAGGCCGTCGGCCCGTCGCACTCGACGAGGTTGAGGACCCCGTCCGGCAGGCCGCCGTTGATGAACAGTTGTGCCAGCGCCTCGCCGAGGGCCGGGGCGTACTCGGCCGGCTTCCAGACGACCGCGTTGCCGCACAGGATCGCGGGCACGATGTACCAGGACGGAACGGCGACCGGGAAGTTGCCGGCGGTGATGATCGCCGCGACCCCGACCGGGTTGCGGAAGGTGAAGAGCTGCTTGTCGGGCATCTCGCTCGGCACCGTCTGGCCGTAGAGGCGCCGTCCCTCGCCGAGGAAGAAGTCGCAGGTGTCGACGATCTCCTGAACCTCGCCGAGCGACTCGGGATAGGGCTTGCCGATTTCGCGCGTCACGAGCCTGGCGAGCGCCTCCTTGTTCTCCTCCACGAGCCGCCCGATCTGCTGGATCGCCTTGCCGCGCACCGGGGCGGGCACGCGCGCCCATTCGCGCTGCGCCGCGCGGGCGGCGCGGCAGGCGTCGACGAACACGTCGGCCGGGGCCAGCACGGCCTCGCAAACGACGTCATCGAGATTGGCAGGATTGCGCGACTCGATTCGCTCCCCCTCGGGGCGGACCTCTCCGCCCACGATCGACGCGACCGTCCTCGTCTCCGTGATGCTCATGCCGGCAAGCCTAGCCCCAGGCTGTGATTTCCAAGCGGCACCTTGCAGGATGCGCGGCGTCCGCGCCGAATCGTCGGTCGGATGCGTCGACTTCGCTGCGGGCTGCTCGCGCTCGCGCTGACAGTGCCCGCAGGCTGGGCCGCTCCGGCGGCCGCCGCGGCGCCGGCAACCGACGTCGCAGCTCTGGTGAACGCCGCCAACGAGGCGCGTGCCCGCAACGGGCTCCCGGCGCTCCGGCTCTCACCGGCGCTTACCAGTTCGGCGCTCGCGTACGGCAAGCACCTGATGCGCAACGGGGTGTTCGGCCACGCCGGCACGCTGAGCGCGCCGGGGAGCTTCAACCGTCTCGGCGAGGCACTCGAGCTGCACCCAGGCCGCGCCGCGCATCCGCGCCGCACCGTTCGCCGCTGGCTCGCCTCCTACAGCCATCGCGTGCTCCTGTTGCACCGGGGATTCCGGTACGCCGGAGCGGCCGCCGTCAGAGGTCGCTTCCGCGGACGAACCAGCACGATCTGGGTGCTGCGGCTCGGGGGCCGCTGACGCTACCCCTCGATCGACGACATGACGTGCTTGACCCGCGTGTACTCCTCGAACGAGTACATCGACAGGTCCTTGCCGTAGCCGGAGTGCTTGAAGCCGCCGTGCGGCATCTCGGCGACCAGCGGGATGTGGCAGTTGACCCAGACGCAGCCGTAGTCGAGTGCGCGTGACACCCGCAGGGCGCGCTTGTGGTTCGTCGTCCAGACGCTCGAGGCGAGCCCGTACTGGGTCCCGTTCGCCCAGCGGAGCGCCTCGTCCTCGTCGCTGAACGGCTGCACCGTGATGACCGGGCCGAAGATCTCCGTCCTCGCCATCTCGTCGTCCTGTTCGATGCCGTCGATGACCGTGGGCTTGTAGAAGTAGCCGTTGTCGGTCGCGCGCTCGCCCCCCGTGAGCACCTTGGCGTGATCGGGAGCGCGCTCGACGAGCCCGCCGACGTGCGTGAGCTGATTCGGGTTGTTGAGCGGCGGGATGAAGAAATCCTCCGAGCCGGGCTCCTCGTCCTTGGACAGCCTGACCTCGCTCGCCTGCTCCACGAGCGCGGCCGCGATGTCGTCCTCCACCCGCTTGCTCGCCAGTACGCGCGTGGCCGCAGTGCAGTCCTGGCCGGCGTTGAAGTACCCGGCCACCGCGATGTCTTCGGCCGCGCCTTCGAGATCGGCGTCGTCGAAGACGATCACCGGAGCCTTGCCGCCCAGCTCCAGGTGGGTTCGCTTGAGCGTGTCCGCCGCGGCGCGGGCCACCGACTTGCCGGCCGCGATGCTGCCCGTGATCGACACCATCTGCGGGGTCGGGTGGCTGACGACGGCGGCCCCGGTATCACGGTCTCCGCAGACCACGTTGAACACTCCCGGCGGCAGGATGTCCGCGAACAGCTCGGCCATGTAGACGGTGCTCGCCGGCGTGGTGTCGGAGGGCTTGAGCACAATGGTGTTGCCCGCGGCGAGCGCCGGGGCGAACTTCCACACGCCCATCATCATCGGGTAGTTCCAGGGCGTCACCGACCCGATCACACCGATCGGCTCGCGCCTGATCGTCGAGGTGAACCCGGTCATGTACTCGGACGTCGCCCGGCCCTCGAGCATGCGGGCCGCCCCCGCGAAGAAGCGAATCTGGTCGCACATCGGCGGGATCTCTTCACTCAGGGTCAGCCCCTTGGGCTTGCCCGTGTTCTCGGCCTCGATCTCGACCAGGCGCTCGGCGTTCTCCTCGATGGCGTCCGCCATCTTGAGCAGACAGGTCATCCGCTCGCCCGGGGTCGTATCGCGCCAGCCGTCGTCAAACGCCGCCTGCGCGGCCTTCATCGCCGCGTCGACGTCCGCCTCGCCCGAGAGCGGCGCGGTCGCGTAGGCCTCGCCCTTCGACGGATTCACGACGTCGAGCGTCTTGCCCTCCTGCGAGGGCTTGAACTCTCCGTTTACGTAGTTGCGCAATTCGCGCTGCTCGGCCATCGATCACCTCACAGGTCATGGACACTTGGGCGGCGCTGGAGAGGCTACGCCGCCCAAGGCCCCTCGGTAAAGGTCTGGATGTGCTCGTCGTCGACGAAGCCGTCACTCGATGGCTCAGGAACGCAGCGCCGCGAGCGAGATCATCTCGTGGCACACGCTGGCGGCCAGCCAGGCGGTGATGCCCGAGGGATCGTATGGGGGCGAGACCTCGACGCAGTCGAAGCCGCGGAAGTCGATGCCGGTGAGCGCCCGGAGGTAGGCGAGAGCCTGCGCGCTGGTCGGCCCGCCGACCTCGGGCGTGCCGGTGCCGGGAGCGAAGGCGGGGTCCACGAAATCGATGTCGAAGGACAGGAACGCCGGCATGTCCCCGACACGCGCGCGGACGCGCTCGCCGTACTGCTCGGGCGTGAGCCGTTCCATCTCCACCCACGGGATCGCGTCGTACCCGATCCGTCCGGGCTCCTCCTCGTCGGCGCTCCCGTAGAGGGTCCCGCGCAGCCCCGCTTGGACGGAGCGGGCGGGATCGACGAGCCCCTCCTCGGCGGCTCGCTTGAAAACGGTCCCGTGGAAATAGCGCACCCCGTAGTACTGCTCCCAGACGTCGGCGTGGGCGTCGAGGTGAACGAGCGCGAGCGTGCCATGCACCTTGGCCGCGGCGCGCAGCTCGGCGAGCACCATCGAGTGGTCGCCGCCGATGCACAGCGGGATGACCCCCGCCTCGTGGAGGGGCGTCAGATGCGCCTCGATGCGCTCGAGTGTCTGCTCGTGGTAACCCGGAAGCGTCGGCGCGTCCCCGTAGTCGACCATCGACAACCGCTCGACCACGTCCACCCCGAGGTCGGGGTTGTAGGGACGCAGCAGGACGGACGCGGCGCGGATCGCCTCGGGGCCGAAGCGCGCCCCGGACTTGAACGAGACCGCGTCGTCGGTCGGGATCCCGACAACCGCGAGGTCCACGCCGTGCGTCGTCTCGAGGTGCGGAAGCCGCATGAAGGTACGCGGGCCGGTGAAGCGAGGCGTCTTCGACGAGTCCGCCGGGCGGTAGTGCGTCACGGTGCGCCGGGCGTCATGCGGGCTACGCGAGCCGGCGCTCCAGGTCCTCGAGCTGCGAGCGCAGCTCCGCCGGCAGCTTGTCGCCGAACTGCGCGTAGTGCTGCTGCAGCTGCGGCAGCTGCACCTTCCACTGCTCCGGATCGACCTCGAGCAGCGCCTCCATCACCCCGTCCGGCAGCTCGAGCCCGGACAGGTCGATCGATCCCTCCGCCGGCACGAGCCCGATGGGCGTCTCGACGGCCTCCGCGTCGTCGTCGCAGCGACGGAAGATCCAGGCCAGCACACGGCTGTTCTCGCCGAAGCCGGGCCAGAGGAAGCCGCCCTCGTCGTCCTTGCGGAACCAGTTGACCATGAAGATCTTCGGCAGCACCGCTCCCTCGCGTCGGCCGGCCCAGAGCCAGTGCGAGAAGTAGTCGGCCATGTGGTAGCCGCAGAACGGCAGCATCGCCATCGGGTCGAAGCGCAGCTCCCCGACCGTCCCGGCGGCCGCCGCCGTCTTCTCGGACCCCATGACCGAACCGAGGAACACGCCGTGCTCCCAGTTCAACGCCTCCACTACAAGCGGCACCACCGTGGCGCGGCGGCCGCCGAACAGGAAGGCGTCCATCGGGACGCCGCCCGGGTCCTCCCAGTTCGGCGCGATAGAGGGGCACTGCGCGGCCGGGGTCGTGAAGCGCGCATTGGGGTGGGCGGCGGGCTCGTCCGAGGCCGGCGTCCAGTCGCGTCCCTTCCAGTCGATCGCCTGGGCGGGCGGCTCAGCGGTCATCCCTTCCCACCAAACGTCGCCGTCCATGGTCCTCGCGCAGTTCGTGAAGATCGAGTTCGCGCGCACGGTCGCCATCGCGTTCGGGTTGGTGTCCTCACCGGTCCCAGGCGCCACGCCGAAGAAGCCCGATTCCGGGTTGATCGCATACAGGCGGCCGTCGTCGCCGAACTTCATCCACGCGATGTCGTCGCCGATCGTCTCGACCGTCCAGCCCTCGAGCGTCGGCATGAGCATCGCCAGGTTGGTCTTGCCGGTCGCGGATGGGAAGGCGCCGCCCACGTGTTTGACCTTCCCCTCAGGTGAGGTCAGCTTGAGGATCAGCATGTGCTCGGCGAGCCAGCCCTCGTCACGCGCCATCACCGACGCAATCCTGAGCGCGAAGCACTTCTTGCCGAGCAGCGCGTTGCCGCCGTAGCCGGAGCCGAACGACCAGATCTCGCGCGACTCCGGGAAGTGGACGATGTACTTGTTCTCCGCGTTGCACGGCCAGGGCACGTCCTCGGCCCCCTCGGCCAGCGGCGCACCTACGGAGTGCAGGCAGGGCACGAACTCGCCGCTTTCGCCGAGCACGTCGAGGGCGCCCCGGCCCATACGCGTCATGATCCGCATCGACACCGCCACGTAGGCCGAATCGGTGAGCTGCACGCCGATGTGCGCGATCGGCGAGCCGAGCGGTCCCATCGAGAACGGCACCACATACATCGTGCGCCCCTGCATCGAGCCGCGGAACAACCCGCTCAGCGTCTCGCGCATCTCGGCCGGGTCGCGCCAGTTGTTCGTTGGCCCGGCGTCCTCTTCGCGCTCGGAGCAGATGAAGGTCCGATCCTCGACGCGCGCCACGTCACCCGGATCGGAGCGCGAGAGGTACGAGTTGGGCCGCTTCGCCTCCGAGAGCCGCTCGAACGTACCGGCGGCAACGAGCCGCCGGCAGAGCTCGTCGTACTCCTCGGCGGATCCGTCGCACCAGTGAATCGAGTCCGGTTGGGTGAGCTCCGCTACCTCATCCACCCAGGCCAGCAGGCGCTGGTGGGAGGTGGCGGCCGTGGTTGTCTGTGTCACGGGCTCGCGATCTCCTTCGGTCAGTCCGGGGCCGCAAACCGTATCCCACCGTCCCTACACTCCGCCGCAGCGTGACGCCCAGGCCTCGCAGCCCCTGGCGGGCCTCGATCCGATTCCTCGGCGCGGTCGTCATGACCAGCGGCCTCCTCCTGATCGCCGACGCGGGCATCACGCTCGCGTGGCAAGAGCCCGTCTCGGCCTTCCTCGCCGAGCGCCAGCAACAGCAGCTCGAGGAAGAGCTCTTCGACCCACCACCGCAGGTTGCGAAGCGAATCCGGGAGAAGCGGCCCCTGCCGGGCGATGCGATCGGCGAGATCGTCCTGCCGTCGCTCGACAAGCGCTACTTCGTCGTCGAGGGGACCGACACCGACAACCTCCGCAAGGGTCCGGGCCATTACCCGGACACCCCCCTGCCGGGCGAGAAAGGCACGGTGGCCGTCGCAGGGCACCGGACCACCTACGGCGCGCCTTTCCGCAACATCGACCAACTGAAGCGCGGCCAGCGCATCATCATGTCGATGCCCTACGGGCGCTACGTCTATCGCGTCGAGAAGGAGCAGATCGTGGACGACTCCGCGCTCTGGATCACGGACCCGGCCGGATACGACCGGCTCGTGCTGAGCGCCTGCCATCCGCTCTACAGCGCGGCGCAGAGGCTCGTTGTCTTCGCCCGCCTGACCAGGCGGCTGCCGCCGACGGTCAAACAGGATTGAGGCCCGGGGCGGCGCGCCGTCAGGTGCGCCCGGCGGACTCCCGGACCCCGGCGACGATGGCGTCTGCCACCTCCGCCGTCGAGGCCCCCGACGCGCCCCACGCCACGTCCCCTGTGAGGGTCGTCCCTGCGGCCACCGTCCTCTCGACTGACGCCTCGAGCCGCTCGGCCCGCTCGCCCTCGCCCAGGTGACGAAGCAGCAGCACCCCCGCGAGGACCTGTGCGATCGGGTTGACGGTGCCGCGGCCCGCGTGGGCCTGAGCCGACCCGTGCACGGTGTCGAAAACGACCGCCTCAGGGCCCAGATTGGCCCGGGGCATCATGCCGACCCCGCCGACGAAGCTCGAGATCAGCTCGGTGAGCGGGGCGACGTGGGCGGTGGGAACGAGCAGCACGTCGAGCCCAGCGGGCCGGAGGTCGAGCTCCTCGAGCGCGACGTTGAGGGAGAGCTCGTCGACCCTCAACCCGGGGAACTCGTGCGCCAGCCCCTCGGCTGCCTGTAGGAGGAGGCCGTCGGTGGCCGGAAGCTCATCCGCCCTGTGAACCACCGTTACGCGGCGGCGGCGCGCTGCGCTCGCCCAGGCGAGCGCGGCGCGGGCCACGCCCTCGGCGCCCAGCCTGGTCATGAACTTGATCGAGGGGCCGGCGTCGTCCGGGTCGAGGCTCCCGACCACCAGTTCCGTCAGGGTACGAGCCTGGTTGCTTCCCGCCTCAAGGGCAGCACCGGCGTACAGGTCTTCCGCGGTCATGCACGCCAGGACGAGGTCCACCCCTAGCCGCACGCCCGCGGCACCGAAGATGCTGCGTGCCGGCCGCACGCTCAGCTGGAGGTCGAAGGTGTGGCGCAGCTCGTTATCAGCCGAGGCCGGACCCGGCCCCGGGCCGCCCGCGGTGGTGGGCCCCTTGAGCGCGACCCGCGCGTCGCGAATCGCCGTGACCGTCTCCCGCGGCAGCGGTGCCCCCGCTTGCGAGCGGGCGGCCTGGCCCGCCTGGCGCACCTCCCAGTCGATGGCGGCACCGGTGGCGTCGACCGCGCGGCGCGCAGCCTCCACGACCTCGGGCCCCACACCGTCGCCCGGGATGAGCACCACGCGATGGGACATCGACGGTGATGTAAGCAGGAGCTCTCGTGTGCCTGCACCTCGCCCCTGGTCAGGCGGCTCGGGGCCTTAGACTGAAGCCGGACGTTCGATCTGGTCGGGGTCCCCCACGCCCTCGATCTCCGACTGGTCCCGCGACTCGAACCAGAGGATGAGCCCAATGACGAGCGCGAGGGATATGGCGAGCACCGCCAGCCAGTAGAGGACCTTCAAGAGGATGCGCATCGAGAAGCAAGCGCGACGCTACCGGGTCCCGCGCCTGCCTGGCTGGTTGCGCGAGACGCTGGACGAGGCTCCCGCGCTGCCAACGCAGCTGCCGGCGGTGGTCGTCCTTCTTATCCTCGTCGCCTCTGAGGGCGGTTACGGCTCCACGAAGTGGCCGCCTGCCGCACTGCTCCTCATCGGCCTCCTCGTCGTCACCGCCCTGACGATCCGCCTGCAGCACCGCCCAGGCAACCTCCAGCTTGCGGGGCTCGGCCTTTTCGCGGCCTATGCAGCGTGGAGCTTCCTCTCGATCATCTGGGCAGACGTCGAGGCGGACGCCTGGGAAGCGGCGAACCGGACGGCCTCATACCTCGTCGTGCTCGCGCTGTTCCTGCTCTGGCCCGCCGGCCCCCGTGGCGTGAGGCTGCTGGTGGCCACCTTCTCTCTGGGCGTCGCGGCGATCGGCCTCGTGGAGATCCTTCGGGCCGACAGCTCCGCGGCGCCCGGCAGCTTCTTCATCGACGTGCGGTTCTCGGAGCCGGCGGGCTACATCAACGCGAATGTCGCGATCTGGACCATCGGGCTGTTCGGCTGCCTGGCGACCGCCGCCACTCCGCGTGCACACCCTGCCCTGCGCGGATGCGCACTCGGGGCGACCACGCTGCTGGCCGGACTGGCGCTGCTCGGTCAGAGCCGCGGCTGGGTTTTTGCGCTGCCCGTGGCGCTCCTCGTGCTGCTCCTTATCTCGCCCGACCGGCTTCGGCTCGCCGTCGGCGGCATGCTCGTCGTGGTCGCCCTTTTGCCCATCCGGACCACGCTGCTGGACGTCCATGACCGGTACAGCCCGTCCCGGCTGGATGCTCTGCTCTCCGACGCCACCGCCGCGCTGATCGTCGTGTCCCTCGTCGTCGGCGTGCTGGCGGCGCTCTGGGCCTACCTCGAGCGCCGGCCACAACCGGCCGAGCCGGTGCGACGACGGCTCGCGCTCGCGACCGGTGCGGTCCTCGTGGCTCTCGCGCTCCTCGGGGGTGCCGTTGCGCTCGCGGTCGTCGACGACCCGACGGGGCGGGTGAGCAATGCCTGGGCCGAGTTCAAGGAGGGACAGGGGAACGACCCCGGCAGCCGGGACGAATCGCGCTTCGCGAGCGCGGGGTCGAACCGCTACGACTTCTGGACCGTCGCCTGGGACATGTTTCTCGACAGCCCGGTCCGCGGCGCCGGCGCCGAGAACTTCCAGCGGACTTACCTCAAAACCGGCGAGAGCACGGAGAAGCCGCGTTACCCGCACTCGCTGGAGCTGGAGGTGCTGTCGGGACTCGGCGCCGTGGGAGCGGTGCTGCTCGGCGGTGCCTTTCTCGCTCTCCTGGCTTCCGCCGTCCTGGCTCTGCGAGGTCCGCCGGCCGCACGCGGGGCCGCGGCCGGCGCGCTTGGCCTCTTCATCTACTGGCTGCTTCACGCGTCCGTCGACTGGTTCTGGGCGTTCTTCGCGCTCACCGGTCCGGCCATCGCGGCGCTCGCCATGGCTGCAGCACTCTCGCCGACGCCCACGTCGTCGCGGGATTCCCCGCCGCGGCGTCGCACCGTCTTCACGGCTCTGGGCGTGTCCGCCGCGGTCCTGCTCGCCTTGGCCGTGGCGGCGCCCTGGCTGTCCGCTCGCGAGGTCGACCGGGCCGCCGACGTCTGGCGGGAGGACCCGGCTGGCGCTTTGAGCGCTCTCGACCGGGCAGAGTGGCTCAACCCCCTCTCCACACGTCCTGCTGCCACGGCGGGCACGATCGAGTTGCGCCTCCGCCGCACCCGTGACGCGGCTGACAGCTTCCGAGAGGTGCTCCGGGACGACCCGGACGACGCCTACGCGGCGTTCGAGCTCGGCCTGATCGCGGCCGCGCAGGGACGCAAGGAGGATGCGGTTGCGCTGCTGCGGCGGTCACTGGCCCAAGATCCGCGCGACCCCCTGATAACGGCTGTTTTGGCGGACGTGGTGGCGGGTAAACGCATCTCCCCGTCCGCAGTCAACGAGCGGATCGCTCGTGACGCGCTCACCGTGGCCGACTGAGCGGCAGAAGCGGGCGACTAAAGAGAACCGAAAATCTGGCCAGGGCGCTGGCGAACGCGCTCCGGTCGTGGTAATGAAAAGAGGACGACGTTCACGGGCAGGGGTGCCCACGTAAGCCACTCGCGGCCAGGACGGCCTGCGACGTGGAGATCTCGGACACGAGGATGACCCATGAAGACGATCAGTTCTGTGCTGGTTGCGCTGGTGCTGTGCCTGGCTCTCGCAACCACAGCAGTCGCACAGTCGACAGTGGATGGCTACAACGACGCCGCCGGACAGGTTCAGAGCGACGTCGACGGAGACGGAGGAGCTGGAACGCCTTCCACCTCCGCACCCGTCAAGGCAAGCAGCGGCACGCTGCCCTTCACCGGTCTCGACATCGCGCTCTTCGCGGGCGGCGGTGCCGTGCTGGTCCTGGCCGGCGTTGGCATGCGTCGCCTGACACGCTCGTCCGGCATGGCCTGAGCCCGAGCTTCATCGAGCCCATCGAGTCTCTTGGAATGACCCGATGAGCGAGCAGGTCTACGCCGAGCGCAGGAACGCGCCGATCGAGGCAGTGGCGGCCCACGCCCCGGCGCTCCCCGGCGCCTGGCCGGACCGGGCGCTCCCCGGCGCCTGGCCGGACCAGGACCAGTGGAAGTCGGCACCCGGCCGCGCGCCGATGCGCCGCGGGCGGCTGGTGCACCTCCTGTTCGAGGGGCGTGGCTGGGTGCACGTTCGCCTCGGGGTCGATGCTGCCCTGCTCGTTCTCGGCGTCCTCGCGGCGATCGTCGGGGCGCCGCCGGGGCATGCGGACGCGGCCGGCGCGGAGCTGATATGGCTGCTTCCGCCGCTCGTGCTCGCGATGCTGGCAGTCCGTGGCCTGTACCGCAGCCGCACCGAGTTCCGGCTCGTCGACAGGATCGGTCAGATCGTGGCGGCCACCGCACTACCCGCGATCGCGATCATCGCCGCGGTTGCGCTCCTCGATCCGTCGAGCCAGCCTGCCCCGCTTCTTGCCCGCGCCTGGTTGTTTGCGACCGCCTACCTCGTCGGGGGCCGGATCCTCCTGACCTGGGCCCAGCGGCGCGCCCGCGCAAGCCGGCTCATCGCAAAGCCGACTCTGATCGTGGGTGCGGGTGTGCTCGGATCCCACGTCGAACGGCGCCTGACCGAACACCCTCGCCTCGGACTTGAGCCGGTCGGCTACCTCGACTCCGATCCGGCCCCCCTGGACTGGGTCCCGGACCGGTCTGCTCCCGTGCTCGGAGCTCCGTCCGACCTCGGCCGGGTGGTGGCGCAAACCGGTGCCCGGCATGTGGTGCTCGCCTTCAGCAACACACCCGACCGCGAGCTCGTCCCAATCGTGAAGGAGTGCGAGGCGCGCGGGCTCGAGCTGTCCCTCGTCCCACGGCTATTCGAGAGCGTCAACGTGCGGGTGGCGCTCGACCACCTCGGCGGCCTGCCGCTCTTCGGCCTGCATTCGATCGATCCGAAGGGATGGCAATTCGTAATCAAGCACGCGTTCGACCGGCTTGCGGCCCTGATCGGCCTCGTGGCGCTGTCGCCGCTGCTGCTTGCGATCGCTTTGGGGGTGAGGCTCAGCTCGCCCGGGCCGATCCTGTTCCGCCAGCGCCGTATCGGCCGCGACGGGCTCGAGTTCGAGATGCTGAAATTCCGCTCCATGCGCGTGGAGCCGGCTGAACCCGCGGAGCGGACGAGTAACGTCGTCGCGCTGCCGACCGACATGGGGCCCGGTGGGATCGAGGGGGTCGACCGGCGAACGAGCATCGGCACATTCCTGCGGCGGACCTCGATCGACGAGCTGCCTCAGCTCATCAACGTGGTGCGCGGAGAGATGAGCCTCGTCGGCCCCCGCCCCGAGCGGCCTGAGTTTGTCGAGCTGTTCGGCGGCCGGATCCATCGTTATGGGGACCGTCATCGCGTGAAGTCGGGGATCACCGGCTGGGCGCAGGTGCATGGCCTGCGCGGAAAGACTTCCCTGCGTGACCGGGTCGAGTGGGACAATTACTACATCGAAAACTGGTCCCTCTCGCTCGACTTCAAGATCCTCCTCCGCACGATCGGCGCCCTCTTCACGGGCTCCCGTGACGCCTGACGTCAGCGCCCTGCGCAACCGCTTCCGGCGGGTCGCGATCTCACACGAATGGCTGACGATCCCCGGAGGATCCGAGAAGGTGGTTCTCCAGCTGCTCGAGCTGTTCCCGGACGCCGACATCTACACGTCCGTGTACGACCCCGAGCCGTGGCCTCCCGCGATCACGAACGCGCGGGTGCACACATCCTTTCTCAACCGCCTGCCGGGGGCGACGCGCTTCTATCCGCGGCTGCTCCCGCTGATGAACACGGCGTTCGAGTCGTTCGACCTCGACGGCTACGACCTTGTCCTCTCGAGCAACCACGCCTGCGCCAAGAACGTGATCACGGCCCCCGGCACTCTGCACGTCTGCTACTGCCACACGCCGATGAGATACGCATGGGACCCGGGCTTCTTCGCCGGCGAGCGTCTCGGAAAGGCCGAGCGGGTGTTGCTCCCGTTCCTGCTCTCGAGGCTGCGCCGGCAGGACGCGATCGCGTCGCTTCGCCCCGATGTGTACGTCGCGAACTCCCGCCATGTGGCGGCTCGCATCGCGAAGTACTATCGCCGCGATGCGCACGTCGTCCATCCGCCCGTGGATGTGGATCGCTTCCTCGAGGTGGAGCGCAGGCCCGAGGACTACTACCTCTTCCTAGGGCGCCTCGTGCCCTACAAGCGGGCGGACCTGGCCGTGGCGGCGTGCACTCTGCTCGCGCGGCCGCTGAAGGTGGTGGGCGGCGGCCGAGCGGCCGAGGAGCTCGTCCGGAATGCCTCCTCGGGCGTCGAGTTCCTCGGTGAGGTGGGGGATGATGAGCTCCCGGGTCTGATCGCAGGGGCCCGGGCGTTGCTGTTTCCGGGCGAGGAGGACTTCGGCATCGTTCCGGTGGAAGCGCAGGCCGCCGGGCTTCCCGTAATTGCGTACGGAGTCGGCGGCGCCCGCGACAGCGTGATCGACGGCGAGACCGGGGTGCTCTACGAGGAAGCCGGCGTCGACGGGCTCCGCGGCGCCATCCAGCGCTTCGAAGGCATGAGCTTCGACACACAGGCGCTGCGCGATCACGCGCGGGGGTTCGCGCCCGAGCACTTCAGGCGGCGATTCGTCGAGGTCCTCCTCGAAACCACCGGGTAATCCTCGGGACCGCCGCTCACCTCAGCCGGTTGCGAATTCGCGCGGCCGCATGCCCCGGCCCGTAGAGGCCGGCCACCTTGAGGTGGAGGCGGAACGGCGAGGTGCTCGGGTAGACCGGCTCCCGCGGCAGCTCGAGCGCCCGCCACGGCCCGGGTCCCGAGCAGGCGCACGCGGTCCTGTAGCCCGCATGCCTGGCCGCTTCCACCGTGGCCGCGTCGACGGCGCCGAAGGGATAGGCCATGCTCGTGACGGGTCGCCCCAGGAGGTCCTCGAGCGTGTGCTTGCTGCGGGTGAGCTGGTCGATCTTCTCGCTCTGGCTGAGCGTGCGCAGGTCAGGGTGGTCCACGGTGTGGGCCCCGATCTCGAGGCCGGCCTGGGCGAGCTCGAGCAGCTCGGACCGGTCGACGATCCGCTCGCCCGTCGACAGATCAGGGTGAGGCTTGCCGAGCAGGCCGGTGGCGATGTACACCGTCGCGGTCTGGCCGCGGCCGAGCAGGATCTCCGCCATTTTCGAAGTGCTGGCGGCCAGCCCGTCGTCGATCGTCAGCGCGCCCACGCCCTGCCTGCCGGGATCCGTCTCGATGAGCTCCCAGAGCTCGGTCAGGTGGACGGTCCGGTAGCCCCGTGCCGCGACGATGTCGAGGTGGCGGTTGAACAGCCCGACCGGCAGGAGCAGCCCGTGGTCGCCGTCGCCGGTCCCATGACCGAGCCCGTGGTAGCAGAGCACGAACGGGGGCCGCTTCCCGCGTGCGGCCTTCAAAGCGGCCGACGCCCACGACGATGTCGTCCTCACGCCGTGATCCTCGCCTTCAGGGATGAGATCGAGTACTCGGCCTCCGCGAGCCGGCGCGCGGCCAGGGCCATCTCGCCCGCCCGACCGTGCAACACCTCGGTCACGGCGGCCGCAAAGCGCTCGGAGTCGTGGCCCTCGAGGTAGTGCTCCCCGGGCTGGACCTCGAGGCCGCGGGCGGCAAGCGGGGTGGCCACGACGGGCACCTGGTAGGCGAGCGCCTCCACGAACTTGAGCGGGGTGCCGGCGCCCTCGAGCAGCGGCACCACCACGCAGTCGGCGCTCGCGTAGGCGCCGCCCAGGTCGTCCACGAAGCCAGCGACATCGATGCGCGGGTCGGTGGCGTGTTCGTTGCCGAGGCCCCTGCCCACCAGGCGCAGGCGCGCATCGGGGACCGACCTCCAGACCGCGGGCATCACGGCGTCGGCCAGGAAGGCCAGGCCGCTGCGGTTCGGGGCATATGCGAAGTCCGCGACCATCATCACCGTCGTGCCGTTCGGATTGACCGGCACCGGGTGGATTGCCTCCACGTCGACCACGTTCGGGACATACCGCAGGGTCGCTTCCGGCACGAGCGCTGCGGCGGCGTCCATGTCGGGCCGGCTGACCATCCAGCACTCGGATGCGATGCGGAGGAGCCGCATCTCGAGACGCCTGATCGCCACGTGCGTCCAGATCCGTTTGCCGTGGCCTGCGTGCCGGTAGGTGGACTCGACGTTGTGAGCGTTGTAGATCACAGGGCGCCGCCGCGCAACCGCCAGCATGGCCACGGAGGCGTGCAGGTCGCCGAGCACCACGCGGCCGCGTCCGGGGGCCCCGGCCAGCCGCTCGCCGACCTCGATCAGCTCGGGGCTCACTCCTTTCGCGTACTGCTTCGGCACTCCGCGCAGGCGCGTGCCCAGGTACGTACGCGCCCGGCGCGCTCCGCGCGACGGTCGGATCTCGTGGAAGGCCAGCCCGTCGATGCGCTCGTACTCCGGCGACGGGCCCTCGCCGCCCAGCGGCACGTAGGCCAGGTCAAGCGGTCCCAGCTCCGCCAGCGCGCGCACGCACGTGTAGGTGCGGAGGGCCCGTCCCGTGCCGAGGGTCGGAGCAAACGACGAGATGTACAGGTCCCTCGTCACACGCTCACTCGCCGAGGACCGCGGCGATCTGCTCGATCCTCGCCTCCCAGGAGTGGCTCTGGGCGCGGGCGGAGCGCTCGCTGCGCGACGAGCGGGAGTCGCGTTCGAGCGCGTCGTCGAGGAGCGCTGCCATGGAGGTTGCGTCGGCGGCTTTGGCGACCTCCTCGACGTCCCGGAGCGAGTCGAGCGGGGTCGAGACCACCGGAACACCGGCCGCCAGGTACTCGTAGATCTTCATCGGGAAGACGCTGCGCATGGCGCCGCCGGTGAGGTAGGGGACGATCGCAGCGTCCGCCCCGCGGAGCACGGACGGCAGCTGCTGATAGGGCTTCGTCCCGAACAGGTGGACGTTGGGCGGCTCGCGGAGGGCATCGACGTTCGTGCGCGGGTCGCCCATTCCGACCGGGCCGACGAAGGCAAAGCTCCAGCTCGGGCGCAGCCGGGCCAGCTCGACAACGAGCGGCACGTCGATCGTGGAGGCGCGAATCGCGCCGATGAAGACGATCCGAGGCGTCGGCAGGGCTGCCACCGATGGGTCCACGGGCCCCTCCTCGAGTGCCGTCGCGAACAGCTTCGTGTCGGCGACACTCGGCGCGTAGTGGACGTTGTCGTTGAGCCTGCTCAGGCGTTCGACGATCGCGGGGGCGCTCGCCAGCACGGCGTCCGCCCGCGGCGCGAAGCGATTCTCGGCCTCCCGGAAGCTCGTCTCGTCGATCCCGGGCTTCGCACCGTGGTCGTCGTCGGCGTAGTAGAGCACCGCGGAGGGACGCAGGCGCCCGAGCAGGACCTCCGCCTGGGGGACGAAGGTCCACAGCAGCGGCTCGCGCAATCCGATGCGGTCAGCTGCGCGCTTGACGAGCCACGGCAGGACCTGTGCATTGAAGCGGCGCGCGGCGGCCCGCGAGTGCACCGGCAGGACGAGCGGGGACAGCACGTGGAGCCCATCCACGCTGCGGGCCGGAAGGAGCCCGCGGATCGCCCGTCTGGCCATCCGTCGCAGGTCGCGGCCGGCGAGCTGGGGGCGGCGCAGGCCGAGCGACTCGACATAGAGGATGCGGTTGCGCTCGGCAAGGCGCACGAGCAAGTGCTGCTCGTTTGTCAGGACGTCCTTGCCCCAGTCGGAGAATCCGACGCATACGATGTCGCGGCCCTCCAGCGTCATGGGTCATTCATGGCGGCTGGCTTCGACGGCCCTGACGAGAGCGTCGGCGGTTACCGACTCGGCCTGCGCGCCGACGCGGCCGCGCAGGCCCGGCGGTACCGTGCGCAGCAGGCGGCGGGCCTTCGGCCCGAAGGCCATCACCGCGTCGAGCGGGCGCAACTGCTCCTCCGCCGACAGTGCGCGGATCAGGGCAATCGGGCGCATGCTCTGGACATGATGTTGGCGCACGTGCGAGTTCGGGGGGCTTGCATCCGAGACCAGCGTCGCGTCGGCGCCGGCCGCCCGCGCCGCCTCGAGCCAGCTCGCGGCGCGGCCGGCTGACCTCGCTCCGGCCGCGACGGCCACCACGCGAGCGTTGCCGAGCCGGCGCTCGAAGGCGCCGAAGTGCGCCGACGCGGACACCCCCGAGCGGCCGCGCACGCTGCCGCGCCGGCCGGCGAGGTGGCGGACCCAGACCATCGTGTCGCCCCAGCACTCGAGACCGATCTTGAGTACGCCCCGCCAGCCGTCGCGCCAGCCGCCGTCCACGAAGAGGCGGTAGACCAGCTTGGCGGTGGGGCGCACCACGGCCCCGCGCACGAATCCTGCCGCCGTGAGCGGCGCCTGAAGCTGCCCGGCTTCGAGGCGGGCGTAGCCCCAGGCGTCGGCCACGGCCTGGGTCAGGTCGTCTGCCAGCAGATGGATAAGGTCGCCGCGGAAAGGGTGCACCTCCCCGTTCGGCACGAGTCCCTCGTGAACGATTCGCGCCTCGTCGTGGCGCTGGCTGCCGCGCCGGAACAGGCGGTGGCGGTACTTCGGGTACTTCGCGGAGGGACCCAGCCTCTGACCGAGAAAGACCTCCCTGATCGGGAGCCCGCCCATGTTCACGCGCTCGGGGGGGTCGGCCAGGAAGGCCTCGATCTCCTCCCGCAGCTCGGCGCTGACGCGCTCGTCGGCGTCCACCTCGAGGACCCACTCGCTCGTGGCGTTGTCGATCGCGACGTTGCGCTGCGCCGGGAAGCCGAGCCAGGGCTGCTCGACCACCCGGGCGCCCGCGGCGCGGGCGATGTCGGCCGTCGCATCCGAGGACAGCGAGTCCACGACCACCACCTCGTCGCAGAACGCGACGCTTCGAAGGCAATCGGGGAGCCGCTCCTCCTCGTCGAGCGTCATGATGCAGGCCGAGACCGTGGCGCGAGTCACCGCGTCATTGTGACTTGCGCACGAGCCCCAACAGCCTGGCGCGGGCGTTCGCCGGGAGCCGTTCCGAAGCCGCCCGCCGGAGGCGAGCCGCGGCCAGCAGCGATCGCACGAGCGGCTGCCGGGGGCCGGGCGGCGCGAGCCACAGCCACTCCAGCGCATCCTCGCCGTCGGCGAACCGCTGCTTGTACTCGAAGTCCCCCTCGCCGAGGTCCACGCGGCGGGCGCCGAGCGTCACGCCGTCTTCGATCACGCTCAGGATGCCGAGGCGGGACGGGCTGACCGCCGCATAAGCGATGTCGAAGCCGTTGAGCCAGTAGGCGAGCTCGGCCCCCGCGGCCACTGCGACGCCCGACGCGATCGTCGCGTCGCCGACGTCCAGCGACAGAACCCGCAGGCGGTCGAGCCCCAGCTCCCGCCCGGACTCGCGCAGCATCCGTTCGACGCCGGGCGTCAGCGCATGGGAGCCGCCGCGCTCCTCCCAACGCGCCCTGTGCAGGCGGGCGAACGAGTCGAGGTCTCGCTCCAGGGTGTCCTCGGTCGCCAGCCGCTCCGTGCCTCCCTTGGCTGCGAAGTCCTTTCGTATCTTGCGGGCGCGCTGGCGGAAGTGGCCCGTGCGAGTCTTGAACCAGTCGTCGAAGTCGCGCCCCTCGAGGTCCACGGTGGGCGCCGTGGAGCCGGCCCGCCGGGCGAGCCAGGGCCGGCGCCGGCCCGGCCAGCCTGTGGCGAGCATGGACGGCCAGGGGCAGGGGGCGGGCACACCCTCGAAGGTCACGACGTCCGGCTTCGCCTCCGCGATGGTCCGAGCGATCGCTCTTGCCACTTCCTGCTCTCGGGCCGTCCCCGCTAGCGGCTCGACTCGCTCGCAGGCGCCCGCGCCGAGCGGCCGCCACCAGCGCAGCCCTCCCCGCCGCTCCTCGTAGAACGGGCCCACGCCGATCAGCTCGTCGCCGTCCAGCACGAGCACCGCCCTCAGACCCGCTCCGGCCGGCGCCGCGTAGCGCCACCACGGCATCAGCCAGCCCGGCGCGCAGAACGGCCGCGAGGCGGCGACTGCGAGCTCGTCCCAGGCGCCGTGGAATGCCTGCAGGGCGCCGACGTCGTCGACCACCTTGCCCTCGGCTCCAGGCACGGTGGCATACTATTCAAGGCCTCTGGACCGACTGCCGAAGGGACTCGCATGAGCGACCTCTCACCCAGCGCACTCGCCGATCACAAGCTGCTGTCCTTCGACCAAGCCGAGGCCAGATCCAAGTTTCGCCGCGAGCCGTTCCGGCTGACCCACGAGCTGGCTGACAATCCGCTCTTCACGATCGACGCCCTCGCCGACCTCGCCGAACGGCTTCCGGGCGACGTGGCTGAGCACAACCTCGGCAGCGTGGGCGCGGTCGAGCCCGGCGGCGAGGTCCCAAAGCTCGATCAGCCGATTGCCGAGGTGATCCGCGGCATCGAGACGAACGGCTGCTGGGCGGCTCTCCCGATCATCTTGCAGCAGCCGAAGCTCAGTGGGATTCCCAAGTACCAGGAGGTCTTCGACGAGGTGATGGACGAGCTCGCGCCGATCGTCCCGGGCGGGCGCGACGCCATGAGCGGCTTCCACTCGGTGATCTTCCTCGCCACCGCCGGCTCGACCACTCCGTCGCACATCGACGGCGAGATCGGCTTCCTCCTGCACATCCGTGGAGAGAAGCGGGTCAGCATCGGCCGCTTCCCCGACGCCGCCAGCGAGCGCGAAGAGAGCGAGGCCTTCTACAGCAACGCGCACCGCAACACCGGGCAGCTGCCGGCCGACCCGGTGAACTTCGACCTCGATCCCGGCCAGGGCGTGCACGTGCCCCCGCTGAAGCCCCACTGGGTCGAGAACGGCCCGGAGGTCGCGATCTCGCTGTCGGTGGGCTTCCAGACGCCTGAGAACATCCGTCGCGCCGGCGTGCACATGTGGAACGCGCGCGTGCGGCGGCTCGGGCTGACGCCGAAGCCGTACGGCGCCGATCCGCGCAGGGACCGCGTCAAGGCGGCAGCGCTGTGGAAGGTCGTGGAGGCGCGCCGCCGCATCAAGGGCCGCGGCTAGCCGTCTCCGGAGGCGACCCCTAGTTCGCCAAGACGCGCCGAATCGCCGCGGTGAAGTCGCCCTTGGGCCCGCCGCCGTTTTGGACCATGCCGAAGTAATCCTCGCGCTCCGAGGTACTGCCCGGGGCGCGCTCGTCACGGATCGAATAGAGCATGTACATGCGGAGCAGGCCGCCGTAGCGCGCAGTGAGCTCGCGGTATTTCGACTCCAGCGCCTGTCCGGCGGCGCTGTAGCTCATGCATCTGTTCCAGCCGTAGTTGTCGCTGAGGCAGCGCCCGTTGTCGCTCGCGATCCCGTCCTCGGTGATGAAGATGGGCCGAGCCGCGGACGGGGCGGCGCCGTGGGCCGCCAGGTAGGCGGCCGCGCGATCCATCCGGGCGATGGCGTCGGCGGTGGGTCCATACGGGTGGACGGTCCAGCCGGCCACGTAGCGCTCCAGGTTGGGCACCGCGGCGAACATCGCGTTGTCCCAGTGCGGCGTCTCGTCGTCCGCCTGCGCCAGCAGGCCGACGCCGGGGTTGGCGGCGGCGACCGAAAGCGCTGCGTCCTTGAATCGGAGCGCATAGTCGCGCGCGCGTTGGTTGTAGCCGGCAGACCCGTAGGCATCCCCGTATTGCCAGGTCTGAGAGGTCTCGTTGCCGAATTCGATCCACGGGGTCGGGTGCGGCGTGGGGTCCCCGGCCCAGTACGAGCCGCCCGGGCCGAACGCGGCGGCCCAGCGGCCGAGGCTGCGCGCCTGCTCGGCGGTGGCCATCGAGCGCGGGAAGCCCGCCAACGGGAGAATGGTGATCCCCTGGGCGTCGTAGGCCGCGATCGCCTCGCGCATGGCCACCGGATCCGTGCCGATCGGGAACTCGATGCGCGCGAACTTTGCGCCGATCGAAGAGCTCATCGCGGCAAGCTCGGTGAAGTAACCGGGATTGACTTGCACGCCCGTCACGGTCGGGCCGCCCGGCCCGGGTGAGGGGTTCGGAGTGCCGGCGGGCGGCGTGGGCCGGGGCCTTCTCGACCTCGCCGCTGCGCGCCCGCAGAGCGCGGCGCGCTTCTTGAGGCGGGCGGACTTCCTGCTCAGCGAGCGTGCCTTCCGGCGCTCGGCGCGGCGGCGCTTCAAGGGACGGACGTTATTCGAGCGGGCGCGCACCTCGCGGGCCTGGCGGGTCGTGCGGACGGCCTCGCGGCGCAGCCGCTTCGCAGCCGCGCTAGCGGAGGGCTTACAGCTGACGGCCGCGCGCGGAGGGGCTTTGGAGGCACCGATGCCCCGCACCGGCACGAGCAACAGGAGCACCAACGCCACAATGAGCGCCACAGCCGGTACGGCAGGATGCGAGCCGATGGCCCGCAACCCGGGTTCGTCCATGAACTTCCCTCTTTCGGTGGCAGGTCGATCTCAGAGAGATCCCTGCTTTGCGACCCCGCCTCGCGACGGGTGTGCCTTTGTCGTGAGGGTCGACGGGACGGCTCGCCCGGCGGTCCTCTGCCGGTATTTACCCATAAATGGCGTTGGCAAGGCGGGCCGCCCTGGCGGGGATTCATGGATGCGGCCTTCCGGGGAGCGGTGCGCCCGGCTAGTCTTCGTCACGCGACCGCTGCACCGGAGGCCGTGCGCCCGTGCGAGACGTCAGTCTCGGGTCCTGCGGCCGACGAACTGGACTGGCATGGAGCGCGCGCAGCAGCTACGGATTCTGTGGGCCTACAAGTGGTGGCTACTGGCGTTTGCCCTGGCCGCCGGCATAGCCGCCTATGTGGTGAGCAGCAGCAGAACCGACGTCTACGAGGGGGAAGCGCTCGTCCAGATCGTCTCGAGCCGGCAGGCCGCGGGCGAGCAGCTGAGCGAGGAAGAACTGCTCAGCCTTTCGAACCTCTACACCGAGCTCGCGGACACCCAGAGAACGCTCGACATCGCGCATGAGAGCCCCGCGGTTCGCGGGCGCGAGGACGACTTCGACTCGAGCGTCTCGGTCGAGGCCCAGGAGCGTGTCGGGGTGCTCAGTATCAAGGCGGAAAACGAGGACCCCCGCACCGCTGCGGCCTGGGCGAATGCCTACGCGAACGGCTTCGCCGAGTTCATCGACGGGCTGCAAGGCGAGACGCGTGGTCAGGCGCTGGAACGCATCCAGGCGCGCATCGACGAGATCGCAGCGGAGATCGAGGCACGAGGCGTTGCTCCCGACGATCCCACCGTCGCAGGGCTGCAGGCCGAGCTCGCCGCGCTCCAGACGCGCGCCGCCGACGAGACCGCCGCGCCGGGCGACACGGTGCGTGTAATCGAGCGGGCTGTCCCGCCCGCCGACCCGGTCTCCCCGAAGCCGCGCCGTGACGCATTGCTTGCGTTCTTCGGCGCACTCATCCTGGGCGCCATCGCGGTCTACATCCGCGAGCTGGTGGTCGACCGCTACAGCTCGCCGGAGGAGGCGGCGACCGAGCTCTCGCTGCCGATCCTCGGCGAGATCCCGAAGGCCTCCCCGGACGTCCCGGTGGTCGAGGCCTTCCGGCGCCTGCGCACGGCTGTGGTGGTTGGGCTGGACCGCGGCGGCGACGGCGCCGACGGCGCGCGCGGCGTACTCGTCACGGGGGCAGAGCCGGGCTCGGGCAAGAGCTTCGTCACTGCGAACCTCGCGCGCGCGCTTGCGACGGAAGGCTGGAGGGTCGTGGCCATCGACGCTGACCTGCGTCGCCCGACACTCCACAACTACTTCGAGGTGGCGCGGGAGCCGGGGCTCGGCGATTACCTCGTCCGTGACGGGGTGGAGCGCCGTGCCGACCAGCTCTCCTCCCATGTGTCGCTCCCCGGAGGCACCGACGGCCACGGCGAGCTCCGTGCGATCACTGCGGGCCCCTACATCGAGGATTCGGTCGAGCGGCTGTCCTCCCCACGGATGGCCGCGATCGTCGAGCGACTGCAGGGAACGACCGACTTCATCGTCTTCGACAGCCCACCGGTGCTGGCCGTCGTCGACCCGGTCGTGCTCGCCCGCTACTCGGACGGCGTCGTCCTGGTGATCGACTCCCGCAAGACCAAGCGTCGTGACGCCCGCCGGGCGGTGCAGACGATCCGGGCGCTCGGCACCCCCATCCTCGGCCTCGTCTTCAACCACAGCCAAGCACCGACCACCGGTTACTACTCATACGACGCGCCCGCCGGGGTGGAGGAGGTTCCCAGGGGGGCAAGAGGGGCGACTCGCTGAGGGCCGCTCGCTTCGCCGCTCCGGGAGCCGCCGCGGTGGTCCTCGGCGCGGGGACCGGGCTCGCCTTCCTTCTGGCGATGGAACGAGCGGGACCGGCGGCAGCGCTGCTGCCGCTGGCCGGCCTGGTGGCCGCGTACCTGATCAGCGCTCCCAAGATCGCACTGGCGGCTCTGCTCGGACTGGTCGTTGTGGTCGAGGCGGACCCGGTCGGGCTCCTGCCCATCGGCTCCAGCGTCTACGACCCTGTGCTTCCCCGCCTTCTCCCTGGACTGACCGCACCCGACCTGCTGCTCGGCATCGTCGCCACCGGAACGGCATTCGAGCTCTTTCGGACGAGGAGCCACCCACGGGGAATCGGGCCGATGACGCTTCCGCTGCTGGCCTTCGCGCTCGCGTGCGCAGGAGGACTCACGACCGGCTATTTCGCCGGCGCACCGGCGGACGACCTCGTCCGTTCCGCCATCCGCTTCGCGCCCATTCTGGTCTTGCCACTGCTTGTGGTGAACCTGCTGCGCGACGACGCCTCGCTGCGCGCCTTCCTCGGCGGGGCGGCGGCGCTGGCAGCGTTCAAGGCCGTCACCGGGCTGCTCGCGATCGCCGCCGGCGCCGGGCTCTCGGTCGAGGGCGGCACGATCACCTATTACGAGCCGCTCGCGAACTGGCTGCTCCTGCTCCTGCTCCTCACCGTGCTCGCGGCGCGTGTGGGCGACGTTCAGCTCCCCGGGTGGGTGCTCTGGACCGTCCCCCTCGCGTTCGCGGCGCTGCTCCTGTCCTACCGGCGCTCGTTTTGGATCGCCGCGGTCTTGGCGCTGGTGCTCGTGCTGGTGCTGGGAAGCCGGCGGCGCTCCAGAACCGTGATTGCGATCGGGGCGGTCGGGGCGCTTCTGGCGCTGACCTTGACGCTCGTCGTTGGACCGGAGAGCCCAATCGCCGCGCGGGCGCGCTCGATCCAGCCCGGTGAGCTCACCGCTTCGCGTGCGGATCGCTACCGCGTCGACGAGCAGCGAAACGTGATCAGGGAGCTGCGCGACCACCCCATCACCGGGCTCGGTGTGAACATTCCTTGGTCCGCACGCGAGCCGCTCGCGGAGGAGCACGACCGAAACTACATACACGCGGTCCTGCTCTGGTACTGGCTCAAACTCGGCATCCTCGGAGTGATCACCTACCTATGGCTGATGGCGATGGCGGTGTGGACGGCCTTCATGGTCTGGCGCCAGCACCCCGACGGCCTGCTCCGTTCGGCGGGGCTGGCGGCAGTCGGCGGCCTCGTCGCGCTCGTGATCGTGGAGTTGACCGCCTCGTTCGTGGGCATCGAGCCTCGAATAACGGTCGCATTCGGGGCACTGCTCGGCTGGATCGGCGCAGCGTGGCACCAGCTCCCCGAGGCCCGCAGGGCGCGCGCCGCCGCCGCTACCGCGACCAGCTGAAGCGCCGGGTTCTGCGGCGGGCCGGAAGGGGCGGGGCCGCCGGCAGCGGCTCCCCGCTGAGGATCGCGGCCGGCGCGGTTTCGGTCAGCCAGGCGATGTGGTCCACGAGCCCGGGCAGCTGTCGCTCGGAGGCGACCAGGTTCGAGCGCAGCAGCGGCGGGCGATGGTTGGCGTCGTGCGCGTCGGACGCCACGTCGTGTACGAGCCCGCCGGCCAGCAGCTGCTCCGCCAGCTGGCGCACCGGCTTGCCGAAACGGCCGGTGAACGCCGACGAGGTCACGGAGCACAGCGCGCCGCGGCGCACCAGCCTGGCGAGGCGCTCGGTGTCACGGTGGAATGACGGGCAGCGCTCCGGGTGCGCGAGCACCACACCGAACTCGCGGCCCTGGAGCTCGGTCACGGCATCCTCGAAGTCGCCGCCGACGGCGCTGAGCGGCGCCTCCAGCAGGAGATAGGGGCCGCCGCCGAGTGTGAGCGCCTGTAGCTCGCCGTCGTCGAGGCCCGGGAGCGCGTCGTGTGCGATCTCCGCGCCGGGCGCCACCTCCACCGGGATGTCGGCCTCGCGCAGCGCGCCGTTGAGCCGTTCCACGGCGTCTCGCATCGTCGCTGCCGTGGTCGGGTAGCGGTAGTTCACGTGCGGGGTCGCGACCAGCTTGCGGGTGCCCTCGGCCGCCGCCACCCGGGCGAGGTCCAGCGAGTCGTCGAGTCCGGGGGGCCCGTCATCCACCCCCGGCAGCACGTGACAGTGGAGGTCGATCACGATGGGTCCGCTCGGACGCTACTGATCGCCGGGAGTTCGCCGCGGCACGAGCACAGCCCGCTTGAACTCCGCCACCAGCGTGCCGTCCTGGTTGAGCACGCGGGTATGCACCTTCACGATCCCGCGGTCCGGCTTGGACCCCGAGGGCCGCACCTCGAGCACCTCCGACTCCGCGAACAGCGTGTCGCCGTGGAAGACGGGCGCCGGGTGCGAGAGCTCCTCCGTGGCGAGATTTGCGATGGCCTTGCCGGAGACGTCCGCGACCGACATGCCGAGCGCGAGCGAGTAGACGAGTGGCCCCACCACCACGTTGCGTCCCTGCTGTGACTCTGCCGCGTACACGTCGTTGATGTGCAGCGGATGGTGGTTCATCGTGAGCAGGCAGAACAGGTGGTCGTCGGCCTCAGTGACCGTCTTGGCGGGCCAGTGCTTGTACACCGCCCCCACCTCGAACTCCTCCAGGTAGCGCCCGTACTGGCGCGCGCCGGACGCTTCGCGGGCCGCTTGGCCGGTCTCGATTCCTTGCGTCTGGGTGTCTGCCATCGGCCGCGCAATCCTAGTGGTAGGTAGATTCCGCCGCGCATGCGCAACCCCCGCGACTTCTTCAAACCGCTTGCGATAGACGCCCCGGAACCTCTGCGCGAGATCCCCGTAAAGCCCTCGCGGATGATCCATTTCCTCGACTTCTCGAACGAGAAGATGGTCGCCAAGGCGCCGGAGATCGCGCCCAAGGTGGACATCCTGCTCGGCAACCTCGAGGACGCGGTCCCGGTGGAGCGCAAGGAGGCCGCGCGCGAGGGGCTGATCCGGGTCGGCCGCGAGATGGAGCTCGGCGAGACAGCGCTGTGGACACGCGTCAACTCGCTCGAGAGCCCCTGGGTTCTTGACGACCTGACTCAGGTCGTGGCCGAGATCGGCGAGCGACTCGAGGTCGTGATGGTCCCGAAGGTCGAGGGTGCTTGGGACATCCACTATGTCGACCGCCTGCTCGCCCAACTCGAGGCCAAGGCCGGGCTCGAGCGGCCGCTCCTCGTCCACGCGATCCTCGAGACCGCGCAGGGCGTGACCAACCTCGAGGAGATCGCCACCGCCAGCCCGCGCATGCAGGGCATGAGCTTCGGCCCCGCGGACCTCGCCGCCAACCGGCGCATGAAGACGACGCGCGTGGGCGGTGGGCACCCGGGCTACCGGGTGATCGAGGATCCATCGCCCGACGACCCCGAGGCGCCCCGCGCAACAGCGCAGCAGGACCCCTGGCACTACTCGATCGCGCGCATGGTCGATGCCTGCGCCGGCGCCGGCATCCTCCCCTTCTACGGGCCCTACGGCGACATCCGCGACGTGCAGGGCTGCGAGGCACAGTTCCGCGCCGCCTTCCTGCTCGGCTGCGTCGGGGCGTGGTCGCTGCACCCGGTGCAGATCGACATTGCCAAGAAGATCTTTTCGCCGGATCCGGAGGAGGTCAAGTTCGCCAAGAAGGTGATCGAGGCGATCCCCGACGGCCGCGGCGTGCACATGATCGACGGCAAGATGCAGGACGACGCCACCTGGAAGCAGTGCCGGGTGATGGTCGACCTCGCCGAGATGCTGGCCCGCAAGGATCCGGAGCTGGCCGAGGCATACGAGCTCGAGGCGGCGCGGGCCTAGGACGTCCTTCGGGCACTGGCACCAAACCACCGCTACGAGCCCGACTTGATGTCACCTGACGACACCAAAGCGGGATCGTTGGGGGAATCGGGCGGCCAGAGCGGGCGCGGCCGGCCCCCGCCGCTCGGTAGGGTTCCCGGCCCCTCATGAGGTTCTTCGAGTACGAGGCTCGCGAGATCGTCAAGCGCGCGGGTATCCCGGTTACCGACTTCGGGTTTGCCACTACACCGCAGGAGGCGCGCGAGATCGCGCACCGGATCGGCGGGCCGACGGTGATCAAGTCGCAAGTCCTGAGCGGCGGGCGCATGAAGGCGGGCGGCGTCAAGTTCGCGGACAGCGCGGACGAAGCCGCCGGGCACGCCGAGGCGATTCTGCAGCTCGAGATCGGCGGTCACATGCCGCGCGGTGTGCTCGTCGACCCCAAGGCCGCGGTCGAGCAGGAGTACTACGCGGGAGTCGTGTGGGACGGCCTCCGCAAGCGACCGGTGCTGATCTTCTCGCCGGTCGGCGGCATCGACATCGAGCAGGTTGCCGAGGAGCAACCCGACAGGGTCGGCCGCCGCCACTTCTCGACGATCGAGCCGTTCAGCGACTTCATGGCCAAGGAGGTGATCGCCGCCACCGGCGTGAGCGGCCGCCAGCTCACCCGGATCACCCCGATCCTCACGCGTCTCGCGCGCCTGTTCGTCGAGCGCGACATGACCCTCGCGGAGATCAACCCGCTCGGCGAGCTCGAGGACGGTTCTTTCGTCGCGCTCGACGCTCACATGGAGATGGAGAACGAGGCGCGGCCGCGCCAGGCCGCGCTGCTCAAGGAGCTCGGCGTGGGCGACGAGGAGACCCGCGAGGCGCGCGAGCCCACCGAGTTCGAGCTGGCCGGCGCGGCGGTCGACGCGGTCGACCACCGCGGCGTGGCCGGCAACGTCACCGAGTTCGACGGCGACCTCGGCCTCGTGATCGGCGCGGGCGGCGGCTCGCTCACCCTCTTCGACGCCGTCCGCAGCTACGGCGGGCGGCCCGCCAACTACTGCGAGATCGGCGGCAACCCCTCGGTGCGCAAGGCCTGCGGCCTGGCCAAGCTGGTGCTGCAGAAGCCGGGCGTCGACAGGATCGCCGTGATGATGTCGATCGTGTCCAACACACGCGTGGACATCGTGGCCCGCGGCGTGATCAAGGCCTGCCTCGAGCTCGGCTACGACCCCGCCGAGAAGATCGCGATCTTCCGAATCCCGGGCGCCTGGGAGGAGCAGGGCTTCAAGATCCTCGAGAAGTACGGGGTCGAGTACTGCGACCGCTCGGTGTCGATGCACGAGGCGGCGCGGCGTGCGGTCGTGAAGATCCAGGGGGCGGCCGTCTGATGTCGATCCTCATCGACGCCGACACCACCTTCATCGTCCAGGGCATCACCGGCCGCGAGGCCGTGAACCTGACGCGCGAGTGCCTCGACTACGGCGCCGGCGCCAAGATCGTCGGCGGCGTGACGCCGGGCCGGCTCGGCCGCGAGGTCCACGGCGTGCCCGTCTTCGACACGGTCGCCCAGGCGGTCGAGCACCACGGCGCTCCGATCGACGGCTCTGTCGTGACCGTGCCGCCGGCGTTCACGAAGGACGCCGTCTTCGAGGCGATCGAGAACGGCGTCAAGCTGATCGTGATCGTCACGGAGCGCATCCCCCGCGGCGACGTCGCCCAGATGGTCGAGCTGGCTTCCATGCGCGGCGCGCGCATCATCGGCCCGAACTGCCTCGGGATCATCGTCCCCGAGGTGATCAAGATGGGCGGCATCGGGGGGCCCGCGCGCGACGCCGCCAAGGCTTACTCACGCGGCCCTGTCGGCGTGATCTCGCGCTCGGGCGGGATGACTACCGAGATGTCGTCGACCTTGACCGCCGCCGGACTCGGCCAGTCGACCGCCGTCTCGATCGGCGGCGACGCGATCATCGGCTCGACCTACGCGGAGCTAATGCCGCTTTTCGAGGCTGACGAGCAGACGCAAGCGATCGTCATCTACACGGAGCCTGGCGGACGCATGGAGGCCGAGCTGGCCCGCTGGGTCGCCGACAACGACTCGCGGCTGCCGATCGTGGCGTTCATGGCGGGTCGCTTCATGGACGAGATGCCCGGCATGACCTTCGGCCACGCGGGCACGATCGTCGAGGGCAAGGAGGACACGGCCACCGAGAAGGTCGCGCGCCTGTCGGCTGCCGGCATCGTGGTCGCGGAGGAGATCGCTGAGATCCCGGACCTGGTCAAGGAAAGGATCGGGGTAACGGCGTGAGCGTCGAGCCCGGCGAGAAGCACGGCATCTTCATCGACGTCGAGGTCTCGGATGCCGCACGCAGCGACGGC
>Ga0081538_10001045_pt1 | contig 29508 bp, 29 predicted proteins | sample TabmetS5T2R1_FD_71022 | JGI IMG/M metagenome (GOLD analysis project Ga0081538, IMG submission 71022) | Tabebuia heterophylla rhizosphere microbial communities from the University of Puerto Rico - S5T2R1 | ecosystem: Host-associated > Plants > Roots > Rhizosphere ...
CGCTCCCTGCGTCCTTGCCTCGGAACGACCATCGCACCCCGGCGACGAGCAACGTTCCGCCAAAGCCTCCTAGAGCAGGCCGCAGCGGCGGGTGGTGGCGGGCCACGGGTAGAACCCGGTTCCGGCTCGGAGCGCCCGCTCCGCCGTCCACATCTGCTCCCTGGGCGACCAGTGATCCGCCGTGCCCTTGCGGCGTAGCAAATACCCGCCGTACGTCCGCTGGAAGTCGAGGCTCAGCTGCAGGCCGCCGTAGTAGGGCGCGTTCGGATCGTCCCACGCTCCCTCGTAGCGGTGGATGCAGAGCCAGGCGGTCTTGTGGGGCGGCCGCGCGGCCCTCGCCTTCAACCGTGTGGCCCGCTTCCTCCAGCTGTCGCGGAGCGCGGTCAGGCGGGCGACGTCGGTCGTGCGCCGCTCCACGAACCCGGCCCACGAGCGCCGCTCTCCGAGGACGCGTTGCCAGTGCCAGGTGGCCGCCCGCTGCTCGCGGATCGCCTCCACGAGCGCGTCGACCTTCCGGTTCGATCCGGACGTCACCGCGGCCGCCGCACCAGTGGGCGCGGCGAGCGCGAGCGTGCTCATGAGCGCGAGCAGAAGCCCGCGCGTACGCAATCGAATCACGTTCATCCCTTTCCGGGCCCTCGTTCTCGAGCCGCCGCTGGACGCTGGACGGGTTCGAGTGGGCGCCTCCGTGTGGCCGCAGGGAGGCGCCGGCCCTGGGGTCGCTTCTTCTGAAGCGGGCTAGGTTACACTCAACGGCACATGCTGTGGCTCGCCATCTGGATGACGGTGATCCTCAAGATCCCGGCCTTGTACCTCGCGTACGTCATCTGGTGGGCCGTGAAGGACCCGCCGGAGGCCGCGGCGGGAACGAGCGGCGAGGGCCTGCAGGGAGGCGGGATCGAGCCGCCCAGGCGCCACGGCCCCCACGCCCCCGGTCGCGGCAGGCGACCCGGGCCGCACGGCTCCCGCCGGCGCCGGCGCGCGGCTGAGCCGTACCGCGGGAGCCGCGTCAGGGGCGCGCGTTGAGCGCGTACGAGCCGGAACAGCGCGTGCGCGCGTCGGCGACCCAGCTCGTCGCGGACTTCCTCGCGACGTTCGCGATCTTCGCGGCGCTCGCCGCGATCGTCGTCGACCCCGGCCGTTTGGCCACGGCCGCCGTCTTCATCTCGCTCTTCGCGGCCGCGCTGGGCGGACGGGACCGTCACCTCGTCCCTGCCTCCGTCGTCATCACGACGGCCTGCTGGTTCGTGGGCATGACGCTGGCCATCGCGCTCGACCGGCCGATCTTCTAAGAACCCGTTTCGAAGTGACGCCTCGTCGCCGGCGCTGGGCGAGTGCGAGGCAAGGACGCACGGCGCCGTTCGTAAACGGAGGCTACGGGCGAAACGGAGGACGCCGCATCGCGCCGTCCAGCGCGGCCCGGCGGCTCAGGGCTTCGTTTTGAAACGGGTTCTAAAGCGCGAACGACTCCGATCCCCCTAAAGAGGGATTGCCGCAAGGCCGATGGACCTATCGGCTACAGGTTCGGCAGACAACGGCCCACTTCGCTCGCTGATGGGAAGTTTCAAGCTTCGGCTCGTCATCTACTTCATGCTGCTTGCGCTGCTGCCGCTCGTCGCAGCGACGGTCGCGTTCAGCGAGGTCGCCGAGCGCGGCGAGACGGGCTCTGCGGACGCGCGGCTCTCCACCGCCATCAGGGTGGCGCAGGCGGACTTCGAGGATCAGATCGAAGACGCCGTCGAGACGGCGGGCTCGCTCGCGCGCGCGACGCAGGTTCAGGAGGCCCTCCGGTCCGGAGACCGCGCGGACCTCCTGCGCTTCGCGAGGGACGTCGAGCACAGCTCGTTCTACTCGGCGGACAACGAGCTCCTCGCCGGCGAGGAGCCGCCGCCCCTGGCGCCGTCCCGCGACGTCCGAGTGACGGCCGACGGGAAGCTCGTCGGGAGGGTCATCGTCTACGTGCCACTCGACAACGCGCTGGTCAGGCGCCTAGCGACACGGGCCGCGCTCGACGACGGCGACCGGTTCGCATTCGTCTCGGAGGGCCGCGTGATCGCGCCGAGCGCGATCGCGATCCGCGGCGCGCTCGAAGTGCCGCGCCAGGGCCCCCGCTACGTCACGGTCAACGGCGAGTCGTACCGCGCGGTTGGAACCGACCTGCTTGCCGCGGAGACGGCGCCCCGTCGCCCGACGGTCTCGCTCGTCGCCCTGAGCCCGAAGCCGGCGATCGACCATGCGGTCACCGATCTCCGGAGCAGGTTCCTCCTCTTCTCCGCGGTGGCGATGATCGCTGTCGGCATCCTCGCCTACACGTTCGGCCGTACGATCGTCCGCTCGCTCGCGGAGCTCGCGGCAGCAGCCGGCGCGATCGCCAAGGGCCGTTTCGACCAGCGCGTCCCTGTCCGCGGGCGCGACGAGTTCGCCGCCCTAGGCGGGGCGTTCAACGACATGGCTGCACAACTGGAGCAGCGCCTGCGTGAGCTCGATGCCGAGCGCGGCCGTGTGCGCGACGCGATCGCCCGCTTCGGAGACGCGCTGGCCGCGACCCACGATCCCTACGCGCTCCTGCCGGTGATCGTGCAGAACACCGTCGAGGCGACCGGCGCCGCCGGCGCCCGGCTCGTCGTCAACGGCAAGGAGATCGCGCGCGAGGGCCAGCCCGCCGACGGAGGCCGTCCGCTCGCGATCCCCCTCGGCCTGGACGGGCGCGAGAGCGGCGTCCTCTATCTGACCCCGAAGGAGTCCGACTTCAGTGACGAGGCGCGGGAGCTCGCCCATTGGCTCGGATCGCAGGCCTCGGTCGCGCTCGAGAACGCTCGGCTCCACCGCCTGGTCGAGCGCCAGGCCAACACGGACGGGCTGACCGAGCTCCCGAACCGTCGCCACTTCGAGGAGGCCCTGGAGGCGGAGATCTCTCGTGCTGAGCGCTTCGAGGGCAGCCTCGCGCTGATCCTGGCCGACCTGGACGGCTTCAAGCAGGTCAACGACCGCTACGGCCACCAGGCCGGCGACGAGGTCCTCCAGACGTTCGCGGACATCCTGCGGACGACCGTCCGCGAGATCGACCTCCCTGCCCGCTACGGCGGCGAGGAGTTCGCCGTCCTCCTGCCCCAGACCGACCTCGACGGCGCCCATCAGCTCGCGGAGCGGCTCCGCCGCGCGCTCGCCGCGCGGCCGATGTCGACCCATCCCGGCGGCCTCGTCGCCGTGACGGCGAGCTTCGGCGTCGCCGCGTTCCCCGACGCCCCGACCCCGGCGGCGCTCTTCGCCGCCGCGGACGAGGCGCTCTACCGCGCGAAGCGGGCGGGTAAGAACTGCGTGGTCTCAGCCGACCCGGGTACTATCGTCCGCGCCCGCGATTAGGTTCTCACCAGGTGCAGAGTCGTCTACAATCCGGCGCCTGGTCCTTTACCCCCTACCCAGTGAGGTGTGAGTGACCGATCAGAGAGACACCAGCTTTGCCCGCGTGATCGAGGAGCATCTCGAGCTCAAGCGACGAAACTCCCAACTCGACGGCGCGATGCCGATCGATCGCTACAACGTCCAGGATCCTTTCGAGAATCACCCTCTGTTCAAGACGGAGGAGCAAGCCCGCCTCGAAGACACGCTGAGCGGGCGCGAGCCGGAGCTCGAGCCGAGCAAGGTGCTCGCGTGGCCCGTCGAAGACACCGATCCGGCGGTCGACCCCGAAGACACCCTCTGGGGACGCTCGCGGGACTTCGACTGGGGCGACTAGCCCCTTACCGCTCGGCGCGGCTCAGACGCAGACTCGCTCGGGTTTCCCGAGCCCCAGCTTGGTGCTCACGTCGTGCTTGACGCGCGTCGTGCAGGTAACGAGACCGTTCGCCCTGAGCTCGTCGAGGAACGGTCCCGGCGGGATTCCTTCTCCGTCGCCGAGGGCCGTGATCGCATCCTCCGCCGCGGTCAGGGGGATCAGCGCGCCGTGCCGTCGTGCGATCGAGAGGTAGAGCACGAGCTCGGCTCCTGTCAGATCCTCACGGAGCGTGCACACCTCGACCAGCGTCGTCGTCACGACGACGCGGTCGATGATCTCCCGCACCCAGAAGCACTTCCCGAGCTGCGGAATGTTGGGCAGGTCGACCGGGTCGATGAGTCGGTTGAAGGCCTCGGCGTCGCCGGAGACGAGGGTGTCGACCAGCTGCCGGGCACCCTTCGGCGATCCGAGCTCCGCAAAGAGTCGGCTCAGTGCGGTGAACCGGTCCGCCAGGTCTCGGTGCAGGCCTTCGAGCTCGAGGTCCTGTTCCGCCATTGCGAGTCACCTCTCCTTCGTCAGCTCGCGGAGAAGCCATGTTACGTCTGTCTCGAGCGCGAGGATCCGCCGCCCCTTCCGCTTTACTAGATCGCTTAGGGGATTACTCACTCGTGCCCGCCCGCTTCTGGCGCCACTTGTCCTTTCGCGACGGCGGCGAGATCGCCGTCGACTTGGGCACCGCGAATACGGTGGTCTTCGTCCGCGGGCAGGGCGTCACGCTCTTCGAGCCCTCCGTCGTCGCCATCGACGAGGTCTCGGGACGGGTGCTCGCCGTCGGGGCGGAGGCGCGGCGCATGATCGGGCGCACGCCGGCCACGATCCGGGCGACCCGGCCGCTTCGGCACGGCGTCATCGCGGACTTCGAGGTGACGGAGCAGATGCTCCGGCACTTCATCCGCAGGACGATCGGTCGCCGCTTCGTCCACCCGCGCGTCGTCCTCTGCGTGCCGAGCGGCATCACCGAGGTCGAGCGGCGGGCAGTCGAGGAGGCGACGCTCGCCGCGGGCGCCCGAGAGGCCTGCCTGATCGAGGAGCCGATGGCGGCCGCGATCGGCGCGGACCTCCCGGTCGCCGAGGCCACGGCGAGCATGGTCGTGGACATCGGCGGGGGAACGACCGAGGTGGCCGTCATCTCGCTCGGGGGCATGGTCGTCTGGAAGTCCATCCGAGTCGGCGGCTACGAGATGGACGAGGCGATCGTCGACTACGCGAAGAAGGAGCACGGCCTCCTGATCGGTCAGGAGCGCGCGGAGGAGGTGAAGATCGAGATCGGCGCGGCCCGCGACCCAGCCGAGGCCGGCCGGGCAGAGATTGCCGGGCGCGACCAGCTGACGGGCCTGCTCAAACGGCTCGCCCTCCACTCCGACGAGGTGCACCGTGCCCTCGAGGGGCCGGTCTCCCGCATCGTCGACGCGGTGAAGGAAACACTCGAGCGAACGCCGCCGCAACTCGCCGCCGACGTGGTCGACCGCGGGATCGTCCTCGCGGGCGGCGGCGCGCTTCTCCAAGAGATGGACGACCGCATCCGCGGGGAGACCGGCCTGCCCGTGAACGTCGTCGAATCTCCGCTCACGTGTGTCGCCCTCGGCGCCGGCCGGAGCCTCGAGGAGTTCGAGGCCATGGCCCGCTCCGCCCGCGCCAACGGGTGAGCGTCCGAGGGTCGACTACCATGAGCCAACACAAGGGGCGTTAGCTCAGCTGGGAGAGCGCCGGCTTTGCAAGCCGGAGGTCACCGGTTCGATCCCGGTACGCTCCATCGCCCGGAAGCCGGCATGGGTAGCTCAGACCTAACCGCCCTGGAGACCTTGCGTCCGCGTCCTGGCTTGGGGCAAGGCTTGCTGCTCTTCGGAATCAGTAAGAGAGTACGCAGGTCCGAACGGTCCGCAGCGCCGCCGCCCACGCGACGGCGTTGCGCAACTGCTCCATGAAGGGGGTCTCCATGCGCGGTGCTACCAAGAGCTTCCTTGCGCTCGCCGTCTGCCTGTCGCTCCTCCTGCCCGCTTCAGCGGCGGCGGGAAAGAAGGATCCTGGCGGCAGCGCCGGGCCTACGTGCCGGCTTCCGGAATCGAACGCCGAGGCATTGGTCATCCTGAGCAACTTCTATCCGGGCTATTGGTGGGATCACACCGATCTCACCATCGCCGTGCAGGCGCATCCGAGCGCGACCGCCGAGCAGCTGGCGGCGATCAGGTCGGCGATCGCGACCTGGTCGAGCACCCTGGAGGAGTGCTTCGACGGCCTCATCAGCCTCCGTGACGTCACCGGCGCCAAGCGTCAGGCGGCCGACATCGTCGTTCACTACGTGCCGACTGCCGGCGGCGTGGTCTTCGGCGGCTACGCAATCTGTGGGGACCACAAGTGCCCCAACATCATCGTCCGCTCGGATCTGCCCCCCAGCCTCGACCGCGATCCGTACGACCCGGAGTACCTCGGCTGGGTGACCCTCCACGAGATCGGACACGCGCTCGGGCTCGGCCATGCGACGAACCTGCTCGAGAGCACCGATCTCATGGGCTACGGCTGGCCCGACCTCGGTGATCCGGTCCTGTCGGACTGCGACATCGACGCGCTGGCGTTCGTCTTCGCCTGGGCGCTGAATGGAACGGTCCCGGCGCCGCCGGGCGAGGGCCCGTACGACTGCTCGCTCGACTGAGCTCGGCATGAGACCCAGCCCTGACGGCTTGTTCGCGTTTTGTAAGGAGCCGCAAGTTCGGCCGCGCTCGGTCGTCTGTGCTCATGGCGCTCGTGCGTGCGCCTGGGCACCTCTCTCCGAAGGCAACGAAAGGCGAGGCATGAAGAAGACCATTGTCCTCTGTGCGGTCGTCGTCGCGGCGGTGCTCGTTCCACTCGCCTCGGCCGCCTTGATCAGGGGGACGGCGGAGGCAGACACGCTTACTGGGACGAGCGCGCGTGATTACATCCACGGCTATGCCGGCGACGACACGATCGTCGGCAGCGCAGGCCGAGACTACGCCTGGGGCGGCAGCGGTGACGATCACGTGACTGGGAACGGCGGCCGCGATCGTGCGTGGGGCGGCCCGGGCAGCGACACCGTCGTCGGCGGCAACGGCGCCGACATCTGGGTGGCTGGCGGATCGGGGGACGACAGGGTCGGCGGCGGTGACGGGGGCGACCGCGTCTTCGGCAATGCCGGCACGGACAGCCTCAACGGCGGCGATGGCAACGACTGGATCTCCGGCGGACTGGGGCCGGACACGATCACCTGCGGTGCGGGTACGGATACGGCGCACGTCGGCCCAGGGGATACGGCCTCGGCCGACTGCGAACGCACGATTCCGGCGCGTTCCTAACCACCGGTAAGAGACATCTGATCGGTGCGAATGGCCGCGCCTCGGAGCCCGAGGCGCGGCCTACTCGCCAACGGTCGAGCATGCGCCCCGGTGTCTCTGCCAACTCGTGGAGGCAGGTGGGTGGAACCATCGACGTCGCTGCTCGTTGACACATCCCGGCACAGCGTCTCGGTGCGGGGAGGCGAGCGCGTCTCGGGGATGTACGTCACCTCGGCGCAGTAGCGGCCGTCGATCTCGGCGAAGTCTGTCTTGACGATCTCGGCGCCGTGCCCGCATGGGATGGCGACTCTGAGGCCCACCTTGAAGAGGATGTCAGGACAGACGACGCGTTCGTTTGTTGGCGTCGGGTCGCGCTGCGAACGAGCAACCTGTACCGGCGCACCCTCCTCCGGCAGGAGATCGCAGGGAGCGAGATCGATCCCGCCGTCAAGGCACGGTCGCGCGAGTTCGTCCCGGGTTGGGCGATCCGAGCCGGTGACTACGCCGATGGTAAATGCCGTCCCCGTCGCGGCGGCGGCGCACACAAGAGCAAGCAGCAACGGCAGATAGCGCATCCTCTTCATCGGACCTGTCCCTTCTACGCTGCGCGACGGCCGAAGATTCACATCGGCCTGAACGGGCGGCTCAGATCGAGCCGACTCCCGTCTCTTCGCCGACAGCGGCGATCTGCCACGGGCGTGACTCCGGGCCGTCGAGCGACAAGATCCACCTCTCGGTGAAGACGGCCTCCTCGTCCTTGCTGCCCGAGAGCACAGCCGCGGTATCTCGATCCTGAACGTACCGCCGGCCCGCGACCTGAACCACGAGGGTCATCGTGGCCGGCTCCGCGGCGGCATCGAGCGCTACGATCGTGATCCGCCTGACGCGCGGGCCGCGCACGACCAGGCGAGTCCTCTTCGTGTCGTCGCCCCGGTAGAGGAGTCGATCGAGCGCCGCCCTGTTAGCCAGCTCAGCGAGCTTCGTGTCATCGCCGTCGACCGCCTCGGCCCAGGCCGCGACGACTTGCCGCGCCGCGGCCTCGAGCACGTCCGGCGCGAAGCGGGCATCGGCGAGCGCGAGGTCGAGCGCGGCAGTGTGGGCATCGCCCTCGAAATCGAGATCGGCCAGCTCGGCGGTCTCGAAGCCGGCGGGGAGGTCGTCCGCTGCCGCGGTCTCGATCACCGTCTCGTCGCGCAAGCGCTCGCTGTCCGACCACGGTGCTGCGACGATCGGCTCGTCCAGGTGGTGGTCGCCCTCGGAGCGCTCCTCGATCGAAAGCAGCGTCCAGCGCCCTTGGCGCGCTCCGAGCGTCCAGTACTGGCAGAGGTTGATGGTGTCATCCGACTCGCCCTTGCGGTAGATCTTGCGCCCGCCTCGGTCCTCCACGTACGCGCGCAGCTGCGCCTCGACCAGGACGACCACCCGATCGTGGACTTCGCCCTCGCGGTTCGACAGGCTGACGAAGTCGATCCGAACGTCGTCGAGCACCTCGACGCGGCTATGCCAGCCCTTGCGGTCGAAGTCGGCGAGGCGACGCTTCCACTCGGTGAGGAGATCGGGCCCCAGGAGCGCCGCGAGCCGCTTGGTGTCCCGCGCATCCCAGGCCTGCTGCACGTCGCGGAACAGCCGATCGGCGCTGCGGCGAACGTTCTCCGCCGAGAGGCGAGGGTCGTCCTCGGCGGCCTCTGCCGCGGCCAGCTCGACCTGTCGCACGCGCCCGGCTCGGCGCCTGCGGTGCAGCGCTGCAAGGGGGCGCGCGGCGAGATCGCGCGCCGCGGAGAAGACGCGGGCGCCGAGCGGGGTGCTTCGAGCCATTGCCAGCAGGATGAACAGGAAGACCGCGGCAAAGATCAGCACGCCGACTACCGGATCGACGTCGCCGCCCCCGCCGCCTCCGCTACCGCCGCCGCCGAAGTCGCCTCCGCCGCCGCCCCCGCCCCCACCGCCGCCTCCGCCGCCGCCCCCGAAGTCCGAGCTGCCGCCGCCGGCCTGTCCCGGGGCGGCATCTGCCCCGACGAGGGCAAGCACCAACAGCGGGAGGAAGACAGAGGCCACCCGCACGACTCCGAGCTTCCCGGCGGCCGGGCGCACAGGACGATCGTAGGACGCGTCTAACCGCGAGGCAAGGGAGCTGCCGGCCCGCGAGCCCAGTCGGACTCTGCTCAGGCCGCCGTGGCGCGTTTCTGCTTCCGCATCTCGTCGACTCGGTCGAGCACGCGCTCCAGGGTCTTCGCCAGCTCGTCAAGGACGACGAGCGTCCCGTCCTCCGTCTTGTCCTCGTCACGCTGCTCCAGCATGTGGCGGGGAACGGTCGAGGTCCTCTTGCTCCCGCACGCATCCCGATCTCCTTCGCTTCAAGCGTTGGGTCTCAAGACGGCGCAGGCGGGCGCTCTCTTCCCGCTGCAATACACAAAAAGGGGTCGTCCGTTTCCGTCCTCCTTTCGATGATGAGGACGTGGCCGGCCGCAGCCGCGTACCCGTCTACCGTGGCCCCTTCCGGAAGCGGGAGGCCGAGCGCTTGCTCTGGCGGGCGGGCTTCGGGCCGAAGCCGGGAGAGGCCGCCGCCGTCGCCCGCAAGGGCCTGAGCCGCGCGGTCGACGACCTCGTCAATCCACCGAAGAGCCGGCTAATCGGGCCGCGGCCGACCGACGACGACGGGGCGCCACTCGCCCCTCGCGACGCTTGGGGGCACGACCATCTCTGGTGGCTCGACCGGATGGTGCGCTCGAACCGGCCGCTCGTCGAGCGGATGACGCTGGTCTGGCACGACTGGTTCGCGACCTCGAACGCGGGTGTCGGCTCGCAGAAGTGGATGCTCCACCAGAACGAGCTCATCCGGCGGCACGCGCTCGGCTCCTTCGAGACCCTGCTGCTCGGGCTGACGAAGGATCCCGCGATGCTGATCTGGCTGAACGGGCGCGACAACACGAAGTGGAGCCCGAACGAGAACTACGCGCGCGAGCTGATGGAGCTCTTCACGCTCGGCGCCGGCCGCGGATACACGGAGAACGACGTTCGCGAGCAGGCCAGGGCCCTGACCGGCTGGCGGAACGACTGGCGTGAGGGCGTCGGCGACGTCAACTTCCGCTACGACCCGGAGCGCCACGACAACGGCGTCAAGGTCGTGTTCGGCAAGCGGGGGAACTTCGGCTGGCAGGACGCCGCGCGGCTCTGCATCCGGCACCCGCTGCACGCGTCCTTCTTCGTGCGGAAGCTCTGGAGCTACTTCATCCCGGTGCCGCCGCCCACGGGGACGCAGCAGGCGCTCGTGCGCCTGTACCGGCGGCAGGACTTCAAGGCGAAGCCCGTCGTCACGGCCATCCTCAAGCATCCGTTGCTCTACACCGGCCCACGGATGGTGAAGCCTCCCATCGTCATGGTCGCGGGGATGCACCGCGCCCGGAGGCGACCGGTCGACACGGACTCCTGGAGCTGGATCGCCCAGCTCGACGGCCAGCGCCTCTTCTTCCCGCCCAACGTCGCCGGCTGGAACGACGAGCGCTGGCTCGACACCTCAACGTTCCGCGGGCGGTGGATCGCGGCCAACTACGTGGCCATGCCCTACGCGCTCGACCCGGACCGGTGGCGCGGGAAGCTGCCGCTCGACGCGGCCGGCCTCGTCGATCGGGCGCTCGCCTTCTGGGGCAGCCCGATCATCTCCTCGTCGTCGCGCGGTGCCCTGCGCAGGTTCGCGCAGGCCGCGCTCGACGACGCCGACTCCAGCTGGAAGCGGGCGGACTACCCCGTCCTGATCGTCAACGCCCTGCGGCTGCTCGTCGCCGTGTGCCCCGACTACCAGACGTCCTGACATGAGCTGCTCCTGCAACGAGTACACCCGCGCCGCCGCCCTCCGCCGCTCGGTCGCCGAGGCCGGCCGCGGCCTCCCGGTGGTCGAGCCCGGCATGCCGGTCCCTGCCGGCAGCGGCCTCGACCGCCGCGGCTTCCTGGCGAGTACGCTCGGCTTCGCCCTCTCGGTCTACGGCGCCTCCAAGCTCCCGCTCGGCCTCTTCGAGGAGGGCATCGCCCGCGCGCAGAGCGCCACGCCGGGCCCCGTCCTCGTCTCGGTGTTCCTGGACGGCGGCGCGGACTCGCTCTCCATGCTCTTCCCGGCCGGACATCCCCAGTACACGACGTTCCGTCCCCAGCTCGCGCTCGCGCCCGATGACGGCCAGCCCTTCTCCGAAGACCCCAGCCTGCGCTGGCACCCGTCCCTCGCCCCGTTCGCCGAGCTGCACGCGGAGGGAAAGGTCAGCGTGCTGCCCGGGATCGGCTATACGGACGCCGACCAGTCGCACTTCACCTCGCGCCACTACTACGAGGTCGGCGCCACGGACGCGCACCTGCGCACGGGCTGGCTCGGCCGCTACCTCGATATCGCCGGCACCGTCGACAACCCGATCCAGGGCCTCGCGCTCTCGGACGCGCTCCATCCTTCGCTGGCCTCGGCGAACGTGCCCATCGCGGCCGTGTCGCGCGTCGGCGACTACGACTTCTGGGCCAGCGGGGTCTGGGGCGAGGTCGAGACGCGCATGCTCGAGGCGCTCGGAACCTTTCCGGCCGGCTCCGACCCCGAAGCGGGCAAGGTCGCGGGCGTGATCGGCCAAGTGGCGCAGCTCCGCACGCAGCTTCTGCCCTTCGAGGGCGGGAGCTGGGGGACGCCGGTCCCGTACCCGACGAGCCAGAACCCCTTCCCGTCGCGGCTCGCCGGCCTCGCGGCGATGATCGCCGCCGGGCTTCCCCTGCGCTGCGTCACCGTCAACGCGCCGGGCATGTACGACACGCACGCCGACCAGGCCGGCGAGCTGACGAGCTCCCTCGCGCTGACGGCCGAGTCGCTGCGCTCCTTCCAGCGCGACCTGGAGGCGCGAGGCATCGCCGATCGGGTGCTCGTGCTCGTCTGGAGCGAGTTCGGCCGCCGCGTCGAGCAGAACGGCTCGGCGGGCACCGACCACGGCGCCGCCGGCATCGGGTTCCTGATCGGCTCGCGCGTCCGCGGGCAGATGCTCGGCGAGTTCCCCGGCCTGGCCAGCCTGGACGAAGACGGCAACCTCAGGTCCACCTTCGACTACAGGTCGCTCTACTGCTCCATTCTCGAGCAGTGGTTCGCCGCCGACGCCGCGGCGATCATCCCGGCTGCGGGCAGCTTCGCCCGGGCGACCCTGCTGCGATGACTCGCCGCCCGGCCCTCTTGACCCTGACCGCCCTCGCAGGGTTCGTCGCCTTCACGGCCCTCGTGCTGGCGCTGCGCGCAGAGCCTGCTCCCGCGGCGGCCGCCTTCCCGGCCCGGCTCCAGGCGGTCACTACCGAGTTCCGACTGACGCTCTCCCGCATAAGGGTCCCCGCCGGGCGCGTGCGGATCGAGCTCGTCAACTACGGCGAGGATCCCCACGACCTCAAGCTCCGCCGCGTCGGCGGCACGCGCGTCTACACGATCCCCGAGACCGCTCCAGGCGAGCGCACGACCCGGACCTTCCGCCTGCGGGCCGGCCGCTACCGGGTCTGGTGCGCGATCGCCGATCACGAGGCGATGGGCATGCGGGCACTCCTGCGCGCCTACCGCCGCTAGCAACTTCCCTGGAATCAGCGGGCGAATTCGTCTATAGTCGCCCGCCTTGGGGGTGGACTGTAGGGGCGATTAGGGACTATGGGGTTATGCGGCGGGGCCCCCGCGCCGCTCGAGCATGGAGGTGCCGATGAGGGGCCCGATCCTCAAGTGGCTGACTGCCGTTGCAGTCGTCGCGCTCGTCAGCGTGGGCGCGGCCGCCGGTGGCCAGTCGCAGCAGCAACAAACGCATGGAGCGCAGCAAGCGCAGGCGCAAACCTTGGCCGGGAATCCGAACTTCAGGGTCATCGGAGACGAAGTCGCCGACTCGCCGGTCGAGATCCACCAGATGCACGGCATGCAGCACGGCCAGCCGGGCGATCACCTGCCAGGCTCGAGCGAGAACGTCACGCTCCTCGGGCAGGTGGACATCGACGACGTCGCGCCCGGCGACGTAGCGGACGTCACGGCGTACGGCAACTACGCGTATCTCGCCGTTCGTGACCCCGAAGGCTGCACCGACGCAGGGTTCGCGGTCATCGACATCTCGGACCCGACGAATCCGGAGCAGGTCGGCTTCATCGACGCGACGGACGGGTCGTTCCCGGGTGAGGGAGCGCACGTCATCACCCTGAACACGAAGTTCTTCAAGGGGCAGATCCTCGCCGGCAACAACGAGATCTGCGACGAGGAGACCGGGGAAGGCGGCCTGTCGCTCTGGGACGTCACCGACCCGCTCGACCCGAAGGTGCTCACCATGCACGCGGGCGATCCGAGCGCAGGCGAGGCCGGCTTCCCGCACCAGTTCAACCACATCCACAGCGTCTTCATCTGGCAGCAGAAGGACCGCGCCTTCGCCGTGATGACCGACAACATGGAGTTCGAAGACATCGACATCATGGAGATCACGGATCCGCGGAATCCCGTGCTCCTCTCGGAGACCGACGCCAACGAGTTCGGCGTCGCCCGCGAAGGGGTCGTCTCGCACGGCAACTTCCAGGGCTCGTTCCTCCACGACATGATCGTGAAGAAGATCGGCCGCACCTGGACGCTGCTCGTCTCCTACTGGGACGGCGGCTGGGTCAAGTTCAACGTCAACGACCCGGCGAACCCGGAGTACATCAGCGACTTCGACTACCCGCTGCCCGACACGTTGTTCCCGAACTTCATGTTCCCGGAGGGCAACGCCCACCAGGCAGAGTTCACGCGGAACAACCGCTGGATCATCGGGACCGACGAGGACTTCTCGCCGTTCAGGCTCCTGAACGACGAGTTCGCGGTCACGAGCGGCCCGAACGCCGGCAACTACCCGGGCGGCGAGTTCGGCTGGACGGTGCCGATCGCGTCGTACCCGGACGGGCAGATCAACGGGCCGACCATCTACGGCGGCTACGGGTGCCCGGACGTGAGTGCGGACGGCACCGACAACCCGCCTCCGTTCGACCTGCCGGTCCCGCCTGCGTCGAGCCTTCCGGCCGACCCGGGTGAGGAGAAGGTCCTCATCCTCCAGCGCGGCCAGTGCTTCTTCTCGGAGAAGGTCGAGACCGCGCAGAACGCCGGCTACAACGGCGTCATCATCGGCAACCACCACGCAGGATCCGGGTTCGGAGCGGCGCCTGACGCGAGCCTCTGCGGCAGCCAGGGCCACGAGTTCACGCCCACGATCGGGGCCGCGTGCACCGGTCATCGCGCCTTCCATCTGATCCTGGGGACGACGCCGAACTACGATCCGCCCGGGCCCCCGCACGCGGACGACCCGGCTATCGGGACGCTCGGCGCAGACGTCCTCCTCCGCTCGGAGTTCGACGGCTGGGGCTACGTGCGACTGCTCGACGCCGAGACGATGGAGCAGGTCGACGCCTACGCCGTCGACGAGGCGATGGACCCCGCCTTTGCCCAGGGCTTCGGCGACCTCTCCGTGCACGAGGTGGCAGTCGACCCGTTCAAGCGGAACCTCGCCTACCTCTCGTACTACGCGGCGGGGATGCGCGTGATCGAGTACGGGGCCGGCGGCCTTGAGGAAGTCGGCCACTACGTGGACGAGGAGGGCAACAACTTCTGGGGCATCGAGGTGCACAAGCTGCGCCAGCTCAAGAAGCCGACCGTCATCCTCGGCAGCGACCGCGACAGCGGGCTCTGGATCTTCCAGTACTCGCGCAACTGACGGACGAGCACGACGCGTGACCGGAGGGGCCGGCGAGAGCCGGCCCCTCCGCTTGTCAGCGGGCGGCACATCGGGGAGGATCCCGCTGCCGCAGCACACACCATGAAGGGGGAGGGAATGAGTCCGTTGGCAGGAGCGGGCCGTGCCGTTTCGGCACGGCCAACGTTCGGAAGCAGAGGGCTCGCGGTCGGGGCCGTGCTCGTCGCCATGGCTGCGTTCGTCCTGGCGGCGAAGCCGGCCGCAGCGCAGGTGACCGGCCCGGTCTTCATCGACGGCCAGGCACAGCCTGTGTTCTCGACGGTGCCGGCGACATGGATCCGGCAGGAGCTCTGGGTGGAGTCCTCGATCGACAGCGACTTCGATGGCAAGCTCGACCGCATCCACATCGACGTCGCGAGGGTTCAGGAGACCGAGACGATCGGTCTCAAGGTCCCGGTGGTCATGGAGGTCAGCCCGTACTACGGCGGCGACGTGCCCGTCGTCAACTGGAACGTCGACCACGAGATCGGGCAGCCGCCGACCTTCAGGCCGACTGCGACGCCGACGTTCTTCGACACGAGCCCGATCATCTCCAACTCGCACACGGCGACGTGGGTGCCGCGAGGCTTTGCCGTCGTCCACGCGGAGGGAACCGGCACGGGCCTCTCGGAAGGCTGCCCGACGACGGGCGACCCGTTCGAGACGCTCGGCCCGAAGGCCGTGATCGACTGGCTCAACGGCCGGGCCAAGGCGTACACCGCCCCCAGCGGGGGGACGGAAGTGGCCGCCACGTGGACGACCGGAAAGGTCGGGATGATCGGAACGTCCTACAACGGCACGCTGCCGATCGGCGTCGCCACGACCGGCGTAGAGGGCCTCGAGGCCATCGTGCCCATCTCGGCCATCTCCAGCTGGTACGACTACTACCGGGCCAACGGCATGGTGCGCGCGCCCGGCGGGTTCCAGGGCGAGGACGCCGACGTCCTGGCCGAATACACCTACACGCGACCCGACCAGGCGATCTGCCGGCCGGTCATCGCGGACATCGCCGCGAAGCAGGACCGGGTCACGGGCGACTACAGGCCGTTCTGGGACGCACGGAACTACATGAACGACATCGGCAACGTGCGCGCCGCGTCATTGGTGGCGCACGGCAACAACGACTGGAACGTGATGACGAAGCACGCGGCCGTCTACTACGAGGCGCTGAAGGAGCGCGGCGTGCCGCACATGCTCTACTGGCACCAGGGCGGCCACGGCGGCTCGCCGCCGCTCGTGAGGACGAACCGGTGGTTCAGCCGCTACCTCTGGGATCACCAGAACGGCGTCGAGAACGACCCGAGGGCCTGGGTCGTGCGCGAAGGGCAGAGCTCGCAGAACCCGACGCCGTACGCGGAGTGGCCTGACCCGGAGGCGGCCCGAGTGACGCTGAGCTTCGCCGGCAACGGCCTGGAGACGGGCCAGCTCACGATGAAGGAGGGCGAGCGCGCCTTCCAGACTCTCGTGGACGACGCGACGATCAGCCCTGCGACGCTCATGAACGAGCCCTCGTCTCCGAATCGGCTGCTCTTCAAGACGCCGACGCTCCTGAAGCCGATCCGGGTCAGCGGGACGCCGACGATCCAGCTCACGATGGCGTTCGGTGAGCCGAAGGCGAACCTCACGGCGCACCTGATCAGCTACCCGGCCGCTGGCGGCAGCGGGACAGTCATCAGCCGCGGCTGGATCGACCCGGAGAACCGGCACTCGCCGGCCGTCACGGAGCCGATCGCGATCGGAAGGAGCTACAAGCTCACTTTCGACTTCCAACCGAAGGATTCCGTGGTCGCGGCGGGCCGGCGCGTCGGAGTCATGATCCTCTCGAGCGATCGTGACTACACGGTCCGGCCGGCTCCCGGGACCGAGCTGACGATGGACCTCAAGGAGAGCAAGCTGCGCTTGCCGATCGTGGGAGGCCCGTCGACGTTCACGAACGCGTTCGACTGGGACGAGTAGCTGAGCGGCAGCACCGAAGAAGAGGGGCGTCCGGCGGATCGGGCGCCCCTCGTTCGCGGGCCGGCGAGCCTCCGCACCTTCGCGGGTGGGGTGTAAAGATGCGGACCTGCGGCTTCCGCCGACCTCGGTGGGACGGGAAAGGGATTCACTGCAGAGGGGGTACGAAATGAGACGTGTTCTGACGTTGGCGCTCGGCCTCGTCACCGCTCTCGTTTTTGCGACTGCGGTCCAGGGAGCGGCCACGGCGCCAAGGATCGTCGTCGTCGAAGGCGGCACCGTGCCTGGCACCGCCAAGCACGTGAGGCTCGTCGGCCACGATCCGCTCTTCAGCCGGGGGATGAACGCAGCGCCGGCGGTCCTCGACGACTCGGGGTTCGTGTACGTCGGAAGTCGGACCGACGGCGCTCCCGACCATCCCAACGCGGGGATCCTGGTCGTCGACGCGAGCGACCCGAGCGACCCGACGATCGTGAACGAGATCGGGCCGCCCTACGCGGCGAACCCGGCGGAGACGACGCGCGAGCTTCGTATCTGGCAGGAGCAGAAGCTGCTGATCGTCCTCACGTTCACCTGTAGTGCGGTGATCCACCACTGCGAGGGGTCGGTGGCACCGAACTTCCGCTTCTTCGACCTGAGCGACCCGGCGAACCCGGAGTTCATCATGAACTTCGTGCCCACGCAGGCGAGCGGCGCGATCCGCACGCCGCACGAGTTCTTCCTCTGGGTCGATCCGGCGAACCCGGATCGCGCGTACATCTGGGCGACGACGCCCACCGGCTCGAGGAACCCGGCGAACGCGAACCTCGCCATCTGGGACATCAGCGGCGCGGCGAGCGGGACGACCCCGCGGCTCCTCGCGCAGGGCAATTGGAACCAGCTCTACGAGGCCGGGACGTTCGACGGGCGGCTGGCGAACCACTCGATGGACGTCTCGGCGGACGGGCGCACGACAACGCTCGCCTACCAGCGCGGGCACACGCTCGTCCTCGACACCGCCGAGGTCGTCGATTCTCCGCCGCCGGCGGGCACCGTCCTCGATCTCAACGACAACCTCCTCACGAGCCCGGCCAATCGGCCGAAGTGGGGGACCGCGGACAGCGGCTGCATCGCCGAATGCGCCGAGTCACATTCGGCCGAGCAGGTTCCCGGCCGTGACCTGATCGTCAACACGGACGAGATCTACGGGACCTTCACGCTCCCGTTCCACGGCTGTCCGTGGGGCTGGGTGCACGTAATCGACAGCTCCGACCCGGCCAACCCGGAGATCGTCAGCGAGTACAAGACGACGAAGAACGTCTGCCCGGCCGACGATCCGCTCACGCAGCAGTTCACGAGCTATGCGTCGCACAACCCGACGGTGACGGAGAACCTCGTCCTGCTGACGTGGCACTCGGCCGGCTTCCAGGTGATCGACATCGCCGACGAGACGAGGCCGGCGCAGGCGGGCTGGTTCAGCCCGACGCCTCTCCCTGCAGTCGCCACCGAGGACCCGGCGCTGAACGGCGGGCCGAACAAGGTGACGATGTGGAGCTACCCGATCGTCGACGACGGGCTCATCTACGTCGTCGACCTCCGGAACGGCCTCTACATCCTCGAGTACCGCGGCAAGTTCACGGCCGCCATCAAGAAGCTCGACTTCCTCGAGGGGAACTCCAACCAGGGCGACGGGGCAGGCTAGGCCATCGTCGTCGCGACGCGCGGGCGCCAAGTAACACAGTGTTACTTGGCGCCCGCCCGCGTCAGTCGTCGTCGTCCTTCGTCCGCGTCCACATACCGATGCGGAAGACCACGAATTCCGCGGGTCTGATCGGCGCGATGCCGACCTGGATGACCAGGCGGCCGGCATCGACGTCGTCCTGGGTCATCGTCGTCCGGTCGCAGCGGACGATGAACGCTTCGTCGGGCTTCGACGCCGGGAATGCGCCCGCGCGAAACACCCCCTGGAGAAAGGTGCGCACCTGCGCGCGGACCTGCGTCCAGAGCGGGGGTCCGTTGGGCTCGAAGACGACCCACTGCAAGCCTTGCTCGATGCTCCTCTCGAGGAACGAGGCGAACCGCCGCACGTTGACGTACTGCCACTCAGAGTCGGTGTCGGCCCGAGTCCGGGTCGCCCAGAGGACCGTCCCGCGACTCGGCACGCGCCGGATCGGGTTGACTCGGGCGAGGGCGAGCTGCTCCACGGTTGCGTCGTCGAGCTCGACCGTCGGGCCCAGGACGCCTTGCACCGTCGCTCCGGCGGAGGAGACCCATACACCGCGATCGGTGTCCGTCCGAGCGAGGATCCCGGCGACGGCGCCGCCCGCCGCCACGTCCCGCTCGCCCGAGAGGAAGCGAGCGCGAAGGCGTGGAAAGACGACGGCGGAGCTCCCTCCTCCGCCGAAGGAGCCTGCCCAGCGCGCAACGGTCGTCGCCGCAGTCCGGCCGGCCGGCGGGTCGACGACGTAGAAGGCGTTCCGTTTCTCGGCCAACAGGGCGCCCCGGATCGCCAGTGAGGTTGCCTGGGGCTCCGATAGACGTGCGGTGGCCGGAATGACCAGGAGGTCGAACGTCGTGTCGGAAAAGGCGTCGAGCGAACGGAGCGGGCGGGCCTCGTCGAGGCCGGCGACGTAGGCGTGCCGGCCGCCGTTTTGGAAGAAGAGCCAGGCCGCATCGGCCGTCTCGCCCTCGGCGGTTCCGAACGTGCGCTCGAACTCCTCGAAGGACGTGATGAGCACCGGTACGGCCGCAGGGCCCGCCGGGAGGGAGCCGACGAACGCCGCCACGGATGTGCCCACGACCTGGATCGGGTCGCGGGGATGGCGTGGCCTCGCCATCAGGAGAGGCCTTGCGCGACGTCGCCCATGCGCTCGAAGCGGGCGTCGGCCTGCCGGCAGTGCTCGACGAACCGCTCCAGCATGGCCACGCGGTGGCCGCGTCCGATCACCTGCGGGTGCATCGTCACCGTGAGGATGCCGCCGTCCACGTTCGCGTCCATCCAGTCGAACTCGGCCTCCCAGATCTCGAGCACGTCGCTCGGCGTCGCGCCGCCCTTGCGGTACGGGTCGAAGTTGAACTGGAAGTGCACCCAGTCATCGAGCTCGAAGCAGAGCGGGAGCTCCCAGAGCGTGGACTCGCGGCCCCGCTCGAGTGGGACGTCGCGGGCCACGCGGTCGCCGATCCGCGGATGGAAGGGCCGGTAGTCGTCTGTCATCAGGCTCGAGTCGTAGAGGAAGCCGAGCTCTTCCACGAAGGCCAGCGTCGACTCGGAAAGGTCGGCCGACGGCGCCCGGAAGCCGAGCGGCGTCACGCCGATCCCCTCCAGCACCGACCAGGCGCGCTCCATGTCCGCGCGCTCCTCGTCGGCCGTCTGCCGGCTCGGGTCGACGTGCGCGTACGAGTGGTGGGCGATCTCGTGGCCGCCCTCGAGGATCGCCGCCGTCTCGTCCGGGAACGACTCGACGGTGTGTCCGGGGACGAAGAAGGTCGCGTGAAGGCTCCGCTCCTCGAGAACGCGGAGGAGGCGCGGAACGCCGACCCGGGCCCCGTACTCGCCCCGGTTCAGCATCGCCGGGGTGACGCGATCGTAGGCGAGCCAGACCGAGAGCGCGTCGAAGTCGAGGCTCAGGCAGACGGTGCTCCGAGGCACGCGGGGATGCTAGTCGAGCCAGGCCTACAATCAGACGTATGGAGGATCCCGCCCCGCTGACGATCACGCTCGAGCCGCTCGACGACCACCTGATCGTCGAGCCGGTCGACGAGGACGTCGAGACCCGGACGGGGCTGATCATCCCGCAGAGCGCCGAGGCCGGCTGCCGCTCCGGGATCGTCACCGCCGTCGGCACCGAGGCGCACGGAATCGACCCCGGCGACAAGGTCCTCTTTCCGAAGGACGCCGGCTACGACGTGAGACTCGGCGGTGTCGCCTGCAAGGTCCTGAGCCGCCGCGAGCTCATCGCCCGCATTCACGACTGACGGCGCGCGCTAGGCCACGCCGTGGCGGAGACGGCCCGGCCACGCTCCGGTCTCGCCGAAGAGGGCCATGAGGGCCGGGATGAGGAGCGGCCGGACGACGAAGGTCTCGAGCAGGACGCCGACGCCCATCATGAACGCAAACTCGCGGAACCCGTCGATGGGGACGATCGCCAGCATGGCGAAGGAGGCGGCGAGGGCGATGCCCGCGACCGTGATCGCGCGAGAGGCCCGTGGGGCCGCGACGGCGATCGCGTCGCGGAGCGGGCGTCGCTTGGCCTCCTGCCAGATGCGCCCGGCGACGAACACGTTGTAGTCGGATCCGAGCGACACAAGGAGCACGCCGGCGGCGAAGGGGACGTAGTACGTCAGGTCGCTGTGGCCAAGGAGGCCCTGGAAGAAGTACGTCGTCAGGCCGAGGGTCGCCGCGACCGAGAGCACGCTCGCCGCCAGCAGGAACAGAGGCGCGACGAGCGCCCGCAGGAACAGCGCCAGGAGGAGGAAGTTGAGCGCGAGCACGACCGCACCCACGAGCGCCGCGCTGTCGACGATCGCCTCGACCGTGTCCGACGCGAGGGCCGTCTGCCCGGCGATTGCGGCCTCGACGTCGGTCAGGCCGGCTGCCCGTAGCAGCGCGGGAAGGCGGTCGTCGAGCTCTCCGTGGATCTCGATCGCCTCCGAATCGAGCGGCGGCGCGGCGAGGATCACGGCGATCCTCGCCGCGCTCCCGTTCTCGGAGACGAGGACGTCCGGCGGGGCTTCTGCGGGTTGCTCGCGGGGCCCGATCACGCCGGCGACTCCCGGCACCTGCTCGAGCTTTTCCTCGAGGCGGGCGAGCTCGTCGCGGCGGTCTGCCAGCCCGTCGCCCTCGACGAGCACGATCTCGGGTGCGAGCACGCCGGCGGCGAAGCCCTCGTCGGCGGCGGTCGCGGCCTCCTGCACCTCGGAGTCCGAGGGAAGCCCGCTGCCGAGGCGCAGGGCGAGCTCCGTGTGGCGAAGCCCCGTTGCCGCGGCGACGAGCCCGGCGATCGTCAGCAGCGCGACCATGCCGGCGAGCGGCCGCGAGGTCAGGGCGCGGGCCACGCGAGACACAGGGCGCTCGTCGTCTGCAGGCTCCTCGCGCGGCTGCAGCGACGGCCAGAACACCAGCCTTCCGACCAGGGCCAGGGCTGCCGGGACGAAGGTCACGGACACGGCCAGCGAGATCCCCGCCGTGAGCGCGAGCGCGGGGCCGAAGACGCGGAAGAACTCGAGCTCGCCGACGACGAGCGCCGCCGTGCCGGCGACGACGATGAGACCAGCCGTCGCGACGATCGGGACGACGGCGGTACAGGAGCGGCGCGCCGCGTCGAGACGGCTCTCGCCGGCCGCCAGCTCACGCCGGCAGGCGGCGAGGAAGAAGATCGTGTAGTCGGTGACGACGCCGAGGGTCAGCGCGACGACCAGCGGCTCCACCTCCTGCGGGATGGCGGCGTCGAGCTGCTCAGCCACCCACGGGATGAGCCCGCCGGCGACGACGAAGGCGATCCCGGACGCCGCCAGCGTCAGCAACGGCGCGCCGAGCGAGCGGAAGGTCAGCCCGACGACGAGCGCGATCGCCAGGACGGTTCCCAGCTCGACCCAGGGCAGGGCGTCCTCGATCTCCTCGAACTGCGCCAGCCGCGCGGGGCCTGGCCCGGTCACCCCGGCGTAGTGGCGCTGTCCGGCGCCCTCGGTGTACCCGTGGGCGAGGTCGACCTTGCTCGGCAGGCTCACCTCCGGTCCGAAGAAGAGGTGGGTGACGGCGGTCGTCCCGTCCTCCTCCGATCCCGGGAAGACCTCCTGCGTGTTGAGGATCGGCAGCGCGAAGCGGATCTCGTCGCCGTTCCCATCCTGCTCTGTGACATCGACCGCGCGCCGGACGATCGCCTCTTGTTCTTCCCGGGAGAACCCGCGTGGCTCGCGCTCGACGACCGACGTGTCCGCGGTCAACGGGACGTCGAAGATCTCATTGGAGCGCTTCTCGGCCCGGATCGCCGGCGAGTCGTCGGGAAGGAGGCCGCCGAGCTCGAGGGCGTCGCCCGAGCCGAGCCCGGGCATGGAGGAGGCGACGACGACCGCAGCCGCAATCCAGGCTGCCACGACGACGTGGCGCAGGCCGACGAGCACGGAAGCGAAGACCCTCGGCACGGAAGCCCTATGCCCCGAGCGTTGGAACTTCATACACGTCAAGGTTTCGACCCGGCGTCCACGTGCAAAGAACTGGAAATGCGACCGATTTGGTCAGGCTCCATCGCGTTCGGGCTCGTAAGCGTTCCGGTGCGAATGGAGAGCGCCGTCGAGGAGCACAAGCTCCACTTCAACTACGTCCACGAGCCGGACGGAGGCCGCATCGGCTACCAGAAGGTTTGCAAGGCCGAGGACGACCAGCCGGTGCCCGACGAGGAGATCGTCAAGGCCTTCGAGGTGAAGAAGGGCAAATGGGTCTACCTGGAAGACGAGGACTTCGAGTCCGCGGCGCTCGACAAGACCCAGCGCACGATCGACATCCAGGCCTTCGTCGCGGAGGAGGAGATCGATCCCGTCTACTACGAGCGCTCGTACTTCCTCAGGCCACAGGAGGGGAGCGAGAAGGTCTACGCGCTGCTCGCCCGCGCCCTGGAGGAGACGGGCCTGGCCGCCGTGGCCACCTTCGTGATGCGGGACCGCCAGCATCTGGCTTGCCTGCGTGTCCGGGACCGGGCGATCCAGCTCGAGCGGATGCACTTCGCCGACGAGATCAGGCCCGCGAAAGGGGTCGCGCCCAAGGGCCAGCGTATCGCCAGGGACGATCTCGACCTGGCGATTCAGCTCGTGCGCCGGCTCGAGGGCGAGTTCAAGCCGGAGAGGTACAAGGACACCTACCGTGACGCGCTCATGAAGATCATCCGCGCCAAGGAGCGCGGCAAGACCGTCGTTGTCGCCGAGGAGGAGCCCGAGGAGGAGGGGCCGGTCGACCTCCTCGCCGCCCTGCGCGAGAGCGTCGAGGCTGCCGGGAAGGGGCGCCGCCGCAAGGCGAAGCCACGGTCGCGAAAGGCCGCCTAGTGCGGCTCGTCTTCGCCGCCTACCTGCTCGTCTCGGTCGCCGGGCTGGTGATCTTCATCACGGTCGGCGTCCTCGGGCGGTGAGATCGGTGCGCACGTTCGTCCGGGAGAACTCGCTCGGGCTGTTCTTCCTGACGCTGTTCCTGGTCGTCGTCGTCGCCCAGTCGTTCGCGGGCTGGCTCGACTACAACGAGGAAGCCCGGACGCACGGCGCAGCGGAGTATTCGTACGGCCGCTACGTCCTCTCGTCGCAGTTCGGCCAGGCCCTGCTCGAGAACTGGCAGTCCGAGTACCTCCAGTTCCTCGTGTTCATCGTCGCAACGGTCTGGCTCGTGCAGCGGGGCTCGCCCGAGTCGAAGCGGCTCGAGGCAGCTGGGGCCGAGTCCGATCGCCAGCAGCTCGTCGGCCGCTACGCGCTCACGTCGTCGCCGCGCGCCGCCAAGACAGGGGGCTGGAGGAGGTGGCTCTACGAGAACTCGCTCCTCCTCGTCTTCGGCGCGCTCTTCGTCGGGAGCTGGCTCGGGCAGTCCGTCACGGGCCTGACCCAGTACAACGAGGCGCAGCGCGAGCACGGCTCCGCGCCTGTCTCCTGGTTCGGCTACCTCCGGCGGCCGGACTTCTGGGAGGCGACCCTCCAGAACTGGCAGTCGGAGTTCCTCGCGGTTGGCTCGATGGTCGTCTTCACCGTGTACTTGCGCCAGCGCGGCTCGCCCGAGTCGAAGCCGGTCGGCGCGCCTCACCGCAAGACCGAAGTCTCCGGCTGAGCCTCGCCGTCACCCCCAGCCGAGCTCGGCGATGCGGTCCTCGTCGATGCCGAAGTGGTGCGCGATCTCGTGGACGACGGTGATCCTGATCTCCTCCTCGAGCACCTCCGGGTCGTCCCCGAACTCCTCCTCCAGCGGGATGCGGTAGATGGCGATCTTGTCGGGAAGCACCCCGGCGTAGCCCTCGCCTCGCTCGGTGAGCGGGATTCCGAGGTAGAGCCCGTAGAGGTCGGGCTCCTCGGCGTTCTCTTCCTCGACCACGATCTCGACGTTCGACATCGCCCGCTGGAGCTCGGGTGGGAGCGACTCGAGCGCGGCCCTGACGTGGTCCTCGAAGGTCACTACTTGATGACGAGGGCCATCAACGCCTTCTGGGCGTGGAGGCGGTTCTCCGCCTGGTCCCAGACGGCCGAGCGCTCGCCGTAGAGGACCTCCTCGGCGATCTCCTCGCCGTAGTGCGCCGGCAGGCAATGGAGCACGATCGCCCGCTCGCTCGCGAGGGCGACCAGGTCCGCATCGATCCCGTACCCGGCGAGATCGGCGAGACGGCGCTCGCGCTCCTCCTCCTGGCCCATGCTCGTCCAGACGTCCGTGTAGAGGACGTCGGCGCCGGTCGCGGCCTCGCGCGCGTCGTTCGTCAGCTGGACGGTCGTCGCCGTCGCCTCGGCCGCCTCGCGCGCCCAGGCGACCACCTCCTCGGCCGGCTCGTACCCCGGCGGCGTGGCGGCCACGAAGTCCATGCCCAGCTTCGCGCACGCGACCATGAGCGAGTGGCAGACGTTGTTCCCGTCGCCGAGGTAGGCGACGCGGACCCCGTCGAAGCTCTCCAGATGCTCGCGGATCGTCATCACGTCGGCGAGGGCCTGGCAGGGGTGAAACTCGTCCGTGAGCCCGTTGATGACCGGGACGTCGGCGTGCTCGGCGAGCTCGTCGACGTCGGCCTGCGCAAACGTGCGGATCATGATCCCGTCCAGGTAGCGCGAGAGGACGACGGCCGTGTCCCTGATCGTCTCCCCGCGGCCGAGCTGGAGGTCGCCCGCGGCCAGGTAGAGGCCGGTGCCGCCCAGCTGGGACATGCCCACCTCGAAGCTCACGCGGGTGCGCGTGGACGGCTTCTGGAAGATCATCCCCAGGCTGCGGCCCTCGAGCAGCCGGTGCGGAACCCGCTCCCGCTGGCGCGCCTTGAGGCGATCGGCGTGGTCGAGCACGAGCACGAGCTCCTCCGGCGCCCAGTCGTTGACGCGCAGGAAGTCACGGCCCCTGAGATGGGCGGGAATCACGCGCGCATCCTATCGCCCGCAGTAACTTGACAGATTAACACTTAGGTTTTATCATGGCGCTCGCTACAGAATCAGAAAGGAGGGTCGCGAATCATGGCACTCGTACGTTGGGAGCCGTTCCGCGAGCTCGCCGCCCTTCAGAACGAGATGGGCCGGTGGATGGGACAGCTCGCAGGCAACGTCACGCCGGGGAACGGGCAGTCCTCGACCTGGCTTCCCTCGGTGGATGCGTGGGAGACGGAGGACGAGCTCGTGCTCTCCTTCGACCTCCCGGGGATTCCCGAGGACGACATCGCCGTCGAGCTCGAGGACAACGTCCTCACCGTCAGCGGTGAGCGTCAGCGCGCCGAGGAGCACTCGGGCGAGCGCTTCTACCGATTCGAGCGGCGCTACGGGACGTTCACGCGGAGCGTGACGCTCCCGCACGGCGTGAAGGAGGACGCGATCAAGGCCGCCTCCAAGGACGGCGTCCTCGAGATCCGGATCCCGAAGCCCGAGGAGCAGAAGCCCAAGCGGATCAAGGTCGGCTCGACCGCCGCGATCGAGGGCACCGGCACCCGCAAGAAGTAGGGGAGGTCTTACCCGGAGGCCGGGACGATCCTCGTCCCGGCCCCGCCGTTTTCGACCGCCTCCGCGCTCGTGATCAGCGCCTCCCCGCCGGTCTCTCGGACGAAGGTGAAGGCGGCCTCCACCTTCGGTCGCATGCTGCCGGCCGGCAGCTCGTCCACGAGCGCCGCGTCCCGCTCCGGGCTCAGCTCGGGGATTGGCTCGCCGTTGCCGCCGTCGGCTCCGGCTCCGAAGTCCCGGAAGACGCCCGGCACCTGCGTGAGGATCACGAGCCGCTGCGCGCCGAGCCCGACGGCCAGAAGCGCGGAGGCGTGATCCTTGTCGATGACGGCATCGACCCCGTCGAAGGCTCGGTCCCGGCGGACGACGGGGATGCCGCCGCCTCCGACCGCGACGACGAGCCTGCCCGCCTCGAGCAGCGTCCGCACCGAGTCGAGCTCCACGACCTCGAGCGGCTTCGGGGAGGGCACGACGCGCCGCCAGCCGCGGCCCGGCTCTTCCCGCAGCGTCCAGCCGCGGTCGCGCTCGAGCTCCCGCGCCCGCAGAGTGTCGTAGTGGGGGCCGATCGGCTTCGTCGGGGCGCCGAACGCGGGGTCGGCAGGATCGACGACGACATGCGTGACCACGACCGCCGCCGGCTTGCCGGCGACCGGAGCGAGCTCCGCCGCCGCGAGCGTGCCGATCTCGGCCTGGGTCTGGGCGACCGCGACCCAGAGCGGCAGGGGCGGCGCCTCGGCGGCGGCCAGCTCCTGGCGAAGGAGCTCGTTGCCGACCTGCGGGCCGTTCCCGTGCGTGACGACTACCTCGCCGTCGAGCAGGGGGCGCACGGCCGTGAAGGTTGTTGCGAGGTTGGCCCGGTGCTCCGCGGCGGTCCCGCGTTCCCCGGAGGCGAGGAGCGCATTTCCGCCGAGCGCGAGGACGGTCAGCACCCTGCGCCTCCGCACGGACGCTTGTGTTTCACGAGCACGAGGAAGGCCATGGCGATCTCAGCATGGGCAGGCGCGTCCTTCGGGACGGCAAGCGCGCGTTCCTCTTTGTGCGCGTGAAACACAAGCACTCGGGCTACCGGGCGCCAGGGACGGGTGACATGGGTGCCGCGCCTAGGTGAGGGCCGCCGCCGACTCGATGATCCCCCGCGCTTCCAGGATGGAGGCGAGCGTGGGCTCGCCCAGCTCCTGGAGGCGGTAGGTGACGCGCAGGGCCGGCTTGTCGATCGAGATCACGCGCCGCAGGTCGATGGGCGTCCCGATGAGGACGAGCTCGGCGTCGGAGCGCTCGATCGTCTTGCGCAGCTCCTCCATCTGCTTGCGCCCGTAGCCCATGGCGGGAAGGAGCTCGCTGACGTGCGGGTAGGCCTCGAAGGTCTTCTCGATCGAGCCGACGGCGAACGGCCGCGGATCGACGAGCCCGGCGGCCCCGTGCTGCTTGGCGGCGAGCACCGCGGCCCCGTAGCTCATCTCCCCGTGCGTGAGCGTCGGGCCGTCCTCCACTGCGAGCACCCGCCTGCCGCGGATCTCGCTGGTCCGCCCGTCCTCGACGTGGAACGGTGACGCCGCCAGGACGACTGCTGCGCGGGGGTTGAGCCGGTGGATCGAGTCGAGCACAGCCTCTACGCCCTCCGGCGGCGCCGTGTCCGTCTTGTTGACGACGCAGACGTCGGCCATGCGCAGGTTCGTCTCGCCCGGGTGGTAGCGGAGCTCATGCCCCGGCCGGTGTGGATCGCAGACGACGATGTGCAAGTCGGGCTTCACGAACGGCGTGTCGTTGTTGCCGCCGTCCCAGACGATCACGTCGGCCTCCTCTTCGGCCCGGGAGAGGATCGCGGCGTAGTCGATGCCGGCGAAGACGAGGTTCCCTTCCGCGAGATGCGGCTCGTACTCCTCGCGCTCCTCGATCGTGCAATCGGCCGCGTCAAGGTCCTCATAGCGTTCGAAGCGCTGAACCGCTTGCCGCGTCAGGTCGCCGTAGGGCATGGGATGCCGGAGGACGGCGACGCGCTTGCCCGCCTCGCGGAGAAGCTGTGCGACGTAGCGGGTCGTCTGGCTCTTGCCGGAGCCGGTTCGCACGGCGCAGACGGCGACGACCGGCTTCTCCGACGGGATCATCGTCGCCCGAGGGCCGAGCAGGCCGTAGTCGGCCCCCGCCGCCAGCGCCAGCGAGCCCACGTGCATCACGTGCTCGTGGGTCACGTCCGAGTATGCGAAGACGACCTCGTCGACGTTCTCCCGCCGCACGAGGTCGGCGAGCCCCTCCTCGGGGAGGATCGGGATCCCGTTCGGGTAGCGCGAGCCCGCCAGAGCGGCCGGATAGACGCGGCCTTCGATGTCGGGGATTTGGGTGGCCGTAAAGGCCACCACCTGGACGTCGTCCCGGCCCCGATAGACGACGTTGAAGTTGTGGAAGTCTCGGCCGGCCGCGCCGGCGATGACGACCCTCCTGGCAGTCAAGCCCGTACCTCCTCCTCGATTCGCTCGCCCACCGCGGCCAGCTCCAGCTTCGCGCCTGTCACCTGGTCGAGCAGCTCGGCCGCGGTCAGCCGCTGACCCTCCGCCCAGAACTCCCTGAGGAGCGAGCCGGCCTCCAGGCGCGTGAACCATGAACGTCCGAGCTCCTGGCGGAGGTACGACTCGATCTGGGTGTGAAACGCCCATGCTCGCAGGTAGCACGTGCAGTAGAAACCTTCGTCCACGTCGGCGAGGAAGTCGCTGGGCGAGGGCTCGACCTTCGTCGCGTCGCCGAGGAGCTCGACGTAGCGCCCGCGCATCGACTCGAGCTCGACGTCCCCGTGGAGCTCGAGCTCGTACAGGAGCTTCCCGGCGTAGCGGCGGACGACGTAGAGGAGGCTGACCGCGGACTCCTCGGCGAAGTCCTCCGGCTTGGCGAAGTCGAGGCGCCGCGAGAGCCAGGCGGGGTCGTCGACGATGTGCTCGAAGAGCATCGCCCAGCCTTCCGTGACGGAGTTGTCGCCCAGCCGGCGGAACTCGACCGGCAGGTCGCGCGAGACGTGCGCGAAGTGCTCGGCGTGGCCGGCCTCGTGGAAGAAGGCGTGCCAATCGTCCGGCCCGCCCATCGGCTTGATGACGAGCATCACGCGCTCGGGGACCTCGATCGGAGCGCAGAAGGCGCGCGGGCTCTTCTGCGGCCG
>Ga0081538_10001046_pt1 | contig 29493 bp, 30 predicted proteins | sample TabmetS5T2R1_FD_71022 | JGI IMG/M metagenome (GOLD analysis project Ga0081538, IMG submission 71022) | Tabebuia heterophylla rhizosphere microbial communities from the University of Puerto Rico - S5T2R1 | ecosystem: Host-associated > Plants > Roots > Rhizosphere ...
GGCGCTCAGCTCCCGAAGCGAAAGCGCGAGCCGGGTGAGCACCACGGCGGCGGCCTCGAGCTCCAGCGCTCCCTCGGCATCCGCCTTGTCTCGCTGCTCCAAGAGCGCTTCGAGCGCCAGGCGCGCCGCCTGCGGCCGGGAGAACGAAATCGACGCGCGGCTCAGCCAGATCGCCGCCCGTGCGTGCTCGGCTGGGTCACCCGGGCTGTCCAGGGCCGCCAGCAGGTGCGCCTCGGCCGCCTCGTGATCCAGGCGGGTGGTCTCCAGCTCGCCCAGATCCACGAGCACGGCCGCTCGCTGATCGTCGGCGGGCGGCTCGTCCAGCGCTCGCCTCAGATACCCGATCGCGGCCGCGGGCGCGCCGCGCTGAGCCGCGCTCGCGGCGGCGGCGCGCAGAGTCGCGACGGTCGCGGGATCGCCGGCCGCCGTCGTCTGCAGCAGATGGGTCGCGACCCGCTCGGCCGGTGCGCCCGAGTCCTCGAGCAGTTTCGCGACGGCGGCGTGGCGGGCGGCGCGCTCCCCGGGGAGGAGATCCTCGTAGATCGCGGCCTCGACGATCGGATGCACGAAGCCAAGCTCGCGATCGGCGGCGAACACGTCGGCGCGCACGAGCAGATCGGCCACGCGGCGGGCCTCCTCGGCCTCGATTCCCGCCGCCCTCGCGGCCAGCGCAAGGTCGCTCGTCCCGCCGAGTATCGCGACGGTGCGGGCCAGCTCAGTGGCGGGCGCGCCTAGCCGCTCGAGCCGGCGCAGGACGAAGCGGCCGACGGCCGGCGGTCCGACCGTCTCGACCGCCGCCGCGGCGTCCGCGTTCGGCTCGACGTGCGCCGCCTCGAGCGCGGCCACGAGCTCGCGCAGAAACAGGGGGTTGCCGCCGGTCGCCTCATGGCAGGCGGCGCTGAACGCCCCGTCGACCTCGGTCCCGAGCCGGCTGCGTAGCAGCTGCGCGACGGCCGGCTCCGAGAGGGCGCCGGGACGCAGGATCTCGGCCGCGGGATCGCTCGTGAGCTCGCGCCAGAGCTCCTCGCCATCCGGGTCCGCCGGACGCGCTGCGGCGAGCAGCAGCACCGGCAGCCCCTCTATGCGGCGCGCGAGGTAGCCGAGGAACTGCATCGACGACGGGTCGGCCCAGTGCGCGTCGTCCACGGCGAGCAGCAAGGGGCCCTCGTCGGCCAGGTTCACGGTCAGCCAGTAGAGCCCGTGCAGCGCCCCAAACGCGGTGTCGGCGCCCTGAGCGATGACCTCCGGGCCGGCGTCGCCGACGAGCCGCCCCGAGAGCCCCGCCGCACCGGCCAGCAGCGTGCGGCGCTCCTCCTCGCTCGCGGCGGTCATCGTCTGCTCGAACAGCTGGCGCGCCACGCCGAAGGCGAAGTCGCGCTCACGCGCTGCGCCGCGGGCCTCGAGCGCGCGCAGCCCCGCGTCCTGCGCGAGCGCCCGCGCGCTCCCCATCAGCCCGCTCTTGCCGACGCCCGCAGGCCCCTCGATCAACAGGCAGCCGCCGCCGCCCTCACGGGCGCGCTCGACCGCGTCGGCGAGCGCCTCCAGCTCGGGCTCGCGCTCGAGCAGGTTGGGAGTCGAGGTGGTCTGGCTCCGCATAGACCGAGGTACTTCGCATTATCCGCGCCGCGCGCGTGAACGTTCGCCTGTCACGCTCGCGGGGTGACACAGCTCGCAGACGTCGTTGCCGTATCGGAGGAGGTCGCCGCGACCAGCTCGCGCTCCGCCAAGATCTCGATCCTGGCCGAGCTCCTGCGCCGGCTCGAGCCGGACGAGGTGGCGCCGGCGGTCGGCTTCCTGACCGGGGTGCCGCGTCAGGGCCGCGTGGGTGTCGGCTACAGGACGATCTACGCGATCGAGGGTGCCTCCGCCGCGGAGCCGTCGCTCACGATCGCGGAGCTCGATCGCGCGATCGCCGCCGTCCAGGGCATGACCGGCTCGGGCTCAGTCACCGCGCGCGAGGAGGTCCTCGTAGGCCTGCTCGGACGCGCGACCGAGCCGGAGGCCGGCTTCGTCAAGCGGCTGTTCACCGGCGAGCTCCGCCAGGGCGCGCTCGCCGGTTTGATGATCGACGCGGTGGCGAAGGCCGCCGCCGTGCCCGGGCCGATCGCACGGCGGGCGCTCATGCTCTCGGGCGACCTCCCGCACACCGCCGAGCTGGCGCTGGCAAGGGGTGAAGAGGGGCTCCGCGAGGTCGGGCTCGAGATCTTCAGGCCGATCCTGCCGATGCTCGCCTCGACGGCGGCGAGCGCCGCCGAGGCGGTCGCGGGCTTCGAGCGCTCCTCGGTCGAGTGGAAGCTCGACGGCATCCGCATCCAGGTGCACCGGCGCGGCGATGACGTGCGCATCTACAGCCGCAACCTCAATGACAGGACCGCGGACCTGCCCGGGATCGCCGACGCGGTGCGCCGCCTCGACCTTGGCCAGGCGGTGTTCGACGGCGAGGCCCTCTGGATGCTGGAACAGGGGCCGGCCTCGTTCCAGGAGACCGTGTCGCAGCTCGACGCCGACGGCGATCCGGAGGGAATCGTGACCTTCCTCTTCGACGTGCTCCACCTCGACGGCGAGGACCTGCTCGACGTGCCGCTCGAGGAGCGTGCCACCCGGCTCGAGCGGATCGCGCCGCAGCTGAGGATCCCGAGCACAATCACTTCGGACCCGGACGAGGCGCAGCGCGTCCTCGACGATGCGCTCGAAGCGGGGCACGAGGGCGTCGTGGTGAAGGACGCGACGTCCCCGTACATCGCCGGCAGGCGCGGCAAGGCGTGGCGCAAGGTCAAGCCCGTTCGAACCTACGACCTGGTGGTGCTCGGCGCCGAGTGGGGCCACGGGCGGCGCCGCGGCTGGCTCTCGAACCTCCACCTCGCTGCCCGCGACCCGCGTACGGGCGACTTCCTGATGGTCGGCAAGTGCTTCAAGGGCCTCACCGACGAACTGCTCGAGTGGCAGACGCACGAGCTGCTCGCGCGCGAGACCGCACGTGAGGGAATCGCGGTCCTCGTTCGGCCCGAGCTCGTCGTCGAGATCGCGCTCGACGGTGCCCACACCTCGACGCGCTATCCCGGCGGCGTCGCCTTGCGCTTTGCGCGGGTCAAGCGCTACCGCCCCGACAAGGACGCCGCCGAGGCGGACACGATCGACGACCTGCGGGAGCTTGCGGGTCTCCCCGTGGCGCAGGTGGAATAGAAGCGCGCGAGGGCCGTCTTCCCTCGCATGACATCCCCCATGACACGAATCCTTCGGTTCGCGGCGGTCGCCGCGGCCTGCTGCATCGTTCCGGCCGCGGCGCACGCGCACGGCGGTGACCTGCCCGATGCCGAGATCCTCGCCACGAACAACACGGCCGTCATCACCGATCCAGCCGACCCGCGCCTCGATGACGAGCTGCGTGGCTTCGAGCGGAAGGTCGAGCGCATCATCCGGCACGGCGGCGGCGACCCCGAGGGCTCACAGCTGCTCGACGGCGTCTTCTTCTCGTCGGACCTCGGCACCACGACGTTCGAGCGCTCACGCGACTTCGACATCGACGACGTGACACCGAACGAGCTGCGCGAGATCGCCGACACCGTCCGCCGCCGCTTCGGCCAGCAGTCGGTGCTGACGTTCGACTATCCCGAGCGCCCCTGGCACCCCGTCGACGCGGTCGAGGTCGAGGTGCCGGGCCTCGATGCGCAGAGCCTGCGCGACGGCCTGCTCGCCGACGCGGAGGCGCGCGAGACGCTGTTCGGCGGCTCGGTCACGCTGGACGGGCGGCTCCTGCTGATCGCCGGTCTTGAGGATCTAGAGCTTGTCGAGCGCTTCGTGACGGACATCGGCGGCGACTTCGACGCGGCGACGATCCGCCCTGGCCACCGCGAGTTCGTCGGTTTCTAGGCGCCGTCGCGAGGCTCAGCTTCGAGCGGATGCAGGTCCGGCCTGCCGCCGGACCAGACCGCGTCCGGCGCCGGCGGTGGGTACGTCGGCGTCGCGGCGCGGTCGTCCGCCCCGGCGCGGCGCATGTGGCGGTACCAGCGGTGATAGAGCGGCGCCAGCATCACCGTGATCGCAACCAGGATCGCCAGGCCAAGCAGCATCCAGAGATGGCTCCACAGCTGCTCGCCGCTGTCGTCGGCGACGGCCGCAAGCGCGGCGAGGCCGATCGACAGCAGCCAGCTCAGGTAGTAGTCGCGCGGGAATCGCCACAGCCACGGCACCTCGAACCACCAGACGTTGCCGCGCCGGAAGCGCTGCACCGTGTAGGCGGGGTTCAGCACGAACCAGAGGTAGTCCCAAACCACCGCGACCACGAAGTAGATCGCGATCGTGCGCAGCTCACCGGCGAGCGTCCAGTCCACGCCGCTCACGTAGGGCAGGTGGAGGATCAGCATCGGGATCGTGAAGGCGAACACGTGGTAGCCCGTCAGCGGGCGCTTCCCCATCACCAGCCCGTAGATCCGTCCCGTGCGGCCGCGCATGAGATACCAGGTCGGCAGGCGCTCGGCCCAGCCGACCCCGCCCTCGATCTCGATCTCGATTCCGGCGAGGCCGAACGACCAGGCGAACAGGACGAGCGTGAGCCCGAGCTCGAAGTCGCTCACGCGCGCGCGGCGGCCACCAGCTCCGGCACCGTCACGAAGCTGAATCCCATCGGGCCGAGGTGCTCGAGGATCGCCTGCGTGCCCTCGATCGACTTGTGCCGGTCCGCGGCCGGCTCCTCCCACGAGCCGTCGTGCAGCAGGATGATGTCGCCCTCTCGCGCCCGCTTGCCGCGGCGCGAGATCGCCCTTGTGGTGGTGTGGGCGCGCCAGTCGTAACAGGTGATCGACCAGGTCACGGGGACGTACCCCTCCTCGCGCATCGTCCGCAGCGTGCCCGGCCTGCGGCGTCCGTAGGGCGGGCGCATCAGCGCCGCGCCGTCGACCGTGGAGAACGTCTCGCCGGAGGCCTCGACCGCCGCGCGGCAGCGACGCAGCTCCTCGCGGATGCGCTCGGCTCCGTGGGCCGGCATCGTCGGGTGCGTGTGCGTGTGGTTGCCGATCGCGTGGCCCCGCGCCACCGTCTCGCGGATCAGCCCGGGCTCGCGCTCGGCCCACTGGCCCAGCAGGAAGAAGGTCGCCTTAGCGTCGTGGCGGTCGAGCAGCTCGAGCAGCCGCGGCGTCTCCTCGGGGTTCGGGCCGTCGTCGTAGGTCAGCGCGACGCGCTTGTCGGCGCCGCGCTCGCGGAAGATCGTCGGCCCGTAGACCTGCATGGTCGGGTACTGGCCGAGGAAGACGGCGACGCCGGCGGCGGCCACGCCCGTCGCACCGGCCGCTAGCGCGGGACCCTTGGCGCTCATCGCTCCCTCTTCCTCGCCTCGCGGCGGGCACGCGCGCGGTCGCGCCGGCTGGCGGCCCCGGCGGCGGTCACCGTCTCGGTGATCGTTTCGATTGCCTCCGTATTGCCGTCCTGCACGTACGCCTCCAGTCGGTCGTGGTATCCGTCCAGCTCGTCGATGAAGGCCGAGAGCGTCGCGGCATCGATGTGTTCGGCGCACATTCCGAAGCCCTCTCGCCCGAGATAGCGCGCATTCATGAGCTGCTCGAACTGCCCTTGCAGCGGGACGGACAGCACCGGCTTGCCCAGGTAGACGGCCTCGCTCAGCAGCGAGAAGCCACCGCCCGTGATCACTCCGCGCGCACTCACGAGGTCCGCGAGGAAGCCGTCGACCGATCGCGCCTTGTACTCGATCGAGCCGTCGGTCGTCCCGACCTCCTCGCCGTCGCGCATGCCGTAGACGCGCGACGGCAGGCCGCAGTTGCGAAGTGCCTCCGTCAGCTCGTCGCTTCCCCCCGAGTAGACCAGCAGATGATCGCCGCGCACGGGCAGCGCCGCGACGATCTCGGGGCGGACGATCGGCGGCACCAGCTTGGTGCGGCCGCGCGCCAGCGGAGGCCTGAAGAAGGTGGTGATGACATAGTCGCCCGCGCTCGGCACCATCGCGCGCGTCACGGCCCGCGCGATTCTGTAGTCGTCCATGGCGCCCGCCGTGATCTCGCCGTCGTGTCGGCAGCGGTCGATCATGTGGATGTTGTCGACGCATACGAGCGGCGTGCGCGAGGAGCGCGCGTAGATCCCGGCAAGCGGCTCGAAGTCGGTCACCACCACGTCCGGGCGCCACTCCTCGACCACGCCCATCCAGCGCTTGACGCTCCCGGGAAGCTCGCGGGTGGCCGCCGTCATCGTGTGCCGGACGGTCGCCCAGCGGCGGATCTCGCCGTGGTCCATCGCGAACGAGGGTCCGAAGATCTCACTCACGCCGCCGAGTCTGGGCTCGAGGTACTTGAAGGCGGCGCCCGACGCCATCACGCGCACGTCGTGCTCTTCGAGCAGCGCGCCGATCACGACCTCCGAGCGAGTGGCATGGCCCATGCCCTCGCCGTTCACCCCGTAGAGGATGCGCACCGCGGAAAAGCTACCGGCTGGACCACATCGGTTACGATCGCCGCGAGTGGCCGCGCTGACCTGGCCCAGCTCCCGCTGATGCGGATATACGTCTGGCACGGCTACCTCCTCGGTGGCACGGGCTCGAACATCTACGCCCGCCAGCTGTCGCGCGAATGGAGCCGCGAGGGCCACGACGTGACCGTCTTCTCGCAGGAGCCACACCCCGAGCGCTTCGACCTCGGCGGCGCGGACACTGCCAAGCCGAATGTGCACGGGCTACTGCCGGTATTCGTCCTTGACCGCTACGACGGCTACGAGGTCAAGCGTGTCCAGGACTGCTCACGCGAGGAGCTCGACACCTGGGTCGAGGCGAACGCCGGCGCCCTGCGCGAGCGCGGCCCCGCCGATCTCGTCTTCGTCAACCATGTCCTGCTCGGTGGGCCCGTTGGAGCGGCCAGCGGTGGGCGCTACGTCGTCAAGGCACACGGCTCCGAGCTCGAGTACTCGATGCGCGGCAACGCGGGGCTGTCGGCCTGGGGCGGCGAGGCTCTCGCGGCCGCCGCGGCGACCATCGTCGGTTCGGAGCACATCCGCGAGGTCGTTCACGAGGTCTGCGGGACCGTCGACGGCGTGCACGAGGTGCCGCCAGGCGTGGACGTAGAGCTGTGGAAGCCGGCTCCCCGCGAGGAAGCCCTGGAGCAGCTGATCGCGGAGGCGCGAAACGACCCGCCGAACCCAGGCAGCGCCAACGAGCGGCTCCCCGATGAGGGCAACCCGGAGCGGCTCGCCGAGTTCCTGACGGGCGAGCGGCCGACGGTCGTCTACTACGGCAAGCTGATCGAGAACAAGGGCGTGCAGGTGCTCCTCGACGCCGTGCGCGAGCTCGACGTGCGCACCGTGATCGTCGGCTTCGGCGACTATCGCGAGGAGCTCGAACGCCAGGCGGCCGGCATGGACGCGCTGTTCACAGGCCCGCTCGAGCACCGCCACCTCGTCCACCTGCTGGCGCTGGCGGACACGGCGGCGGCGCCCTCGATCTTTCCTGAGGCATTCGGGATGGTCGCCGCCGAGGCAGCCGCCGCGGGCTGCCCGCCGATCGTCGCAAACCACTCGGGCCTCGCCGAGATCGCGCGCGGGCTCGAGGAGCACTACCCGCCCGCCCTCGGAATCGAGCCGAGCTTCCCGAACGGCGACGCGCCGGCACTGCGCGACCGGATCGAGTCGGTGCTCGCCCTGCAAGGCGACGACCGCGCGGCCCTGCGCGCGGCGGCCCGCCGCGCGGCCGTCGAGTTGTGGAGCTGGACGAGCGTGGCGCGCCGGATCCTGGCGACCGTCGAGTCCTAGCCGCGTGGTCGCCTGAGCCGTGCTCGCGCGGTTCTTCGCCCGGCTCTCGCCGCTCTGGGCGGTGGTCGCGCTCTTCGTGGGGCTGACCCTGCCACAGGCGCTGCTCGGCCTGCCGGTGGCGGCCGCGGCGGTCGGCCCGCTGCCGGCGCTCATCGTGCTCGCCATCACGGGTGCGCTGATGACGATCGCCGCGGCCGCCGAGGGCGAGGCGCTCGTGCGCGACGGGGAGTTCCGGCGTGAGGGCGGCTACTTCGGGAAGCTGGTCGAGCGCTACCTGGGGCGTCGGGCGACGGTCATCCCGGATGCGCTGGCGGCCCTCCGCACGAGCCTGGGAGCGCTCGGCGCCTACGTCGGCCTGTCCGTAACGCTCGCGGCACTGACCGGGCTGCCGCGCGTCGTCTGGGGCCTCGTCGCGCTCGGCGCCGTGGCCGCGCTGCTGCTGCGCGGCGGGCTCAGGGTGCCCTCCTCGCTGGGGGCGGCGCTCGGGCTGGCGAGCCTGCCGCTGCTCGCCGCCGTGGCGGCGATCGCGGTCGTCCATGGTGGTGGCGACCTCAGCGCCGCCGACGACCTGTCGGCCGAGTCGCTCGGCGGCGTCGCGGGCCTGGCGGTGATGATCTTCATCTCGAACGTCTACGTCGTGCAGATCGCACACGAGCAGTTGCCGCGCGCGCCCGGCGGCCGAGCGCTCGTGCTCGGCAGCGCGCTCGGGACCATTCTGCTGACCGCGCTGGCCGCCGCCTGGCTGCTCGCCACCTCGGCCGCGCTGCGCCCGGAGGATCTGAGCGGCGAGGTCGGCACGGTCCTCGGCCCGCTGGCCGACGAGACCGGCGCGGTCGTGACCGTGCTCGGCACCGTGCTGACCGTGCTGCTGCTCGGCCTCGGCATCGAGCGCACGGCCATCGCCGTGATGCACCTGACGGCCGAGCGACTGCCCGAGGGCAGCCGTGTGCTGGCGCCGGTCGCCCCGCTCGCCGTCTTCCTGATCGGCGAGGGACTGCTCGCCGCCGACGCCGTCAGCTTCTCCGGGATCCTGGGCGTCGCCGGGATCGCGACGAACGTGCTGCTGGCCCTCGCGCTGCCGCTGCTGCTGCTGCTCGCCGCGCGCCGCGAAGGCGACGTTCGCCCGGGCCCCGGAGCCGTCGTGCCGTTGTTCGGAGCACCGGCCGCGGTGTGGTCGATCGTTGTCGCAGCCGGAGTGCTGCTGGTGCTGTTCGCGACGGTGCTGTCCGACACGCTGCTCCTCGAGATCGCCGCGGCGCTCTCGCTCGCAGCGCTCGTCTTCACCGTTCTGTTGGCGCGCCGTAGGATCGCGCCATGACGGATCTACAGGCCGCGCTCGAGGACTACCGCCGCGTCCGGGAGGAGCTCGAGACGTCGGTGTTGCCGCTAGCCACGTCAGTGGATGGGCACAGCTTCGACTTCCAGGTTTCGCTGCACGGGCTCGAGCTGGAGCCGGGAGGCTACGTCGCGATCGAGACGGCCGGGGCCAGCCAGCTCGGGCAGATCCTGTCGCTCGAGCTGCGCCACCAGGACACGACCGCGCCCGGAGTTGACGGGCAGGTCCGGGTGCGTGCCGGCGGCGGCCTCGGCGTGGTACTGCAGGGCGACGGGCGCCCGTTCCACGACGCGCGCCTGCGCCCCGCCGCACCCGAGGAGGTAGCGGCCTGGCTCGAGGACTCGAGGCCCGGGCATGCCCAGCTCGAGGTTGGTGAGCTCGCGCTCGCGCCGGGCGTCCCCTTCCGGCTCGACGCCGGCGGATTCGGTCGCCACACCTTCCTGTGCGGGCAATCGGGCTCGGGCAAGACCTACTCGCTCGGCGTATTGCTGGAGCGCCTGCTGATGGAGACAAGCCTGCGCGTGGTCGTGCTGGACCCGAACTCCGATTACACGCGCCTCGGCGAGCCGCGCGTCGAAGACGAGCGCTACCGCGAGGCCGCCGCGGCAATCGCGGTGCGCGCGGGCACGGATGGCCCCGACCGCATTCGGGTGCGGCTGCGCGACCTCACCTCCCCGCTGCAGGCCGCCACGCTCCGGCTCGATCCCCTGCAGGACCGCGTCGAGTACGGACAGCTCGTGGAGCTGGTCGAAGACGATTCGATCCACAGCCTCGAGGAGCTACCCGAGTCCACGGCCACGGACCTGAGGCTGCGCGCCCACAACCTCGGGGTCGATCGTTACGGGATCTGGCCGGGCGCGGACGGCGAATCGCTGCTGGACGAGCTGGTCAGTCCCGACGCGCCGCGCTGCACGGTGGTGGACCTCGGCTCGCTCCCCACGCCGGAGGAGCAGACGCTCACGGCGGCGGCGGTGCTCGAGCGCCTCTGGCGCGAGCGTGCGCGCCGCGAGCCGGTGGCGATTGTGATCGACGAGGCGCACAACGTCTGCCCGGCGCAGCCGGCAGGGCCGCTCGCCGCGATCGCCACCGAGACCGCGATCCGGATCGCGGGCGAGGGTCGCAAGTTCGGCCTGTACCTGATCGTCGTCACCCAGCGGCCGCAGAAGGTCCACGAGAACGTGCTCTCGCAGTGCGACAACCTGGTGCTGATGCGTGTCAACTCGGTCGCCGACCTCGCCCACGTCGCCGAGGTCTTCTCGTTCGTGCCGCAGGGTCTGATCGACAAGGCGACGACGTTCAGGCAAGGCGAGGCGCTGATCGCGGGCAAGATCGCCTCGCACCCGGCGCTGGTGCGCTTCGGCGCCCGCCTCAGTCACGAGGGCGGCGCCGACGTGGGTGGCTGGGCCTAGCCATTCGCCTCGAGGCTCAGGCGTCCCGGTACGAACGACGGCTGGGGAAGGGGCTCGGGAATGGAGGCTCACTACATAAGTCAACGAGGGGTTGACTTTCGTAGTGAGCCTCCATTCCTGACCCCTCTCTGCTGTCGTTCGTCCGGCCTGCCGGCCCCCGCCTAGGCTCAGCGCATGAGCCAGCCCGCCGTGAAGGTCAGCCGCGAGCAGGCCGTTGCGTTCCGGGTCAGGCGGCATCACCTGGCGGGGCGACTGAGCCCGCAGCACGTCAACGAGGCAGCTGTCGTGGGCCTCCAGGACACGCCGCCGGGCACGGCTGCGCTTGCGCTGGCCGCGCGTGCCGACGTCGGGCCCGAGGCGATCGACGAGCTCGTGCTCGTGCCGAGCGTGCGCGGTGCGCCGCTGGCCGTCGCCGAGCGCGATCTGCTGATCTTCACCGCCGGGCTCGAGCCGCCGGACGAGGAGGCCGCAAAGGCTCTGATCGGCAATGCCTGGAAGAGCCTCGACGACATCACGGCGATGGACGCGCTCGACCGGGTGAGCGAGGCGGTGGGCGACAGCCTGCGGGGCGGTCCGCTGCCGCGCGACGACTTCCACCAGGCGCTGCGCGAGCGCCTGTCCGCGGAGCTGCTCTGGTGGTGCAAGGGCTGCGGAAGCCACCACGTGCACCCGTCGCTCTGGCGCGCGACAGGGATCCGGGGCGTGCTCGCGATCGTCGGGCGCGAAGGCCGGAGCGCGGTCTTCGGGCTGCCGCCCGAGCTACCCGTGATGGCGGATCCCGGCGCCGAGCTGGCCCGGCGCTTCCTGCACGCTTACGGCCCGGCGCGGCCGAAGCTGCTCGCGGACTGGGCCGGCCTCGCGTCATCGCACGCGCACGCGTTGTGGGAGCGGGCCGGCGGACTGGTCCCGGTCGACGTCGCAGGCACCAAGGCGTGGGTCCTCGCCGAGGACCGGCGGGAGCTCGCGGACGACTCGCGGCCCAAGGGAGTGCGGCTGCTACCGAACCTCGACCCGCTGAGTGCGGCGCGTGATCGCGAGCTGCTCGTGCCGGATCCCGAGCTGCGCAAGCGGATCTGGCGGCAGCTCGGCGGCCCGGGCGTGGTGCTCGCCGGCGGACGGCCGGCCGGCCTGTGGCGCCCAGCAAAGAAGGCCAAGCGTCTCGTCGTGACGGTCGAGGCGCTGTTCAAGCTGACGGGTGCGACCAGGGACGAGCTTGCCGCCGAGGCGGAGCGGATCGCACCGTTTCGCAGCGCCGAGAGCGCGCAGATCGAATGGAGCTGACTCGGGCCTTGGCCGTGCCGGAGAGGTTCGGGGCGCCGCCGCAGTTCTAGGTTGCACCCGGTCGGTCGGCGACGTGCCGATCCCGCGCTTGGGCTGGGGATGGGGATCGGATGACCGAACATCGTTCGGCGGTCTTGCAGTGGCACGCGCCTACCTTGCTGACTTATGCACCCATAGGGTGGTCAAGCCAGCAACGTAACTCGAAACCGGGCCTGCGCGCCAGCATCCGCCGATGAATATTCGGTCTGGCCGCCAACAACCGAAGATCGTTCGCGCCGATCCAGGCGGCCCGGCGTCAGGTCTCCGGGCGATAGTTCAGGTAGACCACACCGTTCGCGTAGGTGTCGGTCGTCCCGACCGAGAACTTGCGGGGCTCCGCATCCTCGGGGAAGAGTCGCGGCCCGGCCCCGCGCGTGAGCGGGTAGACGAACAGGTGCAAACCGTCGATCAGGCCGTCCGCGAGCATCGCGCGGACGAGCGTGATGCTGCCGCTGACGTAGAGGTCGCCATCCATCCCCTCCTTCAGGCGGCGGATCGCGCCAGGGTCGTAGCCGCCGACGATCTCGGAGTTACGCCACGTCCCCTCCGTGAGCGTCGCGGACACGACGTACTTGGTGGTGTCGTTGAAGAACGGCGCGCCCGGATCGTCCTCGACCGTTCGGGTCGACCACGCCGGCTCGAACATCTGGTAGGTCACGCGCCCGAGCAGGATGCCCTCGCTTCGTGCCGTGACCGCCCCGATCGCCTCGCCCATCTGGGGGTCAAAGCCGTACTCGAACGTCCACGTCGGCGCGTCGATCACACCGTCGAGGCTCATGAACTCGTGGACATGGATTTCTCCCACTACGCACCTCTTCCTGTTTCGATCCTGGCGATATAGACCCTCAGCACGGCGCCGAGTCATCGCTCCGGCGGCGCCGGCACCGTAGAGCGCAAACCGAAGGCGGTGCACGCGGCGGCCACCAGCAGGACCGCCATGCACACCACCAGCCCCCAGCGCGCCGCGACGTCGAAGCTCGCGACGGCGTCGTTCAGGAGGTCGGTGCGGGCCATGCCCTCCAGCCGGCTCGCGGCCTCGGTGGCGTCCTCGATCGACTCCTCAGCCACGGTGGGCACGCGACCGGCGGAGATGACCTCGGCCGCGTAGATCGCGGCGAAGACGGTGCCCACGATCGCGACGCCGAGCGCGCCACCGACCTGGCGTGCGAGCTGGTTGACGGCCGCGCCGTCGCCGGCCTTCTCGGCCCCGAGGTCGTTGAGGATCACCGCGGTGGCCGGTGGGAACGCCACGCCGAAGCCGGAGCCGACGAGCCCGGTGCCGAGCACGACGAGCGCCGCTCCGCTGTCGGCGGACAGGAGCAGCAGCGGCACGAAGCCGGCCGTCGCCGTCAGCAGCCCGGCGAGCATGACGTTTCGCATTCCGAACCTCGCCACCAGCCGCCCGCTGACCGCCGCGAAGACGGCAAGGCCGGCGCCGAACGGCGCGACCACGAGCCCCGACACGAACGCCGAGGCGTCCTGCACGTACTGGACGTACTGGGGGATGAGGAACAGCATCCCGAGCGTGGCGATGTAAGCGGCGAGGATGACGGCCGCGCCCACCGCGACCGGTAGTCGGAGGAGCACGCGCACGTCGAACAGCGGCTGGCGGCGGCGCGCCTCGAGTATGAAGAAGGCCACACCGGCGGCGATGCCCAGGGCGGCGGCCGCGAGCACGGCCGGGTTCGTCCATCCCGCGTCGACACCCTCGATGAGGGCGAACACGATCCCGGTCAGCGCGACGGTGGACAGCACAACTCCGGCAAGGTCGATGGGGGGCACGCCCGGGCGGCGCGACTCGGGCAGCCAGCGCAGCCCGAGCGGGACCGCCAGCAGGACGAAGGGGACGTTGACGAGGAAGACCCAGCGCCAGCCCGCGAGGTCGACGAGGGCGCCCCCCAATACCGGGCCGAGCGCCAGCCCGATCCCTCCGACCGCGGACCAGACCCCAGCCGCCTTGGCGCGCAGTTCGGGCGGGAACAGCACGGCGACGAGCGACAGGGCCGGCGGCATCACACAGGCCGCGGCCGCGCCCATGAGCACGCGCGCTGCGATCACCCCACCCACCACCTGCGAGACCGCGGCCAGCACCGACGCGACCGCGAATCCGACGAGCCCGTACAGGAAGACCCGCCGCCGCCCGAAGCGGTCGGCCAGGCCGTTGCCGACGAGCAGCAGGCCCGCGAGCGAGATGAGATAGGCGTCGAGGACCCACTGCAGCTCGCCGATCCCGGCGTTCAGGTCGTTCGACATGTCCGGCAGCGCGACGTTCACGATCGTCATGTCCATCGCGCTGATGAAGATCGCCACGCAGATGACCCCGAGGCCGAGCCAGCGCGTGTCGCCGGCGCCCGGGTCTGTCGCAGGGGTCGCCGCCGGGTGGCGGATGAAGTGGAGGACCTCGATGGCCCGGGATCTTCACAGCCTGGGCCTGCAGCCGACCTGCTCGAACCTGCTCAGTTCGTGATGATCTCGCCGATGCCGAGCATGTTCCCCTCGCTGTCCCGGAACCACGCGGCTCGCTCGCCGATGCCCTTGCTCGGGTAGTTGCCCTCGATGTGCGCGATCCCGTCGACCGTCTTGAGGCCGGGGAAGTCGTACTCCTCGAACACCACGCCGCGCGCACGCAACTCGCGGACGGTCGCGTCGATGTCGTCGACCTCCCAGCCCATCTGGGTGTGCTCGCCCGAGGCCCTGCCGGTTGACTGGAACAAGGCGAACTCTCCGGACGCGCACACGTAGCGCAGGCCGCCGGGGCGTTCCTCGACCGGCTCGAGACCGAGCTTCTCGGCGTAGAACGCCCTGGCGCGCTCGAGGTCCTGAGCCGGGAGGCGGTTGGCGAGTCTTGCGTTGGCGAGCATCCAGCGCTCCTTTCTAGTTCGTCATCTAGGCGCAGGGCTGTTCCGCCGCGAGAGCGATCGGCGCGCGTTCGCGCGATGAAAGCAGGAGCCGGACGACCATGACGGCCGCGGCTGTCACAAGCACGCCACTGACGGTGGCCGCGACCTGCAGTCCCTGCACGAAAGCGTCGCGCGCGGGCGCCAGCACGTCGGCGGCGAGTGCCTGGGGCAGGCGGTCGGCGGCGGCGACCGCACCGGCGAGGGTGTCACTCGCGGTGCCGGCGACGCCGTCGGGGAATGCGTCGGCTGTCTCGTTGCGGTAGACGGCGGTGCCCACCGTACCGAGCATGGCGAGGCCGAGCGCTCCGCCCAGCTCCGAGCTCGTCTCCGAGATGCCGGAGGCGGCGCCAGCGCGCTCCGGTGGCGCGCTCCCGAGCGCGATGTCCGCCGCGAGTGTGAAGAGCGGCGCCATGCCCAGCGACAGGATCACGACTCCCGCAACCAGGATGCCGGGGCCGTCGCTCGCCTCGACCTGGGTGAGCAGCGCGACGCCGGCCAGCGAGACGACGATGCCACCGAGCATGGCAAGGGGCGGACCGACCCGCGCCGCCAGCGGTGGCGTCAGCTGCGAGCCGACCACGAACGCGGCGGCGGCCGGCACGCTCCATAGGCCCGCCTCGAGCGGCGAGTAGCCGAGCACCAGCTGGAAGTACTGCGCAACGAACACCTCGATCCCGAACACGACCGCGAACGCGAGCGTGTTCGCGCCCAGCGCCAGGCTGAAGGCGGGCCGCCTGAAGAGCCCGAGATCGATCAGCGGCTCAGCAAGCCGGCGCTGCCGCTGGACGAAGATCGCGCCGAGCCCGAGCCCGGCGAGGACCGGGAGCACGGCCGCCGTCTCGATGCCGTCGCGGGCGACCGCCTTGATGCCGAAGATCACGGCCAGCACGGCGACGAGCGAGAGCGCCGCGCTCAGCAGGTCTAGCCGGCCAGGCTGCGGGTCCTTGTACTCGGGGAGCAGCCGCGGGCCGATCGCCAGCAGCAGCCCCATCACCGGGACCGCGATCAGGAAGACGGAGCCCCAGTGGAAGCTCTCGAGCAGCACGCCGCCGGCGAGCGGGCCGATGGCCGCGCCGACCGAGAAGCTCGTGATCCAGATCCCGATCGCGACAGTGCGCTGCTCGTCGTGCTGGAACATGTGGCGGATCAGCGACAGGGTCGAGGGCGCCAGCGTTGCGCCGGCGATCCCGAGCAAGGCGCGCGAGGCGATCAGCATCTCGGGACTCGACGAGAACGCCGCGAGGATCGACGCGGCGCCGAAGGCGGCGGCGCCGACCAGGAGCAGCCGGCGCCGCCCGATCCGATCGCCGAGCGTCCCCATCGTGATCAGGAAGCCGGCGACGAGGAAGCCGTAGATGTCGACGATCCACAGCATCTCCGTGCTGCTCGGGCGCAGGTCGGCGCTGATGGCTGGCACGGCGAGGGTGAGGACCGTGAGGTCCATCGCGTAGAGCAGGCACGCGAGCGCGATCACCGCGAGCCCGATCCACTCGCGCCGGGTCGCGCGCTGTAGCTGGGCGGTGGTCGTGGTGTCGCTCTGCGCCATCTCTCCTCCTGAAATCGCGAAGTACCTGACCCCGCTGTTACAGGAGGGGCGGCGAGCGTTACAGCGGCCGCTCAGCCGTTGTGCGAGTCTCGGAAATCCGAGATAACGCCGTCGCGCATCTCGGGCGGGAAGGACTCATCGGTCAGGCCCCTGAGCGAGCCGGCCACTGTGCGCAACTGCTCCAGGTACTCGGCGCAACCCGGGCAAGTGCCGAGGTGGCGCTCGACACGGCGCGCCTCGGCGTCGGGGAGCGCGCCCTCGAGGTAGTCCGTCACGAGCTCGACGAGCGCGACGCAGGCGAGGTCGTCCTCGTGGCTTTGGACTTGCTCGTCGGCCATGACTTCGATCAGTCTCCTTCCTTGGAAGTGTCGCCCATCAGCTGCGCCGTTACGGCGTCATAGTCGATTTCGACGACTGCTTCGTAGTAATCCTCGATCGCCTGGCGGACGCGGGCACGTCCGCGGTGGAGCAGTACCCGCTGATGCCCGGCGCTGATCTCGAGCGCCTCGCGGACCTCCTCCGAGCTCCATCCCTCGACGTCGCGCAGCGCGACCACCGTTCTCTGGGCCACCGGCAGGGACCCGATCGCCGCTGCGATCACGTCTCGGATCTCGCCCGCCAGCAGGCCCTCCTCGGGCGTCGGCCAGGCGATCGGCATGACCAGCCAGTGGCCGCCGAAGCGCTCATGATCGGCCGGCAGGAAGCGGTCGGGGTCAACCGTCGGCTCGCGGGTGTCCTCCGCGGCCGCGAGAGCCGAGAACGGTACGCTGCGCCGCTCGCGAGGGCCGGCACGCATCGCGATGTTGGTGAGGATGCGGAAGATCCACGTCTTGAGCGAGGAGCGGCCCTCGAAGCGGTCGATGCCGCGCATGACGGCGATCCAGGCCTCCTGCACGGTCTCCTCGGCGGCGGCCCTGGTCGGCACATATGCCATCGCGACGCGCACCATCGCGGAGCTGTGGCGGTCGACCAACGTCGCGAAGGCATCCGAGTCGCCGCCCCGGATTGCCGTGACCAGCTCCGCGTCCTCGCGCGGCCCCATCGAATCTCTGCTCGAGCTCATCGTTGGTCCTGCCCTTAAGACCCCTCTCGGTCGCAAAGGTCATCGGGAAATGAAGCGCTCTCGGGTCCCAGTATCCCCGCCGCCGCGCGAGTCGATCAGAGGTTAAGGCGGCTGCGGAGCTTCTGGAACTCGGCGTCGGTGAGCACGCCCCGCTGGTGTAGATCCGTGAGCTCCTGAAGGGTGTCGGCCGGGTTCGCGGGTGGCGGGGCGCCGGCACCTCTCGTCGGCATCGCCGCGCTGACCGTCTGCTGCGCCCAGCGTCCCCCCTGCCGGCCGGCGAACCACGACGCATTCAGGGTGTCCGGCCGTCCCGTGATCGCGGCGGCCCGGATGTATTGGCTGAGGAGGACCATCGCTGCGACCCTACCGCTCGGGCGTCGGCTCGCTCAACCCAGTCACCTGGAGCGCGCGCTCCGCGTCGCGATAGGCCTCGACCCGCACGATCTGCCCGTCCTTGACCGTTAGGACGTAGCCCCAGCGCCCCTCGACCTCCACGCCGCTGGCCCGGCCGCGGGCAGTCTCTCGCACGATTGCAACGACGCGGTCGCCCAGATCTTCGATCCGCTCTGCCTCCAGGTGGTAGCGCTCCCAGGCGTCGAACAGCGACTTCAGGCTCTCGCGCAGGCGATCCCGGCCGAGCAGCTCGCTGTCCCCGCCGCCTTCCGGGCGGCCGGACACCTCCAGCCAGGCGACGTCCTCGGCGGTGTGGCCGGCGAATGCGTCGATGTCGCCGCGGTTCCAGGCCTCGAAGGCGGACCCGACGAGCTCGATGCGCTCCCGCGAAGTGAGCCCTTCCACGCTGCAACCCTAACGTCGCTCAGCCCGCTGTCTCGGTCCCGGCCAGTGACCGGTAGGCGGCCTCGAGCACCTCGGCCGAGTGTTCCAGCAGCCGCTGCTCGTCCTCGGACAGGCGCAGGAGCAGCTGCCGTTCGACCCCCGCTCGACCGATCACCGACGGCACGCTGAGGACCACGTCCCCGAGTCCATACTCCTCCGCGGGCCGGACCGAGACCATGAAGATTCGATTCTCGTTCCGGACAACCGCGCGGACGATACGAGCCACCGCTCCCGAGACCCCGTAGCTCGTGTAGCCCTTGCGCTCGTGGATCTCCCGCCCGCGCCGGTGTATCGCCGCGGCCAGCTCGTCCTTTAGCTCGAGCAGTGAGGTGCTCCCCGGCAGCGGGCAGTCCTCGAGCCGGGTCGCGCCCACGGTCGCGCTCGACCAGACGGGAAACGAGCTGTCGCCGTGCTCGCCGATCACGTAGACGTGGACGTCCTCCTTCTCAACCCCGAGCAACTGGCCGAGCCGCTGGCGCAGACGGGCGCCGTCTAGGACCGTGCCGGAGCCGATGATCAGGTGGGCGGGGCGAGTGGAGGCTTCGATCGCGATCCGGGTGAGCACGTCCACGGGGTTGCTCACGAGGATCACGACCGCCTCCGGGCAAACGCGATCGAGCTCGCTCATGACGCTCGCGGTGATGCCGGCGTTCGACCCGAGCAGGGAGAGCCGACTCGTGCCGGGGGCGTTGATCGCTCCCACCGTGACGACCACGACATCGGAGCCAGCGAGATCCGCATAGTCGGCCGACGGCGCGATCTCCATCTCGGCAAGCAAGGGGACCGCGTCGGCGATGTCCCAGGCCTCTCCCTCAGCGCGCGCCGAGTCGCGGTCGAACAACACGACCCGGTCGCACGCGCGCAGCATCACGAGCGCGTTGGCCATCGCCGATCCCACGTGGCCCGCCCCGACCACCGACACCGTCGAGCCGGTCATCGACGCGAGTATGACTCACGCGTCCCCGGCAATGCGCGCGCTCCCAGAACCTGCGTAGCGGGACGTCAGTCGATCGGCAGCGTCCGCGGCAGCCCGAAGTGGGGGAAGACGCCGGTATCGGCAAACCAGGTGATCGCCGCGACCGCTTCGCCCTCGAGCGTCAGCACGATCAGCCCGTAGGGCCGGGCGATCGCACCGTGGGCGTCCGGCAGGTAGCAGCCGAAGGCCGGTTGGGTGTTGGCGCGCGTTGGCACGACCCGCAACGGCGCGCCGCGCAGCTCGGCCCGCTGCAGCAGGAAGGCCGAGATTGCGTCGTGTCCCTGGTACTCGAGCGGTTGCGGGGGCATCGTGAGCAGGGCGTCGTCTGTGAGCAGCGAGACGATCTCGCCGACGTCACCGGTCTGGACGGCATCCGCGAAGCGCCCGACCAGGCGGCGCTCGCCAGCCGAGTTCGGTCGCGGTGCCCGCTCGCGATCGGCGGCCGGCAACCGCTCTCGTAGAGCCGCGCGTGCGCGCTGTAGGGCGCCCTTGACCGCGCCCTCGCCGGTGTCGAGAAGCTCGGCCACCTCGGCGGTTCGGAAGCCGAGCACGTCGGCGAGTACCAGTGTCGCGCGCTGCCGGGGTGGCAAGTGTTGGAGGGCGACGATGAACGAAAGCTCGATCGACTCCTTCGCCTCGTAGCGTGCCGCCGGCCCGGCGGAGTGATCCGGGCTCTCCTCGAGCAGCACGTCGGGGTACGGCTCGAGCCAGACCGGCTCGGTGCGGCGCGTGGGCTCCAGCGCGTCACTCATCGGCGGTACCTCCCTCGGGCGGCGCGACCGTGCACGCAGCGCGTTGAGGCAGCGGTTGGTCGCGATCCGGTAAAGCCAGGAGCGCACGGACGCACGGCCCTCGAATCCCTCGAGGCTCCGCCAGGCGGCCAGGAGCGTCTCCTGCACCATGTCCTCGGCGTCCTGAACCGAGCCGAGTATCCGGTAGCAGTGCACCTGGAGCTCGCGTCGATGGGGTTCGGTGAGTTCGCGAAACGCCTCCTCGTCGCCCGCCCGCGCCCTAGCGAGCACGGCAGCGGCATGTTCCGTGTCTCTCATCACCGGTAAGGACACCACCTCGGCCCGGAACGGACCGGCCGTTCCGTCCTCGCCGCTGCCGGTGTCTCAACGTACATGCACCCAGAAAACACACACCCGGTACCCACGCCCGCCCTCGATCCGCGCCGGTGGTGGGTGCTCGCGCTCCTCTGCGGGGCGTTCTTCATGGTGATCCTGGACGCCTCGATCGTATTCGTGGCGCTGCCCTCGATTGCTAGCGACCTCGGCTTCTCGGAGCAGGGGCTGCAGTGGGTCGTGAGTGCCTACGCCCTCACCTTCGGGGGCCTGCTGCTGCTCGGAGGGCGGGCGGCCGACCTGCTCGGACGCCGGCGTGTGTTCATGGCCGGTGTGGCCGTGTTCGCGACCGCCTCGTTGCTCTGTGGGCTGGCTTGGTCGCCGGCGGCGCTTCTCGCAGCCCGCGCGCTGCAGGGCATCGGCGCCGCGGTGATGACCCCCACCGCCCTGTCGATCATCTCCACGACCTTCCCCGAGGGGCCGGAGCGGAACAAGGCGCTCGGGATCTGGGGCATGCTCGGCGGCCTGGGCGCGACCGCGGGGTGGTTGATAGGGGGTCCGCTCGTCGATGGACCCGGCTGGCAGTGGATCTTCCTCATCAACATCCCGATCGGCCTGGCCGCGCTTGCGCTGTCGCCGGTTCTCCTGCACGAGAGCCGAGGTGCGCTGACGCGGCGCAGCTACGACCCAGCCGGAGCCGTGACGATCACGGGTGCGCTCGTCCTGCTCGTCTACGCGGTCGTCGAGGCACCCGACGTCGGCTGGGGAGATGTCCAGACGATCCTCCTGCTCGCCGGATCGGCTGTGCTGCTGGCTGCCTTCGTCCTGATCGAGTCGCGCCACCGCGCGCCGCTCGTCCCGCTCCGCCTGTTCCGCTCGCGCACGCTGGTCGGAGCGAATCTCGTGATGCTCCTCTTCGGAACCGTCGCGTTCGGCATGCCGTTCATCCTCACCCTCTACGCGCAACAGGTGCTCGGCTACTCAGCCCTCGAGTTCGGCGCCGGCACCGCGGTCGTCGCGGTAGCGGCCGCGGTCGGATCAATCGTCGGCCAGGCCGCGGTCCTGAGGGTCGGCTTCAGGGCGGTGGCGGCGACGGGCATGGCGCTCATGGGTGCGGGATCGCTCCTGCTCACGCAGGTGTCCGTGGGCGGTAGCTACTTCGAAGACATCTTCCTCGGGCTGCTCGTGTTCGGCCCCGGCATCGGCCTCGCCTTCGTGACCGCCACCGTCGCCGCGCTGACGGGCGTCAGCGAGCGCGAGTCCGGGCTGGCGTCGGGTCTGAGCAACACGGCCTTCCAGATCGGCCAGGCGCTCGGCGTCGCCATCGCCTCGACCGTTGCCGTCTCCAGCTCGGAGGACTATCTGGCGGGACACGACGGTGCGAGCCAGCTCGTCGCGTTGACGGAGGGATTTCAGACGGCCTTCGTCGCCTGCGCCGGGTTGGCCGGGATCGCCGTGCTGATCGGGCTCGCGCTCCTTGGCCCGCGGCGGAAGGCGCCGGACGAGCGGCTGGAGCCGGTCTCGGCGCCCAGCGTTGCGAACTGAATGGGGATCGCGACGTCGGCGGTCATGTCGCGAGCGTCGAGCACAACGAGCGCTCCCTCCGGCTGACCGTTCTGCATGCTCCGCGCGACCTCCGGGTGCTCGCCAAGCGCGTTCCTGGAGTGGATCATGCGCTGGATGATCGAGGCTGACCGGGGGTCCCTGTCTGCACCGCCAGCGACCATCCTCGGTCCCGGCCAGCCGGAATATTCGTATTCGGGTTAACCCAACCCTTATCTGTTTTCTGCTCTATGGCGCGGGGGTCGAGCGGGGAGCGAGCATCGACACGTTATGGGACGGGGCCCGAGGCTATTGATCACTTCCCTCTCGCCCGATCGAACAGATCCTTCGCTCGACCGGCCGCACGGCGTGCCGTCCCTTCACCCTGCAGCATCCTGCCCTTGTCCTTGAGCTTCTTGTTGTCAGTGAGTGCGCCCCAAGACTCAATGAGGCGGCCCCTGCCTCGGCTTGCCCTTCCCGCCACGCCTTCTCCTTCTCGTCGTATCGTCGATCTCAGCTGTAGCGCGAGCGCATCGCGCACGATTACAAGGTTCAGCTTCGTCAGGCGCCGGTCCGGCGGGCGCCGCGCTCCCGAGCCACCGGTGCAGTCGGCGCCGCCCCCGCGCGCCTCGACTCAGCCAAGCCCCGTCGCCTGGCTCGCTCCTCCTGGCCACGGCGGTAGGCATCATCCAGCATGCGTGACGCAACGTCGCGCCCGCCCAGACCAAAAGCGAGCGCCATGCCGAGCGCAACGGCCCCGAGCAGCGCCGCGTACGTGATGGTCACGATGTCGGTGGCGATCCGGAGCTGGTTCAAGATCATGAAGACGGCGATGGCCATCACGAGCACGGGCAGCGCGGTGGCCGCGAGCTTGCCCGTCGGCGTGTCTCCGAGCAGCCGTGCCGCCGTGCGGCCGAGCCATCCGGCCAGCGCGGCGGCGATCACGAAGATGAGAATCGCCGCAACGACGTTCGGCAGATAGCCGAACACATCGGCCAGGAAGTCGTTGAGCGCGTTGATACCGAGCGAGGTGATCGCGATCGACAGTGCACCCAGCAGGACGAACCAGAAGACCACGCGTCCGATCACCCGCGACGGCGACACGTCCGGGATCACCCGTTCGACATAAGTCCCAGTGCTACCCGAGGCCAAGGCCCGGTCGGTCCCGACCTTCTCGAGTGCCAGCGCCACCACCTTCTCGAGCGCCTTCGCCACGAGAAAGCCGATGAGCAGAATGAGTAGGAAGCCGATCAGCCTCGGCAGAAAGGCGATCAGATCGTCGATCCCCTGTTGAAGGCTTTCGGATATTTCGACTGCAGCGAGCATTTGCGGTGACCCTCCTCGCCGGTCACGGGGGTGAATGCGTTCACACCTGAGACAGGCCGACGTGCGCTCGGGTTACAGTTCGTGGCGGCCGGTTCAGCTTGCCGGCGCCGAGTAGCGGTAACAATTCGCCGCCCGGCGCGGTCGTACTCGGCGATGGGGTGTCCCGCGCGGCACACGAGGGTAGGAGTGCGCAATGGACGCCGACCAGAAGCTCGTCGATGCCGCCTTGGCCGGCGACCTCTCGGCCTTTGAGCGCCTGGTCGAACGCCATCGCGACGTGGTCTTCCGCGTCGCCGCTCGAATCGTCGGCCGCGAGGAGGCGGAGGACGTGAGCCAGGACGCTTTTCTGCGCGCCTTCAATCGGCTATCCGCGTTCAGGGGTGATGCGCCCTTTCGCGTGTGGCTTCTGACGATCACTCGCAACGCCGCCCTCAACCACCAGGCGCGCCGGCGCGCCGAGCCGGTTGAGTCGGTCGAGCGGCTGATGGGTGCCCCCGTCGGCGCCGAGGGACGGATGCCGGCCGACCAGCTGGAGGGGCGGGAACGGCGTGAGCGGCTGGAGGGCAAGGTGCGGCTACTGAGCCCGTCCCACAGAGTCGTGCTCGTGCTCCGGGACATCGAGGGCCTCAGCTACGAGGAGATCGCGGACGTCACGGAGGCGCCGCTCGGCAGCGTCAAGGGACGCCTACACCGCGCGCGCGAGGAGCTCATCGAAATCCTGCGCCGGAACACGTACGACTGGGAGCTTCCGGCATGAACGACGATCGTGGGCGCGACGCCGCCACGCCAGCCGAGCGACGCCTGTTGGGCTACCTCGACGACCTGCGGGCCGATCGGCCGACCCCCGGCACGGGGCTCGTGCCGGCGGTCGTGCGCAGCGCGCGCTGGCAGCGAGCAGTTCGTCCGTACGCGCTGTCATTCGGCAGGCTCGTCGGTGCGATCGGGACCGGCATCCGCCTGCTGGCGGGCCGACAGAGGTCGCGATGACCGCCCTCGCGAGCGTGATAAACAGGGCCGGGGACACCCTCGGAGAATTCCTTCCGCAGCTGGCAGGGGCCCTCATCCTTCTCGTTGTCGGCCTGCTGCTGGCGAAACTCGTCGGCTGGCTGGTGCGGCGAGGGTTGAGAGCGGCGGGGGTGGACGACCTCGCCGAGCGCTGGCGTGTGAATGAGACCCTTGCTCGCGCCGGTTTGCAGGGCTCGCTCGCCGGCGTCACAGCCGTCGCCGTCCGGATCATCCTGAGCGTCATCGTCGTGTTCGCGGCGCTGATGCTGCTCGGGCTCGAGCCGTTGAGTCAATCGCTGAACGAGGCCCTGCTGTTCTTGCCCAACGTGATCGCGGCCGCGGCGATCGTCCTCGCCGGCGTGGTCCTAGCCGGGCTGGTGCGGGAGCGCGTGGATCGGCTGACCTACCAGATGGACTTCCCGGTGCCGCTCGGCCAGCTGGCCCAGATCGCAACGCTGGCGATCTTCGCGATCACCGCGGCGGCTCAGGTAGGGGTGTCGGCCGGCGTGCTGGTCCTGGTCGTAGCCATCGTGCTCGCGGCCGTAGCCGGCACCTTCGCAATTGCCTTTGGACTTGGTGGCCGCGAGGTCGCCCGGGCGCTCAATGCCGGGCGATTCGTCCGTGAGGCGTACGAAGTCGGCCAAACGATCCAGGTGGGAGAGTGGCGCGGGCGCATCGTCGCGATCGAGCCCGATGCCACCGTCCTCGGCACCGATGACGGTCGCGTGCGAGTGCCGAACCACCTGCTGCTCGAATCCGTGGTGCGGATACAGGGCGGCGCCGAGCCTGAGGGCGTCGCGCCAACGCGGTGAACGAGCCCTCTCAGACGACCCAGATGCAAGGCAGGCCTCCGTCGGGGAGTTCCGGGAACAGCTGGTGGCTGCCGTGAGAGCGTCACGCCGGCCGCGGCGAGAGCTGCCGCCGGCAATTCGACGCGATCTGCGGAGCGCGGCCTGACCGGTCGGGATACGCTCGGCGACGCCTTAGCCGCCGGCTCCGTGGCGGCAGTCGTGAGCGGAGCGCCCTCGACGTTCCATGCGGTTCTCACGGGCGGACGTCCGCTGGAGGCGTCGCTCGCCGCGGGAACACTGCTGCTGCCTCGCGAGCAGCGACCAACCCGCCTGCTGCTCGCCGCCGTACCGGTTCACCTCACCCTCTCGCTCGGCTGGGCGCTCGTGCTCGCCGTCGCCCTACCCGAGAAACGGACGACCGAGCTCGGCGCGCTGGCGGGACTCGGCATCGCCGCGCTAGATCTCGGGCCGATCGGCCGCCGTTACCCCCGCATCAGGGCCCTTCCGCTGCTCCCACAGGTTGCGGACCACCTGGCCTACGGTGCGACCGCCGGCGCGGTGATCGGCCGCCGCCGCGGCCGCCGTCGAGTGCGTCAACAACCGCACGCCTGGCCTGCGCGAGACAGAAGCGGCCCGCGAATGAGGGTCTTGCAGCCTCGCGACCGTCGCCGAGATTGTTAGGACGCTGGGCGTCGACGGGCTGTGATCAACCACGAACGCGAATCGAGGACGACGCCACGCTCGTCGCTGTAGTGCGCGGCAAGCGTCGCGCGCAGGCGCTCGACGGTGCGAGCCGCCTCGGCGTCGCTCATGCTCGAGAGGGTTGCGCTGACGTCCTGAAATCCTCGGACGAACGCGAGCGCGGCGTCGAGGTCGTGTCCGTACTGAACCGGCTCGTGGACCGCATCGAAGTGCACGCCGTCGAAGCCGGCGCCCTCGAGGATGCGTGCCGTGGCGTCCGGATCGCCGAGTGAGAACGGATTGACGTCCGGCTGCGGTGGCCGAGCGGCGTTACCTAGCGCGGCATCGATCGCCCGCGCCCACTCGTTGTGCTCGTAGCGCTGCCAGACGAGCAGCACCAGCCGCGCCCGAGGTCGAAGGGCGGCGGCGATGTTGGCGAACCCGGCGGCGGGATCGGAGAAGAACATCGTCCCGAAGCGACTGATCGCGACGTCGAATCCGGCGGGATCGAAGCGAAACACCTGAGCGTCGCCGAGCTGGTACCGAACGTTGTCGAGCCCCTCGGCAACGGCCAGCTCGCGGGCTCGCTCCAGCATGCGCTCGGACACGTCGACTCCGACAACGCGGCCCGGTGACGCCGCCCGCGCTGCCTCGCGAGTCGTCAGTCCGGTCCCGCAGCCGATATCGACTACCTCGTCCCCGGCTCTGATCCCGTAGGCGGCGCGCAGGTGCTCGTGGTGAGCGCGCAGCTCGACGTCGTAGAAATCCAGGCTGCTCACCGGGTGCCGCCGAGGGCGCTCGGCATCCGGCTCTGGAAGTCCAGGAGACCTACCCAGGTCGGTCGGACCGCGATGCGCGCCATGCGCGTACTCGGGTGATCGATCTGCGCGAGGTAACCCGTCGCCTCTTCCGTGCCCAGGTAGCGATGGGCGGCCTGGGCGTACTCGGGTACTACCCCGTCGACCTCGTCGATCTCGGCCTTACCCCGGATGCTGAGCACCTCGGGCGGGAACCCCTCCGTGTCGATCGAGACCGCGACGTCGGGATTCGCGCGAAGGGTGCGAACCCGGTAGGCGGCGTGGCTGATGTGCGGCGCGGAGATGAACGTCGGCAGCACGAGCTCCTCACCCGTCCACACGAACCAGCTCCCAACGATGCGCGGCGTGCCATCCAGTGCCGTGTAGGCATACCGGGCCGGGATCGTCGAGGTGAGCAGCCGTTTGGCCAAGTCGGTGTCCAGGAGTCTGAGGTCGCCTTGTTCGATAGTCATCGGGCGACCGTAACACATTAAGTTCCCTAAGGGAACTTGTAGGCTCGTCCCATGCAGCGAACCGACTTCTCAGAGATGACGTGCTCGATCGCACGGAGTCTCGCCGTCGCCGGCGAGCCCTGGTCGCCGCTCGTGCTGCGCAACGTCTGGGTGGGCATCAGGCGCTTCGACGACATCCAGCGCGACCTTGGCATCTCCCGCAAGGTCCTTGCCGAGCGGCTCAAGCACCTCGTCGAGGCTGGGCTGCTCGAGCGCCGCCCGTACTCCGAGCGCCAGGGGCGGTACGAGTACGTCCTGACCCGCAAGGGCTTCGAATTCGTGGACGTGCTGATGGCGATGGCCGCCTGGGGCGATCGCTGGGCCGCCGGTGACGCCGGCCCGCCGGTGTTCAGGCGCCACCGCGCGTGCGGCCAGATCACGCAGGTCGAGATGCACTGCGCGGTGTGTGGCGAGCTACTGGAGTCAGCCGACGTCGACGTCGAGCCCGGCCCCGGGCTTGCCGACTCGTAGCCGAGAGCCTGCACCCCTGATAGGCCCTACCAGCAGCATCGTCACAGCGGGTATCGCAGAATCGCCGCGACGGCCCCGCCGCCGGGCACGTCGGGTGCGCGCACTGCGAGCACGCGGCCGTCAGAGCGCAGGACGCGTCTGACGATCTCGTCAACGACGCCGTAGCTGGCCGCGTCGTCGTCGCTGAGGGTGACCGCGCCGCTGTCCTCGTCGACGAACCCGGGCAGCTTCTGGTCGATGTCCACGAAGACCGTGTCGACCGCCCCGTAGGTCGCGGCGCGCGCGACCGTGGCCACGTCGGTCGAGGCGCGGCCCTGGTCGAAGCGCAGCTGGAAGCGGTCGCGCAGCGTCGAGAGCTCGCTCGCGTAGAGCCCGTCGAGCAGCGTCCGCGCGGCGTCGGCGAGCTCCGCATCGCTCGCATGCTCCGGGCTGCCCTGGATACCAGGCTCGGCCAGGTGCGGATAGCGGTTCACGGACCGGTAGATCGACGCGAGCGGCTCGGCCGCGGCCAGGATCAGCGGCAGCTCGCTCCCGCTGAGCACGCCACGCAACGCGTGATCGACCTTGCGCGCGAACTGGCGCAGCCTGACCTTCTGCCCCTCCGAGCCCTGGATTCGCCGGCTTGGAGCCCTGTCGGCGATTGACGCCTTGCCCGCTGCGCTTGCGGCGTCCGTCGGCAGCCCCGGCACCTCGACGTCGGCCGGCGGCCCGTCGCGAGTGAGCTGGATCAGGCGGACCGAGCCGGCCGCAAGCGCCAGCACGAACGCCGCCTGCGGAAACGTGACTGCGCGCAACAGCGGCTTGACGTAGAAGCGATCGCCGACCTCGATCACGGCGGTGAGCCGGTTAGGGAGCCGGAACGTCCTCAGCGCCTGCGGCGACGCGAACACCGCCAGGCTGTGCGCCTGCTCCATCCAGAAGCTGTCGTCGTCGATCACGTCATCGAGGGCGTCGCGCACGTCTCCGACCGCCCGCCGTTCGGCGCCCGCCCTCTCGAGCTGACCCAGCGCGTCGGAGGCCAGCGTCTTCAGCTCAATCCGGTCGGCGCGCGCCTCCTGCGTGACGACGCTGGTGGGAAGATAGATCGACACCGAGACGGGGTCGCGCGCCTCGAGCAGGCTCCCGAGCTCGGCGCGCGTGGGGATGTCGGTGTGGAGCGCCAACCCAGGAATTGTGACCTACACCCTGTCATCGGAGCTTCGCGCCCGGATCAGCGGTGGCCCTTTGCAGCGCCGCTTGGGACCGACACAAGCGGCCCTGAACAGCTCCGGCTCGCGCTCCTCCGAGCACTCGACGACTTCGCCGGCGGCCGACACCAGAGTGAGACCGACCACCTGGGACGAGAGGCTGCGGAGCGCGATCCCACTGCCGTGGGTGGCTGTGCTGATCGCGCCCGCCAGCGCCTGTACGTCGGTATCGCCCAGGTTCTCCATCGCGAACCCCTGCTCCCAAAGCGGGTCGCCGAGCGACCTGAGTCTGCTGCCCGCCCATACGGTCGCCTCCGAGCGCTCCTCGTCCACGGAGAGGATCCCCCGCATATGCTCGAGCGAGAGCAGCGTGCCGCTCGTGCTCACGATCTCGGTGTACGAGTGACCGCTTCCTGCTACCCGCAGGTTCTGCCCGGCGGCGGCGGCACGACGGATCGCCACGGCTACCTCTTCTTCACTTCGGGGACGGACGATCGGCCAATTTATGTCCGCCCCTTAACCCAAATGAGAGTGTGACCTTGCTGTTGGGGCTCGAAGGGCATACTCTGCCGCGCTCGACCCCGAGACGAGGAGATGGACCATGTGGGCTCGCGTTCGATCACGGCTGACCTATGCAAATGTGCTCGCGAGCCTGGCGCTCTTCATCGCGCTCGGCGGCGCCTCGTATGCCGCAGTGCAAATACCGAAGGCGTCGGTGGGCACCAAGCAGCTCAAGCGCAACGCCGTCACCTCGCCGAAGGTGAAGCCGGGCTCGCTGCTGGTCAGCGACTTCCGCGCGTCGCAGCGCAGCCAGCTCCGCGGCCCGGCAGGGCCGGAGGGCCCCCGCGGCGCAACTGGCCCGGAGGGTCTCCACGGTCCGCGCGGCGCGACTGGCCCGGAGGGTCCCGAGGGCCCGCGCGGCTTGACCGGCCCGGCGGGTCCGCCGGCTCCGCGGCGCTATGCGGAAGTGCGCGAGGTGGGCGGCAC
>Ga0081538_10001047_pt1 | contig 29464 bp, 32 predicted proteins | sample TabmetS5T2R1_FD_71022 | JGI IMG/M metagenome (GOLD analysis project Ga0081538, IMG submission 71022) | Tabebuia heterophylla rhizosphere microbial communities from the University of Puerto Rico - S5T2R1 | ecosystem: Host-associated > Plants > Roots > Rhizosphere ...
CTGGGCCGCTGGATCCGGATGGCCCGCGAGCGCGTCCAGTTCCAGGGCCTGCCGGCCCGCATCTGCTGGCTGGGCTACGGCGAACGGTCCCGGCTCGGCCTGCGGTTCAACGAGCTGGTGGCGGCCGGCGAGATCAGCGCGCCGATCGTGATCGGCCGGGACCACCTCGACTCGGGGTCGGTGGCCTCGCCCTACCGCGAGACCGAATCCATGCTCGACGGCAGCGACGCCATCGCCGACTGGCCGATCCTCAACGCCCTGCTCAACACCGCCAGCGGCGCCTCGTGGGTGAGCTTCCACCACGGCGGCGGGGTTGGCATCGGCCGGTCCCTGCACGCCGGCATGGTGGTCGTGGCCGACGGCACCGCCCTGGCGGCCGAGAAGCTGGAGCGGGTGCTGACCGCCGACCCGGGGATCGGGGTGGTCCGCCATGCCGACGCCGGGTACGACGAGGCATGCGAGGTGGCCGCCCAGCACGGGATCCGCGTGCCGATGGCCCGACACCGCTCGTGAGTACCTGGTACGCCGACTACGCGTGGCTCGGTGGCGAGGGGCTGGCGCCCGGGGTCGTGCTGGAGGATGCGGCCGACGGGCGGCTGGTGCGGGTGGCGGCCGGCCAGGACCCGCCTGCGGGCGCCACCCACCTCGGCGGGATCGTGGTGCCGGGCCTGGCCAACGTCCATTCGCACGCCTTCCACCGGGCGCTCCGGGGTCGCGCGGAGTTGGGGGCGGGCGACTTCTGGTGCTGGCGGGACCGCATGTACGCGCTCGCCGCCGTCCTCGACCCGGACGACCTGTTCGAGCTGGCCCGCGCCACCTACGCCGAGATGGCCCTGGCGGGGATCACCGCGGTGGGCGAGTTCCATTACCTGCATCACCGCCCCGACGGCCGGCCGTACGCGGATCCCAACGTCATGGGCGGGGCGCTGGTCGCGGCGGCGGCCGAGGTGGGCATCCGGCTCACCCTGCTCGACACCTGCTACCTGCGGGCGGGCTTCGGGGCCGGGTCACCCCTGGCCGGCGCGCAGGTCAGGTTCGGCGACGGGGACGCCGAGCGCTGGGTCGACCGGGTCGAGGACCTGGCGGCGGGGACCGGAAGCGGCTGGCGGCTGGGGGCGGCGATCCACAGCGTGCGGGCGGTCGACGAACGGTCGATGGGCGTCGTCGCCGGCTGGGCCCGGGCTCGGGGCGCGCCCCTCCACATGCACCTGTCGGAGCAGCCCGCCGAGAACGAGGAGGCGCTGGCCGCCACCGGCCGCACGCCCGCCGGGCTGGCCGAAGCTGCCGGCGTGCTCGGCGCCCGCACGGTCGCCATCCACGCCACCCACCTAACCGGCGGCGACGTCGAGGCCCTGGGCGGGACGGGGACCGGCGTCTGCCTGTGCCCGACGACCGAGCGCGACCTCGGCGACGGGGTGGGCCCCGCCGGGGATCTGGCGGCCGCCGGCTGCCCGCTGTCGCTGGGGACCGACAGCCATGCCGTGGTCGACCTGCTCGAGGAGGCCCGCCTGGTCGAGCTCCACGAGCGCCTGGCGCACCGCCGCCGCGGCTCGCATGCGGCGGCGTCGCTCCTGGAGGCGGCCACCACCGGCGGCTACGGAGCCCTCGGGTGGTCCGCCGAGGGTGATCGGGACGCGGCGCCGCTGGCGGCCGGCTGCCCCGCCGACTTCGTGTCGCTGGACCGCGCTTCGGTGCGACTCGCCGGGCTCGACCCGGCGGACGGCGTGGCGGGCGTGGTGTTCGCCGCCGCCGCGTCCGACGTCACGGACGTCGTCGTGGCCGGCCGGACGATCGTGCGGGACCGCTGCCACGTCACGATCCCCGGGGCGGCACGTGACCTGCACCGGGCGATCACGTCCGCATGGTCGCGGGTAGGGGCATGACGCGAGGCGGCGCACCGTGGCCGTGAGCACCTGGGACCTCTTGGTGGTCGATGCCGCCATCGCCACCATGGACCCCGCCCGGCCGGGTCCCTACGGCTTGGTCGGCGATGCGGCCGTGGGCGTGACCGACGGGCGCGTCGGCTGGGTCGGGCCGATGGCCGAGCTGCCCCCCGGTGCCGGCGCCACCCGCACGGTCGACGCCGCGGGCGCCCTCGTCACCCCCGGGCTCGTCGACTGCCACACCCACCTGGTGTTCGGCGGCGACCGGGTAGCGGAGTTCGAGGCCCGGCTGTCGGGCGCCAGCTACGAGGAGCTGGCGCGCCGGGGCGGTGGCATCGCCTCCACCGTCGCGGCCACGCGCGCCGCAGGCGAGCGCGACCTGGTGCACGCCGCCACCCGCCGTGCGGCGCAGCTGCTCGGCGACGGCGTGACCACCGTGGAGATCAAGTCGGGCTACGGGCTCGACCTCGAGACCGAGGGCCGGATGCTGGTGGCGGCCCGCCGCGTGGGCGACGAGCTGCCCCTGCGGATACGCACCACGTTCCTCGGTGCCCACACGGTCCCGGACGAGTACCGAGGGCGGCCGGATGCCTACGTCGACCTCGTGTGCGACGACGTGCTGCCCGCCGTGGTCGCCGCCGGCCTGGCGGATGCGGTCGACGCCTTCTGCGAGCGCATCGCCTTCTCGGCTCAGCAGGTGCGGCGGGTCTTCGACGCCGCCCGCCAGCACGGCCTGCCGGTCAAGCTGCACGCCGACCAGCTGTCCGACGGCGGCGGCGCGGCGCTGGCGGCGTCGTTCGGCGCCCTCTCCGCCGACCACCTCGAGCACACCTCGGCGGCCGGCGTGCGGGCGCTGGCCGACGCGGGCACCGTGGCCGTCCTGCTGCCCGGCGCCACCCACACGCTGGGCGAGCGGGCCCGCCCGCCGGTGGCGTCGCTGCGGGAGGCGGGCGTGCCGATCGCCGTCTCCACCGACGCCAATCCCGGGACGTCGCCGCTGCTGTCGCTCAGGATCGCGGCCAACCTCGCCTGCACACTCCTCGGGCTCACCCCGGCCGAGGCGCTCGCCGGCATCACCCGCAACGCCGCGCGGGCGCTGGGGCTGGCGGGCACCGCCGGGGTCGTTGCCCCCGGCGAGGCCGCTGACCTGGTGGTTTGGGACGCCGGGCAGCCGGCCGAGCTCGTCTACTGGATCGGTGGCCGGCTCGCCAGCACCGTGATCGCGGCCGGCGAGGTCGTCCACACGGCCTGATCACCGACCGCCGGCCACCACGCCGTGGGGCAATATGTGCGCGCCGTAGCGTGCGGTCCGGGTCGCTCGGTCACGCGCCGCCGGACTCGCAGCGCCGCTTGAGCCCGTCGGCCTCCATCTGGACGTAGCGACGGCTACGGGACCCCGTCAGCCGCCACACGATCGGGGCCAGGAACCCCTCCTGGTCCAGGGTGAGGACGACGGTCACGCGGCCACCCGGCACATCGCCCGCGCCGGCCCGGCCGCTCGGGTCGGCAACCAGGCGGTGGCCGCCGGTCGTGGTGACACCGGGGGCCCTCGACGCCCAGCTGAACACCTCTCCGGGCACGTACTCGGTGACCTCCCACACCAGCCGCGGCATCCCCGGCTGCTTGACCCGCGCCCGGCTGCCCGCACCGAACTCGCCAGCGTCGAGCCGCTCGACCTCGGACACGGAGTGGGTCCATTCCGGCCAGCGCTCGACGTCGCTCAGCGTCGACCAGATGAGCTCGGCGCTGGCGGCGATCTCGGTCGAGGTCTCGTGGTGCACGGCATCACCTCCGAGAACTTCTTAGTTCCTCGTCGTCGGCAACGGGGATCCGGGTCGCACATCGTCGTCGGCAACGCGGATTCGGGTCGCACGATCCCGCCGGTTGAGCGTCGCGAACACGAGGGCCAGCGCCAGGTAGAGCAGCAGTGCCGCGGGGACCCCGGCGCGGTCGGCCAGCACGCCGGCCACCAGCGGGACCGGGACGGCGAGCTGTGCCACCGCCGACACCATGGCGGAGGTCGTTCCGGCCTGGCCGGGGCGGAGCGTTAGGACGCGTGGCTCCAGCGAGATCCACGCCAGGTTCACCGCCGCGCCGACACCCGCAGCTCCGAGCGCGGCAACGCCCGGGTGGGGGGCCAGCAGGATCGCAGCGACGCCGCCCACGAGCAGGGCGGCCACTGCCGAGTGCGTGATCTCCGCACGCTCCGCACGTGACGCCCAGGCGGCGGCCGCCACGCCACCCGCCAGGCCCACGCCCGCGGTGAGGGCGGCCACGCCGGCGGGCTGGCCGCGGGTCGTCACGAGGTAGGCGATGGCGAAAGCCAGGAACGGCTCGTCGAACACGTCCACGAGCGCCGCGAGTAGGCCCAACCGGAACACCCGGCGGTCTCGCAGCACGGCGCCGATTTCGTAACGCGGCGGGGGATCGCCGTCCCCAGTCACGTCCGGCAGCGGGGCGGGGGCGGGCAGCGGCTGGCTGGCCAGCAGCAGACCATACGCCGCCATCCCGAGTCCCGCGACTACGAACGCGGCGCGCCACCCCAGCCCGGTGGTCAGGCACAGCGCCAACAGGGCCGGGCCGGCCAGATCGCCGATGCTCCCCAGCAGCGTCGCGCGGGCGACGGCCAGCTCGAGCCGGTCGCCCGCCACGTCCACCAGCGCCACATCGGTGGCCCGGACCATGGCGTCGCCGGCGAAGCCCATCACGGTGACGGCGATCACCAGCATCGGAACGTTCGTGGCGGCGGCGAACAGCAGCAGGCCGGCGGCGTATCCGAGCGCACCCCCAGCGGCGATGAGCCTCCGGCTGTAGCGGTCGACCAGCACGCCGAACACGCCGCCCACCACGCCGATGCCGGGGTAGAGGGCGAGCAGCGCCGCCGCCCCGGTGTAGCTCAGGCCGAGGTCGTGGCGCAGGGGCTCGAGCGCGCCGAACGGAAGGAACGCAACCGTCTCGTCGACGAAGCCGGCGACGAGCAGCGACACCACGAGGGTCGGCGGTGCCGCGGTCGCGATCTGGCTAGTTCACCATCGGAAGCGTGAGCGCACGGACAGAACGCTAGCGGGGCGGCTCGCAACACGGCGCCGGAAATCAATGGCCCCCGACGCCGCTAGCTGCGTCCTCGTCCTCGCCGCAGCTACGGCTGCGCCTTCGTCCTGCGTCCTTGCCATCGACGCCGGATGGCTCGCCGATTTCCGGGCGAGTGTCACGAGCCGCCCCGCTGCGGCAGCGCCCCGGCCCACCCGATCGATTATGAAGAGGCGATGATCGTGCTGGTGACGGGCGGGACGCGGGGCCTGGGCCTCGGCCTGAGCGAGGCCTTCCTCGGGGAGGGCCACGACGTCGTCGTGTGCGGCCGGTCGGAGCCGGACACCTTGCCGGCGGCGGCCACCCCCGACCCCGCCGCCACCTTCGTCCCCGCCGACGTGCGGGATCCCGACCAGGTCGACGCCCTGGTCCGGGCCGTCGTCGACCGCCACGGCCGCCTCGACGTCCTGATCAACAACGCCGGCGGCTCTCCGCCCGCCGACGCGGCCACGGTGTCGCCAAGATTCGTGTCGGCGATCATCACGCTCAACCTCGTGGCCCCATTCGTCGTCTCGCAGAGGGCCAACGCCGTGATGCAGGAGCAGGCCGAAGGCGGCTCGATCATCAACATCTCGTCGCTTTGTGGCCTGCGACCCTCGCCGGGCACCGCCGCCTACGGCGCCGCCAAGGCCGGGCTCATCAACCTGACGGCGAGCCTGGCCGTCGAGTTCGCCCCCAAGGTGCGGGTCAACTGCGTGACCGCAGGCGCCCTCGAGACCGACGAGCTCCGCAGCGCCTACGGCGGCGACGCCTACCTCGAGGCGGTGGCCGCCACCGTCCCGCTGGGGCGGATGGGCCGGCCACCGGACGTCGCCAAGGCGTGCCTCTTCCTGGCGTCCGAGGGCGCGTCGTTCATCACCGGTGCCAACCTGCTGGTCCATGGCGGCGGTGACGATCCGCCCCCGGTGACGGGCCAGGGGTGACCCCCACCGCGTTGCGGTCGCCGTCCTACCGTGAGGCGGTGCTGTGGCAGGAGCAGGCCGAGTTTCCGGACCCGCCCCCGACACCGCCTCCGCGATCGGCCGACTACGTCGTGGTCGGCGCTGGGTACGCGGGCCTGTCCTGCGCCCGGGACCTGGCCCGAGCGGGCCGGTCGGTCGTGGTGCTCGACGCCCACCGGGCGGGGTGGGGTGCCAGCAGCCGCAACGGCGGCATGGTCATTCCCGAGCTGAAGGCCGGCCCGGGAGCCCTGGCACGGACGTACGGACCCTTGGGGCGCCGCATGTACCACGAGGTCAACGAGGCGTTCGACCACGTCGAGCACCTGATCAGCGCCGAGTCCATCGACTGCGACTACAGCCGCACCGGCCAGCTCTTCGTCGCCCACGCCGAGCGGCTGGTCGCCTCGTTGATGGCGATGGCGCGGGAGCACGGCGAGGAGCTGGGCGAGCCGGTGCGATTCGTGCCCCGCGACGCGCTCGGCGACGAGCTGGGATCGACCGCGTATGCGGCCGGCCTGGTCATCGAGCGCACCGGCGGGCTGCACCCCGCGCGCTTCCACGCGGGCCTCTTCCGCCTCGCCCTGGCGGCCGGCGCCACCGTGAGCCCCGCGACGGCTGCGACTGCGATCGAGCGGGGCGGTGGGCGTGCCGGCTTCCGGGTCGTGACCCCTCGGGGGGCGGTCGACGCATACGCGGTCGTGGTCTGCACCAACGCCTACGCCGACGGGCTGCTGCCCGAGCTGCGTCGCCGGGTGCTGCCGGTGGGCAGCTTCATCATCGCCACCGAGGTGCTCGAGCCCGACCTGGCGCGCTCGGTCAGCCCGCGCGGCCGCATGCTCGTCGACAGCAAGAACTTCCTCTTCTACTGGCGGCTGACCCCCGACCGCCGCCTGCTGTTCGGTGGCCGCCGCAGCCTGTTGCCGTCGACGATCCCCCAGGCCCGCGACTTCCTGTACGCAGCGATGCTCCGGGTCCATCCCCAGCTCGCCGGCACCCGCATCGACCGCGCCTGGGGCGGCAACGTCGCGGTCACCGTTGACAGGCTGCCGCATGTGGGCCGGCTCGACGGGGCCTGGTACGTCACCGGATGCAACGGCTCCGGCGTGGCGCTCAACAGCTGGCTGGGCGCCCGGATGGCGCGGCACCTGCTGGGTGAGGCCGGACTGCCGTCGTTCGCCGAGCTGCAGCACCGCCCCATACCGCTGCACCGTGCCCGGGCTGCGTACCTGCCGCTCGTCGGCCTGTGGTTCCGCTGGCAGGACCGAGGATTCCCGGCCTGATCAGTCAGCTCGACGGCACCCGATCCACGACCTCGTCGGTGTGCTCTGCCTCGCGGGCGCAGTGGGCGCAGCAGTAGAAGCGGCCCTCGACCTCGGCCCCGTGCCCGATGACGGCGCACCCGCAGTGCTCGCACCGGGGCGCCAGGCGCGAGATGGCGCACTCGAAGCTGTCGAACGTGTGGCGGTCGCCCGCCGCGATCACCTCGAAGGACTTGTCGTAGTCGTTGCCGCAGACCTCGCATTCGGCCATGGCCACCTCCGTGTCGTCGGAACCGCCTGGCCTGTCCGCTACCCGCCGGCCGCAGGCTCTACGCAGCCGACGGGCGTGCCGAGATTCCGATTGTGTAGTCCTATCGATGTGCACCGGTGCCGGCCGGGCTTACCGTCGACGACGTGGTGGTCACGGCGGAGCGGGCTCTGGACCTGCGACGGGAGTTCGTGGGCGTGGACCATCCGCTCTGCGGCCCACGAAGCCGAGCTGGCCCGCTACGCCGTGGCGCCTGGCCGGCGTTCCCGGCGTGCGGCTCCATGGGCCGGCCGAGCACAAGGCACCGCGCATCGTCGGCCGCAAGGTCGGCGTGATGCCGTTCGCCGTCGACGGCATCGACCATGGCCTGGTGGCGGCCGTCCTCGGGTACGAGCACGGCGTCGGCGTCCGCCACGGGTGCTTCTGCGCCCAGTCCTACATCCACCACCTGTTGGGGGTGGGTGACGTCGAGTCGACCCGGTGGCTGGACCGTGCCCACGTAGACGAGCACCGGGGCGCGCCGGGCATGGTCCGCATCAGCCTGGGTGCCTACAACGACATGGCCGACATCGACGGTGCCGTGCGGGCCCTCGAGTGGCTCGCCGCCAGGGAGGTCCAGGGCAGGTACCGAGCGGATCCGGACGGGTCGTTCGTCCCCGACGGCTACGTCGAGCCGCTGTTGTTCGACCTGGGCCTGCCGGGCTCGGCGACCGAGGACCTCGCGCCCCCGAGCTCAATGGCTGACCATCACGTGCTTGAGCTCGGTGTAGTGCTCGACGGCGTGGAGCGACATGTCCTTGCCGTAGCCGCTCTGCTTGAACCCGCCGTGGGGCATCTCCGACACCAGGGGGATGTGGTCGTTGACCCAGACGGTGCCGAACTGCAACGCCCGTGACATGCGCATCGCGCGGCCGACGTCGCGGGTCCACACGCTGGCGGAGAGGCCGTAGTCCACGCCGTTGGCCCAGGCCAGGGCCTGCTCCTCGTCGCTGAAGCGCTGGACGCTCACCACCGGGCCGAACACCTCTCGCTGCACCAGCTCCGAATCCTGTTCCGGGTTGGCCACCACGGTCGCCCGGTAGAAGAAGCCGGGGCCGTCGATCGCCTCGCCCCCCGTCACCACCTCGGCGCCCGCCTCCACCGACCGGCTCACCATGCCGGCCACCCGCTCCCGCTGCGCGGCCGAGACCAGCGGCCCGACGGCGGTGTCCTCGAGCGTGGGGTCGCCGACGGCCAGCACGCCGACGGCGTCGCCCAGGTCGCCGAGCAACCGGTCGTAGACGCCCGGGCCGGCGACCACGCGGCACGGGGCGGTGCAGTCCTGACCGGTGTTGTAGTAGGCGTTCTCCGCCAGGCAGCCGACCAGCGCCCCCACGTCGGCGTCGTCGAACACCACGACCGGCGCCTTGCCGCCCAGCTCGAGGTGGACCCGCTTGAGCGAGTCGGCGGCGTTGCGGGCGATCAGCTTGCCGGTCTCGACGTCGCCGGTGAGCGAGACCATCGCCACCCCCGGGTGGCGCACGAACGCGTCGCCGACCTGCTCCCCCTGCCCGCACACCACGTTGAAGACACCCGGCGGGAAGATGTCGGCCGAGATCTCCGCCAACCGGAGAGCGGTCAGGGGGGTGAGCTCCGAGGGCTTGAGGATGAAGGTGTTGCCGGCGGCCAGCGCAGGGCCCAGCTTCCACGTCGCCATGTTGAGTGGGTAGTTCCACGGCGCGATGCCGACGCAGACGCCAAGTGGGTCGCGCCGCAGCATCGACGTGTAGCCCTCGAGGTACTCGCCCGCGCCCTGGGCATGCAGCGTGCGTGCTGCGCCGGCGAAGAACCGGAGGTTGTCGACGGTCAGGTCGAACTCGAAGTCGATGATCGACACGGGCTTGCCGACGTTGTTCACCTCGATCTGCTTGAGGTCGTCGAGGTTGGCCTCGACAGCGTCGGCCAGGGCGAGCAGCTTCTCGCTACGCTCCCGCGGGGTGGTCGTGCCCCAACTGTTGAAGGCCTCGGCGGCCACGGCCACGGCGGCGTCGGCGTCGCTGCCGTCGCTGGACGGAACCTGGGCGATCACCTCACCAGTCGCCGGGTTCAGGACCTCGTCGGTGGCGCCGGTCGCGGCGGGCTTCCACGCTCCGCCGATGAAGTTCTCGTGCGGCACGATCCGTCTCCCCCTGTGCGTCTCTGCGTCCGTCAGAGCATCCACCGGCCGCCCCCGGTGCCGCAAGGGATTCCGTTGCGGAGACATGAAATGACAACAGGATCGGTTGCAGAGCCGCGCGTTCTCCGCGAATCTTCGTGTCGGACAGCGGGGTGCAACAGGAGGGGGGTCGGCCCTGGGTGACGACGCCACGCTGAGCAGCGAGGCCCACTCGCCGGAGGCCACGGCCGCCGGAGGGGACGTCGCCTCCCGCGCGGTCCCGGATTCCGTGGTCATCGAGCTCGATCACGTGACCAAGCGGTTCGGGGACTTCGTGGCCGTCGACGACGCCTGCTTCGACATCGCCGCGGGCGAGTTCTTCTCGCTCCTCGGCCCGTCCGGGTGTGGCAAGACGACGACCCTGCGGATGATCGCCGGGTTCGAGGAGACGACGGAGGGGGCGGTCCGGCTCGAGGGCACGGACGTCTCCGGTACGCCGCCCTACAAGCGCAATGTGAACACGGTCTTCCAGCACTACGCGCTGTTCCCGCACATGTCGGTGTGGGAGAACGTGGCCTTCGGGCCGCGCAGCCGCAAGCTGCCCAAGGCGGAGACCGCCAAGCGCGTCGACGAGATGCTCACGGTGGTGCGGCTCGAAGACTTCGCTCGGCGCAAGCCGGCGCAGCTGTCCGGCGGCCAGCAGCAGCGGGTGGCCCTGGCCCGCGCCCTCGTCAACTACCCGAGCGCCCTGCTGCTCGACGAGCCACTGGGGGCCCTCGACCTCAAGCTGCGCCAGGTCATGCAGTTCGAGCTCAAGCGCATCCAACGCGAGGTCGGCATCACGTTCGTCTACGTGACGCACGACCAGGAGGAGGCGCTCACCATGAGCGACCGCATCGCCGTCATGAACGGCGGGCGCGTCGAGCAGATTGGCACCCCGGTCGACATCTACGCCCGCCCCGCCAGCGTGTTCGTCGCTGGCTTCATCGGACAGGCGAACCTGTGGCCGTGCCGGGTCGTCGGCGCCGCCGCGCCCACGGCCGCCGGGACGCCGGCGTTCGACGTCGAGGTCCTCGGCACCACGATGGCGTCGGCCTGCGGTGACGTCCGCATCGAGACCGGGGGCACGGCCACCCTGATGGTCAGGCCCGAGCGCGTGCGCATCACCACCGAGGAGCCGACCGGCGACGGTGCGGTGCGGGCGACCGTGACCGACCTCACGTTCCAGGGACCGCTGGTGCGGCTGCTGCTGGCGGCGGGCGACGGATCCGCGATCGTCGCCCAGCTAGGCCACGAGGTCGACCTGCCGCTGCTCCGCCCGGGCGACCAGGTGTGGGCGGGCTGGCCGCCCGATGCGTCGCTGGTGCTGCCCGCCGCCGAGATCCCCACCGCCGAGGACCTCGAGGAGCTCTTGGACGACACCTGACACGCCCCGTCGCCGATGACCTAGAAGTAACCGCCGCACACCGAGGAGTCGCTATGGCTGGGAGTAGGAAACCCCGACCGCATCCAAACGATCCGTTCGCTCATTTCGCCGCGCTCAGGGCGAGTCGGCGTCGCTTCCTCGGACGAGGGGCGGTCACCGTCGCGGGCATTGCGCTCGTGCCGCCCTGGCTGGCGGCCTGCGGTGACGACGACGACGACAGCGAGACGTCGGCGTCCGGCGAGGGCACCACACAGAGCTCGAGCGACACGCTGCGCATCTCCAACTGGCCGCTGTACATCGCCGAGGGGTTCGTCGACCAGTTCCAGGAGGCCTCGGGGCTGACGGTCGACTACAAGGAGGACTTCAACGACAACGAGCAGTGGTTCGCCAAGGTCAGGGACCCGCTGGAGCGGGGGCAGGATATTGGGGCCGACCTGGTGGTACCCACCGACTTCATGGCCGGCCGCCTGATCTCACTGGACTGGCTCAACCCGCTCAACGACGAGAACATCCCCAACAAGTCCAACCTGCGGCCCGACCTGCTCGAGGCGTCCATCGACCCCGAGCGCGTGTACACGCTGCCGTACATGTCGGGCATGGTCGGCCTCGGCTACAACCGGCGGCTGGCGGGGCGCGACATCACCAACGTCGACGACCTGTGGGACCCGGCCTTCAAGGGCCGCGTGTCGCTGTTCTCGGACAAGCAGGACGCGCTCGGCATGGTCATGCTCGCCCAGGGTGACGATCCATCGGATCCCAGCACCGAGGCGGTGCAGGCGGCGGCCGACAAGGTTGCTGAGGAGAAGGACAAGGGCCAGATCCGGCGGTTCACCGGCAACGACTACATCGACGACTTGGCGGCCGGGAACCTGGTCATCGCCCAGGCGTACTCGGGCGACGTGGTGCAGCTGCAGGCCGACGACCCCGACCTCGACTTCGTCGTGCCCGAGGCGGGCGGCACCACCTTCGTCGACGTGATGGCGATCCCGATCACGACCCGCAACCAGCTCGGCGCCGAGGAGTGGATGAACTACGTCTACGACCGGGCCAACTACGCGCAGCTCGTCAATTACGTGCAGTACGTGCCCGTCCTGAGCGACATGACCGACGAGCTCACCAAGCTCGACCCGGAGGTGGCCAACAACCCGCTCATCAACCCGCCGGAGGACGTGCTCGCCCGGCTCTACGCCTGGCCGGCGCTGAGCGACGAGCAGGACGCCGAGTACGCCACGATCTACGCCGAGGTCACTGGAGAATGACCTCGGCGGCGTGCTTCCCGCTCTTGGCTCCTTTGGCGCCGGGCCGCTCGGGCCCCGGCCGCGCCCTCAGGCGCGTCCTCATGGTAACGGGGGAGTAGGGCGCGGATGGCGGCGGTGGCCACCAGCGGGCGGCGTCGCAGCCGCGTCGGCCCGTACCTGCTGGTGGCTCCCGCCCTCGTCTATCTCGTCATCTTCTTCGTGGTGCCGATCGTCTCGTTGCTCCGCACGTCGCTGTCGAGCAACGCCGGCTCGGTGTTCCTGCCCGAGCTGAAGTTCAGCTGGGACTGGTCCAACTACGGCGACGCGCTGACGGACTTCCGCCAGCAGATCGGCCGCTCGTTCTGGTACGCAGGCGTGGCCACGTTCGTGTGCCTGGTCGTGGCGTACCCGCTGGCGTACGTCATCGCCTTCAAGTCGGGGCGGTACAAGAACCTGCTCCTCGGACTGGTGATCCTGCCGTTCTTCGTCACCTTCCTGGTGCGGACGCTGGCGTGGAAGACGATTCTCGCCGACGACGGCTGGGTGGTCGACGCCCTCGACACCATCGGCCTCCTGCCCCGCGAGGGTCGCCTCCTCAGCACGAGCTGGGCCGTGATCGGTGGGCTCATCTACAACTTCGTGCCGTTCATGGTGCTCCCCCTGTACGTGAGCCTGGAGAAGATCGACCCCGCCCTGCTGGAGGCCTCCCGCGACCTCTACTCCGGGGCCTGGCGGGCGTTTCGGAAGGTCGTGCTGCCACTGTCGATGCCCGGCCTGCTGGCCGGAAGCCTCCTCGTGTTCATCCCCGCCAGCGGCGACTTCATCAACGCCGACTACCTGGGCAGCACCCAGACCCGGATGATCGGCAACGTCGTCCAGCAGCAGTTCCTGGTGGTCAAGGACTATCCGGCCGCCGCGGCGCTCAGCTTCCTGCTGATGGCGATCATCCTGGTCGCGGTCCTGGCCTACACCTGGGCCCTCGGCACCGAGGAGCTCGTGTAGTGACTGCGGCGCCGCCCACGATCGAGGCCCGTCCCGCGGGCGACGTCGCCGGCGCCGCGCCCCCGGCGGGCCGCCGCCGCGGCCGACCCGTCCGGCTCGGCGACGTCATACTGCGATTGGTCGCGGGGCTGGTGCTGGTCTACCTGTTCATCCCGATCGCGGTCATCGTCGCGTTCTCGTTCAACGACCCGTCGGGGAAGTTCAACCTCACCTGGCGGGGCTTCACGCTCGAGAACTGGGCCGAACCGTTCCGCTACTCCCAGCTCACCGACGCACTGTGGACCAGCCTGCAGGTGGCGGCGCTGTCGACCGCGGTCTCGGTCGTGCTGGGCACGCTGGTGGCGGTGGCGCTGGTGCGCCAGCGATTCGCCGGCGACCGCTTCGTCGAGACGTTTCTGGTGCTGCCACTCACCGCACCCGAGGTGGTGATGGGCGCCTCGCTGCTCACGCTGTTCCTCGACCTCGGCTGGAACCGCGGGTTCGGCACGATCATCATCGCCCACATCGCATTCGAGGTCAGCTTCGTCGCCCTCACGGTGCGGGCCCGGGTACGTGGCCTCGACTGGACCCTCGAGGACGCGGCGATGGATCTCGGGGCACCCCCGCTGCGCACGTTCCTCCGCGTCACGCTGCCCTTGATCGTGCCCGGCCTTGTGGCCGCCGCCATGTTGTCGTTCGCCCTGTCGCTCGACGACTTCATCATCACGTACTTCAACAGTGGCTCGACCGTGACGTACCCGCTCTACGTCAACGCCGCCACCAAGGCCTCGTTGCCGCCGCAGATCAACGTGCTGGCCACCTCGATCCTGGTCGTGAGCCTGCTGCTGATCGGCGTGATCACCCTTTGGCAGCGGCGGCGCCTCCGTGCCTGACCCGTGACGATCGACCCCCGCGACCAAGGAGCCCTGCCGTGACGCACTCCGCCGACGAACTCCAACAGCTCGCCCGCGATCACCTCTGGGGCCACTTCTCACGGCTGACGCCGGGCGTCGACGGCGTGACGGTCATCGAGCGGGGCGAGGGCAGCTACGTGTGGGACCACGCCGGCAAGCGCTACCTGGACGGGCTGGCCGGGCTGTTCACCGTGCAGGCGGGGCATGGCCGCACCGAGCTGGCGCAGGCCGCGTCGAAGCAGGCCAGCGAGCTCGCCTACTTCCCCATCTGGACCTACACCCACCCCACCGCCATCGAGCTGGCGGCCAGGTTGGCGCAGCTGGCCCCCGGCAACCTCAACCGGGCGTTCTTCACCACCGGGGGCAGCGAGGCCGTGGAGTCGGCCTGGAAGCTGGCCCGGCAGTACTTCAAGGCCATGGGCCAGCCACAGCGCACCAAGGTGATCGCCCGGGACCTCGCGTACCACGGGACGACGATGGGCGCGCTGTCGATCACCGGCCTGGCGGCGTACCGCACGCCGTTCGAGCCGCTGGTGCCGGGCGCGTTCCACGTCGCCAACACCAACCGCTACCGGTGCCGCTTCTGCTCGTCGGCGCCCGCCTGCACGCTGGCCTGCGCCGACGACATCGAGGTCGCGATCGAACGTGAGGATCCGGAGACCGTGGCCGCCGTCTACCTCGAGCCGGTCCAGAACGCCGGTGGCTGCTTCACCCCCGATCCCGGGTACTTCGCGCGGGTCCGGGAGATCTGCGACCGCCACGGGGTGCTGCTGGTGTCCGACGAGGTGATCTGCGCCTTCGGCCGGTTGGGCGCCATGTTCGGCGCCGAACGGCTCGGCTACCAGCCCGACATGATCACCATGGCCAAGGGGCTCACCTCCGGCTACTCGCCGCTCGGTGGCGTGATGGTGGGCGACCACATCGCGGAGCCGTTCCTCGAGCCCGGCGCCTCGTTCCTGCACGGCATCACCTTCGCGGGCCATCCGGTGAGCTGTGCGGTGGCGCTGGCCAACCTGGACGTGTTCGAGTCCGAGGACCTCGTGGGCCGGGTCCGCACCTACGAGCCCGAGTTCCGCGCCGCGCTCGAGTCGCTCGGCGACCTGCCGATCGTCGGCGAAATCCGCGGCATGGGGTACTTCTACGGCATCGAGCTCGTGAAGGACCAGGACACCAAGGAGTCGTTCGACGATGAAGAGTCGGAGCGGCTGCTCCGCGGCGTGCTCACGCCCAAGCTCCTGGAGCTGGGCCTCATCTGTCGCGCCGACGACCGTGGCGACCCCGTGATCCAGCTGTCGCCGCCTCTCGTTGCCGGCCCCGACCAGTTCGACGAGATCGTGGCGGCCATCCGCACCGCCCTCGTGGAGGGCATGAGCGCAGTGGTGACCCGCTAGCGAGGAGAACCGATGACCCTGGCAGTTGGCGTACCCACCGAGATCAAGGAGGACGAGGCGCGGATCGCCATCACCCCCGACGGCGTACGCGAGCTGAACACGCACGGCATCGACGTCCTCGTCCAGTCCGGCGCGGGCGCCGGATCGAGCCTCGACGACGACACCTTTCGCCGCGCCGGGGCCGAGATCGTGGCGAAGGCCCCGGAGCTGTGGGAGCGCGCCGAGCTGATCTGCAAGGTGAAGGAACCGCAGCCCAACGAGTTCGCCTACTTCCGCAAGGGCCAGGTGATCTTCACTTACCTGCACCTCGCCGCCTACCCGGCCGTGGCCGACGCCCTCCTGGAGCACGGCGTCACGGGCATCGCCTACGAGACCGTGCAGCTGCCCTCGGGAGAGCTGCCGCTCCTCGCCCCGATGAGCGAGGTGGCCGGCAGGATGTCGGTGCAGGTCGGCGCCCACTTCCTCGAGCGCCCTCACGGCGGGCGGGGGGTGCTCATGGGCGGGGCACCGGGCGTGCGCCCGGCCCGCGTGGTCGTGCTGGGCGCCGGCAACGTCGGCTGGAACGCGGCGTGGATGGCGGCGGGGCTCGAGGCCGAGGTCGACCTGCTCGACAAGAACATCGATCGCCTGCGGCACGTCGACCAGATCCAGATGGGGAGGATCACCACCCTGGCGTCGAACCGGGGCCAGGTCGAGCGGCTGATCGGCGAGGCCGACCTGGTGATCGGCGCGGTGCTCGTCCCCGGCAGCCGAGCCCCGGTGGTGGTGACCGAGGACATGGTGCGCTCCATGAAGCGGGGGGCCGTCGTGGTCGACATCGCCATCGACCAGGGCGGCTGTGTGGAGACCTCGCACGAGACCACCCACTCCGAGCCCACCTTCGAACGGCACGGCGTCCTCCACTACGCGGTCGGCAACATGCCCGGCGCCGTCCCCCACACGTCGACGTACGCGCTCACCAACGTCACGCTGCCCTACATGGTCGAGCTGGCCCGGCTGGGGGTGGCGGAGGCGGTGCGGGAGGACGCGCCGCTCGCTCTCGGCGTCAACACCGCGCTGGGGCACATGGTGAACCCCACGGTGGCCGACGCTCTGGGTCGACCGCCCGCCGACCTCGAATCGGTCCTGGCGGGGTCGTGAACGGCAAGCCGACGGTCGCCCTCGACGACATCGACAAGGCGATCATCCGTGAGCTGCAGCTCGACGGGCGCACGCCGTACGCCAAGCTCGGCCCGGCGGTGGGCCTGTCGCAGGCGGCCGTGCGCCAGCGGGTCCAGCGGCTGATCGAGAACGGCGTGATGCAGGTGGTCGCCGTCACCGACCCGCTCATGCTCGGCTTCACCCTCGAGGCGATGATCGGCGTCGAGGTCGATGGCGACCTGCGGGCCGTGGCGACCAAGGTCGCCCAGGTCGACAACGTCGACTACGTCGTGGTCACGACCGGACGCTTCGACCTCGTGGTCGAGGTCGTGTGCCGCGACCACGAGGAGCTGCTGCACCTCATCAACGACGTGATCCGGGCCATCCCCGGGGTCCGAGCCACCGAGACGTTCACGTACCTGCACCTCGAGAAGCAGACGTATTCGTGGGGGACCGGCTAGCCCCTGGCACGCGGTCGTCCCGGGTCACCCCGTGAACCGGGGCGCCGCGACGACGGGCCGCGCGGGCGGTGCGAGTGCGGGCCCGTGGGGTGTGGGACGGTCAGGGGCACCGCCACCATTCCCGGGCGTGGGAGCCGTCGGGGGCGCGCCGCCGGCCCTCCCGGCCCATTCGAACGTCACCGCCAGGGGGTCGTGGTCCGACAGGGGCTCGCCGTCGTCGCGTCGGAACGTCTCTCGCTCGAAGCGGTGAGTCAGGGGCGCGATCGTCACGCCGCCGCCGCTGCGGTACACGAACTTGTCGATGCGGTCGGCGTCGTCGCCACAATCGAGCACGCCGCACACGTCGGTGAGCCCGGCGGCTGCGAGGAAGGCATCGAACACTGCGCGGTCGACGGCGCGGTCGGTGTTGAGGTTGAAGTCGCCGCCGACGACCACCGCCCGGCCGCTCGACCGCGCCGCGATGAACTCGGCGAGCTGCTCGAAGTCGGCGGCCCGGTACTGCTGGTCCAACGGCGTGTTGCCGGCCTCGGCGTGCAGGTTGTACACGTCGACCTCTACGCCGGGCGCCATGGCGGTGGTCGCCACGGAGAACCCCTTCTGCGACAGGCAATCGGCGGCGCCGCCGTCGCTCGTGTCAGCGCCGCCGAAGCAGTTCTCCCACATGACACGGGTCAGCTCACCGAACGGGAACCGGGACATCCGGTTCAGGCCGTCGGACACGAGCGCCTCGGGGCGGCGGGGGTCGCTGCCGAGGGGCGGTGGCGCCGGCTCCGACAGGTAGGGGTGGGTGACCTGCGAGACCAGCACCTCGTGGAAGACCTCGAGGCCTGGGATGGGCGGGTCCGGGTTGACCCAGCTCTCCTGCACGAGCACGAGGTCGTAGGCGTTGAGCAGTGGGCTGATGAGCTCGGTGTTGACGGCGGGCTCCGAGCCCGACAACGCCGAAGGCAGGCCGGCCACGTTGTAGGTGAGGGCCGCGAACCGTCCGGAGGGCGGCCCGGACGGCTGCTCGCGGGCGGTCGCAGAGGCGGCCGCGGGCAGCGCGGCCGTCGCGATGACGAGCGCCGCCCCGAGGACGGCCGGCACCGCCGGCCGCGGCGTTGTCGTCGACGAACCCATGGACGTCCCCCAACCCGACGGTCGGGCGCAGGCTAGCCCGGGGGCCTAGCGCGGGGTGGTGGCCGGGCCCGATGCGAGCAGCAGCTCCATCACGACCACGTCGAGCCAGCGGCCGAACTTGCGCCCCACCTCGCGTTCGGTGCCGACGACCTCGAACCCGGCCGCCAGGTGGAGCCTGGCGGACGCCTCGTGGTGGCCGACGATGCGGGCGAACACGGCGTGGAAGCCGTGGGCGGTGGCGACCTCCAACAGCTCGGCGAGCAGCGCCCTGCCGATGCCCCGGCCCCGGTGGTCGCGGTGGACGTAGACCGAGTCCTCGACGCTGGTGGCGTACGCCGGCCGCTTTCCCCAGGGCGACAGCGACGCGAATCCCACGACGCCGTCGACCTCGTCCTCGGCCACCAGCACGGCGTGGGCGCCGCTGCGGGCGGTGAGCCACTCACGCTGCTCTGCGAGCGATCGCGGCACGAGGTCGAAGGTGACGGTGGAGGTGGTCACCTCGGCGTTGTAGATCTGTCGGGTCGCCTCGGCGTCGTCGATCCGCGCCAGCCGCACCGTGACGGGGGAACCCATCCGGTTGACGATAAGGCTGCCGAGCCCAGACGACGCAGCGAGACGGGCCGACCTCAACGGTCGGGCCGGCTCGGACCGTGGCGAGGGAGGCGGGGCAGCGCGTGGCGCTGAGGATGCGGGGCCGCTGCCAGCGCTGACGCCGGCGGCGGTAGGCCCCGCACCGGAGGCGACAGACCGGCAGCTCCGCCGGAAGGGCTAGTCGGCGGCGAGCGCGGGCTCGACGAGGGCCAGCTCGCCGGCCAGTGCCTCGAGGCGGGCCCAGCTGGCGATCGCCTCGTCGTCGGTGAGGAGCATGACCTGCAGGTCACCCACCAGGCCCGGCAGCAGCTCGAGGAGCAGCGGCACGACCGCCGGCTCGAGCTGATCGAACGTCTCGTCGAGCAGCACCGGGGGCCGGGTCCCCTTCGCGTTGGTGGCGGCGGTGAGCTGCGAGACGATGCTCTGCGCCAGCGCCACGGCGTCGTCGTCGGACAGGTCGGGAGCACTGGACGACAGCGACCGCAGCGCAGCGATGTGCTGGCGCAGCCGGGCAGCGGCCTGGATCTCCGTGCGATAGTCGGCGGCCCAGTTGACGTCGGTGTCCCCCGCCAGCGCCCGCCACGTGCCGACGGCGTCACCCCGGCCGGAACCGAGCCCGAGCAGATCGTCGGCGGCGCCCCAGAGCGCCACCTGGTCGACCGCGGACAGGGCCCGCACGGCATCGTTTCGGGGACTGCGGTTGCGGAGGTCGTCGGCCGAGATGCGCGTGATGGTGGTGCGGCCGAACTGCCCGCTCAGCAGGTCGACGCGGCCGTCGAAGCCGCGATGCTGGGACGTGACGTCGGTCGCCGTGGCGACGTCGATCACGCGGTGGGGGCCCGAGGAGGGGCGCAGCACCACGAGCCGTCTTCCGGTGTCGTCGGTCACCTCGGCATGGACGCCGCGCACCGTGCCATGGAGCGCCCCCGCCAGCAGCGACCCGAAGGCGGCCCTGGCGTCGGGCGGCATACCACCCAGCACGGTCAGTCGGGGATGGAAGTCAACGGACGCGGCATCGCCGTCGCCCTCAACGATCAAGCGGTCCACCAGCACGCAGGGACTATCGGCGCGCGCAGAGCCCGCCTTGAGGGTTTTCTTTACGAATGTGTCGCGAATAGGCAACGACACTACGTAGGGTGGCGGCGCGTGCGGCCTCCGCGGCGAACGCATGGAGGTTGGGTGCCGCCGAGCGGGCGACGGTAGGCTGTGCCGTCCTGGTCATGCAGGCCAGGCCCCCTTAGCTCAGTCGGCAGAGCACAGCCATGGTAAGGCTGGTGTCGTCGGTTCGATTCCGACAGGGGGCTCGCACGATGTCGCGGGTGCACCGCGCGTCCTGCGTGTCACAACGCAATTTCGGCCATGGCGGCGTAGCTCAGTTGGCAGAGCACCCGGCTCATAATCGGGTTGTCGCCGGTTCGAGTCCGGCCGCCGCTACTTCAATCACCGCCACGTCAGGAGAGCCGCAGGATGGCTAAGGAAAAGTTTGAGCGGACGAAGCCGCATTTGAATGTTGGGACGATGGGTCATATTGATCATGGTAAGACGACGTTGACGGCGGCGATTACGAAGGTGTTGGCGGAGTCGAACCCGAATGTGGCGTTTACGGCGTTCGAGCAGATTGATAAGGCGCCGGAGGAGAAGCAGCGGGGGATCACGATCAATATTGCGCATGTGGAGTACGAGACTCCGAACCGGCATTACGCGCATGTGGATATGCCGGGGCACGCGGATTACATCAAGAACATGATCACGGGTGCGGCGCAGGTGGATGGGGCGATCCTGGTGGTGGCGGCCACCGATGGGCCGATGCCCCAGACCCGGGAGCACGTGTTGTTGGCCCGTCAGGTGGGGGTGCCGTCGATCGTGGTGGCGCTCAACAAGGTGGACGCGGTCGACGACGAGGAGTTGTTGGAGCTGGTGGAGATGGAGGTCCGGGAGCTGTTGTCGGACTACGGGTTCCCCGGTGATGACACCCCGGTGGTGCGGGTGTCGGCGCTCAAGGCGCTGGAGGGCGACCCGGCGTGGACGGCGGGGATCACCGAGTTGATGGACGCCGTGGACAGCTTTGTGCCCGAACCGACCCGGGATCTGGACAAGCCGTTCCTGATGCCGATCGAGGACGTGTTCTCGATCACCGGGCGGGGCACGGTGGTGACCGGCAAGGTCGAACAGGGTGTGGTCAAGGTGTCCGACGAGATCGAGATCGTGGGGATCCGTCCCACCACCAAGACCGTGTGCACCGGCGTGGAGATGTTCCGCAAGCTGTTGGACCAGGGCCAGGCCGGCGACAACATCGGGGTCCTGTTGCGGGGCACCAAGAAAGAAGACGTGGAACGGGGCCAGGTCCTGGCCAAGCCCGGGTCCATCACCCCCCACACCCACTTCGAAGCCCAGGTGTACGTGTTGACCAAAGAAGAAGGCGGCCGCCACAAGCCGTTCTTCACCAACTACCGACCCCAGTTCTACTTCCGCACCACCGACGTCACCGGCACCATCGAGCTCCCCGAAGGCATCGAGATGTGCATGCCCGGCGACAACACCACCATGACCGTCGAACTCATCGCCCCCATCGCCATGGACGAAGGCCTCCTCTTCGCCATCCGCGAAGGCGGCCGCACCGTCGGCTCCGGCCGCGTCACCAAAATCATCAAGTAGGAGACCACGATGGCCAAGGCCAACGAGAAGCGGGTGCACGTCACGCTCGAGTGCACGTCGTGCAAGCGCCGCAACTACATCACCACCAAGAACAAGGTCAACGACCGCGAGCGCATCGAGATGAAGAAGTACTGCCGCTGGGAGCGGCAGCACACGCTCCACAAGGAGACGCGCTAGCCGTCCACGAGCCGACCGGACGCGGCGACGCCCCGTAGGCCCGGCGCGCCGGTGGCTCCGTCATGAAACCGCCACGTAACAACCGTCGCTCACCAGGAGTCTGAACGGCCGATGCCACACGATGTGGCCGAACTCGTCGCCGCTGCCAAACACGGCGATCGGGAAGCGTTCGACGAGCTTGTCAGGGTCACCTACGCGGAGACCTACACGCTCGCCTACCGGCTCACAGGCAACGAGGAAGATGCGCGAGACGTGGTGCAGGAGGCATATCTACGGGCCTTCCGGGGCCTCAGGCGCTTCCGTGGCGACGCGCAGTTCTCCACGTGGATGTACCGCATCACGGCCAACTGCGCCGCCACGCAGCTCGGCAAGCGGGCCCGCCACCGCCACGACGAGCTCGACGACCGCGCTCCCGTTGCCGATCCCCGCCTCGACCACGATCCGCAGCTCCGGGCCGACGCCGACGACCTCCGGAGTCGACTGCATGCCGCCCTCGACGCCCTGCCGCCCCGGCTGCGCGCGGTCGTCGTCCTGCGCGACGTGTACGAGCTGTCGCACGAGTCGATCGCGGCCGAGTTGGGCATCTCGGAGTCGGCGGCCAAGGTGCGCCTCCACCGGGCGCGCCACAAGCTGCGCGACCAGTTGTTCCCCCGACGTGACGGGGAGGCCTCCCGTGCGGTGTGAACCCGCACGAGCGGGCGGACCCGCACCGGGAGTGGGCCCAGGAGGTGGGCGCCGTGCAGTGTGAGGACATCGCCGAGGATCTGGCGGCGGCCGCAGAGGGCGAGACGCTCCTCGGCCGCTCCCAGCGCCGCCACGTCGAGCGCTGCCTGCGCTGCCAGGCAGAGGTGGTCCAGTACCGCCGGCTGCTGCGGGCCATGCGCTCGTTGCGCACCGAGGTGCTCGAACCGACACCCGGTTTGCTGGCCGACATCCTCGCCAACCTCGAGGGGGCCGGCGAGCGCCACGCCGTCCGCTCGCTGCTGTCGGGCCGACGGGTCGCCTATCTCGGTGGTCTCGCGGCGGCCACGGCCGCCGGCGCCGCCGGCGCCATCGTCTTCGCCAGCCGCACCCGCCGCACCCGCCTGGCGGGCTGACGGCGGCGCCGAAAGGCGCGATCGTGGTCACATGTTCGACATCGACGAGTTCCTGGCGGAATGCCGGCGGGCACGGAACGAGACCGAGCCGAGGCGGGCCACGCGGGAGGTCCTGACCCGGGCCCTCGACCGACCCGGTGACGTCGGTGACGCCCTCCGGCCCACGGAGGGCGGCATGACCTTGCTGCACCATGAGCCCGATCTCACCGTGATCCACTTGGTGTGGGCTCCGGGCATGCAGCTCTTCCCGCACGACCACCGCATGTGGGCCGTCATCGGCATCTACGAGGGCCAAGAGGACAACACGTTCTTCCGCCGGTCCGGGCCCGATCGCCGGGCACTGACCGAGTCGGGCGGGAAGGAGCTGGCGACGGGGGACGTGCTCGTGCTCGGTGACGACGCCATCCACGCCGTCGCCAACCCCAAGAACCATCTCACGGGGGCAGTGCACGTGTATGGCGGCGACTTCGTCAACGAGCCGCGCAGCCAGTGGGGGCCGGGGCCCGTCGAGGAGCGCCCGTACGACCTCGAGGTGACGCGCCAGCAGTTCGCCGAGGCCAATCAGCGCTGGCGCGAGTCGTCATAACGCCGCCTGACCTGGCATAGTGGGTGACCCCGCGGGCTCGCCCGGCGTTGTCCTGCCGCGTCGGCCAAGGGATAGGCTGTCACGGTTCACCCCCAAGGGCAGTAGCTCAACTGGCAGAGCAGCGGTCTCCAAAACCGCAGGTTGGGGGTTCGAGTCCCTCCTGCCCTGCACGCCTCCTGCCCGTACCACCATCCCATTTCGAGGGTCTCGCCATGGCGATGAACCGACAGACCAAGCGGCAGCTCCAACGCCAGGGGCAGCTCGGCACCGACGGCGCACCGGCCGCCCGCAAGCGGCCCGCGCCCCAGGCGCCGCGCCCGACCGAGGAGCGGACCGGCCCGACGCAGTTCCTCCGCGAGGTCCGGGGCGAGCTGCGCAAGGTCGCATGGCCCACGCGTAGCGAGGTCATCAACTACTCGATCATCGTGCTCTTCACCGTGGTGATCCTGACCACGTACATCGCGCTCCTCGACCTCGCCTTCGGGGACGCCGTCTTCCGCCTGTTCGAACGATGAGTGACACCGACACCGATACCAACGAACCGCAGACCGACATCACCGATCCGGCGCTCGACGCGCCGGCGCCCGACGCCGACGCCGTGACCGACGACGACGGCGCCGCCGCCGAGGCAGTGGACGCTGTCGCCGAGGCGCTCGAGGCCGACGCCACCGAGGCCGAGGCCGTGGTGGACGAGGCGTCCGAAACCGTCGCTGCCGAGGCCGACGCTGCCGAGGTCGACGCCGCCGAGGTCGACGCCGCCGAGGTCGACGCCGCCGAAGCCGAGGCCGTGGTGGACGAGGCGCCGGCAACCGTCGCCGCCCCTGCCGCTGAGGCTGAGGCCGTGGTGGACGAGGCGCCTGACGCCGTCGCCGCCCCCGCCGGTGACGAGGCGGTCGTGGATGAGGCCCCTGGCGCTGGCCTGGACGAGGCCGCCGACGTCGCGGACGCTGTCGCCGAGACGCCTGAAACCGCTGCCGCCTCCGCCGCTGACGAGGCGGTCGTCGATGAGGCTCCTGGCGCTGCCCTGGACGACGCGGTCGGCGTCGAGGACGCTGTCGCCGAGGCGCCGGGGGCGGACGCGGCCGAGGCCGAGGCCGTGGTGGAAGAGGCGCCGGAGGTGGAGGCCGATGCCGCCGCCAACCGCCAAGCCGCGGTTGCCGAGTCCGCGGAGGCGGTCGGCGGCGAGGTGATCACCGACGAGGAGCTGCTGGCGCGGCCGCCCGCCGAGAGCCCGTACGACCGTCCCGGTCGCTGGTTCGTCGTGCACACGCAGTCGGGCTACGAGAAGAAGGTCAAGCAGAACCTCGAGGCGCGCATCGTGTCGATGAACGCCGAGGATGCCATCTACGAGGTGGTCATCCCGATGGAGGACTACGTCGACTTCCGCAACGGCAAGCGCATCGTGGCCCAGCGAAAGATGTTCCCCGGCTACCTGTTGGTCCGCGCCGCGCTCGACGACCAGGCGTGGTTCGTCATCCGCAACACGCCGGGCGTAACCGGCTTCGTGGGCCAGGGCGCCAAGCCGTCGCCGCTGCCCCGCCGTGACGTCGAGTCCTTCCTCATGCCCAAGGGCGGCACCGAGGAGCAGGTCGCTCAGCGTGCCAAGCCTCGGCTGGAGTACGAGATCGGCGAGACCGTGCGGGTCAGGGAAGGCCCGTTCGCCGACTTCTCGGGCGAGGTGATCGAGCTCAACGAGGACCAGCTCAAGCTCAAGGTGCTGGTCAACATCTTCGGCCGCGAGACGCCCGTCGAGCTCGAGTTCAGCAAGGTCGCCAAGCTCTAGACAGAGAGACGAGGAATCAACCCCCATGGCCAAGAAGAAGGTGCTGGCCGTCGTCAAGATCCAGATCCCCGCCGGCCAGGCGACGCCTGCCCCGCCGGTCGGCACGGCGCTCGGACCGCACGGCGTCGCCATCATGGATTTCTGCAAGGCCTACAACGCCCAGACCGAGTCGCAGCGGGGCACCATCGTGCCCGTCGAGATCACGATCTTCGAGGACCGGACCTTCACGTTCATCCTCAAGACGCCCCCCACCCCGGTTCTCCTGCGGGAGGCCGCCGGCATCGAGAAGGGCTCCGGCCTGGCGGGCCGCGAGGGCGTCGGCACGGTGACCGACGCGCAGATCGAAGAGATCGCCAAGATCAAGATGCCCGACCTCAACGCCTATGACCTCGAGACAGCCAAGCTGCAGATCGCCGGCACCGCCCGCTCGATGGGCATCGAGGTCGCCTGACCGCGGCACGCCTGAGGGCGCACCACCGACCAAGACCTGACCAACGGCTGGACCGGGACCACCTCGCCCGGCCGCCTCGACCACATGAGGGAGCCACCCATGGCGCAAGGCAAGAAGTTCAGCGACGCGTTGAAGCGCTTCGATCGGGAGCGGCTCCACACGCCGCCCGAGGCCGTCGAGCTGGTCCGCTCGTTGCCCAAGGCCAACTTCGACGAGACCGTCGAGCTGGTGGTCCGGCTCGGGGTCGATCCCCGCAAGGCCGACCAGATCGTCCGGGGCACCATCGGACTGCCGGCCGGAACCGGCAAGGACGTGCGGGTCGCGGTGTTCGCCGCCGGCGAGGCCGCCACCGCCGCCCGCGAGGCCGGCGCCGACATCGTCGGGTCCGACGACCTGGCCGAGCAGATCCAGGGCGGCATGCTCGACTTCGACGTCACGATCGCCACGCCCGACCTCATGCCGGTGGTCGGCCGCCTGGGCCGGGTGTTGGGACCCCGGGGCCTGATGCCCAACCCCAAGTCGGGCACGGTCACGCCCGACGTGGCCAAGGCCGTCGCCGACTTCAAGGGCGGCAAGGTCGAGTACCGGACCGACCGCTACGGCAACGTCCACGTGCCGATCGGCAAGGCGTCGTTCGCGGCCGAGGCGCTGCTCGAGAACTTCCGGGCAGTCGTCGACGAGCTCAACCGGGCCAAGCCAGCCGCGGCCAAGGGGCGCTACATGCGCCGGGTGACGCTGTCGTCCACGATGGGTCCGGGCATCAAGATCGACCCCACGAGGCTGCGCGCCGGGGCCGACGAAGCGGCCTAGGCACCACGAGTCGGTCCCAGACAGATGCCGTAACGGGCACCGAGGCGAGGTCGGTGCCGGCCCACTTCGCCGTCTGGCGTCCGGCTCGGTACGCTGTCCGCTTCACAACCAACTTCGCTCGCCGAAGACCTCCGGTGCCCTGCGGGGCGCAAAGGGCCGATGGCCCGCCCGAGTAGGCGGACTCCGCGACACCTCGCCGCTACGGGGCGGCGCCGTGCCAGGACGTTCGCTGCCGCGAGCGTCCGAGCACAGGAGAGGAGGTGTCGATGGAGAATCCGAGACCGGAGAAGGTTGCCGTGGTGGACGAGGTGCAGGAGCGCCTCACCAACGCCAGTGCCGCGCTGCTGACCGAGTACCGCGGGCTGGACGTGACCGCGCTGGGCGAGCTGCGCCGGGCGCTGCGCGCCGCCGGCGGCGACTACAAGGTCTACAAGAACACGATCGTGCGGTTCGCGGCCCGCAACGCGGGGCTCGAGCTGGACGAGTTTCTCACCGGCCCGACCGCCATCGCCTTCGTCGGCGAGCGTCCCGACGGAGCGCCAGCCGATGCGGTGCTGGTGGCCAAGGCCCTGCGCGACTTCGCCCGCACCAACCCGGCGTTGGTGGTGAAGGGCGGCGTCCTGGCCGATCGGGCGCTCAGCGCCGCAGAGGCCCGCGCTCTGGCCGACATCGAGCCCCGCGACGTGTTGCTGGCCCGGCTCGCCGGTGCGTTCGCTGCACCCATGCAGCAGTTCGCCGGCCTGCTCCAGGCGCTGCCGCGCAACTTCGCCTACGGGCTCCAGGCCCTCATCGACGAGCGTGGTGGTGAGGCACCCCCGCCAACCCCCGACACTGACGACACCAGCCCCGAGGAGAGCTGAGAAATGGCAACCAAGGAAGAGATCCTCGATTCGATCTCGAGCATGACGGTCCTGGAGCTGAGCGAGCTGCTCAAGGACTTCGAGGAGCGCTTCGGCGTGACCGCCGCCGCGCCCGTCGCCGTCGCCGCGCCCGCCGCCGGTGGCGGTGCGGCGGAGGCGGAGGCCGAGGAGGAGAAGGACGAGTTCGACGTCGTCCTGACCGAGGCCGGCGGCCAGAAGATCGCGGTCATCAAGGAGGTGCGCTCCCTCACCAGCCTCGGCCTCAAGGAGGCCAAGGACCTGGTCGAGTCCGCCCCCAAGGCCGTGCTCGAGAGGGTCAACAAGGAAGAGGCCGACAAGGCCAAGGCTGCCCTCGAGGGCGCCGGCGCCACGGTCGAGCTCAAGTAATAGCCCGTCCGGCGGGGCTGCGGGTCCTGTCGACCCGGTGCCGGCGGCCGGCGTCCTCGCCGCCACCCGCGGCCCCGCCTCCCTCGCGGCGGTCGAGTCGGGCCGACCGTGGAGGTCCCCCGCCTCGCAGCTCACGCACCGAGGCGCCGGCTCGCGGTCGTCGCCTCCCGAATGCCCGCAGCGGGGTCGTAGCCGTGGTCGGCCAGCCAGCCGACCTCGGCGACCAGGCGGACCGCCCGGTACACCGGCCACGAGCGCTCCACCCATCGCCGGAGCGTGCGATCGGCGCCGTAGCCGTCCAGCACGGCCGGCAGCCGCTCCGGGGAGCGCAGGGTCAGCACGGCGATGTCCCAGGCGGCGTCGCCCCGGCAGGCGTCGCCCAGGTCGAGCAGGCCCACGACCCGGTCGGCGCCGTCCAGCCGCACATGGATCGGCATGCAGTCGCCGTGCAGGGTCGCGTCACGCCCGCTGGCCGCCCACTCGGCGACCAGCCGCCCGGCTCGCGGGCGGACGGTCGCGACCGTGTCGGCGGGCAGCCCGGCGGCGGCGCCGGTGTCCTGCCCGTATTCAAGGACCCGCTCCACGCCCGCTTCCCAGTCGCGCTCCCCGGCCAGCCCGGGGAGGCCCGGCACCGAAGTCCCGTGCAACGACCGCAGCGCCGCTCCCGCCGCGTGCCACGCCCGGTCCGGTCTATCGGGGGCCAGCCACCCACCCGCCACCCGCTCGAGCACGAGCACCGCCGGAGGCCCGGCCGCACGCGTCAGGACGGACGGCACTGGCACACCGGCGGAGCCGGCCGCCACGAGCACGCCGGCCTCGCGCTCCGACCGCCCCGCGTCGAGGTCGCCCTTGACCACGGCCGCCCGCCCGTCGCCCAGCACCACCTCCAAAACGCACCGCTCGCGGTGGTCCACAAGCGTGTCGACAAGCCCCACCGGTCCTCCGACGAGGTCGCCAGCCACCTCCAGCACAAGCTCCACCAGCGCCATGCCGACAGACTCTGCGTCCAAGGGCGAGTCGCGCACCAGCCCAGCGGGGTTGGCCGGCCTCGACGGCCGGCCAACCCCGATCCGCGCGAGAGGGAGGCGGGGTGCTGCTGCGGGTGGCCCCGAGGATGCCGGCCGCTCGCAGCGCGTCTGCGCTGCGGGCGGTAGGCCGGCACCGGAGGGGACAGGACCCGCAGCAGCACCCCGCCGGAAGTACGACTCTTGACCAATCCGTTCCGGGGGCTTACCCTGCCCGCAGCCTTTCGGCCCGTCCGGGGTGACCTTCGTAGCACCCCCGGCACGGTGTGCTGTCTCGCGGGTTGTGTTGACGCCCGAGGTGCCCTAGCATGGTCAGTTGCCGTGCGTCTTCGGTTCCGCTTTCGCGACTCTGAGAGTGGCTGGGGCGCGCCCGCGCGCGGTTCATCGTCGTCGCCGGCTTGGTCATGGCTCCGTGGTGCGTACGGGGTGCACACGGCCGACCGAACCCACTGAGGAGTGATTCGTTGTCCACTCGCATCCGGGATCGGTATTCGTTCGCGAACATCGAGGAGGCCCTCCCGCTTCCCGATCTGATCGCGATCCAGCGGGAGTCCTTCGACTGGTTCCTCCAGCAGGGCCTCAAGGAGACGTTCGCCGATATCTCCCCCATCAAGGACTTCACCGAGACCCTGCAGCTCGAGCTGGAGTTCGACCCCGACGACGAGGACCTGCGCCCGCCGCCCAAGTTCTCCGTCGAGGAGTGCAAGGAAAAGGACATGACGTACTCGGCGCCCATCTTCGTGCGCGCCCGGTTCGTCAACGCCTCGACCGGTGAGATCAAGGAGCAGACGGTCTTC
>Ga0081538_10001048_pt1 | contig 29457 bp, 18 predicted proteins | sample TabmetS5T2R1_FD_71022 | JGI IMG/M metagenome (GOLD analysis project Ga0081538, IMG submission 71022) | Tabebuia heterophylla rhizosphere microbial communities from the University of Puerto Rico - S5T2R1 | ecosystem: Host-associated > Plants > Roots > Rhizosphere ...
CCCCCGTCCTCGACGCGGTCGCCCCTGTCGTCCAGGCCGTCACGCCGGTCGTCGGGGCGGTGAGTGACACGGTCGCCCCCGTCCTCGATGCCGTCGCCCCGGTCGTCCAGGCCGTCACGCCGGTCGTCGGGGCGGTGAGTGACACGGTCGCCCCCGTCCTCGATGCCGTCGCCCCGGTCGTCCAAGCCGTCACGCCGGTCGTCGGGGCGGTGACTGACACCCTCGCCCCCGTCCTCGACGCGGCGGCCCCAGTCGTGCGGGCGGTCGCCCCGACTGGTCCCTCGACCACACAGGCCGACCGAACCACAGAGTTCCCTACGACCCCGGCGCCACGCGACCCGGCAGCGGTGGCCACGGCGCCGCCGGTTGATCGAACCGCCGACCCCGCCGCGCCGGGGACCTACCCCGTAGCCGACGGCACCCCGCCGACGTCCACGACCGCTCCGGACGCGCGGTGGCCGATCACCAACACGACGGTCCCGGTCCTCGACCTCGACAGGACCGCGCCTCGGGCGCAGCCGGCAGAGAGCATCACCGCTACCGGCCCGACCTTCGATCAGGCCTGGTCGTCGCTGATCGGATCCTCTTCGTCCTCACCGACGAGCACGACCGGGGCCGCGCCGGCCAAGTCCGCGCTCACAGCACCTTCCGAGACACCCCCGCCATCGAACACCCCCGCTGCCGGCGGCGGCACATCCGCGCCGGGCGGCGGTCCGTCGACCGCGCTCTACGCACTTCTCGTTGTCTTTGCCGCGTTTGCCCTGCTCCACTTCGGCCGGCTGCAGCTACGCCCGGTCCAGTGGCGTGGCGCGGCATTCGTGGCTCTCCTCGAGCGGCCTGGCTAGCCCCCGCGGCTTCCCAGTTCGTCCCGGGCGCCGGATGCGCCCGGGCTCCACCGCTTGACAGGAGAAAATCATGCGAACGACATGCTTCGTGCCTGGGGCACGAGCGGGGGCCGCCGGCCTGCTGGCTGCGCTCCTCCTGCTCTGCCTCTCAGGCTCGACCGCGCTGGCCGATTCGTCGGCACGAGGAGGTGAGGTCCCCACCGCTGGGCCCTCGCTGCTCGCGACCGGCAGCGGCTACGCGCAGCCGCGGGGCTCCACCCGCGTACGGGAATTGCAGAGGCGACTCCGGGCGCTGGGACTGCGTCCGGGGACGATCGATGGGTTCTTCGGGCCGCAGACGAGCGCCGCCGTGGAGGCCTTCCAGCGCGCGGCCAGGATGCGGGTCGACGGGATCGTCGGACCGCAGACGCGACGGGCGCTGAGAAAGGCGTCGGCGCCACTGCTGAGCCACGGCGCCGGCTATGGCAGTCCAGGCGGCTCGACAAAGGTGCGCCATCTGCAGCGTCAGCTGCGCAGGCTCGGCCACCGGCCTGGCCCCCTCGACGGGCTTTACGGTCCGCGGACCGCGGCGGCTGTGGCACGTTTCCAGCGGGCTCGGGGTCTCGCGGCCGATGGCGTCGCGTGGCGGCGCACCCGTCGCGCCATCACCCGCGCTCGGCTTCATGACCTGAGCGAGACCCGCACGGTCAGGGCCAAGTCCCGGACCCGGCGTCCGCGGTCGCTCGAAAGGCCGGCAGCCCGCAAGCCCCGCCACTCGGTGGCGGACACCCCCGCGAACCCCCCCGGCAACGCCACTCGCGAGAGGGAGGCACCCGGACTCTGGCTGCTCGTGAGCGGCCTGATGGCATTCACACTCGTCGCCGTCACACGCCCGTTGATGGCGAGGCTGGCCGTGTCGGCCAAGGCAGTCATGCCGGGGTTGACGAGGACCCCGGCCGATGATCGGGGCCAGCCGAGCCCCACCGCCCAAGGCCAGCGCTTCCAATCACGGGCGCGGCCCGCTGAAGAACCTCCGTTGCCGCCAAGCGCGGCGAACGGCCGTCGCCGAGTCGAAGCGCTCGGCTACGTCCGCGTCAGCGACCCCGCCGGGTCGACAGAGCAGGATCTGCGCAAGCAGATCGCCGCAATCGACACGCTGTGTGAGCGACGAGGCTGGCGGCTGGTCGAGGTCACGCGCGATGTAGGGCTCGCACCTTCCGGGCTCACGTATGTGCGTGAGTGCCTTGCCAGAGGCGATGCGTCCTGCCTGATCGTCGCTGAGCTTTGGCTCTTGGCGAGCTCGGCGGGTGAGCTGGCTCACATCCTCAGGTGGTTGCGAGACCGCGACGCGCGCCTTGTCGCGGTGGACGTCGATCTCGATACCGCGGCACCAGACGGCCGGATCGCCGCCGATTCGCTCATCGCCGTCGGCGAACGGGACGGCGACGCCCCGCCCGGGCGGCTTGCCGTAGGCGATGTGCCGGCGCTGGAGCAGCACCTCGTCGCCGTTCGTTCGGCCGGGGCGATTCTGCAGGCCTTCGCCGAGCGGCTCGACGACACAGGAGTAGCGCAGGAGTCAAACGCCGGCGCGAACGGCGGGAGCACCCAGCCACGAGCGGAGGACAGATGAGCTCACCGGAGCGAGCGTCCCCGCCGCGTGAGGCCTCGTGCGGCCTCCATCCCGCCACCACCGACCGCAGGGCGGCAAGAGGCCGCGCCTGCCGACCGCGAGCCGCCGCGGCCCATGCCGGCACGCGGCTCACCGAGGTCAAGATGACTCCACCTACACCACACGCCATCGACAGCCACGGAACCCCCGCCAAGGACGACGGGGAGTTCATTGCCCTCGCTGTCGCCCGAATCAAGGAAGGCGACAGCGGCGCAATCCAGATCCTCTACACGCGCTACGAAAGGGAAGTGCATCGCTATGTGAAGAGCATCGTCCGAGACCATCACGAGGCTGAGGACATAACCCAGAACCTGTTCGTCAAGCTCATGTCCGCCATCCATGGCTATGAGCCGCGCGCCGTGCCGTTCGAGGCATGGCTACTGCGCGTGGCTCGCAATGCCGCGCTGGACAACCTCCGCCTGAAGCGGGCACTTCCCAGCGACGACATCCAGACCAGCGACGAAGGGCACGACCAGATTGCGTTCGAGCGCTGCCTTTGCATCAAGGACGCGCTGAGGCAGCTACGCCCGCTGGAGCGAGAGGTCCTCGTCCTCCGATACATCGCCGGTCTCCCCACCCGGGAGATCGCCGACCGGTTGCACCGGACGGAGCGCTCGATCTACGGCCTTCACAACCGCGGCCGGAGAGCGCTCAAGGCCGCGCTAGAGGAGTTGGATGCGATGCCAATGACCGCATAGTCTCGTGCTCGAACACCGCGATGGAGCTCTCGCGATCGGCCGGCCGCAGCACGGGTTCGCCTGGCGCCAGGCGCACCTGCTCTCCGAAGTGCTCGATCAAGAGCCCGGTGCCGTCGAGCAGACGGTAGGTGGTCTCCTCGGTGGCCATGTCGACCTCGATCAGTTGGCCGCGGACCTGGACGCGGAAGCGCAGGCGTTCCCAGTCAGCGGGCAGTCTCGGGTGGAAGCGCACCTGGCCGTCGATGGCGCGCAGGCCTCCAAAGCCGGCGACAAGGGCCAGCCAGGTCCCGCCACAGGAGGCGATGTGGATGCCGTCGGCGGTGTTGTCGTGCGCGTCGACGAGGTCCACGGCACAGGCCGCGACGAAGTACTCGAGCGCCGCCTCGGGATAGCCGACCTGCGAGGCGATCACGCTCTGGATGCAGGCCGACAGGGTCGAGTCGCCTGTGGTGAGCGGGTCGTAGTAGTCGAAGGTGCGCCTGGTCTCCTCCTCGCCGAAATGGTGGCCGACGAGATAGGTGGCGAGGACCACGTCCGTCTGCTTGATCACCTGGTGGCGGTACAGCTCGAGCGGGTGGTGGTGGAGCAGTAGCGGGTAGCGCTCCGCCGGCGTGTTCTCGAAATCCCAGCGCTCGCGCTCCAGGAAGCGTTCGTCCTGGAGGGCGATCCCGAGCTCCTCGTGGCGAGGGACGTACATCAGCTCGGCGGCTCGCCGCCAGTCGTCGACCTCGACGTCGGTCAAGTTGGTGGCACGAACCACCTGAGCGTATACCTCGGGTTCCCGTGCCCGCAGCCATTCGATCACCCGGACCGCGGACTCGAGGTTCTCCTTGGCCATCAGGTTGGTGTAGGCGTTGTTGTCGACGACGGTGGTGTACTCGTCGGGCCCGGTCACGGCGTTGATGCAGAAGCGCCCGTTCTGGCGCTCGGAGAAGAAGCCGAGCTCCATCCACAGCCGTGCGGTCTCCACCAGCACCTCGGTGCCTCGGTCGATCATGGAGCCGAGATCCCCCGTGATGGAGGTGTACTGGTACATCGCATAGGCGATGTCGGCGTTGATGTGGTACTGCGCGGTGCCGGCCGCGTACCACGCCGACGCCTCGTCGCCGCTGATCGTCCGCCACGGGTAAAGAGCGCCCTCGTGGCCGAGCTCGCGGGCGCGCCGGCGCGCCGCCTCGAGCATCCCGCAGCGGAACTCGAGCACCTGCTTCGCCCACTGCGGGCTGGTGTGGGCGAGGAAGGGCACGACGTACACCTCGGTGTCCCAGAAGTAGTGGCCCTCGTAGCCGCGTCCGGTCAGGCCCTTGGAGGGCACGCCGAGGCCCTCGGCGCGCGCGGTCGCCTGCATCAGCTGGAAGAGGTTGAAGCGCACCGCCTGCTGGAGGTCAGGTGCACCGTCGAGCTGGATGTCGCTGCGCCGCCAGAAATCCTCGACGTGGCCGCGGTGATCGAGCTCGACTCTGTCGTATCCATCCGCCATAGCGCGATCGAGCGTGCGGTCCGCCCGCGCGACGAGGTCGCCGTCAGCGGCCTTGGCCGACCAGTGGTAGGCGACGTACTTCGAGAGCCGCAGCGGCCGACCAGGCTCCAGATCCGCGAGCACGACTGTCTGGGCCCCGTCGCCCTCGGCGCGAGACTCCACCGTCACCAGGCCTGGGAATTCGATCGCGTGCTCCATCCCACACGCCAGGTCCAACCCGCTGTTGCGGGTTGCCAGATGCAGGACGGCCCGCTGGTCCTCCGCACGAGCTGCGACTGGCACCAGCACCTTCTCGGCGAACCCCTTGCCACGGCGCGGGTCGTCGGATGTCTCCGCTGGCGCGTGGGTCACGAGCTCGGAGCTGATCGCGATGCGGACGCTCGCCTCGAGTGCGACGACCTCGTAGTCCATGACCGCGAGGTGGCGGTGCTCGAGCGACGCTAGGCGACGCGAGCGGATCAGCATCCGGTGGCCGCGCAGCGTCTCCCACTCGACCTCGCGCCTGAGCACGCCCAGCTGCATGTCGAGCACCCGCTCGAAGCGCAGGAGCCTCGAAGTGGCCAGATCGAATGGCTCGTCATCGACGTAGAGCCTGATGATCGAGCCATCGGTCGCGTTCACGATCGTCTGGCCCGTGCGCGCCAGCCCGTAGGCGTCCTCGGGGTAGACGATCGGCCAGGTCTCGTAGAAGCCGTTGAGCGTCACGCCGGCGTCGTGCGCCGGCGCGCCCTCCTCGGGCGTCCCGCGGATGCCGAGGTAGCCGTTCGCCACGGCGAAGACCGACTCGAGCGCACCTAGGTGCTCGGGCTCGAAGCGGCACTCGGCGATCTGCCAGTCGGCGACCGGATAGATGCTCTCCGACGGCGATCGGCGCAGGCGTTCCTCGAGCCGCTCACGTAGGCGCGCGGCCTGGGCGTGGCGCGGGGTCATCGCGCGAGCTCCGCGAGGTCGTCGACCACGACGTCGGCGCCGGCCGGCAGGAGCTCGGCGCGCGTGGCGTTGCGTGCCACGCCGATCACGAGCCCGAACCCCCCGGCGCGTCCGGCCGCCACGCCGGCCACGGCGTCCTCGACCACCACCGCATAGGGCGGCAGTACCGCCAGGCGCCGGGCGCCTTCGAGAAAGGCATCAGGGGCCGGCTTTCCTTGGAGGCCGAGCTCGGCGATGTCGTTGCCGTCGACGGTGAGCTCGAACAGGTCCGCTATGCCGGCGGCCTCTAGCACGTCGTCGCAGTTCGCGCTGGAGGACACGACGGCGGTGCGCACACCGGCTGCGCGGAGCCTGTTGACGAGGCGCACCGAGCCCGCGAAGGCCTCGATGGGCTCGGATGCCAGCGCCTGCTCGACGAGCAACTGCTTGCGGTTGCCGATGCCATGCACCGACCATTCGTCCGCCGGGCTGTCGGGGTGGCCCTCGGGGACGGCGATGCCCCGGGAGCGGAGAAAGTCCCGAACCCCGTCCGAGCGCGCCTTGCCGTCGACGTGGGCGACGTAGTCGCGCCCGCCGTCGAAGGGCCGCTGCGGCATTCCGGTGCGCTGCGCCCAATCGGCAAGCACGTCGTCGAACACCTGCTTCCAACAGCCGGCATGTAGGGCGGCCGTCGAGGTCAGCACGCCGTCGAGGTCGAACAGGACTGCTTCGTAGTCGCGTTCGAGTGCAGCTCGGTAGATCAGTCTGTGGTCCTCGATCCGCATGTCGCCCCCTCAGCCCCGGCCGCGGCGCAGCCGAGGCCACCGCGAGCGGCGACGCGGCCGGGACCGGCGGTACTCGCGGATCGTCATGCCCGGCGGGATCGTCGTTTCCATGTAATCGAGCGGGATGGTGAGCTCGAATTGCGGAGATGTGAACGTCATCGCGCCGCCTCCAATCTCAGCCAACCTGCGGCCCGAAAAGCTCGGCCCGCAGGGTCGCGATCTCCGTCACCGCGGCCTGGACATAGGCGTGGCTCGTATCGGCGATCTCATCGTCGAGGTCGGCGATGTAGGCACTGCCGACGGAGATTCCCTCGTCCCGAGCCATCAGGCGCTCGGCCTGGAGCTCTTTCAATCGGATCTTCAGTTCGATGGCGGGCATGACCTGGCTCCTCGATCGCTTATGGCGCCAAGCCTCCCGCGGTGCGCACATCCGGACATCGGGGCAACGCCCTGATTTGCCCCCTTATTCGTTCAGGGTTCGGCCCCGGGAAGACCAGCCATAGCCCCGACCACGGGCGCGCCCCTCCCGGGCGACAAGCAATGCCCGACCGGGCATCAAGGCTGATGTCAGCATGAGCACCGCGGCGCCGAGGCCTCCCATAGCGAAGACCCAGGTGTAACCGGACTCGACCGGAAACGTCCCGGCGACGTCGGCTCCGGCAATGATCGCGAACGCGACCTGCGCACCGATCGCCACCGCGGTATTCCGCGTCACGGCATTGACTGCAACCGCGACGCTCGTGCTGTCGGGGGACGCACTTCGGATAACGACGGACGCGATACCCGTCAAGATGAGCCCCCACGCAAGGCCGATCGCGGCGCTCCCGATAGTGAGGGTCGCGGGCGACGGATGCGCTAGCGCCAAGAGCGTGTAGCCCGCGATTCCCAGTACGGAGCCACTGGCGACCAGCGCGCGCGGGCCGACGCGCGAGAGCACCCGACCGCCCGCCAAGCCTCCCGCCACGCTCGCAACGCCGGTGGGCAGCAGGATGAGTCCGATGCCTGTCGTCGACAAGCCCAAGCCGTAGCCGGTCGAAGCGGGCGCCGCCGCGATCTGGGGGATCACGAACACGGCGATGAAGAACGAGTAGCCGAACGCCACCGCGCAGAGATTGGCCGAGGCGAACGGTCGGGTCACGACGAGACCGAGGTTCACCAGAGGCTGCCGGACGCGATCCTCGACGAGCGCGAACGCCGCCAGGAGCGCCAGTGCCGCGCCGAGGGTCACGAGCGTTCGTCCCGACGTCCAGCCCCACGTGCTTCCTCTGGAGATCGTGAGGAGCAAGGCGAGGAGACCGAGACCGAGGAGGGCTGCGCCGCCGCCGTCGAGCCGCACTTCGGCGCGCACGGGAGACTCGCGCACCAGCACCCAGACGGCGATCGCTATAAGGATCGCGAAGCCCAGCAGGAACCAGAAGACCGCGACGGCGCTGAACGCGTCGACGAGGAGACCGCTAAGCAGGAAGCCAATCGCGGCGCCGGCGCTCGCCCCACCCACCACGGCGCCGATCGCACGCGGCAGACGGTCCGGAGGCACGGTATCGCGGACGAGCCCGTAGGTCAGCGGCGTGACCGCGGATCCAAGGCCCTGGATAACTCGACCCGCGATGGCGAGCCCGCTCGAATCAGCGAGCGCGCACACGAGCGAGCCGATGGCGAACGCCGCGAGTGAGAGGAGCAGCATTCGCCGCTTGCCGAACATGTCGCCGAGCCGGCCGACCAGCGGGATCGCCACGATCGAGGCGAGCACGAAGCCGGTCACCATCCACGCGATCGCTCCTAACGACGCACCGTAGTGATCTGCGAGCGCGGGAAGCGCGGGGATGATCAACGACTGCTCGAGACCGAAGTCGAACGCACCCAGCGAGAGAACGAAGATGCCGCCGACCCCGAGCGACTCGGCCGACGCTCGGCGGCCGTGGGCGGACGCCGTCACCGAAGCCTGGCTGATCCTGGCGCCGTGCCGCTCCGCTCCTTATCGCGGTCGGCCCGCTCGACGACGCGCGCCATCTCGACGCGGGAGGACACGGAGAGCTTCTCGAAGATGTGGCGGATGTGCGTCTCGACCGTCTTCTGGCTCAGGAACAGCTCGGTCGCGATCTGCCGATTGGTTTTTCGGTCGACCACCAGGCGGGCCACCTCGAGCTCGCGCCCTGTCAGCGAGTCGATGCCTGCGCTGCCGTCCCGCATTCCGGGGCGTGTCCGCCGGTGCGGCCGGAGGCCCAGGCGGCCGAGCTCGCGCTCGGCGGCGTCGCGCTGTGCCGGCGCGCCGCATGCCTCGAGATCCGTCGCCGCCCGCTGGAGCGCGGCGGCGGCACCCTCACGGTCGCCGGCTTCGCCCAGCGAGTGTCCCGCGAGGATTCGCGAAAGCGCGCCCTCGACCACGGCGCCGACAGCGTCGGCCGCGGCCGCCGAGGCCAGTGCTCGGGTGGCCGCTGTCACCGCATCCCCGCGGTCGAGCGCCACAGCGGCAACGGCGCGATCCGCCATCGCGCGCGGGAGGCGCAGGCCGAGCGTGTCGGCCACGGCCTCTGCGCAGGCGGCCGCGCGCGACGCCTCGTCGCGGCGGCCCGACGCCAGCCAGCAGCGCGTCAGAAGCTCCAGGTAGTTGGCCCTCCAGGGGCCTGGGATCTCCGCGAGCTGATCGCCGCCCGCTGAGGCGACGAGTTCCTCGACCGCGCGACGCGGCTCGTCCGCCGCAAGAAGCGCCGCAGCGAGAGCAGCGCCGCACCACGGGACCAACGGGCCGGCGTTGAGCTTCCGCGCCACCTCCATGCCCTCCTCGGCGCAGGCCATAGCGGAGGCGGTGTCGCCGGCGGCGGTGGCCGCCAGCGAGCGACTAGTGAGACTCCAGCCGAGCACCGCGGGGTAGCCAGGAAGCCGCGCCGCCTCCACGCCGGCGTCCAGGAGCTCGGCGGCCTCGGCGAGCCGACCCCGCATGAAGCGGATGGTTCCCACCCAGTACGGCACCGGGAAGACGTCTCCCTGGCCGGTGGCGCGCGCGACCGCGAGCGTTCGCTCGGCGAGCGCGCCGGCCTCGTCGTAGCGATCCAGGTAGAGCTCGGCCCGCGCAAGGTTGCCGCCGGCGTCGAGATGTAGCGCGAGCTCGTCGTCGCTCAAGGCGGCAACGAGCGTCGCCGCGTCGTCGCGCTCGATCCGAGCGGCGGCCACATCCCCGGCGAGGACACTCGCCAGGACCAGGGTTGCCGCCGCGGCGGCCGTCAGCGAACGATCGTCGAGCGGTCTCGCCGCGGCCAACGCACGCTTCGCCCAGTCGCGCATCGACAAGTAGTCCCGCCGGTAAAAGGCGTCCAGGTGGAGTACCAGCATGAGCTCCATGGCCTCCGTGGAGCCCCTGTCCGAGAGACCGTTCAGCGCGCTCTTGAGCCGCGTGTGTGCGCGCTCATGGCGGCCGAGGATGCTCTCGAGGACGGCGCAGTTGGCGGTCAACCGCAGCCGCGCCGCGGAGTCCCCCGTGGGGAGCAGGTCGAGGGCGTGGAGCACCGCGGCGTGCGCCTTGTCGAACTGTCCCGCGGCAGAGTGCGCCTCGCCGAGCGCTGAGAGCAGTCCCACGCGCTCGGTCGCCGGTGCCGTCTCGGGCAGCACCCGCAGCGCCGCGCCGTACAGGCGCGCAGCGGACACCGGCGCACGGCGGGCCGCTGACCGTGCCGCCTCGCTCAGCACCCCGACGGCGGCAGTGTCGCCGTAGCGCGCGGAGCGCTCGACGTGGTGCGCTCGCTCGGCGGCCGGCGCCCCACGCGCCGCAAGCGCCACGGCACAGCGTTCGTGCGCGCCGAGGCGCCAGGCACCGAGTGCACTGTGGTAGACGGCGGCGCGTACGAGTGGGTGGCGGAAACGAAACCGCCTCGGTACTTGGGTGGCGCGCACGAGATCGCGCCGCAGCAACTCGTCCAGCGCCTCGAGCGCGTCGCTCTCGGACACCCCCGCCGCGGCAGCCGCCAGCTCGGGCTCGAACGCGTCACCCGTGACGGCCGCTCCCTCCAGCACCCGGCGCGCTTCGTCGGGAAGCAGCGCGAGCTCGTCGCTCAGCGCGGCCGCCACTGCGGGCGGCAGCTCCACATCTGCGAGCGCGATGCCGGCGTCGGCGATCTCCTCGGTGGAGCGATGCGGCGCTCGCGCGAGCTGCTGCAGGTAGAACGGGTTTCCGCTGCTCTCGTCGTAGAGCTTGGCCGCCGCGGCGCTGTCCACTCCGGTGCCGAGGAGCTGTCGGGCCTCGTCGGCGCTGAGGGAGTTGAGCTCGATCCGGGTCAGCGTGCCGGCGCCGTGCGCTCGTTCAAGCGCGCCGGATAGCCGCTCCGGAACCTGCCGCGGCCGCAGCGCAAGAGCCAGGAGCACGGCAGCGGCCGGCGGGCGGCGCAGCAGGGAACCGAGAAGCTCGATCGAGCCGGAATCGGCCCAGTGCAGGTCGTCGAGCAGCAGCACCAGCGGCTTGGTCGCGGCAAGCGCCTCGAGCAGCTGGCGGACGGCCCGGTGCGTCCGGTAGCGCTCGTCCTGCATCGCTCCGCCGTCGCCCCCAGCCGGCAGCGAGGGAAAGACGTGCGAGAGCTCCCTGCGGACGTCGTCGTCGAGGGAGTCCAACCCCCGCGGCTCGAGTCCCTGGAGATACTCGTCGAGCGCGTCGACGAATACCCAGAACGGCAGCTCACGCTCGAGCTCCGAGGCGCTCCCGGAGAGGACGAGGTGTCCCTGCGCATCGGCCCGGAAGCACAGCTCGGCGAGCAAGCGGGTCTTGCCCATGCCGGGCTCGCCCACGAGCTCGACTGCGCCCGGCCGTTTGCCGTCGAGATCGGCGAGAGCGCCGTCCAGCACGCCGAGCTCCTCGGCGCGCCCGACGAGTTGCTCGGCAGGCTGGGCCATGGTCGAGTCTCCGCCGAAGCATAACCCTCCTGGAAGGCGAGATCAGGGTGCCGAATCAGGGAGTCGTCCCGATGTCCGCGAGGCCTTTCGACGGGATGCTCGCCACCACTGCAACCCGCCCGTTCGAAGGGGGACAAATGGCTTCTTACCTGTATCGGCTTGGCGGCTGGGCTTTCACCCATCGTCGCAAGGTGCTGTTCGGCTGGCTGGCGATTCTCGCCGTTGTAATCGGTGCTGCCGCCTCGTTCAGCGGCCAGTTCTCGACCAAGTTCGAGGTTCCGGGCACCGAGTCCCAGCGGGCCCAGGACCTGCTGCATGAGAAGTACCCCGGCGCCGGCGGTGCCTCTGCGCGTGTCGTTTTTGCCGCTCCTGAGGGCGAGAAGCTCACCGACCCGGAGAACCGGGCCGCGATCATGGAGACGGTGGCCGAGGCGAAGCGCGCGGACGGCGTCTCCTTCGTCATCGATCCCTACCGCGCCAAGGCGCTGTCGGAGGACGGGCGCATCGGCTATGCCGACGTGATCTATCCGATGCCCGCGGACGAGGTCAGTGACGCCGCCCGCGACGAGCTCGAGGAAAGCGCCGAGCCCGCCCACGCGGCCGGCATGGAGGTCGAGTTCGGCGGCGGTCTCGTGACCGACGAGACCGAGGCCGGCTCGGAGAGCGCCGGCATCATGATCGGCTTCCTGGTGCTCGCGATCACGCTCGGCTCACTGGTGGCGGCCGGGCTGCCGCTGCTCACGGCGCTGATCGGAGTGGCGATCTCCGTCGGCGCGGTCACAGCCCTGACCGGCGCGGTCGAGCTCACCGAGACCGCTCCCACCCTCGCCACAATGCTCGGCCTGGCCGTCGGCATCGACTACGCGCTGTTCCTCCTGAGCCGCTATCGGCAGAACGTGGACAGCGGCCTACGGTTGCAAGACGCGGCCGCACAGGCGACCGGCACGGCGGGCAGCGCCGTGGTGTTCGCCGGGGCGACCGTGGTGATCGCACTGGTCGGGCTGACGGTCGTCAATATCCCGTTCCTGACGGTGATGGGCCTGGCCGCCGCGGGCGCCGTGGTGATCGCCGTGTTGATCGCCATCACCCTCCTCCCGGCCCTGCTGGGCTTCTTCGGCGGGCGGGTCACACGGCTGAACCGGGCGCTCACCTACCGGCCCTGGCATCGCGATGCCGGCCGCGAGACAGCGAGCGTGCGCTACGCCCGCTTCGTGACGAGGCGACCAGTGCCCGTGCTGGTGACCGGACTGGTCGTGCTCGGCGTGTTCGCGCTCCCGGCGATGCACATGAAGCTCGGCCTGCCGGACGGCGGCTCGAAGCCGACCGACAACACTGAGCGACGGGCGTACGACCTGTTGACCGAGGGCTTCGGCCCGGGCTTCAACGGCGTGCTCACCGTCGTGGTGGACGCTCCCGAGCTTCCGCGCGACCTCCAGAAGCAGCTCGCAGGCGACGTGGCCGCGGAGCTCGAAAAGTTCCCGCACGTGGCCGCTGTCTCGCCGCCCGCTCAGAACGAGCGCGGCGACGTGACCATCGTGAGCGTCACTCCCACAAGCGGCCCCGCGTCGGACGAGACGAGAGACCTGGTCGACTACATGCGCGCCAAGGCCGACACGATTCCCGAGAAGTACGGGATCGAGGCCTACGTGACCGGCACGACCGCGCTCAACATCGACACCGCCGACCAGCTGGCTGCGGCGCTGCCGAAGTACATCGCGGTCGTGGTCGGCTTGGCACTGCTGCTGCTGATGGTGGTCTTCCGGTCGGTGCTGGTGCCGATCAAGGCTGCGGCCGGCTTCCTACTCAGCATCGCCGCGTCGACGGGACTGGTGGTCTGGGTGTTCCAGGACGGCAACCTCGCCGACCTGTTCAGCGTGGCGCAGCCGGGTCCGGTCGTCAGCTTCCTGCCGGTGCTGCTAATCGGCATCCTGTTCGGGCTCGCGATGGACTACGAGGTATTCCTCGTGTCCCGCATGCGCGAGGCCTACGTCCGCTCGGGCGATGCCCGCGAGGCGATCGTGACGGGCTATGGCCAGAGCGGCCGGGTGGTCACGGCCGCCGCGGTGATCATGACCGCCGTGTTCGCGGCCTTCCTCCTCGACCCGGACCCGGTGATCAAGTCGATCGGGCTCTCACTGGCATTCGGCGTGCTGGCAGACGCCTTCGTGGTGCGCATGACGCTCGTGCCCGCCGTGATGGCACTGCTGGGACCGAGCGCCTGGAAGCTGCCGCGCCGGCTCGAGCGACTCGTGCCGGACGTGGACATCGAGGGCGAGCAGCTCGCGAAGAGTCTGCAGCCCTCCCCCTCCCGGTCCTGACTGGTCAGCCGGCCGACCAACTCGGAAGCCCCGCCCCGCGCGGGGCTTCCGCCGTTCTGGACAAGGTTGAACGTGACCGGAAGGGCGGCCGGGGCTACTACGGCGAGATCGAAGTTGGGAATCAGGGTGCGAGTTAGGGGTGATCACCCGATGTCGGTGGGCCCGCCATCGCCGAGGCTCCAGGCATGGCACGTTTCCTTCTCCATCACCGCCACCAGCCCCGTGAGTGCGCTGCCGCGTTCGCCGCCTGGAGCGGCTTCGCGAGCCCGCTGCGCCGGCAGGCGACCCTGGGTTCCTGCCACTTCGGCGACCACCAGCTCTGGTGGGATGTGGAGGCGGGATCCCAGGCTGAGGCGCTCGGTCAGTTGCCGTGGTACCTGGCCGTGCGCACCACGGTCGTCCGCGTCAGCGAGGTCGCGATCCCTTAGGCGGCCCGAACATGGACTCGACCCTCGCCCATCGTCCTCGGCCGCATCTCGGCGTGCTCGCGGCAGCTGCGCTGCTCGGGGCGGCCACGCTGCTCGTGGTACTCGGCGTCGTGGCCCTGCCCGATGTCGACGCTGCCCTCGAGGACGCGTCCCAGACCCTCGGCGCCTGGGCCTATCCGGTCGTGGCCGCCCTCGCCCTCCTCGAGACCGGGGCATTCGTCGGCCTGGTTGTGCCGGGCGAGACGGCGGTGGTCGTCGGCGGCGTCGTCGCCGCGCGGGGCGAGGTCGAGCTCCTTCCGCTGATCGGCCTCGTCTGGCTGGGCGCCGCGGTGGGCGACATCGCCAGCTTCCTCCTCGGACGGCGCCTCGGGCGGCGCTTCATCGAGCGCCACGGCCCGCGCCTGCACCTCGGACCGGAGCGCCTCCAGCGCGTCGAGCGCTTCTACGCCCGCCACGGCGGCAAGGCAGTGCTGCTCGGCCGCTTCACCGGGGTGGTGCGCGCCGTGTCGCCATTTCTCGCCGGCGCATCGGGCCTTGCGCTACGCCGCTTCGTACTGTGGAGCGCGGGTGGTGCACTTCTGTGGGCCATCGCCTTCACCCTGGTCGGCTACGGCTTTTCGGAGTCGTTCGCGGAGTCTGGACAGACCGCCGCGCGCGTCGTGCTCGGGGGCGCGCTCGTCGCGGGGGCCGGCTTCGCGGGCGCCGCGCTGGTCCGGTCCGGAGCACGCCGGCCCAAGGCAAGGCCCGAGGCAGGCGCCTGCCGCGGGACTAGCAGCGTCGTCGTCGTGGTGAACGGGCGCGCAAGCGGCATCGAGGATCCGCATGAGACCGCCGCCCGGCTGGCCGTGGCGCTCAAGCGGCTTGGCACGGATGCCGAGACCGTCGTGACCCTGAGCGAGGGGGACCTCTGGGAGGTCCTGCGCTCAGCGGCCTCGCTCAACCGGCGCGTCGTGCTGGTGGGCGGCGACGGGACTATGCACTCCGCCGCGAACGCGCCGCTGACCCGGCTGCCCGAGCTCGCCCTCGTGCCCGCCGGCAGGGCCAACAACATCGCCCGCGCGCTCGGCATCCCCACCACCAGGGACGAGGCGATAGCGGTCGCGGGAACCCTGCCGGCGCGCCCGCTCGACGCCTTGCGAGTGACAACGCCCGACCGGTTCGTGTACGCGCTCGAGGCCGTGAGCGCCGGTTTCCAGGCGGAGGCGCGGGCCGGCTACCAGGCGGACAACTCGGCCGATCTGAGTCAGGGCCTGCGCGCGCTGGTCCGGGCGCTGCGCCGCTTCCGTCCCTACTCGGCGGTGCTTCGCCTGCCAGGCCGGGAGATGCGCTCGGAGTCGGCGGCTCAAGTCTTCCTCGCAAACCTTCCCTACTTCGGCTTCGGCTTCCTGGTCGCCCCCGGCGCCGATCCTGCCGACGGACGCTTCGAGACGATCGTGCTTCAGGCCCGTAGCCGGCGCCGACTTCTGCGCCTCCTCGTCGCATCGCGGCGCGGCAGGCACCTCACGAAGGCGGGTGTACGGCACGAGCCGGCGACGCGCGCGCGGCTGACGGAGCCACTCCCCCTCGTGGCCGACGCCCTGCCGCTCGGCACCACTACGGCGACCGTCAGCGTGGAGCCAGGCCGCCTGCGTGTGGCCGCCCCCTTCATGGGAGCCGCGGCATGAAGGGGCTGTTCGCATTCTCCCTGGCCGCCGTCGGCGCGGGCGCCGGGCGCGCCATGACCACCACCTACCTGCCGGTGCTGCTTGAGCGGATCGAAGACTCGCCCACGCTGATCGGCGCGGTGATGACCCTGAACGCAATCGCCGGCTTCGCAATCCCGATTGCGGTCGGGGTCTGGTCCGACCGGCGCGGCCGCCGCCTGCCGTTCATCGTGGGCGGTGCCGTGCTGACCGGCGGCGGACTGGTCGCCGTGGGCTTCGGCAGCGGCTCCTCCTACCTCGCCCTTGCGCTCGCCGCCGGGCTTGTCTACGTCGGGCTGAATGCGCTGACCACCGCGCACCGGGCGATCGTTGCTGAGGACGTCGAGGATCGCCGCCGGCCCGCCGCCACGAGCGCTCAGGAGACCGCAGGCCTGATAGGTGCCGTGCTCGCGGTCGCGATCGGCGGTGCGCTTATCGATCCCGCGCCGGCCGCCGCGTTCGCACTGGCGGCGGGGGTGCTCGCCGCCACGGCCCTTCCCACCGTGCTGACCACCCGTCGGCAGCGGCTGGGCGAGCGTGCATCGCGCGCTCGCCCAGCTGATCAGCCTCCCATGCGGACGCGCGATGTCCTGTCGCGTCCTGGCGCCAGGCAGGTGCTCCTGGCCCAGACCATGTGGGTGTTCGCCTACGCCGCGCTGCCCGCGTTCTTCGTCCTGTACGCAGAGGACACGCTCGGCCTCGGTGTAGGCGCCGCCGGCGCTTTGCCGCTCGCATTCGGAGCGCTGACTGCGCTTGCCATGGTGCTCGCGGGGCGCGCCCGCCCCGAGCGCGTGCGCACCCTGCTCGTGGCCGGGACAGCTCTGCTCGGAGCCGGCCTGCTCGGCGCCGCGCCGGCGACAAGCCTTCCGGCTGCCGCGCCCGCCTTCGCTTTCGCGGCGCTCGGCGCCGGTCTCGTCACGGCGCTCGGCTTCCCCTACTTCGCGCGCTTCGTGCCCGAGGGGGAGGCCGGCCGCTACAGCGGCGTCTTCTTCGCGGGCCGGGCGGTTGCGGCGGCAGGGGCGCTGCCGGTCGCGGGACTGGCCGTGGAGCTGAGCGGGAGCTATCGCGCGGTGCTCTGGCTCGGCCTGATGGCGCTCGTCGCGCTCGTGCCGCTCGCGACCGCCGGGAGACGCGCCGGCGGACCGGCACGCCCGCGACCGGAGAGGGTGGCCCCGCGTCCCGCCACCGTTGCGGCGGTCATCCCGGTCTTCGCCTCCGACCGCGCGGTGGAGGTCGCCCGGGCGACGCTGCCACACGTGGAGGAGGTCGTGCTGGTGGACGACGGCGCCCCTGCAGCGATCGCGTGCTCGCTCGACGAGCTCGCCGCCGACGACCGCGTGCGGATCCTGCGTCGCGGCGCCAACGGCGGCAAGGGCAGCGCCGTCGCCGCGGGCGCAGAGCTGCTGCTCGCCGGCACTCAGCCGCCCGAGGCGATCCTGGTGCTCGACTCCGACGGGCAGCACGACCCCGGCCGCATCCCCGCCTTCATCGAAGCAAGCCGGGAGGCTGACGTGGTGATCGGCAATCGCCGCGCGCGGCGCTCGATGCCGCTCGCGCGCCGCATCGCCAACCGCTCGGCGAGCCTCGCCCTCCTCGGGGCCACCCGCGCCTGGGTGCCGGACACCCAGAACGGAATGCGGTTGTTCCGCAGCGCCGCACTGCGCGATGTCCCGCCAGTTGAGGGTGGCTACGAGGCCGAGAGTCGCCACCTTCGCGCGCTGCTCGCTTCGGGCCGGTCGGTGGCCTCGGTGGAGATCCCGACGATCTACGACGGCGAGCCCAGTCACTTCCGGCCGCTCGCGGACACGCTACGCGTGGGTCGCGCACTGGTCGCACCGGCCGGTCAGGCCACGCCGGCCGGCAGCGCGGCGGACGCCGTCGCCGTGCTGCGCGGGTGGACGCCGCGCCTCGCCACGCTGCTCCTCGCCGTGATCGCGCTTGGCGCGGCGCTGCCTGTACTCCAGCCGCTCGACAACGCGCTCGAGCTTGCGATCAACGGTCTCGGCGACGGTCCCGAGTGGCTTTACCAGGCACTCGATCCGCACACGCGTAACTACATCCTTCTGACCGCGACCACGGTGATCGCCGCCGCAATCACACTACGGCGGCCACGCTACGTACTCGGCGCCGCGCTCGGTGTGCTGGTCGCCGCCTACCTCGCCGGCGCCGCCCTCGAGGTCGTCAAGGTCTTCATCGAGCGCGCTCGTCCCGAGGAGGTGCTGGGCGCGCAGGTGCAGCTCTCGCACGGGCGCAGCTGGGCGCATCTCGCCTCCTACCCATCCGGTCATCTGATCGTGACCACCGCCATGGCCGCGGCCGCCGCCTCCGCCGTCCCGGCCTTGCGTCGTCCACTGATCGCATACGTTGCTCTGGTTGCGCTCACCCGCGTCACCTTCGGCGCCCACTTCCCGATCGATGTGCTCGTGGGCGCCGTGCTCGGACGCGAGCTCGGGGTGTTCGCCGCGCGCCTCATGGCGAGCGGCCGCCTGCTGCCTGCCCCCGAGCCCCGAACGCCCCCCGACCGGGTGGCCGCTCCCTCCACAGCCGCGCTCTAGCGGCCCGGGCTCCGGCTCACGGGGCGGCGTATGCTGCGCCCAGCGAGTCGATGACTTCAGTGGCCCAATCGCTCGTCGGTCGAGACGCCGAGCTGGAGTTGCTCGATCACCTGCTGGACGAGGCCTGCGCGGGCTCGTCCCGCTTCCTGGTGGTGACCGGCGAGCCCGGTATCGGCAAGACCTCGCTGCTGGCGGAGCTGGTCCGGCGAGCGGAGGACAGGGGCTGCCTGGTCCTCGCGGGCAGGGCCGCCGAGATGGAGCGCGAGCTCCCCTTTGGACTCGTCGTCGACGCGTTCGACGCCTACCTCGAGTCGCTCGACGCGCGTACCTACGACCGCCTCGCCGCCGACGAGCTCGGTGAGCTCGCGTCCGTGTTCCCCGCGCTTCGCTCGCTGCGCTCGAGCCCTAAGGGGCCGGGCACCGCGACGGAGCGCTTCCGCGCCCACCACGCGGTGCGCGAGCTGATGGAGCGGCTTGCGGCGAGGCAGCCGCTGGCACTGATGCTCGACGACGTGCACTGGAGCGACGGCGCGTCGGTGGAGCTGATCGGCCACCTGCTCAGGCGCCCGCCGGAGGCCGCCCTGCTTGTGGCCGCCACCTTCCGCACCGGTCAGGCGCGTCCCGCGCTCGTCGGCGCGATCGAGGCGGCGGCCCGCGACGGCGACGTCGAACAGCTGGCTCTCGGACCGCTCGGCGAGGACGAGGCCGCGACTCTCGTGGAGCTGGACGATCGGGCAGATCGCGATCACCTCTACCGCGAGAGCGGCGGGAACCCCTTCTACCTGCTGCAGCTCGCGCGTGGCGGCGCCGGCGGCGCGCGGCAAGCGCCGGCCGACGGCGGCGGGGACTCCGCCGGCGTCCCGCCCGCCGTGACCGCGGCGATCGCCACCGAGCTGGACTCACTCCCGACGCCGGTGCGCGGCTTCGCCCAGGCGGCCTCGGTGGCGGGCGACCCGTTCGAGCTCGATGTCGCGATCCTCACGGCGGACATGCCTGAGTCGGACGCGCTGGCTGCCCTCGATGAGCTGGTCGCGCGCGATCTCGTCCGGCCTGGTGACGTCCCACGCCGCTTCCACTTTCGTCATCCACTGGTGCGCGGTGCGATCTATGCCTCCTGCTCCCCGGGGGTCCGCCTCACCGCGCACGAGCGCAGCGCAAGCGCGCTGGCGGCGCGCGGTGCACCGGCTACGGCGCGCGCGCACCACGTCGAGCAGTCGGCGCGTCACGGCGACCTCGAGGCGGTGGCGGTGCTGCGCGAGGCGGGGACTGCGGCTTCAGGACGGGCGCCCTCGAGCGCCGCGAGCTGGTTCGAGGCGGCGCTGCGCATCCTCCCCGCGACGGCGGAGCCCAGTGAGCGCGCCGCCCTTTTGACGGCGCTCGCCGAGGCGAAGGCTGCGACCGGCGAGCTCGAGGACAGCCGCGCGGCGCTACTCGAGACGGTCGAGCTCGTCCCGGACGACGAGCCGCTTCGGAGGGTGCGGCTGGTCTCCGCCTGCGCTGCGGTCGAGCAGGTGCTCGGCCGCCACCGCGAGGCCGGCGCCCGACTTCGAGACGCGCTGGCCGAGCTTCCGGACCCCGAATCCGTCGAGGGCGCGTCGCTGATGATCGATCTGGCCTGGGACGCCGGGCTCGACGACGACCACGAGGTCATGTTGGAGCGGGCGGTGAAGGCGCTCGAAATCGCGAGACCGCACGGTGATCAGGCCCTGACCGCGACCGCGGCGGCGATCACCACACTCGCGTGCTCGTGGGGCGCCGTCGATCAGGCGGAGCCCTATCGCGCCGAGGCGGTCGCTCTGGTCGACTCGCTTCCCGACGAGACCCTCGCCAAGCGCCCCGACGCGCTGCAGTGGTTGAGTGCCGCCGAGTTCTTCCTCGACCGCTTCGACGACGGAATCGCCCACGGGTTCCGCGGGCTCGCGGTGGCTCGTGCAGGCGGCCGCGGCGAGCTCGTGCCCGCCATCACCCAGGCCCTGGGCGCGCAGCTGACCGTGACCGGTCGCCTCGCCGAGGCCACGGCGCTGCTCGACGACGCGGTCGACGCCGCCCGACTCACGGCAAACGCCGGGGCACTCAGCTGGACGCTCGGGAGCCGCTCCTACGCGGCCGTCCTGCAGGGCGACGTCGAGGGTGCGTTGGCCGCCGCTGAGGAGGCGGCGGCGCTGACGAGCGAGGTGGGGGGACGCCTGTTCAAGTCTCGCCTGACCGTGGCGTTCGGGGTGGCTCTGCTGCTCGCCGGAAGGCCGCAGCGGGCCGCCGAGGTGATGATCGAAGGCGGCGGCGGCGAGGACATGCCCACGATGCCGAGGATCTGGAGGGTCTACGCGCTCGAGGCGTTGACCCGCTGCCGGCTGGCGCTCGATCGCATCGACGAAGCCGAGCGCGCGGCCGCGTGCGCGTATGAAGTTGCGGCTGCGTACGGGCTCCCGTACAGCTCGGCGCTCGCCGACCGTGCGACCGCTGTCGTGGCGCTCGCGAAAGGCGACCCCGCGGGAGCCGCGGAGCTGGCCCTGAGCTCCGCGGCACGAGCCGAGAAGATAGGCGCGCGCGTGGACGCGGCGCTCTCGCGCACGCTCGCGGGCCGCGCGCTCGCGTCGGCGGGCGACGCCGACCGCGCCGCAGCCGAGCTCGAACGGGCCGCGGCGCGGCTGGAGGAGTGCGGCGCGCTTCGGCACCGCGACGAGGCCGAGCACGAGCTGCGCAAGCTGGGCAGGGCCGTGCACCGCCGCACCAGGCGTGGCAAGCGCGACGGCCAGGGGGTGGAGTCGCTGACGGGCCGGGAGCTCGAGATTGCACGCCTGGTGGTGAACCGCCGCACGAACCCCCAGATCGCCGCCGAGTTGTTCCTCAGCATCAAGACGGTCGAGACGCACCTTCGGAACATCTTCCGCAAGCTCGACGTCGACTCGCGCGTGGACGTGGCGCGCATCGTCGAGCGCGCGCGGGTCGTCTAGCCAGCCTCACTCGGGGTGCTCAGATCAGGGTGCCCACCCGATGTCCGTGGGGCGCTGTGGCTCGATGCTCGCGGCATGCGATCCACCACAGACACACCAACACCAGCGGCTAGGCGATTCTGGGGCCACGCGGGCCGGGTGAGCGTGATCGGCGTGATCGTCGCGCTCGCGCTCGGAGCGGCGTACCTGAGCATCGGCTCGAGCCAGGAGCCACGTGACCTGCCAATCGCCGCGGTCGGCACGCCACAGGCGGCCAAGGCCCTCGAGGCCAGCGCGCCCGGCCAGCTATCCGTGCAGGCCGTGCCCGACGTCGCTGCTGCGCGGCGCGCGATCGACGAGCGTGATGTGTACGGCGCCGTGGTCCTCTCGCGGACAGGCGTGCAAGAGCTCCTGATCGCCCCGGCCGCGAACCTGTCCGTCTCGAATTTCCTGCGCAAGACGCTCGGCCAGGCCACACCCGAGTACGTGCCGCGCATCACTGACGTCGGGCCGCTGCCCAGCGACGACAGCAGCGGGCTCGACATAGCACTGCTCGTGCAGATCCTCCTGCTGGGAGGGACCGTCGCGGTTGTCGGGTTCACGCGCCTTACCCCGCGCTTCAAGGGCGACCCGCGTCGTGGTGTCCTGCCTCTCACCTCGCTCGCGGGCTACTCGATCCTGTTCGGCCTGGCACTCACGCTGATGACCGAGGCCTTCGGCGTTGGAACGGACGCCGCGTTCCTCGAACGATTCCTCGCCCTGACGTTCATCAGCGCCGCCGTTTCGGCCTCGACCGCCGCGCTTGTGGCGCTGCTCGGGCCGGCGGGCTCCGGCGTGGCGGGGGTCCTGTACTTCCTCCTCGGGGCTCAGATCTCCGGAGCGGGAAGCGCGCCCGAGTTCCTTGCGCCGTTCTGGAGCGATCTCGGGCAGGCGCTGCCCGCCGGAGCGGCGACCTCGCTGCTTCGCAGCGTCTTCTACTTCCCCCAGTCCTCGACCGGCGAGTCGATCGCGATTCTCGCCGCCTACGCCGGTGCCGGCCTCGCCGTTCTCCTCGTGCTCAATCTCGTCACCGCTCGCCGGCGGGGCTCGGCGGGAGTGCCGGTGACGGCATGAGCGCGCGGCTGACCACCGATACAGCAAGGGAGCATCTCCGATGAGTATCGATCCCGTCCACTATGCGCGGCGCTGGAAGACGCTCGCCGTGCTCGCCGTGAGCCTGGCGATCATCGGGCTCGACAACACGATCCTGAACGTCGCCCTTCCGAGCCTGCAGGAGGAATTCGATGCGTCGAGCTCGACCCTGCAGTGGATGGTCGACTCGTACATGCTGGTGTTCGCCGCCCTGCTCCTGACGATGGGCACGCTCGGCGACCGGTTCGGGCGCAAGCTGGCGCTTCAAACGGGGCTCATCCTGTTCGGTGGCGCGAGTCTCTGTGTGCTGTTCGTGGAGACGTCCGGTCAGCTGATCGCGGTGCGCGCGGTGATGGGCATTGGTGGCGCGATGATCATGCCGGCGACGCTGTCGATCATCTCCAACGTCTTCCCGCGTGGGGAGCGCGCGAAGGCGATCAGCATCTGGGCCGCCATGGCGTCGATCGGCGTCGGCCTCGGCCCGCTGTTCGGCGGACTGCTGCTCGAGTGGTTCGACTGGACCTCGGTGTTCCTGCTGAACGTGCCCGTCGCGGCGACCGCGCTGACGCTGGGCTTCGTGCTGGTGCCGGAGAGCCGTGACCCGAAGCCGGGAGCGTTCGACTTCACCGGCGTCGGACTCTCGGTCGTGGCCCTCGTCACCCTCGTCTACGGGATCATCGAGGCCCCCGAGTCAGGCTGGACGAGCGGGCTCGTGCTGGGCTGCTTCGGTCTCGCAATGACGTTCGGCGCCGCGTTCGTGGCCTGGGAGCTGCGTACGAAGAACCCGATGCTGAACCTGTCGTTCTTCCGGGACCCGCGCTTCAGCGTGGCGTCACTGGCGATCAGCTTGTCGTCGTTCGCGCTGTTCGGAGCCATCTTCGCGCTGACGCAGTTCCTGCAGGACGCGCACGGCTACTCTGCGCTCGAGGCGGGAGCAGCGATGGCGCCGCTTGCTGTCGGCCTTCTCGTCGGCGCCGGCTCCAGCATCAAGCTCCAGCAGCGACTCGGAACACCTCCCGTCGTCATGTCCGGGTTGCTGGGTCTCGGCGGCCTGCTCCTGACAAGCCTGCTGTGGACCTACGACATGGTCTACTGGCCGCTCGGCGTCTGGTTCTTCGCCCTGGCGCTGTTCATCGGCTGGATCATGGGTCCAGCGACCGGTTCGGTCATGTCGGCGGTGCCGGAGGAGAAGTCGGGCGTCGCCTCGGCGATGAACGACGTGACCCGTCAGGTGGCCGGCGCGCTCGGCACCGCGGTAATCGGCTCGCTGATCAGCTCGCTGTATGCGTCACGGGTGGAGGACTCGGCGGCCGGACTGCCCGAGGCCGCGCGCGTGGCCGCAGAGGACTCGATCGGCAAGGCCCAGGCCGTGGCCGCGAATCTGCCGGTCTCCGAGGGCGCCGGCCTGGCCGACTCGGCCAGCGTCGCCTTCACCGACGCACTGGGGATCGGCTTCGCCGTCGCCGCCGCGTTCGCGGTCGTCGCGGCGGTTCTCGTCAAGCGTCGGCTGCCGAGCGAGGGCCGGGCGCCGCACACGAGCACGCACGTGACCGAGCCGCTCCCCGCGAGCGCCGTGGTCGAAGGAAGCGCCGGCTGATCAGGCGGAGCCGTGGCGGCCGCCGCACGGCGTGCCGCCACGGCTCACCGCCGACAGCCCTCAGCCCCCGCGCACCGGCGCCGGAGCTGCGGCCGGCCTCCTCGTTCTCGCGGTCGCGAGAGCGAGGAGCGCCAGGCCGCCGAGCGCCCAGGCGAGCAGCACCGCCACGGGGAACTCGGCTGCCGCGCCGTCGAAGAAGCCGGTGCTGCGGAGCAGGTTCGCGCCCGCTCCGGGTGGCAGCAGCTGCCCGATACCGCCCACCGGCTCCGGCAGCAGCTCGGGGGCCGAGCCAGCGCCGGAGAACGGGTTGCCGATGAACACCATCAGCGCCGCCGCCACTCCGATGCCGGCACCGCCAAGCCACGCGTACAGGCCGGCGACGGTCGCGCCGATGGCGAGCACGGTCAGGCCGAGCACCCCGGCGTTCACGATCCAGTGCCCCTCGACGACGTCGAGCCAGCTCTGGACGATGGCCGCAGCGACCAGCCCGACGAGCGCCGACACACCGAGCAGCAGGCCGGCCCGCGCGAGCGCGCTCGTCGTGAGCAGTGCTGCAGCGATCCCAGTGAGGAGCCCGGCGATCACGAGCGGAAGCACCGACGACGGCAGCGCCGCGCCGTGCTCGGCGGCGACCACATCCTCGGTGGGAGCGCCCGTCTCGGCGGCCGCGTGCCCGAGCAGCTGGGCCACCGCGGGGCTCGCCGCGCTCGAGCTGAGCACCTTCGGTCCCTCGGGCGTCGCGACGAAGGCGCCATAGACTTCGCGATCCTCGATCGCGGCACGCGCCTCGGCCTCGGTCGAGTAGCGGTGCACGTCGAACGCGTCAGGATTGGCGCCGAGCTGCTGCTCGAGCTGACCCACGGCAGCGGGCGGCCCGGCCACGCCGACCGGCAGATCACGCGGTTCGAGCTTGGCGGTCGGCCACGCGAAAAGGGTCAGCACGATGGCCACCACCACCGGGACGATCACCAGGGCTGCCAGCGGCGAGGGATGACGGTGTCCGGATGTCTTCTGCGTTGTCATTGCTCACTCCTCCCTGCGGTCGAAGACGACAGCTCGGCGACGTCGCGCCGAAACAGTGCGGCCGCGGACCAATCCGCCAACACGCGAGCGCGCCGGGCGGCGAACGGCAGCTGCAGGACGTGGTAGCCGCGGGCGATGAGCCAGCCGAGCACGCCCTTCACACGCACGCCCCCGACGAGGGCGATGCCGTGCCGGCTGCCGAGCGTGGCCATCTGGCCGCGGGTGCGATAGCTGTAGGCGCGCGGGGTGCTGCGCAGGTTCCTCGCCAGCCGGCGCGCCTGGCGCAGCGCGTGCTGGCAGGTCGCGGGATCGGTCTCGCCGGGCGTCGCCTCGTTGGGGACGGCGGCGCAGTCCCCGAGCGCCCAGATGCGCGAGGAGCCGACCACGCGGAGTGTCTCGTCGACCGGGACGCGCCCGTACTTGTCGAGCGGGAGCCCGAGCTTGGCGAGCAGCGGGTTGGCCGTGACGCCGGCCGTCCAGACGACGGTCTCGGTCTCGATGCGGCGGCCGTCCGAGAGCGTCACCCCCTCCGCGTCGACGGACGTGAGCGTCGTGTCGGTGAGGATCTCGACGCCGCGCCGGCCGAGCCTCTTGGCCGCGAACGCGGCGAGCTTCTCGGGCGTCTGGCGCAGGATGCGCGTGCCGCCCTCGACGAGCAGCCAGCGCGGCTGCACGCCGTCGAGGCGCGGATGCCGCGTGAGCGCGTCGCTGACCAGCTCGTTCAGCTCCGCGACCGCCTCGACGCCGGCGAAGCCGGCGCCCGCGAGCACGAAGGTGAGACGCTGTGGGGCCGATTCGGGCACGGCATCGGCGAGCTCAATCTGGCGTAGCACATGGTTGCGCAAGCGAATCGCGTCGACCAGGTCCTTGAGGCCGAGCGCGTGCTCGCTCAGGCCCGGCAGCTCCGGCATGCGCGCGACGGCTCCGAGTGCCACGACGAGGTCGGCGTAGGCGATCTCGATGTCGCCCGCCTCGGACTCGACCTGCACGACACGGCGCTGCGCGTCGAGGCCGGTCACCGAGCCCAGTACGAGATCGGCGTGCGGGCACATTGTGCGCAGCGGCACGGTCACGTGGCGCGGCTCCACGCTCCCCGCCGCGGCCTCGGGCAGCAGCGGGGTGTAGAGCATGAAGTTGGTGGGGTTGACGATCGTCGCGCCGCTCTTGCCGACCTGACGGGCCACGTAGCTGCCCGCGAAGCCGCCGCCGAGCACGAGGGTCCCGCCACGCGCGACGCGGGCGCGGCGGTGTGTGATTGCGGAGTACGTCGAGTTCATGCCGGCGAAGCTACGGCCCGCACGGCCTGCTCGAATCCGGCAAACCCCTAGTCCCTGGTCCAGGGCGGGGCTAGGATCAGCGCCATGCTCGTGGGCCGTGAGGCTGAGCAACGCGAGCTCGATCGCCTCCTCGAGAGCGCGCGAGAGGAGCGCAGCGCCGTGCTGGTGCTGCGTGGCGAGGCCGGAATCGGCAAGACGGCGCTGCTCGAGTACGCGCAGGCCCAAGCGGGCGACATGAAGGTGCTGCGCTCCGTGGGGATCGAGGCGGAGCACGAGCTGCCGTTCGCCGGCCTGCACCGCCTCGTCCGGCCCTGCCTCGGCCTGATCGAGCGACTGCCCGCCCCTCAGGAGGCGGCGCTGAGCAGCGCCCTCGGTCTCAGCCTCGACGGCGTGGAGGACCGCTTCCTGGTCTCGCTCGGGGCCCTGACCCTACTTGCGGAGGCCTGCGAGGAGTCCCCGCTCCTCTGCTGCATCGACGACGCCCAGTGGCTGGATGCGCCGTCAGCCGAGGCGCTCGCCTTCGCCGCCCGCCGCCTCGAAGCGGAGCGGATCGCGATGCTGTTCGCCGTCCGCGAGGGCGATCTCCAGACCTTCGACACGCCCGGGGTGCCGGAGCTCGTACTGGAGGCGCTCGCCGAGGAGGACGCCCGCGCGCTCCTGACCGAACGCCTCGAGTATGGCCCCTCCGCCGAGGTCGTGGAGACCCTGCTGGAGAACGCCCGAGGCAATCCGCTCGCGCTGCTGGAGCTGCCTGCGGCTCTCACCAAGGACCAGCTCGAGGGAGCCGAGCCGATCCTCGGCCCGCCTCCGGTTCGGCCGGTCGTCGAGGAGGCGTTCCGCGCGCGCGTCGCGACCCTACCTGCGGACACCCGCAACCTGCTGCTCGTGGCAGCCGCCGACGAACTCGGCGACCTGACAGCGATTCTCGACGCCGCGGCGCGCATCGGCCTGGACGGCTCCGAGCTCGCCGCGGCGGAGCGAGAGGGCCTCGTGCGCGTGGACGGGAGCGTGACCTTCCGTCACCCGCTGGTGCGGTCCGCCATCTATCGCTCCGCCAGCCGCGACGAGCGACGCGCCGCGCACGAGGCGCTCGCCGCGGCGATCCACGATCCGGCCAGGAGTGCATGGCACCGCGCTCTCGTCGCCGACCGTGCCGACGAGAGCATCGCCTCCGAGCTCGAGGCCGCGGGGATGGAGGCCGCGACTCGAGGGGCTCAGGCAACCGCGGCAGCGGCCTTCGAGCGCGCAGCGGAGTTGAGCGTCAACGACTCGCGCAGGGGACATCGGCTGGTAGGCGCGGCCCAGGCAGCACTCGCGGCCGGGCGGCCGGACGCATCGCTGGCCCTGGTCGAGCGCGCACGCGGATTCCCGCTCGACCCGGTCGACTCACTTGAGCTCGTCTCCATCTGCGCGACCGACCTCGGCCGGCGCGGCTCGCCTGCGGAATCCGAGGAGCTGATGCGGCGCGCCGTCTCTGATTCCGGCGATCTTCCGTCGGAAGCCGCGGCCGAGTTCCTGATCTGGTCCGTGTTCTCGTCGCTCGTCGGCCGTCGGGTGGAGCACGCGCTCAGTGAGGCCAGGCGTCTGCTCCCGCAAATCGACGGTGACGGCCCGCTGCTCCGCTTCACTCAAGCGGTCGTCGAGGGCATGTCCGCCGTGCTCGAGGGCGACTTCGCGCGCGGCGGCGAGCGGCTGGCCGCCGCCAGCGTTGTCGGCGATGGCTTCCACGAGCCGCGCACGGAGGTGCTGAACGCCTTCACGTACGTGCTGAGGGGCAACTATCCGGCCTCACGGCGAAGCAGCGAAGCGTCCATCTCCTCTGCCCGCCAGCGGGGTTCGCTCGCCGGCGTCGTCGGGTCATTCCCGCTCGTGGCGATTGGCGAGATCGGCGAGGGCCGTCTGGCGGCCGCGAGCGCGACGATTTCGGAGGGCATGGACCTGGCGCAGCGGCTGGGCGCCGAGAACGACCAGACCGGGTTGCTCGCTCTCCAGGCACGCATCGCCGCCCAGCGCGGACAGGAGGACCACTGCCGGGAGCTTGCCGAGACGGCGATGCAGCGCAGCCTGGCCGTGGGGTTGGCCTGGGTCACCGAGCAGGCCCGCCTCGCGCTCGCCGAGCTCGAGCTCGCCCTGGGGAACCCCCAGGAGACGCTCGAGCAGTTGGAGCAGCTCGATCAGATTCCGCTCCCGCCCGTCGCCTTGCTGGCGACGCCGGACTTGATCGACGCCGCCCTGAGAGTCGGGGACCCCGAGCGCGCGCGTACGGCGCTCGAGCGCTTCGAAGCCTGGGCGCCGGTCAGCGATGCCACGCTCGTGAAGGGGCTGCTCGCCCGCTGCCGTGCGGTCCTCGCCGAGGACGAGGGAGAGGCCAAGCGCCTCTTCGAGGAGGCCGTGCGCGAGCACAGCCACGACGCCCCAGTGTTCGAGCGTGCCCGGTCGCAGCTGGCCTACGGGGAGCGTCTGCGGCGAGACCGCCGCAAGATCGAGGCTCGGACGCAGCTGAGGACGGCGCTCGACACATTCGAGGGCCTCGGCAACCCGCTGTGGGCCGAGCGCGCCCGAACGGAGCTGAACGCCACCGGCGAGAAGGCCCGCAAGCGCGACGTCAGCACGCTCGACGACCTCACCCCGCAGGAGCTGCGGATCGCGCAGCTGGTAGCGGCCGGCGCCACCAACCGGGACGCCGCCGCACAGCTGTTCGTGAGCCCGAAGACCGTGGAGTACCACCTGCGCAAGGTGTTCGTGAAGCTCGGTGTGAGCTCGCGGATCGAGCTCGCCAGGGTGCCCCTGGGCGCTCCCGAGTCCTAGGTGGTTGAGGGTCCGGACTAGGGATTCGCCCGAGTCGATTAGGGGTGCCTCCGCCGTACGGTCGGCGCAATCGACCGAGGGAGGACCTCATGGCGACCTATCTCTACCGACTTGGCGGCTGGGCCTTCACGAATCGCCGCAAGGTGCTGTTCGGCTGGCTCGCGATTCTCGCCGTCGTAATCGGCTGCGCCGCGAGTTTCAGCGGCCAGTTCTCATCCAAGTTCGAGGTTCCGGGGACGGAGTCCCAGCGGGCCCAGGACCTGCTGCACGAGAAGTACCCGGGCGCCGGCGGCGCCTCGGCGCGCGTCGTGTTCGCGGCTCCTGAGGGCGAGAAGCTCACCGACCCGCAAAACAAGGCGGCGATCATGGAGACGGTCGCCGAGGCGAAAGGCGCCGACGGCGTCTCGTTCGTGATCGACCCGTATCAGGCACGGGCGATCTCGAAGGACGGCCGCATCGGCT
>Ga0081538_10001049_pt1 | contig 29454 bp, 35 predicted proteins | sample TabmetS5T2R1_FD_71022 | JGI IMG/M metagenome (GOLD analysis project Ga0081538, IMG submission 71022) | Tabebuia heterophylla rhizosphere microbial communities from the University of Puerto Rico - S5T2R1 | ecosystem: Host-associated > Plants > Roots > Rhizosphere ...
GCTCGACCCCGACGTCGTCCTGCTCGACGTCCACCTTCCGGACGGCGGCGGCGACGCGGTCATCAACGCCGTCGCGCCGGACCGCCCCGGCGTCCGCTTCCTCGCGCTCTCCGTCTCCGACGCGGCGGAAGACGTGATCGGCGTCATCCGCGCGGGCGCGCGCGGCTACGTGACGAAGACGATCTCCGGCGAGGAACTGGCGGCGGCGATCGAGCGCGTCAGCTCCGGCGACGCCGTTTTCTCCCCGCGACTGGCCGGCTTCGTCCTCGACGCCTTCCGCGCCGGCGAGCGCGTCAGCGGGGATGCGGAGCTGAACGAGCTCACCCCGCGCGAGCGCGAGGTGCTGCAACTGATCGCGCGCGGCTACATGTACAAGGAGATCGCCGCGCGGCTGCACCTCTCCGTCAAGACCGTCGAGAGCCACGTCTCGAACGTGCTGCGCAAGCTCCAGCTCTCGACGCGGCACGAGCTGACGCGCTGGGCGACCCAGCACCGGCTCGTCTAGGAACGAGCGCGGACCGGCCATCTCTACCCGGGTTCGGCGCGCGAGGCTGCAAAAGCGCTCGATCGGCACCTTAAAGCGCTCGCTTCGTGGTCTGGCGCGGGATATACGCGGGATACGAAATCGCAGGGCGCAGGTAGCTCGCGCGAAATCCCTGCAAATAGAGACGGGAGCGACGGGACTCGAACCCGCGACCTCCGGCGTGACAGGCCGGCGTTCTAACCAACTGAACTACGCCCCCGGGCGCAGAGGTCGCAGTGTAGCTAGATGGACGTCAGGCCTAGCTGGCGCAGCAGGGTGACGCCGTCGGAGTAGACGTCCTTGCGGGCCACGAGTCCATCCTTGATCGGAATCACGTCCATGCCGCGGTACTCGACCTGCTTGCCGGTCGGCTCGACCTCGAGCCCGGAACGGTTCATCTTGCCGAGGTGCGTCCCGCGCGCCGTCCACTCCTGGACGACGAGGTCGTCGCGGATGTAGGCACGCCGCGTTTCGAACCGCAGGTCAGGGAAGACCGTGAAGATGCCCCGAAGCGCGTTGGCGATCGCATCGCGGCCGACGTTGACGTCCCCCGTCGTGTGGTTTTCGAACACCGAGTCGTCGGTGTGCATCTCCAGGATCGCGTCGACGTCGTGCTCGTTCCACGCCTGGTTGTAGCGGTCGATGAACTCTTGGAGTTCGGCCCCGTCCATGGCGGCGGTTACCGTACCTCACCCCTTTGACCCGCCTCGATTGGATCGTTCTCGGTGTCGTCGCGTTCACCGCGGTCCTCGGGCTGTGGCAGGGATTCACGATCGGCGCGCTCTCTGCTGCCGGCGTGATCTTCGGCGGGCTCGTAGGTGCACGGCTCGCGCCCCACCTGCTTCCTGATGGGTCGGCCTCGCCCTACACGCCGCTTTTCGCGCTTTTCGGAGCCGCGGCTTTCGCGATTCTGTTCGAGATCTTCGGCTCGTCCATCGGCGCGGCGATCAGGCGCAAGATTCCTGCGGGTCCATTACGAACGGCCGACTCGGCAGGAGGGTTCGCCTTCGGCGCCATCGCGGGGCTTGTTCTCGTCTGGATCCTCGGTGCCGTTGCGCTTCAGCTTCCGGGGCAGCAGGACCTGCGGCGCCAGGTCCAGCAATCCGCGGTTCTTCGCGAACTCAACGAGATCGTGCCGCCGCGGCGTGCGCTTCGCGCGCTCGCGCGCGTCGACCCGTTCCCGTCGATCGCCGGCCCTGCGCCGCCGGTCGGGCGCCCGGATCCGTCCGTCCTCCGCCAGCCCGGTGTCCGCCGGGCCGCGCCGAGCGTCGTGCGCGTCCTCGGAACCGCCTGCGGGCTCGGTGTGTCCGGCTCGGGTTGGGTCGCCGGGCCAGGTCTCGTCGTCACCAATGCCCATGTCGTCGCCGGACAGGACGACACGGTGATCGACGCGCCGTCGTCGTCGCCGCTGCACGCCCAGGCCGTCGCCTTCGACCCGCGCAACGACGTGGCGGTGCTCCGCGTGAGCGGCGACCTGAACACACCGGCGCTCGAGCAGGCCGACCCGCGCGCAGGGAGCCCTGTCGCCGTCCTCGGCTACCCGGAGAACGGCCCGCTCGTCGTTCGTCCCGGACGGATCGGCCGCACGGCGGCAGTGTTGAGCGAGGACGCGTACGGTCGTGGCCCGGTTTCGCGGCGGATCACGAGCCTGCGTGCCGACGTCCGTCGAGGGAACTCGGGCGGGCCGGTGATCGATGCCTCCGGACGCGTCGTCGGCACGGTGTTCGCCTCCCGCATCGAAGGCGGCGCCGGCTATACGGTTCCGCCCGACGTCGTCAGCGACGCGATCGCGCGGGCGCGTCGTGGGCCCGTCTCAACGGGCGACTGCGTGCGATAGGAGATCGAGCACGCCGAGCGGGCGCTTGAACGGCGCGACGAGGTAGACGCCCGCGACGCGGTCGCGAGAGGCCTCGATCAGCTCGCGCGCGATCTCCATCCCGACCTGCGCCCCGTCGGGGCCGGCCTCGCGCAGTGCCTCCTGGATGCTGTCGGGCACGATGATCCCCGGCACCTCGTTGTGCAGCCGCAGGGCCAGCGGGTGGCTCCAGACCGGGAAGACGCCGAGCAGGATCGGAATCGGGGACTCGCCGCCCAGACGGTCGAGGAACCGGTCGAGGTACTCCAGGTCGAAGATGATCTGCGTCATCGCGTAGTGGGCCCCGGCGTCGATCTTGCGCCGGTACCGGTCGAGCTCCAGTTCGAGATCGTCCGCCGAGGGGTTGACCGCGACGCCGATGTGGAACGACGTAGCGGCGTCGATCGCACGGCCGTTGTAGTCCTCGCCGCGGTTCAGGTGCGCCATCAGCTGAACAAGGCCGATGGAGTCGATCTCGTAGACGCCGCGCGAACCGGGATAGTCGCCGACCTCAGGCGGGTCGCCGGTGACGGCGAGCACGTTGCGGATCCCCTCGGCGTGCGCGCCGAGCAGCATCGACTCGAGCCCGAGGATGCTCGAGTCGCGTGTGGTCAGGTGCGGGATCGTCTCGAGCCCGGTCGAGCGCTGGATCGCGACCGAAAGCATGAGCGCGCTCATGCCCGCGCGCGCCGTCGCGTTGTCGTTGATGTCCACGAGCGCGGCGCCGCCCTGTCTGAGCCCGCGGGCGATGTCGAGCATGCCGCGGTGGTTGCCGCCGAGCGGCGGATCGAGCTGCACGGAGACGACCCACTCCTCGTCGGCGAACATCCTGGCGAGCTCCGTCTCCTCCGGCAGCTCGACGACGGACAGCGCGACCTCGCGCTCGTGCACGACGAGCGGCGAGCGCGCCGTGCGCTCCTCCTTGACGGCCGCCGCGATCGCCCCGATCTCGATCGGCGTCGTTCCGCAGCAGCCGCCGATGATCCGCGCGCCGAGGTCACGGGCGTGCGCCGCGAAGTCAGCGAAGTACTCCGGCGTCGCGTGCGGGAACACCACGCGGTTGCCGGCCAGGCTCGCGAGGCCGATGTTCGGCATCGCCGCGAGCGCTACGTCGCCGTCGGTTGTGTGCATCTCGTTGATCGCCGTCAGAGCCGCCTGGATGCCCGCGCCGTGATTCGCTCCGACAGCCGCCAACCCGAAGCCGCTCAGCGCTTCGACGGCCTCTTTGGCCGTCACGCCGCCCAGCGTCTCGCCCTGCTCGTCGAAGGTGAGAAGCGCGACGACCGGCAGCGAAGAGACCTCGCGCACGGCCTCGAGCGCAGCGACCAGCTCCTCGAGCTCGAAGAACGTCTCGACCATGAACAGGTCGACGCCGCGTGCGTCGAGGGCGGCGGCCTGCTCGGTGAAGATCCTGCTGCGATAGTCGCGCGAGAGGTCACTCAGCTCTCCAAGGGGGCCGATCGAGCCGGCGATGAAGACGTCACGCCCGGAGATCTCACGCGCCTCCCGCGCGAGCTTGACCCCTGTGCTGTTGATGTTCTCGACCTCGTCCTCGAGGAAGTGCGTCGAGAGCTTGCGCCGGTTCGCGCCGAACGTGTTGGTCTCGATCAGGTCCGCGCCCGCGTTGATGAAGCTCACGTGCAGGCTGATGACCGTCTCCGGCGAGCGGAGATTGGCCTCTTCGGGACACCGAAGCCGCGGAACCGCTCCGGAGATGAGCGTGCCCATCCCGCCGTCGCCGACGACGATCGGCCCGCTCTGCAAGCGCTCCTCGAAGCGGTTCGCCATCCCTCAACTCTACGGCCGGACGGCGGCTGTCGCCGCGATTCCCGTCGGGTGAGTGAAGTGATCCAGTCAACCCATAACGGGTGATGGATCAAGCGCCCCCACCCGACGCATAGTGCGCAGGCAACGCGATGGGGCCCGATGCGGCGGGGCCAGGTCGCGGAAACCGGGGGCTCGATGCGGCGAGCCCACACGGTGAACAGAGAGACCTCTTTGCGGCGAGGTCACTCATTGACTCAAGCGGCTCTCTACTCGAGAGATCAGGCGGGGCCGGGCGGCGGCCCCGCCTGAGTATTTGGGCGAGAGGAGAAACCCATCTGCTCGTCTTCTAGGTGACTCAGGCAACGACTCTGTTCCTCCGCTTGCGAGCCGTCTGTTAGGCGGTAACAGCATCGAGGGTCGTCACGCGTAGATCAGGCTTAGAGGGCTCGCAACTGGTCAGCAGTAGCTCTGGCCAACTGCCACAACGATTGCGCCGCCGACAGCGCCTGACCAGACGACCCACCGCGAGGTTGGCTCGTACAGGTCATACCGGAGGAGCGCAATCAAGACGACCGCCGGAACGACCATCGCAAGGCCAACGACTGTCAGTTGTGTACAGGCAGACGTATTTCTCCTCTCCCGCTACCTGACTCATTCTCCCCGCCAGGCCCCGCGACGCCCTCCCTCCGCGCTTCACGACCTTCCGTCGCGCGAATGTCCTCGTTGAGCTCGCGTAGCGCCGCATGTTCGGCATGGGCGGGCCATGCTGCGCACTTTCGCCGAAGGGTTTAGAGACCGATGTTCGTGCCGATAAGGATCTTGAGACTCCTTCCGCGGGGAACTGACGGCAATCGGAACCTGCGGCAAGAGGTTTCCCTGCGGCGCGGAGACGCGCCGCTTCTTTATTCGTGGAGGACTCGACCCTCCATGCCGCCGGCGACGAGGACCACCTGGCCGGTGACGTGGCCGGAAAGCTCGTCCGAGGCGAGGACGACGACCTGGGCGGCCACGTCCTCGGGAGACGCGACCTTGCGCAGCGGCATCGTCCGCGTCACGCGCCTCACGTGCTCGGGGTCCTCGACCTCGCGCCGCGTCATCGGCGACTGCGTCCAGCCCGGCGCGACGGCGTTCACCCGCGCCTTCGGGGCGACCCGCACAACCTCGTTCTTCAGGCTCAGGAGGAAGCCGCGGATGATCGCGGACTTGGCTGCGGCGTAGTCGGCGTGGCCGGCCTCGCCGAAAATCCCCGCCGTCGAGCCGACGAGGACGAGGCTTCCGTGTCCGCGCCGCGCAACGCCGCGCAGAAAGCCGCGCGCGGTGAGGAACGTCGATGTCAGGTTCTCGCGCAGCGTCTGCTCCCAGCGCCCGAGCGAGAGCTCCCACACCGGCAAGTCCTCGCGGGGCCAGACCCCGGCGAGCGCAGCGCAAACATCGAGGTCGCCGGCCGCCTCAAACAGGCGGTCGACCTCAGCCTCCTGTGTGAGGTCGGCTTGGACGAGCTGCACGCCGCCGAGCGCCTCGGCCCGCTCTCGGCCCTGGTGGTAATGCGCGACCACCTCGGCGCCTTCGGCGAGGAACGCGTGCACGCACGCCGAGCCGATCCCGCCCGACGCGCCGGTGACGAGCACCCGCTTGCCACGCAGACCGGCGTCCACGGCGGACAAACTACCGCCATGCGAGTCCACATCATCAGCGACATGGAGGGGGTCGCGGGCATCGTCCGCCCGGAACAGGCGGCTGCCGGCGAGGACCTCTACGAGGAAGGCCGGAAGCTCTACACGGAGGAGATCAACGCGGCAGTGCGCGGCGCGAAGAAGGCGGGCGCCGACGAGATCGTCGTCATGGACCACCACGGCGCCGGGAAGGCATTCAGCTTCAACTCGCTCCTTCCAGACTTGCTCGAGCCGGCGTGCGAGTTCGTCGTCCAGTCGAGCTGGACCGAGTACACGGGGTTCCTCGAGGAGGGCTGCGACGCCTGCCTGCTCGTGGGGATGCACGCGATGGCCGGCACGCCGGACGGCGTCCTCGCGCACACCGTGCACGGCCGCGAGTGGCGGAGCCTCCGCTTCAACGGAGTGCTCGTCGGCGAGACGGCGATCAACGCCGCCCTGTGCGGGCACTGGAACTGCCCTGTGTTGCTCGTCACGGGCGACGAGGCGGTCTGCCGCGAGGCGACGAGCCTCCTCGGCGAGGGCCTGACGACCGTGGCCGTCAAGAAAGGCCTCAGCCGCGACTCCGCGCGCAACGTCGCGCCGCAGCGTGCCCGCGAGCTGATCGAGGACGGCGCGCGTGCGGCGCTGAAGAAGCTCGACGCCGTCGAGCCCTATGACCCGGGTCGACCGGCCGAGATCGCCGTCGAGTTCATGCGGCCCGCCGAGGTGATCAAGTACAAGGGGCGGCGAGGCGTCGAGGTCACCGGCTCCGACTCGGTCGTGTCCAAGGCAGACGACTGGTGGACAGCCTGGCGGCAACTCTTCCTCGAGCCGAGGCTCGCTTCTTGAGGGTTTTGATCGCGGTCGTCGCCGCCGCGGCTCTCGGCGTGGCGGGTGGGTGGCTCCTCTTCAACGCGCTCGACGAAGACGGCTCGCCTCAGGAGACGGCAGCGGCCTGGAACACCTGCACGAACCCGGTCGAGGGGTTCTCGATCGAGTATCCGGCGGCCTGGCACACCGACCACCGCGCCCCGGAGCTCGCCTGCCTCGACTTCGACCCGCGGCCCTTCGAAGCCGGAGAGACCGACATGCCGACGGCGATGCAGGTATCCATCGACGAGAGCCCGACAAATCCCGTCAGCGAGCCCGCCAAGTTCGAGCGCGTCGCCGGCGGACTGGCGGTCTACGGCTATCGCGTGCCTGACGGCGAACGGCAGTTCACCGTCTATGCGACAAACAATGCCGGCGTCGAGTTCGATTCGTGGAAGACGATCGTGGACAAGGCGGTTGGGACAATGCGGTTCTCAACCCCCGGCGCGCGAGCCGTCGATGGCGCTGGTGTCCCGCCGCTGCAGACCGGCCTGCCGGAGCCCGTCGCTCGGAAGCGCGCCCAGATCTGGGCGGCGGCGAGGAGGGGCGAATACGAAGAGCTTGCGAGCCTCGCTGACCCGGAGGGCTTTGAATACACGTTCGGGGGCCCGGTCGAGGGCGGGCCGGCTGCCTACTGGCGCCGCTTCGACCGGGAGCGGCCGCTCGCCAACCTCGTGGCGATCCTCGAGCTGCCCCACGTCCGCGATCCGCAATCGGGTCTGTACGTCTGGCCGTTCGCGTTCACGCGCAACGCCTCGACGCTGAGCCCGGCGGAGCGCAAGCAGCTCGCCGATGCACTCGGAGAGGAGACCGTCAAGGCCTACGAAGAGTTCGGCTCCTACCTCGGCTATCGCGCGGGTATTGACCGCGAGGGCGACTGGGTCTTCTATGTTGCAGGGGATTGAGAGGTGACGACGTGACCGTCGAGGCGATGTCGATGCACGTCGAGCTGACGGACGCTCAGCTCGTCGCGCGCTGCCGCTCGGGCGACCGCGACGCCTGGAACGAGCTCGTCGGGCGCTTCTCCCGCTACGTCTACGCGATCGCGATCCAGGCGTTCAAGCTGCCCGAACACGACGCAGAGGACGTCTTCCAGGAGGTCTTCACCCGCGCTTACGAGCACCTTCACAAGCTCCGCGACGACGAGGCGATCCGGCCCTGGCTCGCGCAGCTGACGAGACGCCTCTGCATCGACAGGCTGCGCGCCGGCTCGCAGGAGCAGCCTGACGACTCCGTCGAGCCGATGGACGTCGAGGACACGATCGGGCGGCTCGACGAGGCGCTCGCCGTGCATGAGGCGCTCGCGATCCTCCCCGACAACTGCCAGGACATCCTCGACCGCTTCTTCGCGCGGGACGAGAGCTACCGGACGATCGGCGACGCGCTCGACCTTCCCTCGGGAACGATCGCGAGCCGAATCTCGCGGTGTCTCGCGAAGCTGCGAGTTGAGATGGAGGGAAGAAATGCGGGGTCTGCCCCGTCATGAGCACGGGAAGATCGATGTCTGCCTATGACGAAGAACGTCTCGGAGAGCTCTTGAGCGCTCTGCCTCCGGCTCCGGAAAGCCTGGTTCGCGCGGCGAAGCAGCTACCCCTCATGCGCGAGCAGGTCGACAAGATCCTCGAGCGCGCCGAGACGGACGAGGAGTACCGGCGAAAGGTCGTCGCCGACCCCGAGGCAGCGCTCGAGGAAGCCGACGTCGTCGCGCATTCCGACGCAATCGAGATTCTCCGCCGCAAGCTCGACGAGTAGCAGTCGAGTAGCAGAAAATCGCCCCGTGGAATCTGCGGGCGATCTTCTCGACCAGCGGCTCCGCGCATTTATCGACCAGCTGGCCTCCGAGGACCCGGCGCCCGCTAGCGGCTCCGTCGCCGCGCTCGCCGTCGCGATGGCGGCCGCACTGATCGCGAAGGTGGCGAAGGCCTCGCCGTCGTGGACGGAGTCGGGCGCCGCGGTGGCCCAGGCTGAGCGACTGCGGAAGCGCACGGCCCCGCTCGCGCAGGCCGATGCGGACGCGTACGAGGAGGCGCTTGCCGCGCTCCACCTCCCGGAGCGGCTGGAGCCACAGGTCCGCGACATGGCGATCGGACAGGTGCTCGCGCGGGCGGTCGAGATCCCGCTCGTGGTCGCGGAGGCGGGAGCCGATGCGGCGTCGCTCGCGGCGATCGCGGCGGAGCGGGGCACCCTGGACCGGCGCGGCGATGCGGTCGCCGCGGCGATCCTGGCTGATGCAGGCGCCCGGGCCGCGGCGCACCTCGTGACCGTCAACCTGATCGTCACGCCCGACGACGAGCGCGTTCAGCGTGCGCGTGCGCTGGCCGAGGTCGCGTCGGCGGCCGCGCGCAGCGCCGTCGAATCAGCATCGGCGTAGGATCGAAGCATGTCCGAGCCTGCGCCTGGTCGCCCGCTGCCGGCGTGGAGCCTCCCCGCCGGAACCGCCGAGAGCCTCGAGCTCCCGACCGAGTGGCCGGGCCGCGTCACGCGGGAATGGGCGTGGGGCGGCTCGACCGGAAAGGGCGTCCGCGTCTGCATCCTGGACAGCGGTGTCGAGCAGGATCACCCGCTCGTCGGCGGCGTGGAGGGAGCCGTTGCGGTCGAGGTGGGCGAGAACGACGAGGTCAACGTCGTCGAAGACACGGAGGGCGATCTCTGCGGACACGGGACGGCGTGCGCCGGCATCGTTCGCTCGATCGCACCGGAGTGTTCGCTCTACAGCGTGCGCGTGCTCGGCGCCGGCTTCACCGGCAGCGGCACCGCGCTCCTCGGCGGCCTTCGCTGGGCGGTCGAGCAGGGCTTTCAGGTCATCAACATGAGCCTCTCGACGACCAAGAGCCAGTTCGCGGGCATGCTCCACGAGGTGGCGGATGCGGCGTACTTCCGGCGCACCGTCCTCGTCGCCTCGGCGCACAACATGCCCGTCGAGAGCTACCCGTGGCGGTTCTCGTCGGTGATCTCCGTCGGGAGCCACGAGGAGACCGAAGCCCTGACCTACTTCTACAACCCAAACCCGCCGGTCGAGTTCTTCGCGCGCGGCGTCGACGTCGAGGTTGCATGGCTGGGGGGCGCGAAGGCGCGCTCGACGGGCAACAGCTTCGCGACCCCGCACATGAGCGGGATCTGCGCGCTCGTCCTCGGCAAACATCCGGAGCTGACGCCGTTCCAGCTCAAGAGCACGCTCTACCTCACCGCTTCGAACGTGGAGGACCTCGATGACTGACGACCAGCTCAAGGCCGCCGTCGCCGCCGGTGTGCTGGCCTCAGAGGGCGCGCACCGCCGACTCCTCCAGGCGACCGTCGAGGTGGCGCGCGGGATCTTCTCCGCCCGGGCCTCGTCGGTCTTCCTCTACGACGAGACGACGGACGAGCTCGTATTCGAGGCGGTGGCCGGTGAGGGCTCGGAGACGCTGATCGGCCAGCGGATCCCTTCGAGCACCGGCATCGCCGGGTGGGTCCTGGTCACCCGCCAGCCGATCGTGCTCGAAGACGTCACGCAGGACCCGCGCTGGGGCGGGCAGGAGATCGCGGAGCGGAGCGGCTACATCCCCAAGGGGCTGATGGCGGTGCCGCTTCTCCACGAGGAAGACGCGGTCGGCGTCCTCAACGTTCTCGATCGCCCGCAGGAGGCGCGGTTCTCGCTCGAGGAGATGGAGCTGCTCGGCCTGTTCGCAAACCAGGCCGCGATCGCGCTCGACCTGCTACGGCGGGCGCGTCGCGCGAAGGCCGTGCTCGAGGACGGGGATTCCGACACCGCGGCGCTCGCCCGGCTGGCGGCTCAGCTCGATTCGCTCGAGGGCCCGAGGCGCACGGCCGGCCTCGAGCTCTTGAACGCCCTGGAGGCGCTCTTCAAGTAACGGGGCGGCTCTGGGCCGCCCCGTCAAACCTCTACAGGGAGCGCCTCAGGCGTCCCGGGGTGCGTCCCGCGGCGCTGCCGGAGCGTTGAAGGCATGCCCTTCCACGTCCGGCGGCTCCTCTGTCGCGTCGACCTGCTCGAGGGCGTCGATCTGGTCCATGTTGTCGACCGGCTTGAACGCGTGGCCTTCGACGTCCTCGTCGCGCTCTTCGCGCTGCTCGTCATCTGTCACTGGTCTCTCCTTTCGACTGGTCGGCCGTTCCGACTAACTAGACGGCCTTCCGCGCCTGAATCTTCCCATCGGGCATCAAAAAACACAATCTGGGATGCTGCTCGCGTGATCGGCGCGCTGCGGGAGAGGGTCCGCGAGTCGCTGCGCTCGTTCGGCCGGGTCTTCCGCAACCCCAACATCCGGCGGATCCAGCTGGCCTGGGCGGCGTCGATCGTCGCCCACTGGGCCTACGGCGTCGCCCTGGCGGTCTGGGCGTACGACAAGGGCGGGGCGGCCGCGGTCGGTCTCGTCGGCCTCGTCCGCTTCATCCCGCCGGCGATCGCCTCGCCGGTGATGGCCATGGCAGCCGACCGAATCGGGCGGAACCGGATCGTCGTCCTGGCCGACCTCTCGAGAGGGCTCATGCTCGCCGGGGTTGCAATCGCCGTTTGGGCCGACGGGCCGGAATGGCTCGTGTACGTCCTCGCCGGCCTCGTCGCAGTTGCCTACTCGGCCGTCCGGCCAGCAACAGCGGCACTGATGCCGTCACTCGCTCGGACACCGGACGAGCTCACCGCGGCGAATATCACGACGAGCACGATCGAGAGCGTTGGGATCTTCGGCGGGCCCGCTCTCGGCGGGGTGCTTCTGGCACTCACCAACGCCGAGGTCGTCTTCGCAGCGTCGGCGGCCGCGTTTCTCTTCGCAGCCTTCATGGTCTCGCGGGTCGTCGTCGCCGAGCCGGAGGAGGTCCAGGAACGGGAAGGCCTCATGCGCGAGTTCTTCGCCGGCTTCGTCGCGCTCTGGCAGGAACGCGGACTGCGCGTGCTCGTGCTGTTGCTCATCTCGCAGACGCTGGTCGCGGGAGCCTTGAACGTTCTGATTGTCGTCTCGGCGCTCGAGCTGCTCGAAATCGGGGAACAGGGAGTGGGGTTTCTGAACTCGGCCGTCGGGATCGGAGGTCTACTCGGGGCGCTCGCCGCGGCGATCCTCGTCGGCCGGCGCCGCCTGGCGGCTGATTTCACGCTTGGGATCGTGCTCTGGGGGATTCCGATCGCCCTCATCGGCGTGTGGCCGGACACGACTGTGGCTCTCGTTCTGCTCGCCGTCGTCGGCCTCGGCAATACCCTCGTCGACGTCTCGGCACTGACCCTGCTCCAGCGAGTGGTTTCCGAGGACGTCCTCGCCCGCGTCTTCGGCGCCCTTCAGGGTCTCTGGGTCGGCACGATCGGCCTCGGCTCGATTCTCGCGCCGCTTCTGATCGCCGCGGTGGGGATTCGCGGCGCGCTGCTCATCACGGGGGCGCTGCTTCCGGTCCTGGCGGCGCTGCTCTGGCGGCGGCTGTCGGCGCTGGACGAGGCCGCTCGCATCCCGGAGCGCGAGCTCGAGCTCCTCGGCGGGCTCGCCCTGTTCCGTCCTTTGCCTCCGCCGGTCCTCGAGGGGCTCGCGAGCGCGATGGTTCCGGTGTCGGTCGAGGCCGGGCGCGAGATCGTCCGAGAAGGCGAGGCCGGCGATCGCTTCTACGTGATCGCGTCGGGTGAGGTGGAGGTCGTGAAGGACGGCGAGGTGATCAATGAGGAAGGGCCGGGTGAGTTCTTCGGCGAGATCTCGCTCCTCCGCGACGTTCCGCGGACGGCGACGGTTCGAGCGAAGACCGATGTCGACCTCCGTGCCCTGGAGCGCGACGACTTCATCGCCGCCGTCACGGGCCATGCGGCGAGCGCTGAGGCCGCCGACGCAATCATCGCGACCCGGCTCAGCTCGCTGCGTCCCGGCCTCGCCTCGGTCTAGAGCTCCTTCTTTAGGCCGATCTGGACGTACTTCGGTCGATATCCGAGATGCTCGTTGAGGCGAAGCATGTCCGCGTTCGTGGTGTCGTTCGCCGTGTAAAGGGTCTGGAGCCCGGCCTCTGCGGCCCAGCGAATCGACTGCTCCTTCGCGAGCCGTGCGAGCCCGCGACGGCGGAAATCGGGGTGCGTGCCCGTCATCTCGTTGTCGCCGAACCCGCCGTCTCGGTCGCTGTTGAGCCAGGCGAAGGCGACGGGGCGGTCGTCGATGAGCACGACGGCGCTCAGGTCGACGTCGAGGCTGGGATCACCGAGGGCCTCCGGCAGCCACTCGTCGAAGTCGAGGCTCCAGGTCTCATCTCCCGGCATGTCGCTGTGGGCGGCATCGAAGAGCTCGAAGAGGTCGCGCTCCCGGCCGAGGACGTCGCGAAGCCGCACGAGCTCTGCCCCGGGCGGAGGCGGAGCATTCCGCAGCGCCGCAGTCGCAATGTCCAGCTCCCAGACCTGGTCGCGGCGCTCTTCGTGGAAGCCTCGGCGGTGCGCGAAGCGACGGCCGTCCTCTGAGCTGTCCTGCACAAAGGACGTGAAGAGACGCGCATCGAGGGACCGGGCGTGCTCCGCGGCGAGTTCGTAGAGGCGAGACCCGAGACCCTCGCCCCTGTGCTCGGGAACGACGCCGACCCAACCGCCGATCACGTCGTGGGCCTCGATCGACCAGAGCAGGCGGGCGTTTCCCCAGCCGACGATCTCGCCGGCGAGGACGGCCGTCCATGCTTGCATCCGTGCACGCTCGGGCATCGAGTCGACCCAGTGACGGATCCCTGGTCCTGTGTGAACGATGCCCGGAATCAGGGCTCGAAACAGTGGGACCGCTCCCTCGGCGTCCTCGGGTCGGTACGGCCGGATCTCGGGCTCAGGCAAGGCCCTTGGCCCGCAGCTCCTCGCGCGCCTTGTCGGTCTTCTCGAGACCGTCGAGACCCATGCCGCCGAGGATCTCGGGTGCTTTCGTGAACTGGACGTCCTCGTAGGCGACGACCTGGACGTTGTTGCCCCAGGGGTCCGTGAACGTGTTTCCGTGGAGCTCGGCGCCGGCGTCGCGCGCGGCCGCGAGCGCCGCGTCCCTGTCGTCGACGACGAGCCCGAAGTGGCGCTGGTCGTCGGGCGGCTGGCTCCGGCCTTCCGCGAGGGCGATGAACTGATCGCCGATGTCGACGAACGCCATTCGGCCGACGCGTCCGCGAAGTGTCAGCTCGAAGATCTGCCCGTAGAACTCGAGTGCTGCCTCGACGTCGCCGACCTCCAGTGCGACGTGGTTGATGCCGACGAGCTTCGCTTTAGGCTGGCGACCCATGATCGTCGCGATGCACATTGCCACGGGCGCCGCGGGTGGCGCAGTGGCGGGCTCGCGCGTCGGTGCTGCGCTGCTCGGGCCCGTGCTCCATGCCATCGGCGATCACATCCCGCACGAGGACATCGACTCCGTCGGCTTCGAGGTCCGCTGTGGCGCCTTCGGCGTGCTGGCCCTAGCTGCGGTTCGGGGCCCGCTCCACCCGGCGACCGTGGGCGCGATCGCCTCGGCGGCTCCCGATGTGGAGCACATCGTCCGGCTGCCGAGGCCGGGCGGTCGCAAGCTTTTCCCGAGTCATCGCATTCCCGGGTTCCACCGTCCCGGCGGCGTTCCGGCCTCCGTTCAGCTGCTCGTTGCCGGCCTCCTCTTGGGCGTTGTACTCGGGGCGGGACTGCGCAAAGATCGGTCGTCTACCGAAGGGAGGGCCACATGACCATGTATGCGCCGCTGACGGTCCGGAAGCTCAAGCCGGGCGCCTACGACGAGTGGCGGAAGGCGTGGGAGGGCGGCGGTGAAGAGGAGATGCCCGAGGGCGTCGAGGTCTTCATCCTCCGCAACGTCAACGATGAGAACGAGATCATCGCGTTCGGCCTCTTCGAGGGCGACCCCGAGCAGATCCGGGCGATGATGGATCCGGAGGCTGAGCGCAAGCGCCAGCAGGCGATGGCGCCGCACGTCGAGTCCGTCGGCGCCGACGGGGTGTACGAGGTGATCGAGCGGATCGGAGCGAGAGCCGGCTCCAGGGCCTGAACGGAATCGCAGCTCAAAAGGGGCCGCGCGCCTCTCCCCCCGACCGCGCGCGGCCCTAGGTCCGCGTACCCACGGTCCGTTAGGTCTTTGTGAAGCGAGTCTTAAGAATCTCAGTGGTCACTACGGAGATTCCGCGCAGCCATGCGCTACTCGCGATGGGCCGGGCAGGATTCGAACCTGCGACCTTGGGATTAAAAGTCCCCTGCTCTACCAGCTGAGCTACCGGCCCTCGGGAGGTCGGGACCGGATACAACAGTAGCCGTGTTCGACGCTCAGGTAGTGGCGTTCTGTGGGGTTGCGGTCGTTCTCGCCGTGACGCCCGGGCCTGACATGGCGCTCGTGATGCGGAACGGGCTGCGCGGTGGTCGGCCTGCGGCTTTCCGGACAATCCTGGGTATCGGAGTAGGCCTTCTCGGCTGGGCGCTCGCGACCGCGGTCGGGGTTGCCGCGGTGCTGGCGGCGTCGACGACGGTCTTCACCGTCTTGAAGATTGCGGGCGGCGTCTACCTTGCGTACCTGGGGCTTCGAACACTGCTCGCGCTCTGGCGCGGCGGTCTCGTTTCTGACCCGGCAAGGCGTCGCGGTTCGCCGTTCCGCCAAGGGCTCGTGACGAACCTGCTCAATCCGAAGCTCGCCGTCTTTTTCACGACGCTGCTGCCCCAGTTCATCTCCGAGGGCGATCCCTACGTCGCGAAGTCAATCCTTCTCGCCGCGCTCTTCGTTGGGATCGGGATGTGCTGGCTCGTCCTCTACGGATTCATCGTCGGTGCGATTGCGAGAAGTCGTGCGTTTACGCGCGCCGTTGAGGCCGTGACCGGCGTGGTGCTCGTCGCCCTCGGCGCGCGGCTCGCAGTCGACCGCTAGAGGATGCGCGCGCCGAGCGCGCTTGCCGCGAGCTCGACGGCCAGCTCGGCGGTGTCGTTCTCGTGATCGAGGATCGGGTTGACCTCGACGAGCTCGAGCGATCCGAGCAGACCGCTCTCGGCCACGAGCTCCATCGCCAGGTGCGCCTCGCGGTAGGAGAGCCCGCCCTTCACGGGCGACCCGACTCCCGGCGCGACGTCGGGGTCGACGAGGTCGAGATCGACGGAAACGTGGACGAACGGGGCGCCGGAGACCCGCTCGAGCGCCTCGCGAAGGACGGGTTCGACGCCGCGCCGGTCGATGTCGGAGATCGTGTAGGCGGCGACGGCCGATTCGCGGATCGCGTCGCGTTCCCCCGGATCGATGCTGCGCGGCCCGACCAGCGCGACGTGCTCGGGCGCCAGAGCCGGAAGCGGCCAACGGTTGCTCTCGAACCCGGCGCCGGCTCGTCCGAGCGTGGCCGCGAGGGGCATCCCGTGGACGTTGCCGCTCGGCGTCGTCGCCGGCGTGTTGAGATCGGCGTGCGCGTCGAACCACAGGACGCCGCCCGGGCCGTGAAGAGAGGCGAGCCCGCCGATCGTCCCGATCGCGACCGAGTGGTCACCGCCGAGGACGAGCGGAGTGAGCCCGTTCTCGGCCGCGTTACAGACCTGCTCGGCGATCCTTTCGCACGTCTCGCGGATCTCGGAGAGAAAGCGTGCGCTCGGATCGCCCGTCTCCATCGTCTCGCGGACGTTTGTCCATACATTGCCCCAGTCCTCAGCCGGGATGCCGAGCGACGCGAGCCTTTCACCCAGACCCGCGTAGCGGATCGCGGAGGGACCCATGTCGACGCCGCGCCGGCCCGCGCCGAGGTCGAGCTCAGCGCCGATGATCGCCACCCGCCTCGCGTCGGTCACCGGGCTATCCTGCCGAAACGACCTCGGCCCCCATCGACTAGCGGTCCAGGTCACAGCCCTTTCAAGGCTGTAGCGCGGGTTCGAATCCCGCTGGGGGCATCTCCCGGCGAAGTCCGCTCCGGCTGAAGCCGGAGCATGACGACTTCGACGGGAATCACCTCCTACCGGAGGGCGGCGCAGGCCGACGCCGGCAAAGCCGGCATCGGCGGCGGAGGCGGCCCGCGGCTCTATTCGTGACGATCGTCACGCGGTACGATCGCCACGCACTGTCCTCTACGGGAGGAGGCAGAGATGGTGCGAAGAGCGAGGATTCTCGGGCTCGCGATCGCCGCCCTCGCCGTCTTTGCAGTGGCCGGAGTGGCCGTCGCTGCGATGAACGATCGGCCGCGGACCGAGCAGGTCTTGGCGCAGCTCACCTTCGTGAGTGCCGAAGGCAAAGAGCGATTCTGCGTTGTGCCGGACGGTGAGTATCGAGAGGCGTTCGAGCTCGTCCGGCTCAACTCGACCGGCGACCCGCGCCTCACCGGCGTGATGGAGTTTCGATTCCGGAGCCTCGACAACTTCACGAAAGGTCTCGGGACGACGGATGGCACGGTTGTGATCCGCGACGCTGCTACGGGGCAAAAGAAGGCGGAAGGCCGCTTTTCGAGCGTCAATGTGGACGCAATCGTCTATGGCTTTATTGCGGGGCACGTCAATGAACCGGGACTGAGCCGGGACGACGATGACGACGACCAGGGGAAGCGCGCGAGGCTGCTGGCGCACCTCCGGTTCAACCTCATCACCGGAGCCGGCCAGATCGGCGGCACGTGGACGGACAGTCGCAGCCCGGCGTTCGTGCAGAGCGGACGCTGCTCCGGTCCGTTCCAGCGCTTTTCGTTCTAGTCGGGCATCGATCGGTGAGCCTCGGCAGTTGCTCCGTCGAGGCTCACCGTCACATGCCGGCCGGCCTCTCGCCGGGCTACGCTGTCGACAGCGGGCGGTTAGCTCAGTTGGGAGAGCACCTGCCTTACAAGCAGGGGGTCGCTGGTTCGAGCCCGGCACCGCCCATCGCCGGTCGAAGTCCGGCTTCGGCTCCGCCGAAGCCATGACGACTTCGCCCGGCATTGTCTTTCGATCCGATGCCGTGGCGGCCGACGCCGGCTAAGCCGGCATCGGCGGCGCAGCTGTTGAGCGTCCGGTTCACTTCAGGTGCAATCTGCTCTTGACACGTTTGAGTGTCCGACACCGGTCGGGTCGCCACGGCGGCCCGACCGGCCGTTCTACTCGGTTCGCGCTTCGGCGACCGCGGCACGGATGCGGGCCGCGCCGTCGGACAGCACGGGATCGCCGTGCGGGATGATCACTCGCTCGATCGGCAGCTCGGCGACCCGCTCAAGCGACGCCAGTAGCGGCTCGCGGTCAGCCTCGTCGACGAACACGCGCAGAACGCCGCTTCTCCCTGTGAGCACGTCGCCGCTGACGAGCGTTGCGTGCTCGCGGATGAAAAACAGGACCTGGTGCGGCTCACCGTCGAGTTCGATTGCCTCGATCCCGGACGGCAGGTCGCGCGTCGTGCCGGGGTTCGGCCGCCTTCGCCATTCGGCGTGCGGCGGCACCCAAACCGAGGCGCCATAGCGCGCGACGAAGTCAGCAGTGCCGCGGTAATGCGGGGGATACGTCAGCAGCACCTTGACCGGCTTGCCGCGCGGGTCGAAGTCGCCGTCGGGCGGCAGAAACGGGTCGATCACCGCAACCTCGTCTTCAGTTTCGTACCGGACGACGGGAACCTCGCGCGGCCAGTCCTCGCCCGGCTCCCAGGCTGGGTGCGGCGAGAGCCACCACGAGACTTCGCTCACGCCGACAAAGCTACCGCCCGGAGCCTGTCGGGTCGCAGTCCGGCTCCGCGCACGAGGTTAGGCTGCGAGGGATGGCAGAGCTCCGGATCGACGAGGTGACACTCGACGAACTTCCCGTCTTCGTCGTCGCCAAGGACGGGGATCCAGGCCAGGCGGCCGGAGAAGCGTTCTCCGAGCTCGAAGCCGCGCTACCGTCGATGCGAGGAAGGCGCTTCTACGGTTACTACGAGCCGAGTGAGAAGCGCTATTTCGCCTGCGTCGTTGCCCAGGACGACGATGCCCTCGATCTCGACCGCCGGAGCCTTCCGGGCGGCGCTTACGCCCGCGCTCGACTACGCGGGCAGGCGCCCGAGCTCTACGGGCGGATCGGCGATGCGTTCGACCTTGTCGCGAAGTCCGTAGCCGTCGACCCGTCGCGGCCGTGGCTCGAGTACTACCGGAGCGACCGCGAGGTGGACGTGCTCGTGCCCGTCCTGGCATCGGCGCCCCAGACGTAATACTCGGTTCGGCCCATCGCGTCGCTCCACGGATTCTGGTACGCCTTCGGCGAACACGACGGGTACACCCTCTGGGAGGCCCCTGACAACGCGTCGATGGCAGCGGTGGCGCTGGCGATTACCGGCGGCGGCGCGCTCAGCTCGTTCGAGACGACCGTCCTCCTGACCGTCGAGGAGACGATGGATGCCATGCGCAAGGCCGAGCAGATCGGGTACCGACCACCCGGGGCCTAACCGCTAACTGTCTCGCGGCTCGCCCATTGTGAAAACCACAGCACCCACTCTGCTTGGTCTGTCGTCTCGATTGCACGAACGTCGTAGTTCCGCCTGACCCAAGGGACGGCGTCGGCTGGAGAGAGCCCGGCCAGCACGGCCATGCAGGCGAGCACGGTTCCGGTGCGCCCGAGCCCGCCGACACAACCGATCTCGACTAGCTCACCCTGCTTGGCGCGCGCGTAGGCCGCTTCGATCTGTCTTGCCGCCTCCTCGTAGTCGAACGGAAGTCCGAAGTCGGCCCAGGGGATGATGGCGGCGGGCCACGTGGGATGCCACATCTCGTCCATGTAGAGCCCGAAGGAACGTTCGGCATCAGATTCTTCGCGGTCGGAAAGGGAGCACGCCCGGACTCGCGTCCCGTCCGGAAGGATCAGATCCACGCCTGCGATCTAGCGGAAGATCGCGAGCGGTAACAGTGCGCTGACGACGTACTGTCCCGCGTCGACGATCTCCGAGATCTTCAGGTCGACGGCCAGGCTCGAAAGGACGTAGGCGTCCTCACGGCTCAGGTCGTAGTTCGCGCCGAGGTGGTCGATCATCGCCCGAAGCGCTTCCTGGGCCGCGACATAGAGATCCGGGCCCACGCCCGTCGTCCCGTAGAAGCCGCCGCTGTCCACATACGGCGTCAGCGGCCCGGGCGCCGTCTGGTATTGCGGTGCCGGGATCGAGAGGTCCTCGTGGAGCGTGAAGCGGAGCGCGCCGTACATCGGCGACTCGATGCCCGTCACGCAGACCTCGCCGTCGCCTTGAGCTGCGTGGGCGTCGCCGCAGCTGAAGAGCGCGCCCTCGACCTGTACGGGCAGGAAGAGCGTCGTTCCGCGGACGAGCTGGCGCGTGTCCAGGTTGCCGCCAAAGCTTCCGGGCGGCATGACCGCCAGCTGGCTCGCGCCCGCCGGGCACACGCCCATCGTTCCCAGGAAGGGTGCGATCGGGATCGCGATGTCGTCGCGCAGATACGTGACGTCGCCGCCCGTGAGGTCGAAGATCTTCAGGTATGGGTCGGCGAAGTCGTCGGGGAGCAGGCCGAAGCCCGGAATGATCGCCGTCCAGCCCCAGCCCTGCGGATGGAGGTCGACGATCTCGACCGCGAGTGTGTGACCCGGCCTCGCGCCCTCGACGGCGATCGGGCCCGCGAGCGGGTACACCCGGTCCCAGTCGAGCGACGCGATCGCGTCGGCCGTCGACTCGGGCGTGATCTGGTTGTCGCTGACGTCGCGGGTGTGAACGACAACCGTGTCGCCGCTAGCAACGGTCAGAACCGGCTCGTTGTCCGCGTCCCACGTGTAGTGCACCTGATCCGGCGGGAAATAGTGGACGCGTCCTTGGACGCCGGCGGCTGGGAGGACACTCGTCATGGCTTCTCTCCTCTCTCCGTGCGTTGCGTCGAAGCTACACCCGCCGCGTCGGGGCGGCAACGCCGGAGTGGCGCCTAGGTCGCGAGCCTCGGCCGCCCGACGACCGTTCGCCCGAACTTCATCCTGCCGAGATCGACGTGACGGAATCGCCGCTCCAGCGCGGGGCGTCCGCAGGCGTCGGGGCAGAGCTCGGGCCCCACGCGCACGGCGCCGACCGCCGCCTTCGATCCGTCGGCGGAGCTCGGGCTGCCCAGCGCGAAGCCGCACGCCGCCACTGTTACTGCCAATACTCGAATCCCGCGCATGTTCCCTCCATGCCGTGTCCTGTCGCGTCCACGCTAGGAAGGTCGCGTGCCCGTGTCGTTCGCCGGCGCAACACGAGAACTGTCAAACCCGTTCGAGGGACTCCGTTCGAGGGATGCGTAGCTTCAGTTGCGCCGTCAGGTGCCGAAGAGATGACTGAGCCTCGGCGGGTGGGCCGCAGACCCGGCCGGGGCTCTTCCCTTTTATCGCCTAGCGGACGATCCGCACGTTTGGGCGAAACGCCGCCACGGCGAACCAGAACGGCTCGTCGAACGCGACGAGCCTTCCGTTCTCGCGAACCTCGGCAGAGCCAACGTCGCGACCTCCCGCGATCCTGCCGGTGTCGAGCGAGGATGAGACCCCGCTGCGCCAGCGGACGACGAGCCGATGCCCCGCGACGACGACTCCGACCCGTTTTCGGCGTTCCAGCGTCGAGAACGGGATCGCCAGCGATTCGCCGCCGCGTTCGATGAAGACCACACGCTCCTTCGGCGGCAGCCGGTCGTCGTCCGAGTTGCGTGTCTGGAAAAACGACGGCGAGTCGACGTCGTCGTAGCCCTTGTAGGGGTTCTCGCCGTACCTTCGCGAGTGGCCCGTTTCGCGCGAAAGGACCTCCCCCTCGGGGTGTGCCCGGGCGAACTCACGCCAGGCGACGATCCGTGCCGGGAGCTGCTCGAGCCGCTTGCCCGTCAGCTCGCCCACGAGTGCCCGGCCGCCGAACTGCTGCCACCAGGACTCGGTCTGCCGGTCGTACATGATGAGGTCGGAGCTGCGCAGGTTGCCGGTCGTGCCGAAGTCGAGCGTCCTGCCGTCGACCCGGCGGTCGAACACGATCGCGGTGTGGCAGAGCGGACAGAAGGTGACGGCCACCGGCAGCCCGTCGAATTCGTCGTTGACGATCTCGTGCCAGACGAGGATCTGGATCGGGTAGGCCCTCGCATCGCCGCCGAGCACGAGCTCGATCACCGGCTCCTTCGGCTTGAGGAAGTCGGCCTCCGCGACCGAGACGAACCTTGGCTCGTCGATCGCCGGAATCCCGTCGCGCCCCGGGCCGCCGCGCTGGAACTCGGAGAGAGGAACCGCGCGCCGATCGAAGTCTGTCTTCCAGCCCGCGGTGATGGCGGGTGGCGGCGCGGCTTCTCCGAGCCCTGGGCCGAGGTCGGGAAGGGTCGAGATCTGCTCCTCGACCTTCCGATCGACCTCACGCAGCCGTTCTGCCTCCGACTGCCCGCCGCTGCCTCGTCCGGCGCAGCCGGTGACGAGGAGGGCCAACGCACAAGCGGCGAACAGTCGCATGTCGAGAGTCTGACGGCCTCCGGGCCCGGGAGCGGCCCGCCGCGGCCGCTCCCGGTGCGGAAGCTCAGTCGACTCGCTGGATCGTGATTCGTGCGGCCGGATCGTCCCAGTCGTAGACGGACGGGGCGAGCTGTCCTCGGCCGGTGATCCCTTCGTGCGGGCGGATCAGCGCGCCTTCCGGATCACGCACGAATGGGTTGTTGCAGCACGGGCCCGGGATGTGCGACCTGAGCTCGTTGTTGCGCTCGCTGCCGGCGTCGTACGCCATGGTCGCGAACGTCTCGCGTCGGCCGGACAGGCGCTCCGAGTCGAGCCCCGTGAACGCGTCGTTCGTGTTCACGAGCATCGTCACAACGCTGAGCCGGTTGAACCGTCCGCTCGTCTCGACCGTGAACGTCCTCGACTGGCCTGAGGGGATCGGCCCGCCGGCACCGGTGAAGGCGGTCTTGACCCCGGGCAGGCTCGCCAGCGCCGACTCGAGGACGCCGTTGTTTGCGTCCTCCGCGACGGCGGCAACGCCGTGGCTCGCGATGTCGCCCACGCTCCAGACGTCCGCCTTCCGCGAATGGACGACAAAGACCGGCGGCGACAGCGGCTGGGAGCCGGCCGGGCCTGCGGCGGCTCTCGCCGGGGTGATGTTCGCGACCGTCACCCGCCACGTCTTGGTGGCACCGCCGTCGTCATCGTCGTCGTCGTCGGCCGTCGCCGGTCCGGTGACGAGGGCGGCGGCCGCGAGCGCGCTCAGTAGTACGAGCAGAATGCGTCTCATTCCGATCTCCTTCCTCGGTTGATCGGATCGACGCTATGCCCGCGGTCTTACGCCCTCATTTCGTGCGTCTTACGGAAGCCTTAATTCTCAGTTGAAGTGTGCGGTCGGGCCGTGCGTTCGTACACTCGACTGCGTGCATCGCGGCACGCTCGCTGCGCTGACGGCTCTCGCAGGCTTCGGCGCGTACCGGCTCGTTGCCCGCGGCGCCGCGACGATCGACGTCGGCGTCGGCAGGAGGGTTCGCGGGCTCGGGCCGCGGAGCTGGGACATCGCGGCCGACCGCGAGCTCGTGTTCGACGTGATCGCCGACCCCTATCTCGGTCGAACGCCGCGGGCTCTCGAGGACAAGCTCGCCGTCTGGGAACGAGGCTCCGACATGGTGCTGGCTGCGCACTTCACGCCGGTCCGCTGCGGAGTCGCAACGACGGTGGAGACGGTCCGGTTCGACCGACCGAGCCGAATCGACTTCCGCGTCGTCCGAGGCCCGGTGCCACACGTCGTCGAATCATTCGTCCTCGAGGCCACGGACGAGGGGACGAGGCTGACATGGGACGGTGAGCTCGGCACCGACTTCTGGGCCGCCGGCGCCTGGTGGGGGCACCGGGTCGCGCTTGCTTGGGAGAAGGCTGTGCGAGTGTCGCTCGAGGCTGTCAAAGCCGAGGCCGAGCGCCGCGTGAGGGCCTAGGCAGAGCTTCAGGCTCCGACTTCGCTGAAGTCGAGCGCGACCTCGCAGCGATCGACTGCCTGCACCTCGCCGCCGACGGCATTGATCGCTTCGTTCCTGAGGCGGCTCGCTCCGACCTCGCTCGCCTCCATCGCAGCGCGGCTCTCCCAGAAGGTGACGGTCAGCGCGGTGGAGTTGTCGCGGTCGATGAGCAAGTAACCGCCGGTGTTGCCGTCGAGCGCGCGAAGCCCGTTGGCGGCGTTGCGGAATGCCTCGACCGCTTCGTCGTGACGCTCCTCCGGGAATCGGTAACGGGCGACTCTCGAGAAGTTCAACTCGGCCTCCTTCACGCGGCTGCGGTGCATGGCGCATCGCTCTCCGATGCAAGGCGCATCGTGTCAGATCGCGTCACCCCTGGCACGTAAAGTGCCCGCCCGTGGGGGCGCTGGACGGCAAGCGGGCCATCGTCACCGGCGCCTCGAGCGGGATCGGCGCCGCAACTGCGCGCGCACTCGCCGACGAAGGCGCGGCCGTCGCCGCCGGCGCGCGGCGCGTCGACCGCCTCGCGGAGCTCGGCGAGGACATCGTCGCCCTCGAGCTCGACGTCACCGATCCGGAGAGCTCGGCCAGCTTCGTCGCGAGCGCCGTCCACCGGCTGGGCGGACTGGACATCCTCGTGAACAACGCGGGGCTCGCCCTCGGCCGCGACCTGTTCGACGAGAGCACTGAGGAGGACGAGCAGGTCGTGCTGGAGACGAACGTCCACGGCCTCATCCGGATGACCCGCCTCTGCCTTCCGCACCTCGCCGACGGCGGCCACATCGTCAACATCGGCTCTGTCGCCGGGCGCCAGGCGTACGAACGCGGCGCGCTGTACGTCACCTCGAAGTTCGCGGTGCGCGGCTTCACGTATGCGCTGCGGGAGGACCTGCTGGGGCGGCCGATTCGGCTGACGACGGTCGACCCAGGCCTCGTCCAGACGGACTTCTCACGGGTGCGCTTCCGCGGCGACGAGGAGACCGCCGCCAAGGTCTACGAGGGCGTCGAGGCGATCCGTCCGGAGGAGATCGCAGACTGCGTCGTCTTCGCCCTGACCCGCCCGCCCCACGTGAACATCGACGAGATCGTCGTCAAGGCTCTTGCGCAGAGCTCGGGCGGGCGCATCCTCCGAAACACCTAATGGCGATCACGATCCTCGAGGGCTCCACGTTCTGTATCTGCGACGAGCTAGGTGACATCGGCGGCTGGCCGACGAGCGGGCTGTTCGCCGAGGACACGCGGTTCCTCTCGCAGCTCAAGCTGACGATCAACGGCGCGCGGCCGTTGCGCCTCTCATCCGACAAGGTCGACTACTTCTCCGCGGCGTTCTACCTCCGCAACCAGCCGATCGGCGGCCTCGAGCAGGACGAGATATCGATCGTGCGGGAGCGGTTCGTCGGCGAGGCGATGCAGGACCGCATCGTCGTTCAGAACCAGGGCATGCGCTCGATCACATTCGATGTCGGGCTCGAGGTTGCGTCGGACTTCGCGGACATCTTCGCCGTCAAGCACTACGACTTCGCGCTCGGCGATCCGGCGCACGCCGACCCGCTGCCTGCGCCGGCGCCCGTCAGGTTCGAGGAGGAGCACAACCAGTTCGTCCTCGTCGACGACAGCGGCTTTCCGGCGCAGACGCAGGTGATCCTGTCGCGGTCCGGCGAGGTCGTCGACGACGGCAAGATCACCTTCCGGATCGAGCTCGAGCCGCGCGAGAAGTGGGACCTACGGCTCGACATCGTCCCGGCGCCGGAGGGCGAGCAGATCGTTCCGAAGCTCGCCGAGCGCCGGTTCGGCGACGAGATCGCGCGCGTCCGCGAGTCGCTCGCGGCCTGGCAGCTCCGCGTCCCGCAGCTGCGCGCGAGCTGGGACGACCTCGCGTACTCCTTCGGCCGCTCGGTCTCGGATCTCGCGTCGCTCCGAATGCGCGGGCGCGACGGCGGGATCGGGAAGCTGCCGGCCGCCGGCATGCCGTGGTTCATGACGGTCTTCGGGCGCGACACGATCATCACCTGCCTCCAGACTCTCCTCTTCGGGCCGGAGCTCGCGGTGACCGCGCTCCACGCGCTCCGCGACCTGCAGTCCACCGTCGATGACCCGACGCGCGACGCCGAGCCGGGGAAGATCATCCACGAGATGCGGAGCGGCAAGGCTGCCCGCACCTGGCACTCCTCCTACTACGGCACGATCGACTCGACGCCGCTGTATCTGATCCTGCTCTCGGAGGTCTGGCGGTGGACCGACGACGCGGCGCTCGTCCACGAGTTCCGTGACAGCGCGATGCAGGCACTCGACTGGATCGCCAAACGCGGCGACCTGGACGGGGACGGCTTCCTCGAGTACATGAAGCGGAGCCCGAGGGGGCTCGACAACCAGTCGTGGAAGGACTCGCACGACTCGCAGCGCTTCGCGGACGGGAGAATCGCCGATCCGCCGATCGCGCCCTGCGAGGTGCAGGGCTACGTGTACGACGCGAAGCGCCGCACTGCCGAGCTGGCGCGCGAGGTCTGGCGCGACCGCGAGCTCGCCGAGCGGCTCGACAAGGAAGCCGACGAGCTCTACGCGCGCTTCAACGAGGTGTTCTGGATCGCCGAGCGCAACGGCTACTACGCGCTGGCGCTCGACGGCGAGAAGAACGCGGTGGACTCGCTCTGCTCCAACGTCGGTCACCTCTTGTGGAGCGGGATCGTCCCGCCCGAGCGCGCCGACGCGGTCGTCGACCAGCTGATGGGGGACGCGCTGTGGTCGGGTTGGGGCGTGAGGACGATGTCGACCGCCGAGCGCGGCTACAACCCGCTCGCGTACCACAACGGCACGGTCTGGCCTCACGACAACTCGCTGATCGCCTGGGGGCTCGCGCTCTACGACCGCTGGCCCGAAGCGCAGCGGATCGTCCGCCAGATGCTGACTGCCGGTCGGCACTTCGACTATCAGCTCCCGGAGGTCTTCGCGGGGATGCCGCGCGCCGAGACGCGGTTCCCGATCGCCTACCCGACGGCCGCACGACCTCAGGCCTGGGCGGCCGGGACTCCGGTGCTCCTGCTCCAGCTCCTCCTCGGCCTGCGGCCCGACCGCCGTCAGAGCACGCTCGAGACGACAGCGCCGAAGGAGCTTCCTGCTTGGGCCGGATCGCTCAGACTGTCGGGTGTGCGCGCTTTCGACCGGCACTGGGACGTCAGGCTTCAGGAGGGTTGGGTCGAGGTGACGCCCGGATGAACGAGGAGCGTTTGCGGATCGCCGTCCTCAGCCCGGTCTGGTTCCCGGTGCCGCCGTCCGGCTACGGCGGGATCGAGTGGATCGTCGCGCTGCTGGCCGACGGGCTCGTCGAGGCGGGCCACGACGTCACGCTGTTCGCCTCGGGCGACTCGAAGACGAAGGCGAAGCTCCAGTACGTCTACGAGGAGGCGCCGAGCCAGTGGATCGGTCGCTCGCACTGGGAGATCAACCACAACCTCGCCTGCTACACGGCGATGGACGAGTTCGACATCGTGAACGACCATACGGGCATGGTCGGAGTCCTCATGTCGGGGCTCGTCGACGCTCCCGTCGTCCACACCGTCCACGGGCCGCTGGACGGCGAGCCGGGCGAGATGTACGAGCTGATGGCCGGGCTCGTGCCGGACCTCCACCTGATCTCGCTATCGCTGAACCAGCGCCGGCCGAAGCCCGACCTCCCATGGCTCGCCAACTGCCCGAACGCACTCGACCTCTCCGTCTACCCCTGCAAGCCGCACACCGGCGAGTACCTGCTCTTCCTGGGGCGGATGAGCCCGGACAAGGGCTGTCACCGCGCGATCGCCGTCGCGATGGAGCAGGAGCTTCCGCTCAAGATCGCCGGGAAGATGCAGGAGCAGAAGGAGAAGGACTACTTCGCCGAGTTCGTCGAGCCGCACCTCGGCATCCACGGCATCGAGTACCTCGGCGAGGTGTCGCACGGCACGAAGGTCGAGCTGCTCCAGGACGCCCGCGCGACGCTCTTCCCCATCGATTGGGAGGAGCCGTTCGGCCTCGTCATGATCGAATCGATGGCGTGTGGGACGCCGGTGGTCGCGACCCGCCGCGGCGCCGTCCCGGAGGTAATCGAGCACGGCCGCTCCGGGATCATCGTGGACACCTGGAGCGAGATGGGCAACGCGCTCGAGCAGGCCGATGCACTCGATCCGCTCGAGTGCCGGCGCTACGTCGAGGAGCGTTTCTCGCCCGAGCGGATGGTCGACGACTACGTCGGCGCCTACCGCGAGGCCATGGTCGTCGCCGGCACGCTGGCCTGAAGCGGGCTAGGCGGCGGCACGCTTGTCGACGTAGCGGCGGAGGCCGGCGTAGCACTGCCACAGCGGCATGGCCTTCTCGCCGATGTCGGAGTGGCGACTGAGCCGTTCCCGCTCGGCGGACGCGTGCGCGAGGAACTGCTCCTCGGTTGCGCCCTGCGCGACGAGGTCGGTCCAGGCGTGGAGGCGCGCGCGGAGCTCTTCGAGGTGGCTGCGCGGGTCGTCGACGATGCCGAAATGGATGAGAGCGAGGCGGTCGGGCGAACGGCGCTCGATCTCGTCGAGCGTCTCGAGCCAGGTCTCGAGGTCGAACTCCGGCGGCGGGGTCGGCGGCGAGATGTAGTCGTCCGGCTGGATGCGCACTCCGGCCGCGTCTCCGGCGAGCAGGGTGCCGTCGGGGGTCAGGTACGAGACGTGGTGCTCGGCGTGGCCCCTCGTCGGGAACGTCTCGAGCCCGAGAGTGTTCTGCCCGACGGCGTGGACGTTGTGCTCCGGGACCGGCGCAACCTCGCCCCAGAGCTCGTCGAACGCCTCGCCGTACAGGCGTCGTGCGCTCCGCTCGAGTCGACTCGGGTCGATCAGGTGGGGGGCGCCGATCTCGGAGACGTGCACCTGGAGGCTTGGATGCTCGCGGACGAGGACGCCAGTCGCGCCTGCGTGGTCGAGGTGGATGTGGCTGAGCAGCAGGTGCCGGACGTCGGTGAGCTCGAGCCCGCGCTCTGTCAGGCCTGCCTTGAGCGCCCGGATGGCGCTCGAGGGCCCGCAGTCGAAGAGGGCCGGGCCGTCGTTGGTCTCGACGAGGTAGCTGCCGATGACGCGCTCGGCGCCGCGGTGGTGGAGGTCGATCGGGCCGAGTGCGCTCACTCGGCCCGATCCTATGTAGAGCTCAGGCGGCTGCGGGGCGCGTGCGCGCGCGGCGGCGGATGAGGAACGCGGTTGCCACCGCGAAGAGCAGGAACACGGTCAGGAGGGTGAGGAGCGTCGTCGGGAGCTCCGACGAGCTCGAAGAGCCGGTGGCCGCTCCAGCGCTGCTCGGCAGGCCTGCGTCCACGAGCGTCTCCTTCAACGCGGCGGTCGCCTGGTACCACCCGCCGGTCGTCCTGTCGCTGTAGACAGGCTGGCCCGGCGCCATGTAGGTCACCGGCGCCGGCGTCGCATACGGGTAGACGTCCTGGCGCAGCCGCCAGGTCTCGTTGTTCGGGCCCGGAACGATCCAGGTGATCGTGTAGCGCGGGCCGAGGTCGCCCTTCGGCCGGCTCTTCAGCATCGGGTCCGGCTGCTGCGAGAACACCGCCGGGTAGAGGCCCGCCTGGTTGGCCAGAGCGCCCAGCGGTCCGCTATCAGGCGGCCCGCCGCCGCTTCCGAAGTTGATGCCGCCGCCGTCGCCTGGGCCGGTCACGACTGCCGCTTCCGGGCCCTTCGCGAGCGCGGAGGCGGGGAGAACCAGGGCGGCGATCGTGAGTCCAAGCAGGACGTGTCTCATCGTGTCTCCTTTTCGAGGTGTGTCGACACGTCTACACCGCATGGCTGCGCGCCGTTCCCGTCTCCGGACTGGCTCGCCGGGGCGTGACCCGGGGCCAGGCCCCTGGACCCGGCCCGGCGAGCCGATGGTGGCTGAGTCGGCCTAGCCCGAGACGGACGCGCTCGGCGAGCGCACGAGCGCCTGCTCGAGATCCGCGATCAGGTCGTCGGCGGACTCGATGCCGACCGAGAGCCGGACGAGGTTCCTTGGCGCCGCGAACGACGACTCGGCGGTTGGGGCGTGCGGCATCCCGG
>Ga0081538_10001050_pt1 | contig 29447 bp, 26 predicted proteins | sample TabmetS5T2R1_FD_71022 | JGI IMG/M metagenome (GOLD analysis project Ga0081538, IMG submission 71022) | Tabebuia heterophylla rhizosphere microbial communities from the University of Puerto Rico - S5T2R1 | ecosystem: Host-associated > Plants > Roots > Rhizosphere ...
CCCCAGCCAGGATGTGCCTCAAGAGCCGCGCTGGTCTTGGGGCGGGGGCTAGCCAAAACGGCGAAACTCCGCTTCTAGAGCGGAGTTTCAAGGTACCGCCACGGGGATTCGAACCCCGGTTTCCGCCGTGAGAGGGCGGCGTCCTAGTCCCCTAGACGATGGCGGCCCGTCGGCGGGCGATTGTAGCGACAGGCGGTATGCTTGCGCCCGTTCAATCGGCCGGTGGTCAAGGGAAGTCCGGTGCGAAGCCGGCGCGGTCCCGCCACTGTGAACGGGCGCTGAAGGCGTCGCTCAGGCCACTGGGAAGCCCACGGCTTTCCGGGAAGGCGCGGCGCTCAGCCCGAAGCCAGGAGACCTGGCCCCGGTCGGAGCCATACGACCCTCGAGGAAAGGGTGGCCATATGACCAATCGGATCCGGGGCACGCATGCCGTGGCCCTCACCGTCCTCGCGATCGCCGCTCCCGCGGCGGCCGCGGCTCCCGTCTCCGTCAACCTGCGTGTGGAGGGGCAGAGCCGGACGATCTTCGATGGGCCCGTCACGACCGACGGGCACGCGATCACCACGCCGTCGGGCGGGACGCACCCGTGCGACGGCACCAACAACGGCGCGCATCCGGCGCCCGTGCCGGTCGCCACGGCGGCGCTCGACGACGGCGCCCGCCTCAACGGCCTGACCTGGGACGCCGACTGGTTCGACAGCTTCCAGGACTTCGCGGTCACGGACGTGGCCGGCGAGCACCAGACCTCGAGCCAGTTCTGGGGCTACGCCGTCAACTTCGAGTTCGCCTCCGTCGGCGGCTGCCAGATGAAGGTGAACCAGGGCGACGAGGTGCTGTGGATCTTCGACGCCTTCAACAAGGCGCACGTGCTCAAGCTCGCCGGGCCGAGCGCCGCCACGACCGGCGCTCCGGTGACGGTCCAGGTGACGGACGGCCAGGACGGCCCGCCGCAGGAGGGCGCGACCGTCGGGGGCGCCGCCCAGACCGGGTCCGACGGCAAGGCCACGCTGTCGTTCGCGGACGCCGGCGTCTACAGGCTGAAGGCCGAGCGATCCGACTCGGTGCGCTCCAACACCCTCACCCTGTGCGTCGATCCGCCCGGCGCCGAGCCCTGCACCTCGAGCGACCGGGCGGCCCCGAAGCTCGTCGACGTCGACCTCCCCGGCGACCGGCTCGCCAGCGAGCGCGGCCAGTCCCGCACGCTGGTGGTCTCCTGGCAGGCGGACGACGGGACGGGGGCCGGCCTCTCCCACTACGCGGTCGAGGTGCGCGAGGTGGCGAGCGGCCTGCGGACCAGCAAGATCGTGCCGGGCGACTGGAAGCTCGTCACCGACCGCACCGCCACGCCGTCGGTGAGGTTCCGCGGCGAGTCGGCGAAGGCGTACCAGTTCCGGATCACCGCCGTGGACCGCGCCGCCAACCGCGGCTCCACCGAGACCGCACCCCTCGTGCTGCCGGTGGACGACCGCGACCGCCGGCTGTTGCGCTTCTCGCGCGGCTGGCGCCGGACGCCGCGCGCCTCGGCCTGGGGCCGTACGGTGCGGCGGACCCGGCAGGCGGGCCGCACGGCGACCCTGTCGTTCACCGGACAGCGCGTTGCGCTGATCGGACGCAAGCTGCCGAAGGGCGGTCGGCTGCGAGTGACCGTTGGCCGGCGCAGCAAGGTGCTCCGGCTGCGCGGCCGCTCGGCTCCGCGCAGCGTGCTTTGGACGAGCCGCCGGCTGCCGGACGGCGCCCACGTGCTTCGTGTGACCAGCCTCGGCGGCGGTCCGGTCGAGGTCGACGCCGTGGCGCCGCTGCCGTGAGGTCGGCTCTCGCGATCGTCGCCCTCGCGGCGCTCGGGGCGCCGGCGGCCCCCGGATCGGGGGCCGCCGCCGCCCCGAAGGTCCGGCAGCTCGTCGTGTTCCGCGACGGCAGCGCGGTGTCGGACACCGTCTCCACGCGCGCGACGCGCGTGCGCGTGGAGGGGCGGCGCTGCACCGCCGGCCGGGCCACCGCGCTTGCCGCGCTTGTTCGAAGCAGGCCGGGCCGCCTGCGCCTGACCGACTTCGGCAGCTGCTCCCTGCGCGCCCGCGACGGCGGCCAGCTGTTCGTCAGGGCCATCCGCGGCGACGCGAACCGCGGCCAGAACGGCTGGGTCTACAAGGTCGGGCGGCGTGCCGCCACCGCCGGCGCGGCCGACCCCGCAGGCCCCTTCGGCCGCGGCCGGCTGCGTGCAGGCCAGCGCGTCACCTGGTTCTACTGCCGGCTGCGCCAAGGCGGCTGCCAGCGCACGCTCGAGCTCAGCCTCCGGACCGAGCCCGGCACGCTCGTCGCCACCGTGCGCGGCTACGACGACGAGGCGCGCGGCGTGCCCGTCGAGGGGGCAACCGTGAGCGCCGGCGGCAGCGAGGCCTTGACCGATTCGAGCGGCGAGGCGCGGCTCGCGCTCCCGCCCGGGCGCTACCGCGCGGTCGCGCGCAAGGACGGGATGGTCCGCTCGTTCAGCGAAACCACAGAGGTGCCGTGAGGCGGCTCCTCGTCCTCCTTCTGGTCGCGCTCGCCGGGTGCGGTTTCGGCGCCGGCGACGAGGTCGACGGCAGCGCCGACCTTCGCGTGACTCGCGACTTCGGCCATACCGAGCTCGGCGAAGCCAAGCTCGACACGCTGCGCGAGGACGACACCGTGATGCGCTTTCTGCGCTCCGAGTTCGACGTGGAGACCCGCTTCGGGGGCCGCTTCGTGCAGGCCATCGACGGGCTCGAGGGCGCCGGCCCCACCGGGATGCGCGACTGGTTCTTCTTCGTCAACGGCGTGGAGTCGGAGATCGGCGCGGCCGAGTACGAGCTCTCGCCGGGCGACCGCGTCCAGTGGGACAATCGCCGCTGGGGCGCCGCCATGCGCGTGCCCGCGATCGTCGGCGCCTTTCCCGAGCCATTCCTGAGCGGGCTGGAGGGCCGGCGCCGGCCGGTGCGGGTGGAGTGCGACGACGTCGAGTCGGCGCCGTGCGACGACGCGAAGGAGGCGCTCGATCGCGTGGGCGTGGCGTCCTCCGGGTCGTCGCTGGGCGCGCCCGGCACCGAGAGCGTGACGCGCCTGGTGGTGGCCCGCTGGCCGGAGGCCCGCATCGTCCGCGGCGGGTCCACGCTCGAGAGGGGCCCGGACGAGAGCGGCGTGTTCGCGCGCTTCGCCCGCGACGGTCGCTCGCTCGACCTCCTCGACGAGGACGGCGAGGTCGCCCGCACCGTGCGGCCGGGGGACGGCACGGCGCTGGTGGCGGCGTTGCAGCCCCGCGCGGAGGAGCTGCTCTGGCTCGTTACCGCCCTCGACCGGAAGGGCCTCGCCGCCGGTGTCGCCGCGCTCGACGAGGACCGGCTGCGCGACGCCTTTGCGGTGGCGGTCACCGGCCGTAACGTGGAGAAGCTTCCCCTGGTGGCGCGATGACCCTGATTCCCTCCTATCGCAGCCGGCCAAGCGCGCTGCATGCCGCGCGCGCGGGCGTGGGCGCCGCCTTTTGCGGAGCCTTCGCGCTCGTCGGCGCGCTGTATCGCCACCCGCTCGTGCTCGCCGGTGCGCTCACCGGCATCGTCGTGGCCGGGATGGCCGCGGGCGTGGGGCGAGAAGTGGCGCGCTCGCTCAGGCTGGCCCTGCCGTTCGCTCTGCTCGTGGCGCTTGTGAACGCGATCGTCTACCAGGGCGGCGACACGCTCCTGGTCCGCGGCGGCGAGTTCCTCGGCAGGCGCTGGGACATCACGCTCGAGGCGGCCGCCGAGGGAGCGATGGTCGGGCTGCGGATCGTGGTGCTGATCGCGGCGCTCGGCGGGCTGATGTCGGCCGCGGTCGATCCCGACCAGCTGCTGAAGGCGCTGCGGCGCGTCTCCTACCGCTCGGCGCTCACCGCGACACTCGCCACCCGGCTCGTCCCGGTGCTGGCACGCGACGCCGGCCGCATGGGCGACGCCGCCCGCTGCCGCCCCCACCCGCCCGGACGGCTCGCGGTGGCGCGTGCGGCGCTGGCCGGGTCGCTCGACCGGGCCGTCGACGTGGCGGCGGCGCTCGAGGTGCGTGGCTACGCACTCGCCGGCCGCCCGGCGCGAGGGCGGCGGCCGTGGTCGCGCCACGACCTGCGCATCGCGGCTGCGGCTCTCGCCGTGGCGGCCATCGCGGTTGCGGGCGCGGTCGCGGGCGCCGGCCATGTGGAGGCCTACCCGACCCTCGATCTGGCGCTCGGCCCGACCGAGCTCGCGATGGCGGCGGCGTTCGTCGTCCTCGGGGCGGCCCCGCTCACCGGACGCGGCGCGCGCATGGGGGTGAGGCATGGCTGAGCCGGTCGTGCGCGCGGATCGCTTCGGCTACTCCTACCCCGAGCGTCACGGGCGCTCGCTGGAGGACGTCTCGTTCGAGCTCGAGCCCGGCACGTTCACCGTGCTGGCCGGCCTGTCCGGGTCGGGCAAGTCGACCCTGCTGCGTGTCCTCAGCGGCCTCGTCCCGCACTTCCACGGCGGCGAGGCGGTCGGCCACCTGGTCGTGGGAGGCCTGGACGTCCGCGACCACGGCCCGGGCGAGCTGGCCGCCGTGTGCGGCACCGTCTTCCAGGAGCCCGAGTCGCAGGTGGTGATGGGCGGCGTGCGCGCCGAGCTCGAGCTGCCGCTCGAGCACCGCGGCGAGTCGCCGGCCGCGCTGGCCCGCGCGGTGGAGGAGACGGCGCTGGCGCTCGGCGTCGCCCACCTGCTCGAGCGCCGCACCGACACGCTCTCCGGCGGCGAGCTCCAGCGCGTTGCGCTCGCTGCAGCCATGGTGCACGGGCCGGAGCTGCTCCTGCTCGACGAGCCGACCTCGCAGCTCGACCCCGTCGCCGGCGACGAGCTCGTCTGGCTCCTGCGGCGGCTGAACGAGGACTGGGGCACCGCGGTCGTGGTCGCCGAGCACCGCCTCGAGCGCTGCCTGCCTGCCGCCGACCGCGTGATTGCGCTGGTGGAGGGGCGCGTCGCCTGCGACGCGCCGCCGGCCGATTACCTCCGCTGGGCCGCAGGCGCGATGCCGGCGCTCGCCACCCCGGCCGCGCGGCTCTTCTCGCTGGCCGGGCTGCCACAAAGGCCCGCCACCGTGAAGGAGGCGCGCGCCGCGCTCGACGGGGCGGCCCTCGGCGAGCCGCGCCCGCCCGCGCGCCAGGCCAGCCGGCGGAACGGCCGCCCAGGGAGCGCGGTCGCGCTGCGCGGGATCTGGATGGAGATCGAGGACGGGCCGGCTGTGCTGCGCGGGCTCGACCTCTCGCTCGACGCCGGCGAGCGCGTGGCCCTGATGGGCCGCAACGGCGCCGGGAAGAGCACGCTGCTTCGGATCGCGAAGGGCCTGGCGGATCCGACCCGCGGCCGGGTCGACCGCGCCGGCGAGGTGGCGCTCCTGCTTCAGAACCCGGGCGACTACCTGATCCACGAGCACGCCGTCGACGACGCCGGCGCAGCCGGCGTCGTCGCTGCCGGCCTGGCGGGCCGAGAGGCGGCGAACCCGCGCGACCTGTCCGGCGGCGAGCGCCAGCGCCTCGCGCTCGAGGTCGTGCTCGCCGGCGGGCCGTACGCGGCGGTGCTGCTCGACGAGCCTACGCGCGGGATGGACCGCGCCCACAAGGATCGGCTGGCCGAACGCATCGGCGAGCTGGCGCGCGCCGGGGCGGCGGTCGTGGTGGCCACGCACGACACCGAGTTCGCCGCCTCGTTCGCCGACCGGGTGGTCCTGCTCGGACAGGGAACGGTGATCGGCGACGGGACCCCGGCCGACGTGCTCGGCGGCGGGCGCCATTTCTCGACCGAGGTGGCGCGTGTCACCGGTGGCGCCGCGCTGCTGCCCGAGCAGGCGGCGGCGATGCTCGCGCGCCAGGAGGTCTCCGGGTGACCTGGCAGGCCGCCTCGTTCGCGGTGCTCGTCATGGTCCTCGTGGCGGGCTTCGGCTGGTACGAGCGCGACAAGCCGCCCGCCCGGGTGCTCGCCCTGGTGGCGACGCTCGCCGCGCTGGCGGTGGTCGGGCGGCTGGCCTTCGCGGCGATCCCGAACGTGAAGCCGACCACGGACATCGTGCTGTTCGCGGGGTACGCGCTCGGGGCGATTCCCGGCTTCGCGGTGGGCGCCGTCACGGCGCTCGTCTCGAACGTCTTCCTGTCGCAGGGCCCCTGGACCCCGTGGCAGATGGTCGGCTGGGGGGCGGTCGGCGTGGCCGGCGCGCTCATGGCGCGGGTGATGCGCGACCGCGAGCCCAGCCGCCTCGTGCTGGCTGCGGTGTGTGGGCTGGCGGGCCTCGCCTTCGGCGCCTGGATGGACCTCTATCAGCTGACGCTCGCCGCCCACCAGGACCTCGACACGTACCTGGCGCTGTCCGCCAGCTCCCTGCCCTACAACCTCGCTCACGCGACCGGAAACGTGGTGTTCTGCCTGTTGATAGGACCCGTGTTCATTCGCGCCCTGCGCCGGTACCGCCGCCGCTTCGAGGTGCGCTGGGCGGCGCCCGCCGTCGCCGCGGTCGTCGTGCTGCTGGCACTGCCGGCGCTGGCCGCTGCGGCCACGCCGGCGGACCGCGCCGAGCGGTGGCTCCTGCGCGCCCAGAACCGCGACGGCGGCTTCGGGGCCGCCCCCGGCCAGTCCTCGACGACGCTGTTCAGCGGGTGGACCGGGCTCGGCCTCGCCGCCGCCGGGCACAACGCGCGCGACGTCCGGCGCGGCACGGGACGCTCGCTCGCCGCCTACGTGAAGCGCAACGCGGGCGCGGTCAGGGACATCGGCGAGATCGAGCGCACCGTGCTCCTGCTGAGGACGGCCGGCCTGTCGCCGCGCAGCTTCGGCGGGCGCGACCTGGTCGCCGCAATCCGCGCGAAGCGCCGCCGCGACGGCTCGATCGCGGGCTACGTGAGCTACACGGCCTTCGGCGTTCTCGCGCTGCGGGCGGCCGGGGTGAAGGCCGGCGGGTCGACGGTCGGGTGGCTCGTGGCAGCCCAGAACGACGACGGGGGCTTCGGCCTGACGCGCTCGTCGGCGAGCGAAAGCGACATGACCGGCGCCGCTCTGCAGGCCCTCGCGGCGGTGGGGCGTGGACGGGGCGCCAGCGGGAGCCGGGCGGTCGCGTGGCTGCGGGCGAACCAGAACGACGACGGCGGGTTCGGGCAGTTCCGCGGCCGCAGCTCGAACGCGCAGTCGACCTCGTACGCGGTACAGGGTCTGGTGGCGGCCCGGGCCGGCGGCGCCGTGGTGGGCCGCGCGCTCGGGTACCTGCGGGGGCTGCAACGGCGGGACGGCAGCGTTGCGTACTCGGCCTCGAGCGCCCAGACGCCGGTGTGGGTGACGGCGCAGGCATTGCTGGCGCTGGAGCGGGCGCCGCTGCCGGTGGCGACGGTGCCGCGCGAGGATCGCCCGGCGGCGACCCGCGACAGCGATACGCCCGCGGCCTCGGACACGCCGGCGGCGCCGAGCGCGCCGGCCGGCGGCGGGGGCGAGGCCAAGCCTTCGCCCGCGCCCGGCGACCGCGGCGGCGTGGCCGCCGCTCCCGAGACGAGCGCGGCCGGTGGCCTGGCCGACGCGGCGACGGCGAAGCGGAACGCGGGGCGTGCGGTTGCCGCGGCGGGAGTCGGCGAGCTGCCGGACGAGGCGGCGGGGGTCGCCCCGGGTCCCGACCTCCCCGATTCGGCCGCCGCGCCCCGGCGCCGCAGCGAGGAGGACGGCGGCGCCCCGGCCGGCTTGATCGCGGTCGTGGCGGGGGCCGCGCTCGGGATGCTCGTGCTGTTCCGGCGTCGCATCGTGCCCGTCTGGCGCCGCGCCCTGTGACATAGTCGTCCGATGGCCGACCGCGACCCATTCGACGGGGCCCTCGAGCACGTAGAGCAGCTGCGTGACTTCTACGCCGAGGCGATGGCTCCGGCGCTGCGGAAGGACATCGGTCGCCTCGACGAGATGTGCCGCCGCCTGATCGCCGCGTCGCCGATGCTCTTCGTGGCGACCTTCTCGGAGGAAAGCCAGTGCGACGTGAGCCCGCGCGGCGGTCCACCCGGCTTCGTGACCGTGCTCGACGACGCGCAGCTCGCGATCCCCGACGCCACCGGCAACCGCCGGCTCGACACGCTCGAGAACATCGTCGCCACCGGCCGCGCCGGGCTGATCTTCCTCATCCCCGGCCGGGACACCACTTTGCGCGTGAACGGCCGCGCTGCCGTGAGCGCTGAGGCCGACCTGCTCGAGCGGCTGACGCCGGTCGGAAAGCCGCCGCGCGCGGCGATAGTGGTGGAGGCGGAGGAGGTCTACACCCACTGCCCGAAGGCGTTCGTGCGCTCGAAGCTGTGGGACCCCGACAGCTGGCCCGACCCGGCCGAGCTGCCCACGTCGGCCGAGGTGTCGCTCGCCCACCAGCGCGACCCTGAGCTGACGCTGGACCAGGTGAAGCAGCGCGAGCGAGAGGCGCTGCTGTACCGGCTGGACTGAGGCGGGCCCTCGGCGCCAGACGCCTCGGCGCGGGCGTCAATGACTGGCTGGGGAGGGCACCCAACCCCTTATGTCTGTGCCGGGGCCGGGTGTCTATGCGGCGGGAAGGGTTGGGCGCTTTCTGTACCCAGATGGGGTCATAAAGCGCCCCACCCCTCGGCGCGTCCGGCGCCTCAGCCCCGCATCGTGCGCGCCACGATGCGGTCCATCACTCGGTCGGGCAGGACGGCGGCCACGGGGCCGCGCGTCTTGGCGTCGCGCCCGACCAGGTAGCGGGCCCGCGGTCGCTTCGCGGTCAGCGCCCGGCCGATCACCTCGGCTACGCCGCGCGGCTCGATGCCGGTCTCGGTGGCGATCTTCGTGGTCTCGCGGCGTAGCACGGAGATCATCGGCCCGTACAGGCGGCCGGCTTCCGCGGGCATGTCCTCGATCAGCTCGCTGGCGAGCTCGTCGCCCTTTCGCCAGATCGGCGTCTTGACCCCGCCCGGCTCGACCACGATCACGTCCACGCCATGGGGATGGAGCTCGCGGCGCAGCGAGTCGCTGAAAGCCTCGAGGCCGAACTTCGACGCGTTGTAGGCGCCCAGCAGCGGCATCGCGACCCGTCCCCCGATCGAGCTGACGTTCACGACCCGGCCGCGCCCTGCCCGCAGGGCGGGCAGGAACGCCTGCGTGACCGCGACCTGCCCGACGAGGTTGACCTCGAGCTGGTGCCGGAGCTGGTCGATCGGCAGGAACTCGAGCGGGGCCGCCACCGCGATCCCCGCGTTGTTGACGAGACCGGCGAGCGGCCCGTCGCCGAGCGAGGAGCGAGCCGCGGAGATCGAGCCGGCGTCCGTCACGTCGAGCTTGACCGTGCGCAACCCGCTGATCGCGAGCCGCTCGGCGTCCACGTCCTTGCGGACGGCGGCGACGCTGTCGAAGCCGAGCTCCTTGAGATGGAGGGCGGTCGCCTCGCCGATCCCGGTCGAGGCGCCGGTCACGAGCACGGTCCCGGAGGGCACCTTCGCCAGACTACAGGGCGACTTGAACCTGGAAGACGCCATCCGTACCCGCCGAACCCACAAGGCCTACGGCGACGAGCCCGTGCCGCGCCGGACGCTCGAGGAGCTGTTCGAGCTGGCTCGCTGGGCGCCGAACCACAACCTCACGAATCCCTGGCGCTTCCGCGTGCTCGGGCCAGACGCGCTCGCGCGGCTGAAGGAGGCGGCCGGGCCGGAGGCGGCCACGAAGCTCGACCGCGCGCCGACCCTCGTCGTGGCGAGCCAGGTGCGCTCGGACGACCCGGTCCAGGACGAGGAGGACCTCTGCGCCGCCGCCACCGCCAGCTACATCGTGCTCCTTGGCGCCCATGCGCGCGGGCTCGCCGGCTACTGGCGCACGCCGGCCGTGCTCCGCACGCCGGAGGGACGGGCGGCGATCGGGGTGGGGGCGGACGAGCGCGTGATCGGGCTGCTCCACCTGGGCCCGCCACGCCAGGAGAAGGAGCCTCCCGAGCGGCTGCCGCCCGGCGACTTCGTGACTTTCCTCACTTAAACGTCGAGGACCTTGCGGAGTTGCTTGACCAGAGGCGCGACCGCGCCGACTATGGTCTGCGGGTGCGAAAGCGCGGCAGGAAGGCGTGTCGAGGAAGGCGGATGCTGCTCGCGGCAGCCGTCGTGCTCCTGCTGCCGGCCTTCGGCTGGTCGACCGCGGCGGCGCAGCTGCCCGACCTGAAGCAGACCGTCGAGGACGTCGTCTCCGAGGATCCCGTCCGCAAGGCGGTGGAGCCGGTCCAGCAGGTGGTGCAGGAGCCGCTCCCGTCCCCGCTCGAGGAGGTGGTGCAGGACTCGCCGGTTGCGCCCGTGCGCGAGCAGGTACGAGGGATCGTCGGCGGGGTCGGGCAGGACCCGCTGCCCGAGGTTCCGCTCCCCGAGGTCCCGCTGCCTGACCCGGACCTCCCCGGGGGCGGTTCCGGCGGCGGGAACCCGGGCCAGGCCACCGGTGCCTCGGCCGGCGCCGACACCGGATCGGGCGCGCCGCAGTCCGGACCCGACACTCCGGTGGCCGGGGGCGGCCGCGACCCGAACACGCGGCCCGGCGACGAACCGGAGCGCCGCCGCGGTGGCGGCGACGCCGGCCAGGGCGCCGGCGGCTCATCACCGGCAGCCGCCGAGCCCGGCGGCCCGACCGGAGCCACCGCGCCGGGGACCGGCGAAGACGCCGGGCGCGGCGCGGCCACCAGCGACTCCGCGAGCGGCGAGGAGACGCAGGGCGCCCTCGCCCGCACCGTCGAGAAGATCGTCGAGGTCGTCCCGACGGCGGTGTGGCTCGCGCTCGGCGGCCTCTTTCTCATCGCCCTCGCCCTCGGTGCGCGAGCGCTCATCGACAACCGCCGCGCTCGCGCTCTCCGGCGCGAGCGCGAGCGCCTGCTGCGCGACATGGGACTGCTCGAGCGGGTGCTCCTCCCGCAGGTGCCCGAGCGGCTCGGGAACCTCGCCGCCTCGGTCGCCTACCGGCCCGCCGCGGGCCCGGCGGCGGGCGGCGACTTCTACGACGTCTTCGAGCTACCGAGTGGAAACGTGGCGCTGATCGTGGGCGACGTCTCCGGGCATGGGCGCGAGGCGCTCGAGCGCACCGGCGGCGTCCGGCCGGCGCTGCGGGGACACCTCGAGGCCGGCCTCCCGCCACGCGCCGCGCTCGACGCGGCCGCGCGCGCAATGGGGCTCGACCAGAACGGCGGCTTCACCACGGTCGTGGCGGCCGTCCACGACCGCTCCACGAACACGCTCACGTATGCCGCGGCCGGCCATCCCCCGCCCATCCTGGTGGGCCCGGCCGGCCACGAGCCGCTCACGGTGGGCTCGGCGCCGCCGATCGGCGTCGGGCTCCGCACCGGCGTGCGGCAGACGACGGTCCCGCTGCCGCGCGGCTCGACCGCCTGCTTCTTCACGGACGGCCTGCTGGAGGCGCGCCGCGACGGCTCGCTCGTCGGGCACGAATGGCTCACGGAGGTTGTCGAGAGCTTCGGCGCGCTCGACTCGGCCGAGGCGCTCCTCGACAAGGTCGTAGAGCACGCGGACGAGACGCCCGACGACATGACCGCCTGCCTCGTTCGCGCGGTCGCCGGCCCCGCCGAGGCGGGCCCGCGCATCGAGGAGCTCGACGTCGAGCCGGACGAGCTCGCCTCCCCGGCGCCCGAGCGTTTCCTCGCGGCCTGCGGGCTGTCGCCGGATGCGGCGGGGGCCGCGCTGGCGGACGCCGGACGGATCGCGGCGGAGGCCGGTCACGCGCTCCTGACCGTGACGATCGAGGGCGAGCAGGTCTCCGTGAGCGTCACCGCACCGACACCCGAGGCACTCGCGACTACGTAACGTACGCGCGGATGATTCCGCGCGCCGACGCGCTCGCCGCCCTCGAACGCGACTCCTTCGACCTGGTCGTGGTGGGCGGGGGGATCACGGGCGCGGGCGTGGCGCTCGACGCCGCTTCGCGGGGCTACAGCGTGGCCCTGGTCGAGAGGGCCGACTTCGCCGCCGGCACGTCGAGCCGCTCCTCGAAGCTGGTCCATGGAGGCCTTCGCTACCTGCAGAACTTCGATCTCGGCCTCGTGCGCGAGGCGCTGCTCGAGCGCTCGCTTCTGGTCAAGCTGGCGCCTCACCTCGTGAAGCCGCTGCCGTTGCTCGTGCCGAGCTTCGAGGGCAAGCGCCCGGATCGCCTGACCGGTGTCGGGCTGAACATGTACGACGTCATGGCCTGGAGGCGCGGCCGGGACGAGGACGAGGAATGGAGCCCGGCCCGGCACCGGATCGTCGACGGTCCCGAGACCGTCGAGATGGCGCCCGCCCTGGCAGGCCGGAACCCGAGCGCCGCCTACCTCTTCTACGACTGCCAGACCGACGACGTGCGCCTCGTGCTGAGCGTGCTCGGCGAGGCCGAGCGCTTCGGCGCCGTGGTCGCCAACCGCTGCGAGGTCACGGGTCTGGTGGAGCGCGCCGGCCGCGCCGCCGGCGTGCTCGTCCGCGACGTCGAGGGCGGCGGCGAGTTCGAGGTCGCCGCGGCGAGCGTCATCAACGCGACGGGCGTCTGGGCCGACCGGCTGCGTCCCGACGAGCTCTACAGCGAGGAGGAGGTTCCCCGCATCCGGCCGAGCCGCGGCACGCACGTGACGGTCCCGCGCGAGCTGCTCGAGGTCGAGGCCGGTGTGATCGTGCCGGCCGGCGGCGGGCGCACCGTGTTCGTCCTGCCCTGGCTCGGCCGCACGCTGGTCGGGACCACCGACAACGACTACGAGGGGTCGCTCGAGCACGTGCCTGCGGCGGACGAGGACGTGGCGTACCTGCTGGCGGCGGTCAACGCGTTCTTCGGCAGCGCACTCGCCCCGGCCGACCTGACCGGCGCGTACGCGGGGGTGCGCCCCCTGATCTCGACGGGCGACCCGAAGAAGTCGGTCGACATCTCCCGCCGGGCCGAGCTGTACGAGACGAGCTCGGGCCTCGTGACGATCACGGGCGGCAAGCTGACCACGTGGCGCCGGATGGCGAAGCTGGCTGTCGACCGGATCGTCGAGCGCGAAGGGCGCGAGGCGCCCTGCCGCACCCACGAGATCCCGATCGGGCTGCCCGAGGACGCGGCCGACCTGCCCGACGTCCCCGGAGTGGAGGAGGACACCCGCGCCCACCTCGCCGCCCGCTACGGGCACTCCGCCCGGGACGTGCTGCGGCTCGCCGCGGCAGCCCCGCAGCTGGCCCGCCGCCTGAGCTCGGACCTGCCGGACATCGTCGCCGAGGCCGCCTTCGCGGCCGGGCACGAGCAGGCCCGCTCCGTCGCGGACGCCCTGCTGCGCCGCACCCGGCTGGGGCTGCTCGACGCCCGCGGCCTGGCCGCTTCCGGCGCCGAGGGCCCGCGGCTCGCCGCGCGCGCGATGGCCGGCGAGCTCGGCTGGGACGAGGCCCGCGTCGAGCGCGAGCTGCGCGACTGGGACGAGGTGGTGCGCCTCGAGGGCCTCGTCCCCGCCGCGGCCCGCGCTGCCGCCCCGGGGGCGGCGGCATGATCCTGATGGGGATCGTCAACGCCACGCCGGACTCGTTCTCCGACCGGCAGGGCGCGAAGTCCCTGGACGAGCTCGCCGCGCTCGCCCACGGGCTGGCCGGCGACGGCGCCGCGATCCTCGACGTGGGCGGCGAGTCCGGCCGCTCCGACCGCGAGGCGGTGTCCGTTGAGGAGGAGATCGAGCGCGTCGTCCCGCTCGTCGAGCGGCTGGTCGCCGATGGGCTGACCGTCTCCGTCGACACCTGGCGCGCACCCGTCGCGCGGGCGGCGCTGGCCGCCGGCGCCGCGATGGTGAACGACGTGAGCGCGCTCAGCGACCCCGGCGTGGCCGACGCCTGCGCCGCGGCGGATGCCTCGCTCGTCATCACACACACCCGCGTGCCTCCGAAAGTGAAGGGCTTCCCCGCCTACGACGACGTGGTGGCCGACGTGATCGAGCTGCTGGGCGAGCGCGCGGCCGAGGCCGAAGGGCGGGGAGTCGCTCGCGAGCGTCTGGTGTTCGATCCGGGGATCGACCTCGGCAAGACCCCAGCCGAGTCGATCGAGCTGCTGCGGCGCCTGCCCGAGCTCGCGGTGCTGGGCGGCCCGCTCCTCGTGGCGGTGTCGCGCAAGGACTTCGTCGGCGCGCTCACGGGTCGCTCGCCCGCGGACCGCGACGCCGGCACGCTGGCCGCCGTGGACCGGGCCGTGGAGGGAGGCGCCGAGATCCTCCGCGTGCACGACGTGGCGGCGGTGCGGGATTACCTGCTGGTGCGCGCCGCCCTGCGCGGCGGGGGCGAGCCGGAGCTCGAGCTGGCCGACGAGCTGCGCCGGGAGGCCGTGTGAACGCTGAGTTCACGATCGCCCACCTCTCGGACATCCATTGCGGCTCGCCGCACTTCGTCCCCAGCCTGCTCGATCGCGCGCTGGTCGAGATCAACGAGCTCGAGCCGGACGTGGTGATCGTGTCGGGCGACCTGACCGGGGACGGGCTGCGCGGCGAGTACCAGTCGGCGCGCGAATACCTCGACCGGATCGCCTGCGAGCGCATGCTCGTGATTCCCGGCAACCACGACTCCCGCAACGTCGGCTACGTCCACTTCGAGGAGCTGTTCGGCGAGCGCAAGTCGGAGCTGCACATGGACGGCGTGTCGATCGTGGCGGTCGACTCGACCGAGCCCGACCTCGACCACGGCGTGATCGGCCGCGGGCGCTACGAGTGGATCGAGGAGCGCTTCGGCGCCAACGAGGCCTTCCTGCGCATATTCGTGCTGCATCACCACCTGCTGCCCGTGCCGGGCACCGGCCGCGAGCGCAACGTGGTCCACGACGCGGGCGACACCCTCGAGTGCCTCCAGCGCGCCGACGTCCACCTGGTGCTGTCCGGGCACAAGCACGTGCCCTACGCCTGGCGGCTCGAGAACCTGTTCGTGGTCAACGCCGGCACCGTCTCGACCACCCGCCTGCGCGGCAAGACGAAGCCCTGTTACAACGTCATCAAGGCGAGCCCCGAGCGGGTGACGATCTACAGGAAGTACCCCTTCCACGAGCAGGACGCGATCCTCTCGTTCGACCCGCGCACCTACGAGTACGAGAAGGACCACTCGCTGCTCGGTGAAGCCACGCGCGGCTGAGCCGTGCCGGTCATCGCGCTGATCGACGGCGAGCACCATCCGGCCGCGGTCCGGGACGCGCTCGCCGGCCTCGATCTCGCCGGCGTCGTGTTCTGCGGCGGAGAGGAGAAGCTCGGGCCCGGCTCGCTGGAGGAGCACTACGGCCGCCCGATCGAGTCCGATCCGGAGGAGGCGCTCGCGCGTCTCGCCCCGCGGGCCGAGGGAGTGGTCGACCTCGCCGACGAGCCCGTGCTGCCGCCCAGCGCCAAGCTGCGGCTGGCGTCGCTGGCCCTGCACCTGGGCCTGCGCTACGAGGGGCCCGGGCTGCGCCTCGAGCCGCCGCGCTACGAGCGCGTGGATTTCGACGGCCCCACGCTGGCGGTCATCGCCACGGGCAAGCGCACGGGGAAGACCGCGCTGGCCTGCCACCTGGCGCGCCTCGTGCGCGACCGCGACCCCGTGATCGTGGCGATGGGGCGTGGAGGCCCGGCCGAGCCGGTCGTGGCGGAACCGAACACGTCGCTCGACGACCTGCTCGCCATCGCCGAGCGGGGCGAGCACGCCGCCTCCGATTACCTCGAGGACGCCGCACTGGCGGGAGTGCGGACGGTGGGCTGCCGGAGGGTGGGCGGAGGCCTGGCCGGCGCGCCCGCCGAGTCGAACGTCTCCGCTGGCGCCCGGCTCGCGGCCTCGCTGCGGCCTGGCTTGATCCTCTTCGAGGGATCGGGGTCCTGCATCCCGCCGGTGGAGGTGGACCGCACCGTCTGCATCATCGGACCGGGCGAGCCGGAGCCGCTGTCCGACTACCGCCTCCTGCGCGCCCACCTCCTGCTCGCCCATGAGGGAGCCGTCGCTCCGCCGGGCGCGCTGCGGTTCAGGCTCGAGCCCGAGCCCGCCGAGGAGGTCCCGGAGGGCGCGAGCGTGGCCGTCTTCACGACGGGCGCGCCGCCTCCGGCGGGACTCGAGCCGGCGGTGGCCTCCACGAACCTCGCCCGCCGGGCCGCGCTCGCCGAGGACGTGGAGCGGGCCGCGGGCTGCGACGTCTGGCTCACCGAGCTGAAGGCCGCGGCGATCGACACCGTGGCGATGCGCGCCCGCGACCACGGCGCTCGCGTGATCCTCCTGCGGAACCGGCCGGTCGGCGAAGGCCTCGACGATGCCCTGAGGGAGCTGGCCGGTGCCTGAGACCATCGTCGTACGCAAGGGCCACGGCTTGCCCTACTCGAAGGGCCTGATGGCGCAGGCGCTGTCCGCCACGGCGCTGTCGCAGGAGCGCTCCTTCGAGCTGGCCCGCATGATCGAGCGCCGCCTCGCGGATCGCGGCGATGCGGAGATCGACGTGACGGCCCTGCATGCCCTCGCCGAGGATGTGCTGCGCTCCGAGGAGGGGGAGCTGGCGGCAAAGCGCTACCGCGGCTGGCGCCGGCTCGACCGGCTCGATCGCCCGCTGGTGGTGCTGATCGGCGGCACGACGGGGGTCGGCAAGTCCACGCTGGCCACGATGCTCGCCGCGCGCCTCGGGGTGAATCGCGTGATCGCAACCGACGTGATTCGCCAGGTGCTGCGCGCCTTCTTCACACGCGAGGCCATGCCCACCGTCCACCACTCCGCCTTCGAGGCGGGCGGCGTGCCCGGCTACCGCGATCAGGCGGAGCACGTGGGCACCGGCATCGCGGCGATCGTCGAGCGAGCCGCCAACGAGGCGAAGCCCGTCGTGGTGGAGGGAGTCCATGTCGTGCCGGGCGGCGTGCATCCGCGCGTGCGCGAGCGCTGCGTCCTGGTCGAGGCGCTCGTGATCGTGGACGACCCTGACCTTCACCGCGGCCACTTCCTGCTCCGGCCCGGCTCGCGCCCGGCCGAGCGCTACCTGTCCCGCTTCGACGACATCCGCCGCCTGCAGGACCACCTGTGGGCGCGGGCCCGCTCGGAGAGGGTCGCGATCATCGACAACGAGAACGTCGACGGCGCGCTCGCCCGCCTGATGGAACTCGTTCTCGACGCCGTCCAGGAGGACGTTGAGTAGGGTTCCGCAGCCCATGGCAGTCCTCCAGCGAAGAGAGCTCGAGCAAAGCCCGCTCGCCGACCTCCACGCGATCGCGTCCGAGCTCGGCCTGGAGGGCTTCCGCACCAAGCGCAAGGAAGACCTGATCGGCGCGATCCTCGCCGCGCAGGGCGGGGCGGAGCCCGAGCCCGAGCCGGGCGACGACGACCGCGAGCCGGACGAGGTCCCCTCGGAGGAGGCGCTCGAGCCGGCGCCGCCCGTCGCCGAGGACGAGGAGGTCGTCGAGGAGGAGCCGGAGGTGGAGGACGAGGTCTCGGACGAGGAGATCGCCACCGGCGTGCTCGACGTGCTCGCGAACGGCTCAGGCTTCCTGCGCCTCGACGCGACCGGGCAGTCGCGCGACGACGTGTACGTCTCGCCGGCGCAGATCCGCCGCTGCGAGCTGCGCGGCGGCGACGAGGTGAGCGGCCCCGTCCGCCCGCCTCGCCGCAACGAGCGCCACCCTTCCCTGATCAGGGTCGAGACGGTGAACGGCGGAGCAGCCGAGCCACCCGAGGAGCGCCCCTGGTTCGGCGACCTCACTGCCGTCTTCCCGAACGAGCGCCTCGCGGCGCCGGCGGCCTTCGACGCCGCGCCGTTCGGCAAGGGCTCGCGCGTGGCGGTGAGCGGGCCGCCGGGCGCCGGCGCCAGCACGCTGCTGCTCGAGGTCGCGCGGACACTGTCCGAGCGGCATTCCGACCTGAACCTGCAGGTCGTGCTCGCCGGGGTGCGCCCCGAGGAGGTGGGCACCTGGACGGCGAGCGGCGCGGCCGTGGCGGGCGGCAGCTTCGAGCGCTCGCCGGAGGCGCAGGCTCAGGCGGCCGAGCTGGCGGTCGAGCGGGCCAAGCGCCTGGTCGAGCGCGGCGGCCACGCCGCGGTCGTGATCGACGCCCTCGACGCGCTGCCGCAGAGCGTTCGCCGCCGCCTGTTCGGCGCCGCCCGCGCGACGGAGGAGGGCGGCACTCTCACGATCGTCGCGGCGACCGGGGACGACCGGGACGCGCTCCGCTGGGCGACCACGCGGCTGGCGCTGGAGCGCGCGGGGCAGGTGGCCGCGGCCGAGTCCGGCACGCTCGCTGCGGACCGTCTGAGCTAGACAATCCGCGCGCAGCCGGCCGAGCCGGCTGCTTGCGGCGCTACGCCGGCCGGTACCCGACCTCGCGCCAGCTCGGCTCCGGCGAGAGCTCGATCAGCTCGAAGTTGCGGTCCGGCTGCGCGTAGCCGAACGAGCTCGACTCGTCGTCGAACACGACCTCGAGCTCGCCCTCCAGGACGCGCTGGTCGAGCCAGGCGCCGCGGAACACGAGCCGGCGGATCCAGTGGACGAGCGAGCGCTCGGAGGGGCCGTTGAGGTCGCCCCAGCGATCGTTGATGTGCTCGCCGAGATCCGAGTGCGGCTCCGGCACCTCGCCGTTCACGGCGAGGTTCACGAGGTCCTCGCGCTCGTCGTCGCCGAGCGAGCCGCTCACGAAGCCGAGCTTCACGGCGGCCTGCTCCACGCGCTCGGTGAAGTCGCGCTCGTTGAAGGTGAAGCGGAGCTCGCCGTACTCGAGCACGTAGTCCGAGCCGGACTCGTAATTGCCTCGTCGTGTCGTATCCATGTCCCTCGGCCCGGACGGAGCCCGGCGCGTCGTCATCCTACGGCCGTTTCCTCCCATCCCGAGAGATCTGCAACCCGGTTTGCACGCCGTCCGGTGATACTTGCGCGGCGATGTCCGAGGTGAACGTCGAGGTCGTCCGCCGCAGCTTCGAGGCGTTCGCCCGCGGCGACTTCGAGACGGCCTTCGCCGCGCATGGCCCGGAGACGGAATGGCAGACCGCCGCCGACGAGCCGGACACCCAGACCTACCGGGGGCTCGACGGCCTTCACCAGCTGGTGGTGGATCTGGCCGACCTGTGGGCGGAGCGGTTCGGCGGCCAGCAGCGCTTCGAGACCTTCATCGACCTCGGCGACTGGGTGGTTGCTCCCTGGACCGCCCGCTTCCAGGGCAAGGGGAGCGGGCTCGAGGTCACGGTGGACGAGACCTACGCAGTGCAGCTCTCCGGCGGGAGGATCGTCCGTGTGGAGGAGTACCGCACACCGGAGGAGGCGCTCGAAGCGGCGGCTACGCGAGCCAACCTGGGCTAGGTTCGAGCGCGGCGCCAACCACCGTGGCGAGCCGCTCGACGGCGGTGTCGAGCTCGGGCTCGGTCAGGTGGCTGAACGAGAGCCGCAGCGTGTTGCGGCCCGCGTCGCCGACGTGGAACGGCGGGCCCGGCACGTAGGCCACGCCGGCCTCCATCGCCGCCGGACGCAGCGCGATCGTGTCGAGCTCCTCGGGCAGCGTGACCCAGGTCATGAAGCCGCCGGTCGGCTCGGTCCACTCGGCGCCGGCGGGCATGTGCCGTTCGAGTGCCGCCGACAGCGCCGCCCAGTGCGACGCGTACAGCGCCCGGGTCGCCGGCAGGTGGCGCTCGAAGCCGCCGGCGCGTCCGTATTCCTCGACCAGGCGCTGCCCGAGCCCGCCGGCGCACTGGTCGGTGTTCTGCTTCACGACCGCCAGCTCGGCCACGACGCCGGCCGGCCCGGTGGCCCAGCCGAGCCGGACGCCCGGGAAGAAGCTCTTGGAGAACGTGCCGGCCTGAAGCACGACGTCCGGCGCGAGCGACCACAGCGTCGGCAGCGAGGTGCCGTCGAACGACAGCTCGCGATAGGCGACGTCCTCGAAGATCAGGACCCCGTGACGGCGGCACAGCTCGACCAGCTCCCTGCGCCTGTCGAGCGACAGCGTCCGGCCGGTCGGGTTCTGGTACTCCGGGATCGTGTAGAGGAACTTGGGCCGCAGCCCGGCCCCCAGGCGCTCCGCCAGCGCGTCCACGCGCAGCCCGTCGTCGTCCATCGCGATCGCCACGAGGTCCGCCTCGGCGGCGGCGAAGGCCATCAGCGCACCGAGATAGCTCGGCTCCTCGACGGCGATCGTGTCGCCGGGGTCGATCAGCGCCTGGCACATCATCGCGATGCACTCCATGCCGCCGCTCGTGACGATCAACTCGGCGGGCTCGGGACGGCGGCCCTGCAGCTGCTCCTGGCGCTCGACGAGGTAGTCGCGCACGCTCGCGATCCCCTCGCAGGGCGTGTACTGGAGCGCGACGGCGGCGTCCTCGCGGAAGAGCCGCGCCGCGATTTCGTCGAGCTCGCCGGTCGGGAAGGTCGCCGGGTTGGGAAAGCCGCCGGTCATCGAGAGCACCCCGGGCGGGCTTCCCGCGAGGATGGCGGTCAGCTCCCCGCCGCCGCGCAGGCGCGTGCGTCGCGCGAACTCAGGCATCGACCCTGAAGGCGAGCGCGCTGGTCTCGCCGCGGTCCAGCGAGGCGACGTGCTCGTCGTAGTTGGTGAGATCGTGCAGCGCCTCGCCACGGGCCTGCGCGGCGAGGATGGCCCGCTCGCTGCGCGCGATCAGCTCGGCGGTGTCGAGGGATTGTGCGATCCGCTCCGCCGACGCGATCAGCAGGCCGTCATCGTCGCCGAACACGATGTCGCCCGGGGACACCTCGACGCCCCCGAAGCCCACCCGCTCGCCCCGCGCGGCCCGCGACACGGCCGTGCCCGAGCGCGGCGTGGTCCCGCGCGCGAAGACCGGGAGGCCGATCTGGCGCAGGCTGCGGAGGTCACGGCAGAGCCCGTCGGCGACGATTCCGGCGAGCCCGCGCCGGCGCGCCTCGGTCACGAACAGCTCTCCGAACACCGCACGCGACCCGGCGCCCGCGGCGATCACGAGCACGTCCCCCGGCGTCGCCTCGGCCACCGCGGTCATCACCGCCAGATGGTCGTCCTCGGCGACGACCGTGAACGCCGGCCCAGCCATCCGGACGTCGGGCACCATCGCGCGGACTGCTGGATCGACGACCGGCAGGGTCTTGTCGGCGTCCGAGAGCGCCGAGACGTCGATTTCCATCAGCCGCTGGAGCAGGTCCACTCGCAGGGGAGCGTGTCACAAGCGCCCATTCCGGCGCAGGATGTCGATCGCCCTGACCGTGGCGTAGCCGCGCCAGTCGAGCGCTCCCGCCGGCGAGATCTTCTGATAGTCGACGGTCCATCCGCCGTCGTCCTGCTGCTGCGCGGCGAGCCTGTCGAGGTCGGCGGCGACCACCTCGTCGCTGAAGAGGTCCCGGGCCGGCCGGTCAGGGTAGGGGGCGATGTCGAGCGGGTGGAGCGCCTCTTCCTCAGTGCCGCCGTGGACGCGGATCCGCCCGTCGGCCGGGACGTACTCGCCCAGCCGGCGAAGGAGATCGGCCGCCTCGGGACGGCTGCCGTGCACGGCATCGAGGAACGCGATCGAGAAGGCCAGGGCGTACGCGAAGGGGGCCCGGTCGATCGAGTCGATCGCGGTCAGGCAGTAGGCGGTGGCGCGCTCGAGCCAGCGGTGTGCGGCCACGGCTGGATCGTGAGCTGCGACGTGGTGCGCCGTGGCCGCGGTGACCGCGGTGATCTGCAGCGACGACACCGACGGATCGGCTCCCTGCCACCACGGCCCCGACCCGGCGGTCACCCCGAGCGGCAGCGCCATCGGGAGGCCGCCGTCCGGCAGCGTGATCGAGTCGAGCCAGTCGCACAGCGCCGCGGCGTGCGGGGAGACGGCGGGGGCGACGTCCGCGAACACCTCGAAGGCGTGGAGGGCGGCGCCGGGCTGGCTCTCGGGAGAGCGGAGGTCGGCCTCGAGGCCCCAGCCGTACCCGCCGTCGGGGTTGCGGTAGCCGTCGAGCGCGGCCAGCGCGCCGGCGTGATCTGCCTCTCCGTCCAGGAGCTCGAAGCGGCGGCGGTCGAGGACGCGCGCGTGCGTCGCCATGAAGTCGCGCGCCGTGGAGATGTCGATCGTCATGCCCGCAATCGTCCAGGCCGGGCGGCGGCGCGTCTTGAACGAATCGGACGTGTCGAGGTAACGAATCGTGCGCCCCGGAGTCACGCATCCAGGTCATGGGACTCGACACGACCGAACTACTGGGCGCCGCCGCGATGATCTACGGCGCCGGCGGCGCGATGTCCATACTCCTCCAGGCGAAGCAGATGCTGGCGCGCGGCGCCTCTTGCGAAGTCTCCGCACGCTTCCTCGGGATGTACGTCGGGGGCTACGCGATCTGGCTGCTGTACGGCTTGAGCCTCGGAAACGGCCCGATGATCGTGGTCCACGCGATCGGCCTCGCGTGTGGCGCGGTCACTCTCGCGGTCGCCCTCAGGTTGCGCGGATCGCTGCTGGCGCCCGCGACCTGGGGCCAGTGCGCATGCGTCACGCCGTGATCGGCTGCTCCTCGCCCTCGCGGGAGTCGAGCTCGCGCGCGATGGCCTGGACCCGCTCGTCGCGCTCCATCCTCGCGTCGAGCAGCGGATTCAGGGCGCCCCGCAGCACCGACAACAGGGCCCACCGCCGAGGGCGAATGATCCGGGGAGCACGGCGCTCGATCCCGCGTACGATCGCCTCCCCTGCCGCCGCGGGCTGAAGCCGCTTGCGCAGTGGCTTCGGGAACGTGTCGAACATGGCGTCCGCGATCGGGTCGGCGTCGATCGCGCGGTGCACCATCTCGGTGTCGATGAAGCCGAAGTACGCGACGCTGGCGCTCGCCCCGTGCTGCACCAGCTCGACCCGCAGCGCGCGGCCGAACTGCTCCACCGCGGCCTTGCTCATCGCATATGGCGTCGCGCCGACCCCGTTCTGGAAGGCGTAGACCGAGGCGATCACGACGACGTGCCCGCGCCGCCGGACGATCTCCGGGAGCGCCACCTCGACCGTCCAGACCACGCCCATGAGGTTCACGTCGATCACGCGCTCGAAGCCCTCGCTGGCCATGGCCCGGAACGTCGCCCCCCTCGAGGCGATCCCGGCGTTGGCGACCACCACGTCGAGCCCACCGAACCGCTCCACGGTCGTCGCCACCGCCCGCTGCAGGGCGCCGCGGTCGGTCACGTCCGCGGCAAGGCCGATCGCGCGCTCGTCGTCGAGCTGGGCCGCCGCGGCCTCGGCCGCGTCCGCATCGAGGTCGACGACCACCACACGAGCGCCGCGCGCCACGAGCGCCCTGGCCGTCGCGAGCCCGATGCCGCGCGCCGCGCCGGTCACCAGCGCCACCTTGCCGTTCAGGTCATAGCGGGCCACCGAAGGTGCTCAGTCTACGATCGACCCGATCGCGGCGAGCGCCTTCTGGGCGTTCAGCCGGCCGTCGAAGGCCACCTTGCCGGCGAGCGGCGACGGCTTGTCGACCTTCTGGCGGATCGCCTTGCGCAGCTCGCCGTAGGTCGCGCCCGACTCCTGCTTCCTGAGCATCGCGGCGAGACCGGCCGCATACGGCGAGGCCATCGAGGTGCCGGACAACGTCTTGTAGCCGCCGCCGAGGTAGGTCGAGAAGATCTGGTCGCCCGGGGCTGCCACGTCCACTGAGTCCGAGCCGAAGTTCGAGAACGAGGCGAGCGTGTCCTCGGAGGTGGAGGCGGCCACCGCCAGGATGTTCGAGTCCGTGAAGGAGGCGGGGTATGTCGGCGACTTGTCGATATTCTCGCTGTCGTTTCCGGCAGCCACGACGAGGAGGGCGCCCTTGTCCTGCGCGTAGTCGACGGCGTCGTGCAGGGCGCTCGACTTCGAGCTCGAGCCGAACGAGCAGTTGATGACCTTCAGGCCCTTCTTGACGGCGTACTCGATCCCATCGATCGCGTCGGAGGTCGAGCCCTTGCCCCTCGAGTTCATGAACTTGACGGCCACGAGCTTGGCCGACCAGCACAGGCCGGAGTTGCCGTTCGCGTTGTTCCCGCGCGACGCGACGATACCGGCCACGTGGGTGCCGTGCCCGTTGTCGTCCTCGCCGGACCCCTTGCCGGCGATGGCGTTGTAGCCGTAGGTGTCGTCGACGTAGCCGTTCTTGTCGTCGTCCTTGCCGTTGTTCGGCTTGTCGTCGCTCTTGTAGACGTTGGCCGCGAGGTCGGGGTGGTCGGTGTCGATCCCGGTGTCGAGGACCCCCACCTTGGCGCAGCCGGTGCGCGTGCCCCAGGCCTCCGGCGCGTCGATGTCGTGGTCGTCGGGGGAGTCGACGAGCGCGTAGTCGAGCGTGTAGAAGGGATCGTCGGGCGTCCTCTCCGCGGAGGCGAACTGGAAGAAGTCGGGCTCGGCGTACGCCACGTCGGGGTGCCGGCTGAGGCGCTTCCGCAACGCGTCGAGGGCGACGCCCGAGCGCGGGCGCACCACGGCCAGGCGACCGCCGCGAACCGCCGCGAAGCGCTTGGAGAGACGTCCCTCGACCGCCGAGAGGATGCGTCCCTGCCGCTCCTTGGCGACACCCTTCTCGAACCCGACCAGGAGCTGCCCGGGCGCCGCCGGCGCCGCGGCACCGGCAGGCGGAACGGCCGCCAGGCCCGCCACGAGGAGCGCCGCGCAGATCGACTTGTGGCGGTCCCACTTCATTGCGGTCGAATGGCGAAGGTCGTGTGTGAGTCGACTTGCTTCCCGGCCAGGAGCCGAACGATCGAGATCCCTGCGTAGTACGGGGTGCCGCCGGTGCGCCAGCGAGTCGCAACCCGGTCGTCCTCGGCGACCTGGTCTTCGATCTTGACATACAGATCCGGGTGGGCGCGGCGACTGCTCGATACCAGCCGGCGCACGCCCTCCGGGCCGAGGACCCCGCTCTCGATGTGCGGGACCCGGCCGACGTAGTCCGCGGCAACCAGCTCGTCGATCAGCTCCAGACGTCCTTCGTTCCAGACCGCCTCGACGAACAGCCGGACCTTGCGCTTGTTGAGCTCGCTCGCCCCCTCCACCGGGTGTGCACGATGTCGGCGAGGAGTCGCGTCTACAAGGGAGGAACCCCGAGTGTTTCCCCCTGGGTTTCACATCCCTGCCGTGTGACTGGCCGCCCTGTATGGTCGGATCGTGTTGTCCGCCACGTCGGCTCTGCGCGAGCGCGAGCGCGAGCTCGGGGCGCTGCGCGAAGGCCTCGGTCGCGCGTGCGAAGGAGAGGGGACGCTGCTCCTGGTCGAGGGGCCCGCCGGCGTCGGCAAGACCGAGCTCGTGCGCGAGGCGCGCGCCGCGGCCCTGCGGGCCGGCGTGACGCCGCTCGAGGCGAGGGGCTCGGAGCTCGAGCAGCCGTTCGCCTTCGGCATCGTGCGGCAGCTTCTCGAGCCCGTGATCGGCGAGGCGCAGGCGCACGCCGATCTGTTCCAGGGCGCGGCCGGTCCCGCGGCGCGCCTGTTCGAGCCGGACGAGCGGCAGGCGCCCGGCGCCGACGTCGGCTTCGAGGCCCTGCACAGCCTCTACTGGCTGGTTGTGAATCTCGCCGACCGCGCTCCTCTGCTCGTCTCGGTCGACGACTGCCAATGGGTGGATCGCGACTCGCTGCGGTTCCTGGCCTACCTCGCCCAGCGCATCGAAGGGCTTCGGGTCGTGATGCTTCTCGCCGGGCGCCCACCGGATTCGGCGGGGGCCGACGGGGGGTCCCTGTGGGCCCAGGTGGCGTCGCGTCCCGAGGCCGGCCTGCTGCATCCGCGACCGCTGAGCCAGGCCGCCTCTGTGGCTCTGGCGCGGGAGCGCCTGGGCGCTGAGGCGGCCGAGGAGTTCTGCCGCGCGTGTCACAGGGCGACCGGCGGCAACCCGCTGTTCCTGCGGGAGCTGCTCGGCGCCCTCGACGCGGCGGGGGTGGTGCCGTCGGCCGCCGCGGCGAGCGAGGTACAGGCGGTCGGTCCGGCCGCCGTGAGCCGCTTCGTCCTGCATCGACTTGCCACGCTCGGCCCTGCGGCGAGCGAGCTGGCGAGGGCGGTCGCCGTGCTCGGAGACGAGAGCGAGCTGGAGCTCGCCGCCCGGGTGTCGGACCTGAGCGAGGACGCCGCGCGCACGGCGGCGGATGACCTCGTCCGCGCCGACATCTTCGTCGGTGGCGAGCGCCTGGGGTTCGTCCATCCGATCGTTCGCGCGGCCCTGTACGAGGATCTCGCGCCCGGCGAGCGCCAAGCGCGGCATGCGGCGGCGGCCGACGCGCTCGAGCAGGAGGGCGCGTCGCCCGAGCATGTGACGGCGCACCTGCTGTTGACCGCCCCGACGGAGGACCCGCGGAGGGTGGAGGTGCTCAAATCCGCCGCCCGGGTCGCGGCGCGGCGCGGCGCTCTGGGTGCGGCGGCGGCGCGCCTGCGTCGAGCGCTCGCGGAATCGCCGGGGGAACGGGAGCGTGCGGAGATCTTGACCGAGCTTGGAACGTTCGAGGTGGGCTCGATGCAGTTCGAGGCAGCCGAAGAGCATCTGGCCTCGGTCCTGACTTCCGGCGCCGAGCCCACCGTTCGAGCCCACGCGGCGTCCATGCTGGGACGCTGCGCGATCGCGTCGGGCGGTCGCTCGGCGGAAACCGCCGTCGACGCGCTGGCTTCACTTGCGGACCAGCTTCGCCCGGTCGACGCCGAGCGCTCGCTCGAGCTGGGCTCCGAGCTGTTGATGGTCGCGACAGCCGTGCCGCGCATGCGTGCGGGACTCCCAGCACACTTGCAGCGCTTTCGCGAGCAGGCGGCCGGTCACCCCGGCTTCGAGGCCGTCGCGCGAATCCACACCTCCCAGGAGCAGCTCGCTCAGGGAGGCTCGGCCGCCGCGGCCGTGGAGGAGGTACAGGCGGCGCTTGCGGTCGGCCTCCCGGCCGGCGCTGCGATCAACGCCACGTTCCTGGCGCTGCTGACGCTGGAGATCGCAGAGCAGTACGACCAGGCCCTACGAATGCTCGACGTCGCGCTGGAAGGCGCCCGAGGTGAGGGCCACGCGACGAGACAAGGCCTCATCCACGGCCGGCGCGCCGCAATCGCGCTCGCGCAGGGTTCGCTTCACGACGCACAGGTGGAGGCCGAGACGGGACTGCAGCTCGTGAAGGAGCAGCATTTCAGCCTGATGCAGCTCCTTGCGGTGGCGATGGCCGTGCACATCGAGCGCGGAGATCTCGCGGCCGCGGCCGAGCTGGCGGGAAGGGGCGAGGCGATCGGGGTCGCCGAGGATCGCCTATACCTCGACCAGTTCCTGATCGCGCGTGGTCGGCTGCGGATCGCGCAGGGCGACGTGCGCGAGGGGGTCGCCGACCTGATGTGGTGCGGCCAGCGGCTCGAGGCCTACGATCGGCCGTGGTCGAGCGACTGGAAGACGTTCGCGGCACCGGCGCTCGCCTCGCTGGGCGAGTCCCAGACGGCCGTTAAACTCGCCCGGGATCACCTGGCCATCGCTCGGCGCGTCGGGTCACCCGGCGCGTTGGGAGGCGCACTGCGCGCCGCGGGGCTGGCGATCGCTGGAGAAGAGGGACTGGGCCTGCTCGAGGAAGCGGTCTCGGTCCTGGAACAGAGCTCCGCCCGGCTGGAGCTGGCCTACGCGCTCGCCAACCTCGGCGCGGAGCTGAGCCGCGCCGGACGGCGGCGGGAGGGGCGAGACGCCCAGCGGCGGGCGATCCAGCTGGCGGAGGAGTGCGGTGCGCTCGCGCTGGCGGAGAGCGCGCGGGCCGAGCTGCATTCCGGACCGGGGCGCCGCCCGCGGGCCGAGCTGACCGGCCCGGGCGCACTGACTGCGTCGGAGTGGCGCGTGTGCCGCCAGGTGGCTGAAGGGCACACGAACCGCGAGGTCGCGCAAGCGCTCTTCGTGACCGAGAAGACCGTCGAACGCCACCTCAGCAGCGCCTACCACAAGCTCGGGATCCGCTCCCGCTTCCAGCTGCCGGCGGCCATCGGCTAGCGGTCTCGAGGAGCGCGAAACCGTAGGGAAAACACGGGGGGTCCCCCTCTTGTACACGGTCGGGGACTTGCGGAGGATTGCCTCAAGCCCGACAACGCAGCAGAAGCCGCTGACGCAGAGGTTGCGCGCCTCGTCTGCCCGGCATACGGTTGGCGCACGACTCGCACCCCTCGGCTCATCGGCGCAAGGAGGTTCCGATGACTCGCATGCTCTATGGACTCGGCCACGCGTGCGCGCGCTGGCGCTTTGTGGTGCTCGGGCTGTGGCTCGTGTTGGTCGTGGGGCTTGTGATCGGCGCCCGTGGCGCCGGCTCGGAGACCACCAACAACGTCACCCTGCCAGGCACCGGTAGCCAAGGCGCCACCGACCTCCTGAGCGACCGCTTCCCGAGCCAGGCCTATGGGTCGAATCCGCTGGTGGTCGCGACCGACAGCGGCAAGCTGACCGACTCGAAGTACTCGAAGGCAGTCGATTCGTCGGTGAAGGCACTGAAGAAGACGCCGCATGTGACGGCCGCAGTGAGCCCCTTGAGCGACGCCGGGAAGGATGCGCTCAGCAAGAACAAGCAGATCGGCTACATATCGGTGGCGCTCGACGTCGGCCAAGGGTCGATCACCGAGGACGAGGCGCAGGCGGTCCTCGACGCCGCCAACCCGGCGAAGGAGGCCGGACTCCAGGTGGCGATCGGCGGCTACGTCGGCCAGGAGCTGTCCAAGCCGGACACGGGGGCGAGCGACAAGATCGGGATCTTGGCGGCGATGGTGATCCTGTTGCTCGTCTTCGGCTCGGCAGTGGCGATGGGGCTGCCGATCGTCACCGCCGTGCTTGGCCTGCTGTGCGGTCTGAGCGTCGTGACGCTGCTCAGCCACATCGCCGACGTGCCCACGACCGCGCCCACGCTGGCGACGATGATCGGGCTCGCGGTCGGGATCGACTACTCGCTGTTCATCGTCACCAAGCACCGAACGCAGGTCAACGAGGGCATGGAGGTGCGCGAGTCGATCGCTCGCGCGACCGCGACCGCCGGCGGCGCAGTCCTGTTCGCGGGAGGCACCGTCGCCATCTCCCTCCTGGCGCTCGTGGTCGCCGACATCCCGCTGGTCACGACCCTGGGCTACACGTCGGCGGTCGCGGTGGCCTTCGCCATCCTGGCCGCGCTCACCCTGCTGCCGGCCCTCTTCGGACTGCTCGGATCACACGTCTCGGCGCTCAAGCTGCCGTGGGCCAAGACCCGCGCTCAGACGCAATCCCCGTTCTGGACGCGGTTGGCCACGGGGATCGCCAATCACCGCTGGCCGGTGATGATCGCGGTGCTCGCAGCCCTGGTGGCTCTGTCGATCCCGACGCTGTCGATGCGCCTGGGCCAGGAGGACGTCGGCGCTGAGCCGACCGACACGACCGCGCGCCAGGCATACGACCTCATCGACGAGGGCTTCGGCGCGGGGACGAACGGGCCGTTCCTGATCTCCGTTCAGCTCAGCAAGCCCGCGAAGCCGGACCAGAAGAACCTCAACAAGATCGATCAGAACGAGAAGCAGCTGCAGGCGCAGCAGCAGCAGATCGAGCAGCAGGCGCTCCTCGAGGGCGCGACCCAGCAGCAGGCGCAGGCGGAGGCGAAGCAGCAGACGCAGAAGCAGTCGAACG
>Ga0081538_10001051_pt1 | contig 29429 bp, 30 predicted proteins | sample TabmetS5T2R1_FD_71022 | JGI IMG/M metagenome (GOLD analysis project Ga0081538, IMG submission 71022) | Tabebuia heterophylla rhizosphere microbial communities from the University of Puerto Rico - S5T2R1 | ecosystem: Host-associated > Plants > Roots > Rhizosphere ...
GGTCTCTTGTCATGGGTTGCTTCCCCTTCTGGGCGGGGGAAGACCTGATGTACAAGCCGATCTGTCATCGATAGCTCAGCAAATGGGTGGTAGGGCTATACCCGGCGCGAGAATACGCGAAATAGTCGAGTCGCGTGTGCTTGACTTGGAGCTAGACCTCCCCCAATAGTCTCCCCCTCTTTCCTGCGTTCCGAGTTCGTTCCCGGCGGGCCATTGGCCCGCTGAATTGCTTTTGAGGAGTGCCTTGCGATGAATGCTCCTGCCGCTTCCGGTGGCACCGCCACTGTCGCCAAGCCGGATGCCGCGCCGCTCGGTGGCGCCGGGTCGGCCGCGCTGATGAACACCTATGCGCGCTCGGAGCTGGCGTTCGAGCGTGGCGAGGGGGCGTGGCTGATCGCGGTCGACGGGCGGCGCTTCCTCGATTTCGCGAGCGGGATCGCGGTCACGGCGCTCGGCCATTGCCATCCGCACCTGGTGAAGGCGCTGGAGGAGCAGGCGCACAAGATCTGGCACACCTCCAATCTCTACCGCATCCCGGGGCAGGAGAAGCTGGCGGAGCGGCTGGCGGCGGCGTCCTTCGCCGGGCGCACGGGCGGCCAGGTGTTCTTCGGCAATTCCGGCGTCGAGGCGATCGAGTGCGGCCTTAAATTGGTGCGCAAGTATCACGACGATTTCGGCGATGCCGGGCGCTACCGCGTCATCGCCTGCGAAGGCTCGTTCCACGGCCGCACGCTGGCCGGCCTCGCCGCCGCCGGCAACGCCAAATACCTGAAGGGCTACGCGCCCTACGTCGAAGGCTTCGACCACGTGCCGTACGAGAACCTGAACGAGCTGCGCGCCAAGATCGGGCCGGAGACCGCCGCCATCCTGGTGGAGCCGGTGCAGGGCGAGGGCGGCATGCGCGCCGCCCAGGTCGAGTATCTCAAGGGCCTGCGCGCGGTGTGCGACGAGTTCGGCCTGCTGCTGTTCTTCGACGAGGTGCAGTCCGGCATGGGCCGCACCGGCAAGCTGTTCGCGCACGAATGGTCCGGCGTCACGCCCGACATCGTGGCGACCGCCAAGGGTATCGGCGGCGGTTTCCCATTGGGCGCGTGCCTCGCGACCGGGAAGGTCGCGGCCGCCTTCGGCCACGGCAGCCACGGCACCACCTTCGGCGGCAACCCGCTCGCCATGGCGGTCGGCAACGCCGTGCTCGACGTCATGCTGGAGCCGGGCTTCCTGCCCGGCGTGGTGAAGAAGGGCGAGCGCCTGGCCAAGGGCGTCGCGCAGCTGGTCGACAAGCACCAAAGCGTGTTCGCCGACTTCCGCGGCAAGGGGCTGATGCTCGGCCTCAAATGCGTCGGCCCGAACACCGAGATGGTCGAGCGCCTGCGACGATGCGGCCTGCTGACGGTGGGCGCCGGCGAGAATGTCGTGCGGCTGCTGCCACCCCTCATCATCTCGGATTCGGAAATCGACCAGGCCCTCGACATGCTCGACCGGGCCGCACAGGAAACGAAAGCAACCTAGTTATGCCCAACACGGCGAAGTCACTCAAACCAGGACAAAGGCACTTCCTCGATCTCGACCGGCTCTCCAAGGACGACCTGCGCAAGATCATCGACGTCTCGCGCGCGCTGAAGGCCGGCACCCATCCCTTCACCCACTCCAAGCCGCTGAACGGCAAGTCGCTGGCGATGGTGTTCGAGAAGCCCTCGACCCGCACCCGCGTGTCGTTCGAGCTCGGCATGAAGCGCCTCGGCGGCGACACCGTGGTGCTGGAGCGCGAGTCCTCGCAGCTCGGCCGCGGCGAGACGGTGGCGGACACCGCGCGCGTGCTGTCGCGCTACGTCCACTGCATCATGGTGCGCACCACCAAGGAGCAGAAGCTGATGGAGCTGGCGGAGTTCTCCGCCGTGCCGGTCATCAACGGCCTCACCGACCGCACCCATCCGTGCCAGCTGATGGCCGACGTCATGACCTTCGAGGAGCATCGCGGGCCGATCCGCGGCAAGCGCATCACCTGGTCGGGCGACGGCAACAACATGGCGACCTCGTGGATCCACGCCGCCGCGATGTTCGGGTTCGAGCTCAACGTCGCCTGCCCGGAGATCCTGCTGCCGCCCAAGGACGTGGTGGACTGGGCGCAAGGGCAGGGCGCGAAGGTGCGCATCGTCACCGACCCGACCGAGGCGGTCGCCGGCGCGGATTGCGTGGTGACCGACACCTGGGTCTCGATGGGCGATGCCGACACCTCGGACCGCCACAACATGCTGCGCGCCTTCCAGGTCGACGACCGCCTGATGTCCGCCGCCAAGCCCGGCGCCATCTTCATGCACTGCCTGCCCGCCCACCGCGGCGAGGAGATGACCGCGAGCGTGATCGACGGCCCGGCCTCGGTGGTGTGGGACGAAGCCGAAAACCGCCTGCACGCCCAGCAAGGCATCCTGCTCTGGTGCCTCGGTTTGATTTAGAGCGGAAGGCTTCCTATCTAAGGGCTGAGGGCCGGCGCGCGCTCCGTGAGGGGGAGCCGCCGGCCTATAGCCAGACAATACGAGTAGACCATGCGCACAGGATTGCCGGCGGGCGAGCGACGCGATTTCATCCAGCCATTCTCGATCGAAGGCCACGGCGTGCGCGGCCGCCTGGTGCGGCTCAGCGACGTCGTCGACCGCATCGTCAACCAGCACGCCTACCCCGACAGCGTCGCCAAGCTGCTGGCCGAGATGATGGTGCTGTCGGCCGTGCTCGCGGCTGCGCTCAAGTATGAGGGCGTCTTCACCCTGCAGACCAAGGGCGACGGGCCGATCAAGCTGATGGTGGTCGACATCACCAGCGAAGGCGCGATGCGCGGCTATGCCCAGTTCGATGCGGACAAGGTCGCGGCGATCCCCGCTGAGCAGGCGTCGTTGCCGCGCCTGCACGGCAAGGGCTACCTCGCCTTCACGGTGGACCAGGGCCAGCACACCGACCGCTACCAGGGCATCGTCGAGATGGACGGCGCGACGCTGAGCGATTGCGTGCACCACTATTTCCGCCAGTCGGAGCAGCTGCAGGCCGGGTTCAAGCTCGCCGCGTCCAAGACCGCCGACGGCTGGCGCGCCGGCGCCATCATGCTGCAGCGCCTGCCGCAGGAGAATGTGACCGAGATGGCGGCGGAGATCGCCGACGACGCCTGGCGCCGCGCCTTCGTGCTGATGGCGAGCTGTACCGACCGCGAGCTGCTGGACCGCGACATCCCGGCGACCGACGTGCTCTATCGCCTGTTCCACGAGGACGGCGTGCGCGCGCAGAAGGCGCAGGGCGTGGAAGCGAAATGCCGCTGCTCGCGCGGGCGGGTGGAGACCGTGCTCAAGGCCATGGGCCCGGAGGAGCTCGCCGACCTGCAGATCGACGGCCAGCTCCAGGTCACCTGCGAGTTCTGCAACGCCCGCTACGACTTCCCGGTCGCCGAGTTCCTCCCTGCAAGGAACTGAGTAATCCCCTCCCCAAGTTGGGGAGGGGAATACAGCTTCCGCTCCCTTGACCTCACCGGCGGCGCCACCGATCATCCGCGCATGATGATTCGCCGCACCGTTCTCCTTCTTCCCGCCCTGGCGCTGCTCGCCGCCTGCGACACGCCGCCGATGCGGCAGAGCTATGCGACCCTGACCTTCCAGGACCGGCCGCAGATCCGCCTCGACGTGGCGCAGATCGAGATCGTCGATGCCTACAAGGCGCCCGGCGCTGCGCCCAATGTCGACCACCTGTTCCCGCAGAGGCCGGCGGACGTGGCGGCGGCCTGGGGCCGCGACGTGCTGGGCGCCGTGGGACAACGCGGCATGGCGACCTATACCATCGTCGATGCCTCGGCGACCGAGAGCGCGCTGCCGCGCTCGAGCGGCCTGACCCAGGTGTTCCGGACCGAGCAGTCCGACCGCTACGACCTCCATATCGAGGTGAAGCTGGAGGTCGGCAACCCGCTGCTCGCCTCGACCGGCTACGTCACCGCCAGCGTCAACCGCAGCCAGACCGTGGCCGAGGACATGACCATCAATGAGCGCGAAGCAGTGTGGTTCCAGATGACCGAGAGCGCCATGCGCGAGCTCGACGAGAAGCTGGAAGCCGCGATCAAGGACAAGCTCAAGCCGTTCGTGCGGTAACGCCGTTACTCCGTGTGTGGCGGCGCATCCACGGCCCAGCTCGGGTCGGCGCCGAACGGGTGATCCATGAAGAACACCCAGGTGCCGTCGGGCAGCCGGCGATGCACTTCCATGCCGTGGTGATGCACCTCGGTCGGCTTGCCGGCCTGGTCGACGCCCTTGATCAGCCACTGCGAGCGCGTCATCGCGAAGTCGCCCGACACCGTCGTGTGGTGCGTCACCACGTCCATATGCGGCTTGAGGCCGATATAGGCGGCCATGGTGCGGCGGATGCCCTCGGCGCCGCGCGCGACCTTGGTGCCGCCGTGCACCGCGTCGACCTGCACGATCGAGGCGTCGGGATGATACATCGCCGCCGCGGCCTCGACGTCCTGAGCATTGAACGCGCGCGCAAGCCACAGATTGCAGAGTTCGGGGGAGGGAGCGCCCATGTCATGTCTCCTTTGGTTGGTGAGTGAGTCTCAGGCGACTTGGCGCCGGAGGCCTTCCGCTTCCATCGCCGCGCGCACGTTCGGCCGCGCGCTGATGCGCTCCATGAACGCGCGCAGATTCGGGAATGCCGCGAGATCGACTTTGGTGATGCGCGACCAGCCGACGACGGTGAAGAGATAGGCATCGGCAGCGGTGAAGCGCTCGCCCATCAGGAATGGTCCGCTTACAGTCAGGTGCTTCTCGACGAAGGCGAGCCGCTCCATGATCTTGCCGCGCGCCACCTCCTGCGCCTGTGTTCCGTACTCTGGATGGAACAGCCACGGGCTGTACAACTTGTGCAGCTCGGTCGCGATGAACACCAGCCAGGAGTGCAGGCGATGCCGTTCCGGCGTGCCCGGCGGCGGCGCGAGGCCGGCGTCCGGCTTCAGGTCCGCCAGGTAGAGCGAAATGGCTGCACCCTCGGTCAGCACCGACCCGTCGTCGAGCTGCAGCGCCGGCACATAGCGGCTGGGATTGATCGCCGCAAAGTCGGCGCCGCTCTCCGTCACGCGCGGCGATGAGCGCAGGTCCACGCGCTCAAGCGCGAGCGGGATCCCGGATTCCAAGGCGACAATGTGCGGGGACAGCGAGCAAGTCCCGGTGGCGTAATAGAGCTTCACGGCAATGTCCTTTCAGTTCGCTCTCACCGTGAAAGGTAGGATGTTCAGCCACGCAATGCGCATTGGGATTTCGCCAGTTCGGCTTGCATGACTGCAAACGCCCTCCGTGCTAGGTATCGCTCATGGACGACTGGAACGACCTGCGTCTGGTCCTGGCGGTGCATCGCGCGAGCGGCCTTGCTGCAGCGGCTAATGCGCTCGGTGTCGACCACTCGACCGCGTTCCGCCGGCTGAACGCGCTGGAGAAGAAGCTCGGCGTGCGCCTGTTCGAACGCTTGCCGGGTGGCACCTACCAGGCGACTCCCGCCGGCGCGCGCATGGCCTCGGCGGCAGAGCGCATGGAGGACGAGGCGCTGGCGCTCGACCGCGCGATCGCCGGCCGCGATCACCGCTTGTCCGGGCGGCTGCGCGTCACCTCGTCGGAAACGCTCGCCTACAGCCGGCTCACCACGCACCTCGCAGCATTCCGCAAAGCGCATCCCGGCATCGTGGTGGAACTCGCCATCTCCAATCGCGTGCTCAGCTTGTCGCGGCGCGAGGCCGACATCGCACTACGGCCGGTGCGGCCGCGGGAAAGCGATCTCTGGGGCCGCAAGCTCGCCGATGTGGCGTGGACCTTGTACGCCGCGCCGTCCGTGCTGAAGTCGATTGGCGGCCCGCTGGCGCGCGCCAAGGACGTCGCGCGCCATCCGCTGATCGGCTGGGAAGAGCATGCCAGCGGCATTATGGCTGCCGACTGGCTCGGCCGCGCGGCGCCATCGTCCGCGTTCGTCTACCGCACCAGCAGCCTGGTCAACCAGGTGGTGGCGGCCAAGGCCGGCATCGGCCTGGCGCTGCTGCCCTGCTATCTCGGCGACGGTCAGCGCGACCTTGTGCGTGCGCTCGAGGGTCCGGTCTCGGAGCTGGCGGCCGAGCTGTGGATCGTCACCCATGCCGATCTCAAGGCCACCGCGCGGGTGCGCGCCTTCTTCGACATCGTCGGCGAGGGCCTCGCCCGCGAGCGTGACGTGTTCGCCGGCATCGCACCGATTGCGCGGCGCGCGCCTGCCAAGCGCTAAAGCCTCTCACATTTTGTTGACCGCAGGTCCGGCATCCGCCGACGGCTCCGGCCTGTACTCCCTGATGCCCGCACTTGACGGGGACATTCACAGTGGAGGGAGCCATGAAAAATCTCGTTTCGATCGCGGCGCTGGCCGTGTTCGGCTTTGGCGCCGGCGCGGCCGAGGCCGCGGACGTCGTCGCCTTGATCTCCAACGACACGCTGGCCTGGGTGGACACGCAATCCGGCAGGGTGACCAGCAAGGCCTTCGTGACCGGCGTTTCCGGCCGCGTGCTGGGGATCGACGTGCGGCCGTCCGACGGCAAACTCTATGGCCTGTTCGAGGACGGCACGGTCGCAACCATCGATCCGCAGACCGGCGTCGCGACCCGGCTCGAGACGCTGAAGACGGTGCCAGCCGCCGGAACACATGTCACGGTCGACTTCAATCCGGTCGCCGATGCGATGCGCATCATGGCGTCGGACGGCACCAACCTGCGCACCAAGATCGCCGGCGGCGCGGTGGCCGAGGACAAGCGGCATGCCTTCGACAGCAGCGACATGCATGCCTCCGAAACGCCCGCCATCATCGCCGGGGCCTACACCAACTCCTACAAGGGCACGGAAAAGACCGCGCTCTACAACATCGACGGCACCATCGCCGGCCTGATCCGCCAGGATCCGCCGAACGACGGCACGCTGAAGGCGGTGGGCAAGCTCGGCGTCGCGCTGGAGACGAGCGTCGGCTTCGACATCCTGTCCGACGGCAACGGCGGCAACGAAGCCTGGCTGATGAGCGGCGCGACGCTTTATTCGGTCGACCTGGAAACCGGCAAGGCTACCTCGGTCGGAACCATCAGCGATGTCGGCGGCCGCGTTCGCGACATCGCCATCCTACCCGCGAGTTGATCCGAGGAATCACCCGGCGCGGACTGAACCGCGCCGGGATCGGCCTCAGCCGCGCGTAGCGAAACCCAAGGCGTAGGGGAACAGCGCGCTGTGCATGCCGAAGCGGCGTTGCCGCTGCGCGCACAACTCCAGCCGTGCATCCGGCGAGCGCACCAGGCCCCGCGCCAGCGTGTTCACCAGGTCGCGCGCGATGTTGCCGGTCTTGTCCTGCTTCGGCTCGAAGATCGTGATGTTGATGCCGCGCGCGTGGCCGCTGCGCATGGCGGCGTTGAGAATGGTCTCGAGCTCCTGCCAGCTGAGCCCGTCCGGCATGCGATAGCCGACCGCCGGCATGATCGCATCGTCGAGCACGTCGACGTCGAGATGGATCCAGAAGCCGTCGAGCTCCGGCCGGCACAGATGCTCGATCGCGGCGCGCGCCGCTTCGTCGGCGCCGACGCGGCGCACTTCGTCCAGGTCCTGCGCGAAGATGGTGGGCGGCAGCGGCTGGCTGCCGTATTCGCGCGCCTGCTCGGCGTCGCGCGGGCCCAGCACCGCCACGTCGGCGTCGCGCACCAGCGGCCGCAAGCCTTCGATGTTGGCAACGATGTCGGGGCCGCGCCCAGTGCTGAGCGCCAGGTCCATGTCCGCCGCTTCGCCGGTGGGCGAGGCCTCCGGTTGATAGAAGTCGGCGTGGCCGTCGAGGAACAGCAGGCCGTGGCGCCGGCCAGTCCGCCGCAGCGCCAGCAGGTTGCCGAGCAGGATCGAGCAATCGCCGCCCAGCACCACCGGGAACGACCCGCGCTCAACCACCGGGCCGACGATGTCGGCCAGCATGACGGAGAAGTCGCGGATCCGCTCTGCGTTCAGGATCTTGGTTTCAGGGTCGCGCCGCGCATCGTAGGGCGGCACAGCCAGACGCGCATGGCGCCGGGCATCGAGCCGCCGCGCCAGGCCGGCATCCAGCAAGGCGCCGGCGAGATGCTCCACACTGTCCGGCTTGAGGCCCAGGTTGGAGGGCGCTTCGATGATCGTGAAATCAGTCATGGCATCCATCCTGTTAACAATTTGCCATTTACTTTCGTCCCTCTATGCCTTATTATATGTATGCAGTCTGCATATAAGTCAAGTGGAATATGAGGGCGGCAATGGCAGAGACCACCGCGTACGATAGCGCTCATACGGCAAACATCCTGGGCGCCCTGGCGGTGCTGATCCAGGACCGGGTGGAGGGCGCCTGGCAGTCGTCCCTTGACCTGTCGCCGATGGCGGCGGCGGCCATCGTGCAGATCGAGGGCGAGCCCGGCTGCCCGATCGAGTTGGTGGCGGGACGCATCGGCCTCACGCACTCGGCAACGGTGCGCGTGATCGACAAGCTGGCGGAGCGTGGGCTGGTCGAGAAGGACCGCGCGCGCAAGGACGCCCGCGCGCAGAGCCTCAAGCTGAGCAAGGCGGGCAAGCGCCTCGCGCAGCAGCTGCACGAGGCACGCAACCAGGTGACCGACGATCTGCTTGCCGGCCTTGCGCCGGCGCAGCGCACGGCGCTGGAACAGGCGATCCGCGCCATCCTGTACCGCTGCGTCGAGCCGGGGCGCGAGGCGGACGTCACCTGCCGCGTCTGCGACGACCGCCGCTGCAGCCCGGAGATCTGCCCGATCCGGGTGGTCTAGCGCTCCCGCAAACTTGATTTCACGGACCGGGCTCGCTCACGCCTAATGGCACGCGCTGCGGATCGTTGACTTGTGGGACATTGGAGACCGCCATGATTCGCACCCGACAGCTCTGCGCCTGCCTGCTCGCTTTTGCCCTCTCATCTGGAACCGCCGCGGCGCTGGAAGCGCCCGATTTCTCCGGCAACTACCGGATGGAGGGCAAGGGTTTCGGCCCGAATGACAGTGCCTATCGTGGTACCTGCAAGCTGGCCCTCCAGGACGCTGTATATGCGGTCACCTGTTACAACGAGGACACGCGGCACACCTACGTCGGGAAAGGCCTGGCCACCGGCGAGACGCTGTCGATCTTCATCGGCGACGAGCTCAAGGGAGACCACAACTCCGTCTTCACCGGCGAGTACCTGGTGGTCTACCGGCGCTCGGCCGACGGCAGCTTGACGGGTACCTGGGTATACGCTCAAGGACCGGCCGCGGGCTCGGAGACCCTGACTCCGCTGCGTTAGCTGTCCTGGTGCAGGAAGTGTAGCGGCGCAGCGCTTTCCGCGCCGCTCACGTGCGCCAGCAGCGGCAGCCGCAGCACCGCAGGGCGGAAATCCAACGCGGCGATGTCCGCGTTCCGAACCCAGCGGAAGACCTGATCCGGCTCTTGGCCCATAAACTCGGCATCGCCGATTACAGCGGCACCTGGCCACTCGGCCTCGTAGTAGAAGCCGTATTCCGTGTAGGTCGTGCCGCGATAGTCGAACAGGTTCTCGACGATCCAGACCAGGCGCCCGATCTCGACCGTGACGCCCAGCTCTTCCCGCATTTCGCGGACCAGGGCGTCGGTCGAGAACTCGCTCTGCTCGACCGCGCCGCCGGGCAAGGCCCAGAAGCTGTCGCCGCCGTAGCGGTTGAGGAGAAGCCGGTCCGCTTGCCGGATAAGGGCGCAGGCGCGGCCTCTGGTAATGGTCTTGGCGGTCATGGGCAGCCCCCGGATAGCGATGCGGACAGCCGATCTATCACAGCCCGGCAGGGTCGTCTGGGCCCTTTGCCCGCCTTGCCCCGGCCGGCCGGGCCGCCCTATAGTGCCCGCCGTTTTTGCACTGCAACAGATGGGTTAACGCCATGGCGGGCAACGAAGAACTGCGTGGGAAGTATGTCGACGAGCTCAACGAGGGCATGACCGCCATTTTCACCAAGACGGTGACCGAGGCGGACATCGTGCTCTATGCCGGCATCTCGGGCGACACCAACCCCGTGCACCTGGACGAGGAATTCGCCAAGCCCACCATGTTCAAGGGCCGGATCGCCCACGGCATGCTGACGGCGGGCTTCATCTCCGCCGTCCTCGGCACCAAGCTGCCCGGGCCGGGCAGCATCTATCTGAGCCAGTCCCTGAAGTTCAAGGCGCCGGTGCGGATCGGCGACACCGTTCGGGCGCGCGTCACCATCACCGCCCTCGACAAGGAGAAGGGCCGCTGCACCTTCGCAACCACCGCCCATGTCGGCGATACTCTGGTGATCGAGGGCGAGGCGCAGATCCTGGTGCCCAAGCGCCCCGCAGCCTGAAGGGCGCCGTCGCTGTTCTGAGATCATGAGGCTGTTCCGTCACCCCAACGAGGTCACGCCCGAATGCCGCGGTGGCGCCATCGCGCTCGGCAACTTCGATGGCGTGCATCTCGGCCACCAGGCAGTGATCGCGCGCGCCTTCGAGTGGGCGCAGGCCTATGACAGCGCGGTCGGCGTGCTGACCTTCGAGCCGCATCCGCGCGCCTTCTTCAAGCCGGACCAGCCGCCGTTCCGCCTCACGCCGTTCCGCATCAAGATGCGCGTGCTGCAGGCCCTGGGGCAGGAACGCGACATGGGGCTCGACTTCGTGTGCTGCCTCGCCTTCGACATTCACCTCGCCTCGATGACCGCGCCGGAGTTCGCCGAGACGGTGCTGCGCGACGCATTGGGCGCCGCCCACATCGTGGTGGGCGAGGACTTCTGCTTCGGCAAGGGCCGCAGCGGCGATGTGAAGACGCTGAAGGCGCTGGGCCAGACCATGAAGTTCGGCGTCGATGCCGTGTCGGCCGCGGTCGACGGCAAGGGCGCGGTCCATTCCTCGACGCTGGTGCGCGAGCATCTGCAGCAGGGCCGCCCGCAGGCGGCGGCCGCGATCCTGGGACGGGCCTGGGAGATCGCCGGCCGCGTCGAGCATGGCCAGAAGCTTGGGCGCAAGCTCGGCTTCCCGACCGCCAACATCACCTTGGGCGACTACCTGCTGCCGAAGCTCGGCATCTATGCGGTGCGCGCGGCGGTGGACGAGACCGATCATCCGACCTGGATCGACGGCGTCGCCAGTCTGGGCTATCGCCCCACGGTGGGCGGCCAGGAGATCCAGTTCGAAGTCTACTTGTTCGACTATTCCGGCGACCTGTATGGTCGGCACCTGCGTGTGGCGCTGCTGGAGTTCCTGCGGCCCGAGTTGAAATTCCCTGGCCTCCCTGAGCTGAAGGCGCAGATCGCGGCGGATTGCGCTGAGGCGCGCCAGTTCCTGGCGCAGTATCAGGGACCGAAGCCGGGTCCGCTCGGGCGCGGCAATTTCGTGCTTTAGAAGAGGCTTAGTCCGTGGACTACAAGAACACCGTTTTCCTGCCCAAGACCGATTTCCCGATGCGCGGCGACCTGCCGAAGCGGGAGCCGGATATTCTCAAGACCTGGGCGGACATGAAGCTGTTCCAGGAATTGCGGCGCCAGTCCAAGGGGCGGCCGAAATTCATCCTGCACGACGGCCCGCCCTACGCGAACGGCAACATCCATATCGGCCACGCCCTCAACAAGATCCTGAAGGACGTGATCAACCGCCAGCAGCAGATGATCGGCAAGGACGCCAACTACGTCCCGGGCTGGGACTGCCATGGCCTGCCGATCGAATGGAAGATCGAGGAAGAGTACCGCAAGGCCGGCAAGGACAAGAACGCGGTGCCGATCAACGAATTCCGCAAGCAGTGCCGCGAGTTCGCCGAGAAGTGGATCGACGTGCAGCGCGAGGAGTTCAAGCGCCTCGGCGTCGAAGGCGACTGGGACAATCCTTACCTCACCATGGCCTACGAGGCCGAGGCGGTGATCGTCGCCGAGATCGGCAAGTTCCTGATGAATGGCGGGCTCTATCGCGGCTCCAAGCCGGTGATGTGGTCGGTGGTGGAGAAGACCGCGCTGGCCGAGGCCGAGATCGAGTATTACGACCACACATCGGACACGATCTGGGTCACGTTCCCGGTCGTGTCCTCACCGGTGAAGGAGCTGGCCGGCGCGTCGATCGTGATCTGGACGACGACGCCATGGACCATCCCCGGCAACCGCGCGCTCGCGACCGGCGCCGCGATCGATTACGTGTTGCTCGAGGTGAAGTCCGTCGCCGACGGCGCGAAGGCCAAGGCCGGCGACAAGCTGGTCGTAGCCGAAGCATTGATGGCCGATTTCCAAAACGAGATTGGCGTCACTGGCTCTCGCGTGGCGTGGCGCGGCAAGGGCGCGGATCTGGTCGGCACCGCGACGCATCATCCGCTGCATGGACAGGGCTACGATTTCACCGTCAAGGTGTGGCCGGGCGAATTCGTCACCACCGAAGCCGGCACCGGCTTCGTGCACATCGCGCCGGGCCATGGCACCGACGACTACGAGCTCGGCCACGCCAACGGCGTGGAGATGCCGCAGACCGTCGGGCCGGATGGCCGCTACTACGACCATGTGCCGCTGTTCGCCGGCAAGGCCGTGCTCAACCAGCGCGGCAAGGCGGGCGATGCCAACCCGGCGGTGATCGCGGCGCTCGACGCGGCGGGCAAGCTGCTGAAGAACGGCAAGCTGGTCCACTCTTATCCGCATTCCTGGCGGTCGAAGGCGCCGCTGATCTTCCGCAACACGCCGCAGTGGTTCATCTCGATGGCCACCAACAATCTGCGCGAGGTGGCGCTGAAAGCGATCGAGGAGACGCGCTTCGTGCCGCCGCAGGGCAAGACGCGGCTGCATTCGATGATCGCGCAGCGGCCGGACTGGGTCATCTCGCGCCAGCGCGCCTGGGGCGTGCCGATCGCCGTGTTCGTCAACAAGAAGAGCGGTGAGCTCTTGCGCGATCAGACGGTGATGGATCGCATCGTCGATGCCTTCAAGCGCGAAGGCGCCGATGCGTGGTTCGAGTCGCCGGCGGCGCGTTTCCTCGGCAACGACTACAATCCGGACGAGTTCGAGCAGATCAAGGACATCGTCGATGTCTGGTTCGATTCCGGCTCGACCCACGCCTTCTGCCTGGAGCCGCGCAAGGACCAGGATCTGTCCTGGCCGGCCGATGTCTATCTCGAGGGTTCGGACCAGCATCGCGGCTGGTTCCATTCCTCGCTGCTGGAATCTTGCGGCACGCGCGGCCGCGCGCCCTACAAGACCGTGGTGACGCACGGATTCACGCTCGACGAGCAGGGCCGCAAGATGTCGAAGTCCCTCGGCAACACGACCGCGCCGCAGGATGTGATGAAGACCTATGGCGCGGACATCCTGCGCCTGTGGGTTGTGATCGGTTGCGACTATGCGGAGGACCAGCGCATCGGCGAGAACGCGCTGAAGCTGATCGCGGACCACTATCGCCGCCTGCGCAACACCTTCCGCTATCTGCTCGGCGCGCTCGATGGCTGGAGCGAATGCGAGCGCATCGCCCCCAAGGAAATGCCGGAGCTGGAACGCTGGGTGCTGCATCGCTTGAGCCAGATCGATGAGAAGGTGCGCGCCACGGCGGACAGCTTCGATCTGCACGACCTCTACATGGAGCTGCACAACTTCTGCGCGGTCGATCTCAGCGCCTTCTATTTCGACATCCGCAAGGACTCGCTCTATTGCGATGCGCCGGGCAGTGCGCGCCGCCGCGCCGTGCGCACGGCGCTGCACGAGATCCTGTCGCGCCTGACCTCCTGGCTGGCGCCGGTGCTGGTCTTCACCGCGGAAGAGGCATGGCGGGCGCGGCCGTGGGCCGAGGGCGAGGCCAGCGTGCATCTGCGCACCCACCCGGAGACGCCGATAGCCTGGCGTGACGATGCGTTGGCGGCCAAGTGGGACAAGGTGCGCGAGATCCGCCGCGTCGTGACCGGCGCCCTGGAGCTGGCGCGCGCCGACAAGAAGATCGGCGCCAGCCTGCAGGCGCATCCGGTGGTGCACCTCACGCCGGAGCGGCATGCCATGCTGGATGGCGTGGACCTGAGCGAGATCTCCATCACGTCCGGCATCACCTTCAGCGACGCGGCGGCCGGGAACGGCGCCTTCACCCTGGCCGAGGTGCCGGGTGTCGCCGTGCTGGTGAACCCGGCCGATGGCGGCAAGTGTGATCGCTGCTGGCAGGTCCTGCCCGAGGTCGGCAGCCACGCCCATCACCCGACGCTGTGCAACCGCTGCTCGGACGTGGTCGAGGGCGTGGCGGGTGGCGCATGAGGCTGGCTGCGCCCAAGTTCTTCTACAAGATGTGCGGACTTGCCGCGGTCGCGGTCCTCCTGGACCAGGTCAGCAAGTTCTGGGTGTTCCGCGTTCTGATGGAGAACGAGACCGAGCGGGTGATCCTGCCCATCTTCAGCCTGGTGAAGCGCTATAACACCGGCATCAGCTTCTCCTTCCTCGCGACCGACCATGCGTCCGGCCCGTGGATCTTCGCGGCGCTCGCCACCATCATCGCCCTCGGCTTGCTGATCTGGCTGTCGCAGACCGCGGACCGCCTGCCGGCCATCGGCCTGGCGCTGGTCGTCGGCGGGGCGATCGGCAACGTCATTGATCGGGTGCGTGAGAAGGCGGTCATGGACTTCCTGCTGTTCCACTGGAAGGACCTGGCCTGGCCGGCCTTCAACCTTGCCGACACCTTCATCACCATCGGGGTCGCCCTGCTGATCTTCGACGGCGTGTTCGGGGGCAAGAAGCGCGCCTAAAAAGGTGTGTAATTTCAAATCTTTGTCACCTGGCTCAGGGCGGGTTGCTGGCGCCCGCGGATCGGGGTAAAAAGCTGCCCTTGGATCAGGAGGGGATCTTCCCATGCGTCGCACATCGATTCTCATCGCGGCTCTGGCCGTGGTCCTGCCGCTTGCGACCGGCGGCTGCTCGGGCGTGAAAGAGACTCTTGGCCTCACCAAGCAGTCACCCGATGAGTTCAGGGTCGTCGCGCGCGCGCCGCTGTCCATGCCGCCCGACTACAATCTGCGCCCGCCGACGCCCGGCGCGCCGCGGCCGCAGGAAGGCACGCCGCGCGACCAGGCCCAGCTGGCCGTGCTGGGCATCGCACCGGACGCCATCCCGCCGATCGGCGAGGGCGAGTCCGAGACCGCGCAATCCTCTGGCGAGTCCGCGTTGCTGCAGAGCGCCGGCGCAACCGGCGTCGATCCCAACATCCGCCAGCTGGTGGATAGCGAGACCGCCGAGGACGAAGCCGATTCGCGCACCCTGGCTGATACCCTGGTGTTCTGGCGCGAGCCGGAACCCTACGGCACCGTGGTCGATCCGGCTCAAGAGCAGAAGCGTATCCAGGAAAACCAGTCGCTCGGTCAGCCGATCACCGAAGGCGAGACGCCGACCATCGTGCGCAAGAAAAAGGGCATGCTCGAAGGCATCTTCTAGGACCATGGCAAATTCGATCATCGCAAGGCCGGCAGCCAAGGCTGCCGGCCTTTTTCTTGGGGCGCTGCTGTTCGCGCTGCCGGCGGCGGGCCGGGCGGATATTTTCGAGGCGCACGAATTCACCCTGCCGAACGGCCTCGACGTGGTGGTGGTGCCCAATCACCTGTCGCCCGTGGTGGTGCAGGCGGTGGTCTACAAGGCGGGCGCCGCCGACGGGCTGCCGGGCAAGAACGGCATCGCCCATTTCCTCGAGCACCTGATGTTCAAGGGCACCAAGACCCTGGCGCAGGGCCAGTTCAGCAAGGAAGTCGACAAGCGCGGCGGCACCGACAACGCCTACACGTCGCAGGATGTGACGGTCTATCACCAGGAGATCGCCAAGGAGCATCTCGAGCTCGTCATGCGCATGGAAGCGGACCGCATGGTGAACCTCAAGATCACCGATCCGATCGTGCTGCCGGAGCGCGACGTGATCCTGCAGGAGCGCGGCGAGCGCATCGACAACGAGCCGGGCGCGCGCCTTGCCGAGGCGGTGGACGCGACCCTCTATCGCAATCATCCCTACCGGCTGCCGGTGATCGGCTGGCGGCACGAGATGGAACAGTACACGACACAGGACGCGCTCGATTTCTATGAGCGGTTCTACGAGCCCAGCAACGCCGTGCTGGTGGTCGGCGGCGATGTGACGGTGGAGGAGGTGCGCAAGCTGGCAGAGAAGCATTTCGGGCCGATCGTGAACGGGAAGACCATCACCCGCCAGCGGCTGCAGGAACCGCCGCCGAGCGCACCGCGCCGGGTGGCGCTGACCGATCCGCGCGTGCGCCAGCCCTATCTCATCCGCTCTTACCTGGCGCCCAACTTCCGCAACGCCAAGGGCAACGATGGCTATGCGCTGACGGTGCTCTCGGAGATCCTCACCGGCGGAACGGCCGGCAGGCTCTATCGTCGCATGGTGATCGAGCAGCAATCCGTTCTCGGCATCGACACCGGCTATGACGGCGGCGCCTACGACCTGGGGCGCTTCAACTTCTACGCCACGCCGCGCCAGGGCGGGGACCTCGCCGCCGCGGAGAAGGCGATGGACGGTGAGATCGCCGCGCTGCTGAAGGATGGCGTGACCGACCAGGAAGTCGCCGATGCCAAGCGCCGCCTGCAGATCGCCGCGGTCAAGGCGCGCGACAGCGTGAGCGGCCCGGTCTTCATCGTGGCCGAAGCCTTGGGCAAGGGCCGCACTCTCGCCGATGTCCAGGCTTGGCCGGAACGCATCGAGTCCGTCACCTCCGCCGACGTGCTGGCGGTGGCGACGCAGATCTTCAAGCCGGCGAATTCGGTGACCGGCACCCTGTTGCCCAAGCCGGCGCAGGAGGCGGCCCAGCCATGATCGCGCGTCTCATCCTTCTCGCTTGCCTGCTGGTGGTTCCGCGCTGGGCGCTGGCGCTCGACATCCAGTCGGTCAAGAGCGATAGCGGCATCGAAATCTGGCTGGTCGAGAATCACGTCAACCCGATCGTCTCGGTGGCGTTCGGCTTCAAGGGCGGATCGGGCTACGACCCAGTCGGCAAGGAAGGCATCGCGCAGCTCACGTCCGGACTGCTCGACGAAGGCGCGGGCGATGTCGATTCGCAGACCTTCCAGAAGCGCATGACCGACCGCGGCATCGAGATCAGTTTCTCCGCCGGGCTCGACGACTTCACCGGCCGCTCGCGCTTCCTGCGCGACGATCGGGGAGAAGCGGCGGAACTGCTGCGCCTTGCGCTCAGCGCGCCGCGGTTCGATTCCGAGCCGGTGGAGCGCATCCGCAATTCGTTCCTGATCGACATCGACGAGGCCGAGAGCGACCCCAACAAGATCGCCGGGCGCCAGATGGAAGAGATGATGCTGAACGGGCATCCCTATGCCCGGCCGGCCGACGGCACCAAGGCCAGCATGACGTCGATCACTGCCGAGGATCTGAAGCAGTTCGTCCACCAGCGCTTCGTGCGCGGACGGATGGTGGTCTCGATCGTCGGCGACGTGTCGGTGGCCGAGGCCAAGGCATTCGTCGACCAGGCGTTCGGCGGCTTGCCTGAGGACGTGCCGCTGACCGAGGTGGCGCCGATCCAGCCGAGCAAGGCGGGCCGCACCCGCGTCGTCGATTTCGACGTGCCGCAGGCGATCGTGCAATTCGCGGAGCCGGGCATTCCGCGCTCCGATCCCGATTTCTTCCCGGCCTACCTAGTGAACTACGTGCTGGGCGGCGGCGGCTTCTCCGCGCGCCTGATGAACGAGGTACGCGAGAAGCGCGGGCTGGTCTACGGCATCGGCACCGACCTCTGGACCTTCGACGCAGGCGGCCTGATCGCCGGCCAGTTCCAGACCGACCCGGGCAAGGTGGCCCAGGCGATCGAGATCGTGCGCACGGAATGGAAGCGCATGGCGACCGAAGGTCCGACGCAGCAGGAGCTGGACGACGCCAAGACCTATCTGCTCGGCTATTACCCGCGCAATTTCACCAACACCATGGACACCGCCCAGCTGCTGCGCGGCCTGCAGACCGAGAGCCTCGGCATCGACTACGTGACCCGCCGGCAAAAGGAGATCGCCGCCGTCACCATCGAAGACGCCAAGCGCGCGGCCAAGCGCCTGTTCGACGCGTCGATGCTGACCTTCATCGTCGTGGGGCCGGCGGACCAGATCCAGCTGCCCGGCGCGGAAGTTGTGAAGGCGCCGGCGAGCAACTGACGGTGTCTCACACCGTCATGGTCGGACTTGGTCCGACCATCCACGAGTTTCAGAGGGCAATACTCATCGCCGTCAGGCAAGCTCGTCGATGGTCGTGCCGAGCACGACCATGACGAAAGGTATGGGGCCTTTCGTCACTTGTTATTCCCCCTGAGCGGTGGCAGGCCGGCTTTTTCGCGTTGCTTGTCGACGGAGGATTTCTCCAGCTTCACCGGCTTCGGCTTGCTCGGCGCGGTATTGCCGCCGCCGCTGCCGCTGCCGGTCAGCAGCTCGGTCAGCCACGAACCTTCCGACTCTGGAGTTGCGGCCGCAACAACGTCGCTGCCCGGACGCTGCACGTCGGCGATCGGCGTGCTGGCAAGCACCGGGGCCATGAAGTCGTGCCAGATCATCACTGGCAGCGTGCCGCCGGTCACCTTGTCCATCGGCGTGTTGTCGTCGTTGCCGACCCACACGCCCGTCACCAGATCGCCGGTGAGGCCGATGAACCAGGCATCGCGGAAATTCTGGCTGGTGCCGGTCTTGCCATAGACCGGACGATCCAGCTTGGCCTTGCGCGCGGTGCCGTTCTCCACCGTCGCCGCCATCACATCCAGCATCTTGCGCACGGAGGCGGCACTCGCCACCGGACCCGGGCCGGAACCCTGTCGCTCATACAGCACGGTGCCGTCGCGCGCCGCGATGCGCTCGATGCCGAACGGCCACACGCCGTTGCCCTGGTTTGCGAAGGTCGCGTAGGCGCCGGTCATCTCCAGCAAGGTGGTCTCGCTAACGCCGAGCGCGATCGCCGGATTGTTGTCCAGCGGCTCGGTGATGCCGAGGCGATGTGCGGTATCGATCACCTTGCCGCGCCCGACCTTCTCCGACAATTGCACCGCGACCGAGTTCATCGAGCGCGCGAACGCGTCGCGCAGCGTGACCTTGCCGTAGTATTTGTCCTCATAGTTTCCCGGCGACCATTTGCCGACGCGGATCGGCCCGTCGACGAACAAATTGCCCGGCACGTAGCCGTTCTCGAACGCGGTGAGGTACACGAACGCCTTGAAGGCGGAGCCCGGCTGGCGCAGCGCCTGGGTCGCGCGGTTGAACTGGCTGCCGCGATAGTCGGTGCCGCCGACCAACGCCATCACCGCGCCGTCGGGCCGCATCGTCACCAGCGCGCCCTGGCTCGCTTTCATCGCCGGGCCTTGCTCGGCCAGCACGTGGGTCAGGGTCTGCTCGGCCTGCTTCTGCAGCGCGGGGTCGAGCGTGGTCTCAACCACCAGATCCTGGTCCGCATAGCCGACATAAGAGGAGACCTGGTCGATCACCCAGTCGGCGAAATGCTGGCCGATCTGGTTGCTGGCGGTGGTCGACATCGAGGGCGCCGAGGATTCGGAGATCGCACTCGCCTCGTCCTGGGTCAGCTGACCGGCCGCCACCATGTTGCGGATCACCAGCTCGGCGCGCGACTTGGCGAGGTCCTGGTCGTTGAACGGATTGAAACGCGATGGCGCCTTGAGCAGGCCCGCCAGCATCGCCGCCTGATAGATCGTGACCTCGCGCGCGGAGCGGCCGAAATACTTCTTCGCTGCCGCGTCGACGCCGTAGGTGCCGGCGCCAAAATAGACCCGGTTGAGATAGAGCTCGAGGATCTGGTCCTTGGTGAAGGTGCGCTCCAGCCACAAGGCGAGCAGCATCTCCTGGCCCTTGCGATGCAGGCTGCGCTCGGGCGTCAGGAACAGGTTCTTTGCGACCTGCTGGGTGATGGTGCTGCCGCCCTGCACCATGTCGCCTTCCTTGGCGTTGACGTAGAGCGCGCGCGCCACGCCGCGCAGATCGACGCCCCAGTGGCTGTAGAAGCGGCGGTCCTCGGTCGCGAGCACGGCGGCGGGAAGGAAAGGCGGCAGGTCGACCAGCCGCACCGAATCGCCATAGAGGTCGCCATAGCTCGCGATCAGCGAGCCGTCTGCCGCCACGATCGTGACGCTCGGCTGGCGCTTCAGGTCGTTGAGCCGCTCCGGCCCCGGCAGGTCGTAGGCGCACCAGGCCAGGAACAGCAGCGCGATGAAGCCGGTCCAGATCGCGCCGACCATGCTCCAGCGCGCCAGGAACCAGGCGACGGCGCGGCGCCTGGATCGGCCCCGGCGCGGCTCGGCATTCTTCGAATCGGATTTACCCATTGCTCGTGTTTAGCAGATCGAAAGGGCCGTCCATAGCAATCAGACGGTGACGGGCATAGACCCCGGAAATGGCCGATTTATGTCAGGATTTGGTGAATGAAGGTCGGTCAGCGCCAGGAAACGCCGGAATCACGCAGGCTTGAATGAAGAATCGAGGTTAACGGCCGGTCTTGTCGGCCCAGATATTCGCGCGGAGCGAGCTAGGGCCCCCGGGGTTGCCCGCGGCACGCTCCTCCTCGATCTCGATCAGGGCCTCGGTCACGATCTGCTCCAGCGACCAGTCGGCATCGAAATTCTGCAACCGCTTGCGCAGGATCGGGGTGGCCAGCTCCAGCCAGCCCGGAGGCGCCTTGCCGTCGCGGGTCGCCGGGAAGTTGCGGGCGGCGTAGGCGAGGTCGACGAACAGCGGGCGATAGACCGGATCGAGCGCGCAATGCTCGAACAGCTCCGCCTGGCCGCGGCCGCCTTCATCGGCCATCAGCTTGCGCACGTTGCTGATCGGCACGTTGGCCTTGATCGACAAGGCCTGCAGCAGGAAGCCGAACTGGCCGATGGCGATGGCGCGCATCACCAACGTCGGGCCGAGCAGGCGATTGTCTTCCAGACGTTGCGCGAACGCGCGCAACTCTTCCGCCGGCTCGCCGGCGATGCTCTGCAGCAGGAAGTGTTCGCGCGAATGATGAAGGATCATCGCGACACGATGCGCCGGCACTGCATAGCGGCCGATCAGGCGCTCCAGCGTGCGGCCGGTGACCAACGTCGCCATGCGCTCGACAATGGCCAACGGCAATGCCGGGCGATTGCTCACCGCTTCGGCAATGCGAGCATGATCGCCGAACCGGTCGAGGATGTGATGGAAGCCTGGTGCCGAGATGCGCGCGTTGTTATTGGCGGCGACGCGCACCACGACCACTTCGTCATCGGTGCGGATCAGCGCATCGGTGACAGCGACATTGAGCGTCGGACGCATCGCGACCGCGCGCGAATGATCGACTGAGCAGCGCTCGATCACCTGCACCAGGTCCTCGTCGGTCAGAACAACCGAATGAACCAGGATCGGAGTCGCAACGTCGAGCACATCCTCCGCCAGCTGGCGCGCCAAAGCGCGATCCAGGTGCGGCGTAGACTTAAGGGTCTCCGAGAGGCGGCGGCGCATCTCGAGCTCCGCCTCCGGCAGCACGGTCTGCACGATGGCGAGCGCGATCTGACGCTCGGATGAAGTCAGCGGCTCGAGGCTATAAAGCTCAGCGACGCGCAGCATCGCATCCTGGCGGTTGGCCGGATTGGGATCCGCCGCCAAGAGCTCTACATCGCGCTGCGATAGCCGAGCCAAATTCGCTTCCATCCTTATCGATTCGACGTTCTCTCGGTTACGATATGCGCCAAATCTTGCAATTACAATAATAAGATAGGTTTAGCGTAGCAGAAGGAAGTAAACGATCTCTTAACCATCGATTCGGCCCAAAATCGGCTCGAATTCAAGCCAAATTGCTGCAGTGCAGCATGCTGTGGTCGACACTGCCAGCGAGGGGCTTCCAAACCTTTGCGAGGCTTTCTCTTTTGCAATGCGCTGAGGGATTTTGCGGTGTCGCACCCTCGTCTTGCGTCGACGCCAATCTTATCTATGATGCCGCCCGCTTCGCGGGCGTTTCCAGCCTTCGAGCACCTGCCGGCCGACACGACCCGTTGTCGCGACCTGTAGGCCCCTGTGGCGGAATTGGTAGACGCGCCTGACTCAAAATCAGGTGGATTCACATCCGTGCTGGTTCGAGTCCGGCCAGGGGCACCATTTTTTCACAAGCCAAGCGAGCGTGTCCCAAGCGAGCATGTCCTAGGACAGTTCGGAAATCCGTTGCCGAGTAGGACGCATTTCATTCTATTATACTTGTTATCCGCGTTTGGCTTTGGTCGAGCCCATGACAACACCTGCAGAGATTCTGATCGCTGACGACCACGCCCTGTTCCGCAAAGGCTTCGGACTCCTGCTGCGGGACGCGCTTCCAGGGGTGAGTATCAAGGAGGTCGCCGGCTTCGATGCCGCGCTCGATTTGCTCGCCTCCAGCCCGCAGATGACTGGCGCGTTCCTCGATCTCATGATGCCGGGCATGGCGGGCCCGGACAGCATCCGCGCCGTCCGCGAGGCCTATCCTGCGTTGCATTTCGCCGCCGTGACCGGGCTCGAGGATCGCGCGCTGGCGCTCCAGGTGATCGATGCCGGCGCCAACGGCTACATCCTCAAATCCTCGCCGGAGGACGAGATCGTGCGCGCGGTCAACCGCGTGATGGCGGGCGAGACCTACCTGCCGAGCGTGCTGCCGCAGACCCCGGACGCCAAGTCCAACTGGACGCCGCCGGAAGTGTCGCTGAAGGCGGAGAAGGTGGCCGACCTGCCGCTGACCCACCGCCAGCGCGACGTCATCAGCCAGCTTGCCAATGGCCTCTCCAACAAGGAGATCGCGCGCCAGCTCGGCCTGGCAGAGGGCACGGTGAAGGTGCATCTCGCCGCGATCTTCCGCGTGCTCGCCGCCCGCAACCGCACCGACGCGGTGCTGAAGGCGGCGAAGCTGGTATCGCCCGGCTAAATGAGCGCAGTCGCGTTCGACCAGACCATCCCGATCCTGCGCATCTTCTCGGTCGACAAGGCCAAGGAGTTCTATCTCGACTACCTGGGCTTCGCGCTCGACTGGGAGCATCGCTTCGCCGACGACCTGCCGCTCTACGTGCAGGTCTCGCGCGCCGGGCTCTGCCTGCATCTCAGCGAGCATCACGGCGATGCCTGCCCCGGTTCGACCGTGTTCGTGCGCATGCGTGGGATCGCGGAGCTGCATCGTGAGCTAGCCGCCAAGCCCTACCGCTATCTGCGGCCGGGAGTCGAGCAGGCGCCGTGGGGCGCGCGGATGATGGAAGTCACCGACCCTTTCGGCAACCGCATCCGCTTCAACGAGGACGACTAGGCCTTCGGACTAAGCTCGGGGCACGTCGATCCAGAACAGCGAGCCCTTCCCGGGAGCCGACCGGACGTCGATCTGCAGGCCGGCAAGCGCGGCGAGGCGTTGCGCGATGGCGAGGCCGAGACCCAGGCCGCCGGCCTCGCGCCCGGGGTCGAGCTGATTGTAAGGCTCGAACACGTAATCCAGCTGGTCGGCCGGAATGCCGACGCCGGTGTCGGCGACGATCAGGCGCAGCGCGGAGCCGTGCCGCCGCGCGCCGAGCAGGACCTTGCCCGTCGAGGTGAACTTGATCGCGTTGTCGAGCAGCTGCTTCAGGATGCGCCGCAGCAGCACCGGGTCGCAGTCGATCGTGACGCGTGACGCAACCCAGCGGAAGGCCAGGCCGCGGCGTGCCGCTTCCGGCGCGAACTCCTGCGCCAGCGAGGCGAGGATGTCGCCGGCTGCGATCACGCTGGGCGCGTTGCCGACCTGGCCGCCTTCGATCCGGATCCATTCCACGATGTTCTCGAACGTGCCCTGGGTCGACCGCACGATGCGCGACAGGTCGTCCACCAGCTCGCGAGTATCGGCGTCCTTGACCCGGCGCTCCAGCGCCCCGGTCATCAGGCTCAGCGCATGCAGCGGCTGACGCAGGTCGTGGGCGATCTTGGACAGGAACTTGGCGTTGCCTGAGTCGGCGCTCTTCGGCGTTGCTTCCGCCGGTTTCGCGCTCACATCGCGGACGATGCCGGCGAAGATCCGGCTGCCGTCGAGCCAAGCTTCGCTGACGGCAACCTCCGCCGCGAAGGTGCTGCCGTCCTTGCGCTGGGCCATGACCCGGCGCGGGCTGCCGATCATGCGCTTGACCCCGGTTTCTCGATAGCGGCGCAGATAGGCGTCGTGCTTGCTGCGATCGGGCTCCGGCATCAGCAGCTTCAGGTTCTGGCCCATCATCTCGGCGGCGCTGTAGCCGAACACTGTCTCGGCCGCGCGGCTGAAGCTGGTGATGCCGCCGTGTTCGTCGATGGTGATGATCGGATCGGCGACGGCGTCGATGATCGCGGCCAGGCGCGCGCGGTGCTCCTCCCGGCTGGCTTCCAGCCGCCGGCGGTCCGTGACGTCATCCATGACTGCGATGATGCCGGTGATGCTGCTGCTGTCGGCATCGCGTTGCGGCACGGCGTTGATGACCAGCTCGCGCGGCTCGCCGGCGCGGTTGCGCCGCTCCACCGACTGGTTCTGGATCTCGTTGCCGGCCAGCACGCGCTGGCGCAGCGAGGCGGCCTGCGCCATGTTCTGCGGCGCCAGGTAGGGTGGATCGTTGCCCTCCACCTCGTCGCGCCGCCAGCCGAAGATGCGCTCGGCGCCGCGGCTCCACAGCCCGACCTTGCCGCTCGGCGTCAGGGTCACGATCGCCGCCGGCACCGCATCCATCACCGCGCGCAACGCCTGCAGCGCGGTCAGCCGCGCGGCGTTGGCGGCGCGCTGTTCCTGGGTCAGCAGGCTGGTGAACAGGGCCGGCAGGATGATGGCGAGCAGATAGGCCCGCTGTTCCTGTATCGCCGTCGTGTTGTCGTACACCACGTCGCCATGGTGGACCGTCCACCAGCCCAGCGCTGAACCGGCCATCGGCACGAGCGCAAGCATGAGGCACAGCAGCGAGGTGGTCCTGAAATCCAGCCTCAATGCCGACCACCACACGACCGGCAGGCCAAGCAACAGCACAAAAGCGGCGCTCATCTGGTGCGAGAGCGCTGCCAGCAGCACCACCAGTGCCAGGACGAGCAGGGCCTCCCACCGACGACTCAGCAGCAACTTGAGATCGGGAGCCGCCGAATACTTCCGCGACAAAATGAAAGGCAGGAGGACGGCGGTGCCGACCGCGCTCATGAGCCACTGTGAAACGAATATCTCTGCTACCGGGAACGATCCGTCATAGTTCAAGACTAAGATCAGGGCTCCGGCGGTCATGACGAGGGCGCCGGCGATTGGTGTGAGGAGGGCGCTCCACAGCAGCAGGTGCGCGAGCGCGCTGGCGGATTCGAGGCGCGCCGCCTCCGGCGCAAATCGACGCAACAGCAATCGGGCAAGCGCGACATGCAGAATGCTTCCGACTGCCAGCCCCGCGGCCGGCGCGACGTACGATCCGCTCAATCCGGTCATCAACAGATAGCCTGCGGCAATGCCGGCACCGCCAGCGACCAGTTGGCCCACTAGGGCGTTACCAGACCGGCCCAGCACGAGAAAGATCAGCAGTGCGTCGGCCAGCCACAACGCCGCTCCGCCGGTCAGGCTGATCCAGGCCAGCAAGAAGCAGGCGACTCCCCCTAGCAGGATGCGACCCCATTCCGGCACCGGCTCAACTCCGTCTGCGGCATTCCCCGCCGTCACCATAGCGCAAGCCGCTGAAATACAAGCCTCCAGATCGCCGATAGTTCGATCGGCGTAGAGGCCGATAGCACAGGCGGTCTAGACCATCGCGGCGAATTGTCGCTCCGCCACCCCAAGCCTTACCTTGAATGCGACCAATGGGTGGAGAGCAAGCGTGTTCGCCGAAGTGATTACCGGCAGGTTCGGAGACCAAGCCAAGGCGCCTTACAGCCTCCCGGCGTCGGCGGAAGTCGGGCTGCCGATCCTCGACCAGGCGCACGCCGCCCTGCTGGCCCGCCTCAATGCCGCACACCGCGCGCTGATGGCAGGCGACACGGCCAAGGCGCGGTTCCAGCTGGAGACTCTGCGCGCCGACATGGCGACCCATTTCGACATCGAAGAGCAGATCATGCAGGCGCTGGGCTTCCCCGCTCTGCGCCAGCACGTGCGCAGCCACGCCGCAAGCGCGGCGCAGCTCGATGGGATCTGCCGCGCCTCGCTCGGCCGCGGCGCGCTCGAGGTCAGCGATCTCGATCTCTGCTACCAAGGTCTCATTGACGAGATCCTGCGCGGTGACCTAGAGCTGAAGAGTCACTTCCAGTCGATGGGCTCGCGGCCCGTCCAACGGAGAGGTGCATGATGGATCCGGTGATTTCCCGGCTCAGCCACATCGGCGCCAAGGGCGGCGCCCTCGCCATGCTGGCGGCGTTCGCGGCCTATGCCGTCACGCGCGACCCGATCGCCTTGCTGGTATTTCCGATCCTGGTCAGCGCGGTGCAGCTGCTGTGCCTGATCGAAGGGCCGTGGACCAACGCGATGATGCAGCGGCTTCCGGTCCGGGTACAGCGGCAGCGCGGGCGCTAATCCAGGCGGTCGAAATAGATTCCGCCCAGGACCATGTTGACCCGCTGGCCGTCCTCCGACAGCGGCAGCAGCAACTTGCGCTGCGACGTGACGATGCCCTCGCTGGTCACAAACTGGGTTTCGTAATAGGCGGGCTGCTTGTTTTCGAGCACGGTCATGTATTGCGGCAGGACGATGCGCCGTTCTTCCTCCGAGGTCAGCACCTCCACGCCCTTGCCCTCGCGCGAGTGGTTGTAGAACTGCACCAGGTTCACGCCGTCCAGGCGGATGCGGTACTGCATCGGATCGGGCGGGAAGTCGACCAGCAGCAGGTTGCCGAGCCACTGCCGCATCTCGATCGGATCGATGTCGCGGCGGGCCGGCATCGCCCGGCCCTGGCACTTGCCGTGCCAATATTGGAACAGCCCGAGCAAGCGGGAATCGCGGATCGCTTTGGGATCGTCCAGGCGGACGAGGGTCATGGCGTCGAGCCTTCAGCGGTGCGCCCATCTTGGCACAGAGCCCGGCTTCGGGCGAGCTATCCCGGTGACGCCCCGGTACCAGTCCGCCGTTGCGCCTTGCGCGGCTTGCGCGGCAGCTCCGGGTAGATGCCGGCCAGGACGGCATCGACCTTGGTGCCGTCGCTGGACATCGGCAGGATAAGCTTCTGCTGGGCAACGACGCCGCGCTGGCTGAGCTCGACCTCGGTCGCATAATAGGCCGGCACGCCGGTATCGATGACGATGCGGTATTGCGGCAGCACGCTGCTGCGCTCGCCCACCGACGTCATGGCCTCGATGCCGCTGCCGGCGCGGGACGTGCCGAACATCGTGACAAGGTTGGCGCCGAGCCAGCGGATGCGGAAATCCGCGATCTCGCCCGGCACGTCGATCATCATGAGGTTGTCGTCCCAGCGCGCCAGGTCCGCACGGTCGAGATCGCTACTTGCCGGCATGCGGCGGCTATTCAGCTTGGCGCGCCAGAACTGGAACAGGCCGAGCAGCCGCTGGTCGTGAATCACCGTTGGATGATCGATATCGACAAGAGCCATGGTTCGATTTGCCGGGATAATTCACGGCAGGGGTCAATATTGGGTCCGGCACGCAAAAATTGCCAGCACGGACAAAGGCGGAGCGACTTAGCGTCGCTCCGCCCGCAATGCAATGACAGAATGATGAATTATGGAAACGCCGCTACGCCACCGCGCTCTTCGGCCGGCTGGCGAGCTTGGGCCGAGTCGCGATCGCCTCTTCATAGAGCGCGATGATCCGGGCGCGTTCCTCGCCCGCGAGCTCCAGGCGGGGGCTGCGCACTTTTTCGCTGCCCAGGCCCACGACCTGCTGGCCGAGCTTGATGTACTGGACCAGCTTGGCGTGGGTGTCGAGGTGCAGCAGCGGCGTGAACCAGCGATAGAGCGCCCGCGCCTCGGCGAAGCGCCCCGCCTGGCACAGGTTCCACAGCTCCACCGATTCCTCCGGGAACACATCGGTCAGTCCACTGACCCAGCCTTCGATGCCGAGCGCGCAGCTCTCGAGCAGCAGGTCGTCGACGCCGCAGAACAGGATGAAGCGGTCGCCATAGAGGTTGTGCAGATCGGTGATGCGGCGTGGATCGTCGGAGCTTTCCTTGATCGCGACGATGGTCTTCTCGGACGCGAGCTCGGCGAAGGTCTCCGGCTTGATGTCGACGCGGTACACGATCGGGTTGTTGTAGATCATGATCGGCAGGTCGCTGGCGCGCGCGACGGTGCGGAAGTGCTGCAGCGTCTCGCGCGTGTCGGAGGTGTAGACCATGCCAGGCAGCACCATCAGGCCGTCGACGCCGATCTTGGCGGCGTCCTTGGCGTATTGCGCAGCCTCCGCGGTGGTGAACTCGGCGACGCCGGACAGGATCGGGATGCGGCCGTTCACGACCTCCTTGGCGGCGCTCAGCACCTTGCGCTTCTCCTCGGCGCGCAGGGAGCAGTTCTCGCCCACCGTGCCCAGCATGATGAAGCCATGGACCCCACCCTCGATCAGGCGGTCCATCAGTTTCTGGGTCGCCGGGATGTTCAGGCTCTCATCGGCATTGAATTGGGTCGTGACAGCTGGGAAAACGCCGTTCCACCGGGGGCGCGCCATTGCGAAATCTCCATGGGTTAAGGACAGGGTGTATATTGTATACAATCTTGAAGTATGTCAATATGGCGCCTTGGGAGAAGTAAGGCCATGGATTCAGGACTGCCCGTCAAGCGCACCATCGCCGACCAGGTCGCCGAACTGGTGCGCCAGCGCATCCTGACCGGCCAGCTGAAGGGCGGCCAGCCGATCCGCCAGGAGCACCTGGCGGCGGAGCTGGGGGTCAGCCGCATCCCCCTGCGCGAGGCGCTGAAGCAGCTGGCGGCGGAGGGCTTCGTCACCATCGCCTCGCACAAGGGCGCGGTGGTGGCCGAGCTGTCGATCGCCGAGGTCGAGGAGCTGTTCGACATCCGGCTGAGGCTGGAAACATGGCTGCTGCAGCTGGCAATCCCGGCCATGACGGAGCGCGACTTGGCGGCGCTCGACCGCAATCTCGAGGAGCAGCGCCGCCCCGACATCTTGCCACGCTGGGGCGACGTCAACTGGCGCTTTCACGAGATCATGTATCTACCCGCCGGCCGGCCGATCACGCTGAAGATGCTGAAGAACATCCACGACAAGATCGACCGGTACCTCAGGCTCGAGGTCACCATGCGCTCCGGCTTCGACCGTGCGCTGCGGGAGCATGACGGCCTGATCGCCTTCTGCCGCTCGCGCGAGGTGCCGGCGGCGGTCACGCTGCTGGAGCGCCACATCCGCGAAACCGCGCGCGGGCTGATCGCCTCGCTCAAGATGCAGTGACGCGTTAGGCGGCGATTTCCGCGCTCGGCACCACTGCCGCAAACCGATCCGCCAGTTCCGCCAGCGCCGTCCGATGCACCGCATCCGATGAAATCGGCGCGCCGCCGTCGGGTGCGGGCAACGCACG